>Ga0335074_10016377_pt1 | contig 10439 bp, 8 predicted proteins | sample Lox_Sample_23_FD_206715 | JGI IMG/M metagenome (GOLD analysis project Ga0335074, IMG submission 206715) | Soil microbial communities from Loxahatchee National Wildlife Refuge, Florida, United States - Lox_Sample_2.3 | ecosystem: Environmental > Terrestrial > Soil > Wetlands | place: USA: Florida...
TTCTGCGCGTCGAAGGCGCGGCGGACGCGGTTGACCACGTCGGTGCTGGTGAGGCCCGGCGGCTTGTCGATGATGAGCCAGCCGTCGAGCGGACGGCCGCGCGGCTTGCGGCGGGGCATGGGGGTGGCAGTCCAGGTCCGAGGGAGGCGCCCTATGCCGCTCCGCGGTTCGCCGCGTCAATGTCATATTGGCCAACCACGTGCCACCATCTGCCGCTTGGATTGGGCAGGTTCGATCTTCCAGGCATCCCTCGCATAAATCCGAACGCCATGTTCCCGTACTGCTTCAAACGCTACGATCCGGGGGGTCGTTGGCAAGGTAAATGTCCTTCGTCGGGATACCCGGCGCGGCAGTCAGCTCCGCCCTCCATCTGCCGCGGTGTTCAATCAATTCTGATAATTCGCTGCCGTGTTCTTCATCCAGGACAACCGCAAGGTCCAACTCGGAATCTGCTCTTGCAGTGTTCTTCGCTCTACTCCCGAAAAGGTACAATTCCCTTACGATAGAGTTAATCTAAGCCCGTTCTATGAGGATAGCTTTCATAGGCTCTGGCAGGCCTGTCGGATGGCTCGTTTCTAATTTCCATACCCTGATTTCGGCACATCGCACCGGGCAAACCACCTCAATCTGGCGGAAAGCAATAGCACGCCGACATTGTGGAGCACAAATTTCAACTGCTGTGTAACTCAAGGCATGTGGCATGGGAGCCAGCCAGGGCCACGTCGCAGCGTCCACACACTGCGCCCCTATTCGTCCCGCATTACCCGCCCCTGGCCCAGCACCGCCCGAAGCCGCGTCTGCACCTCCGCGAACACCTCCTGCGGCAATACGCCATAGCTCCACACGCCGGGCTTGGCGCGCGAGATCGGCCGCAGATCAACCCCGGGCCAGACAAACTCATTCGCCTCATCAAGCACAATCCACGATGCCTCATCGTCCAGCCCGAGATGCCGCTTGACTTTGGCCGGCAACGCGACCGCCCGGTCGGGACGCTGTGGTGTGTGCGTGATTGGCAGGACGCGAACGCGGAACCGGGAATCGGATTGCCGCCTCACGGCAACGACGATAACGCAAGGGCGGTCTTTGCGCGCTTCCGAGCGTCCCTGTTGCGCTTCATCGCTCCAAAGAAAAGCGTAGCGGACAATCAGGCCAGGAAACGGCGCCCGCGGCAGGGCCACACGCTCAGTCCGGGATATCGGCGAGACTGTACCGGTGCGCCAGGGGGATCTCGGCCTGGAGCATTTCCTCGATCTCACCGTCGGTCATGTCGTCCAGCCGCATGACCCGACGATCCAGTTCCTTGAGCCGGTCGTATTCTGCCGCGTCGAGTATAACGACCGCCGGTTTTCCGTACTGGGTGACGACGACCGGCTCGGATCGCGCCGCCTCCTTGAAACGACCAAAATTCTTCTGCACCTCGGCGGACGAGACAATCGACATCGCGGAATGCTCCGTAACCTTCGGTCTCCGTTACGGACAATGGGCCTCCAGGCCACGGAATCAATACCAGCGCCCAGCGCGCTTCACCAAAGCGGAGGGCGGAAGAGAGAGACGGTAGCCCGGGCCTGCTACAGCCCCGCCCGCTCCAGCCGCAGTATCGCCCGCGCGCAGGCCTGTGCTCGCGGCACGAGGCTGTCGACCCGCAGGAACTCGTCCGGGCTGTGCGCCTTCCCCCCGACTGGCCCGACAGCGCACAACGTTGGCGCGCCCACGGCAGCGGCGAACCCGGAATCGGCGCAACCGCCGGTGAACTCGCCGTCGGTGGTAAATCCGGTATCGGCGGCCGCCGTTACATAAGTTTCGAAAAGTTTGCGGGATGCAGCGGTCTGGTTCAGCGGCACGAACTCGCCCTTCACCACCAGCTCGGTCCGGGTGCCCGGGACGAAGCTGCGTTCCACGATCGAGGCGATCTGCGCCATCGCGTCGTCGCGGTCGGACGTATCCTTGTAGCGCAGATCGATCTCGCCTTCCGCCCAGGGCGCCACCGTATTCACGCTCTGCCCGCCACGGACCAGGCCGACATTCAGTGTGACGCCGCGATCCAGGTCGGCGAGCGCGTGGATCGCCTGCACCTTGTGCGCCAGCTCCTCGATCGCGCTGATGCCGTCGGCGAAATTGGCGCCAGAGTGCGCCGCCTTGCCGGTGATGCGGAACGCCATGAACACGCCGCCCTTGCGCCCGGTCACCACGTTCCCCGACACGCGGCCGGGCTCGCTGTTGAACACCACGCGGGCACGCCGCGCCTCGGCCTCGATCACGGCGCGGCCTTCGGGGCTGCCGATCTCCTCGTCGCCCGTGAACAAGCCGAGCAAGGGAGCAGGCGCGCCGCCGAAGCGGGCGAAGGCGGCGAGGACGAAGCAGTTCATCACCAGCCCCGCCTTCATGTCGGCAACACCCGGGCCATAGGCGATGCCGTCGCGGATGGTGAAGGGGCGGCGCCCGGCCTCGCCGTCGGGGAAGACGGTGTCGCGATGGCCCATCAGCACGATGTTGCCGCCGGCGTTGCCGGCCGGGCCGTCCCACGGCACCGCCGCCCGCAGGCAGTCGCCATGATTGCGCTGGGGCAGCACCTCCACCGGGATGCCGTGCGCGGCCATGAAGCGCTGGACGATGGTGCCGACGGCATCGATGCCCGGCTTGTTGTAGCTGCCGCTGTCGGTATCGACCATGTCCCGCAGCATCGCGAGCATGGCCGGCTGTTGCTCGGCGAGCCAGGCGGTGATCTGGGCTTCGATGGTCATGCGGGGCTGGCCTCCGGCTGGTTAACCAAATGGAGCGGGCGGCCCACCATAGGGGATTGGCCGGTCCGCACGCCATCGCGAGGCGGCCGCGAAGCTTTGCGTTAAAGGTACGTTGTTAGCGAGTTATTGGCGGGATTGGCTGAAACCTGCGTGAAGTAACTGCGATCGCAACCAGATCGAAAGTTCTGGTGGTTCGAACTAAACACGATGGCGTGGGGAAACAACCAAGGGGACGAGCCCGATCATGAAACCTGTCTCAATTTTCTGGACGGCCGTTACTGTTGTGTGAACGTGTTTCATGATCAAAATGTGCCAATCGTCGCGTTTGAAGTTCGTTTACGATTTGACGCCAAAGTAACGTCAAATGAACGACAAAAAATCCTTAATTCGGAATCATTGTTGTCAAGCCGGCGGGGGCAAGGGGCCCCTCGTCGCAACCGCCGACAAGTCATCTCAAAGGAAGGCCGGAACCATGTTGCTCTCTATCTCCGCTGACATCGCTGACAATGGCAAGGTGCGTCTTGGCGCGATGGCCCCGACACTGGCCACCACCGCGGCGACGAAGGTCCGCCTGGGCGCAATGAGCCCGGCGCTGGCCCCGGTCGACGCCACCAAAGTGCGCCTCGGTGCGATGGCCCCGGCGCTGGTTACCACTGAAGCGACCAAGGTCCGCCTGGGCGCGATGAGCCCGGCGCTGGCCCCGATCGACGCCAGCAAGGTGCGTCTTGGCGCGATGGCCCCGGCTCTGGCCACCACCGAGGCGACGAAGGTCCGCTTGGGCGCGATGAGCCCGGCGTTGGCCCCGGTCGATGCCAGCAAGGTGCGCCTCGGTGCGATGGCCCCGGCGCTGGCCACCACCGAAGCGACCAAGATCCGCCTGGGCGCAATGAGCCCGGCGCTGGCCTCGGTCGACGCCAGCAAGGTGCGTCTTGGCGCGATGGCCCCGGCTCTGGCCACCACCGAAGCGACCAAGATCCGCTTGGGCGCGATGAGCCCGGCGCTGGCCCCGGCCGACGCCAGCAAGGTGCGTCTTGGCGCAATGGCCCCGGCGCTGGCCACCACCGAAGCGATCAAGATCCGCTTGGGCGCGATGAGCCCGGCGCTGGCCCCGGCCGACGCCACCAAAGTGCGCCTCGGCGCGATGGCCCCGGCGCTGGTTACCACTGAAGCGACCAAGGTCCGCATGGGCGCGATGAGCCCGGCGCTGGTCCCGGTCGACGCCAGCAAGGTGCGTCTCGGTGCGATGGCCCCGGCTCTGGCGACCGGTGAGGCGACGAAGGTCCGTTTGGGGGCGATGAGCCCGGCGCTGGCCCCGGTCGACGCCAGCAAGGTGCGTCTCGGTGCGATGGCCCCGGCTCTGGCGACCGGTGAGGCGACGAAGGTCCGTTTGGGCGCGATGAGCCCGGCGCTGGCCCCGGTCGACGCCAGCAAGGTACGTCTCGGCGCGATGGCGCCGGTGCTGGCCACCACCGAGGCGACGAAGGTCCGCCTGGGTGCGATGAGCCCGGCGCTGGCCCCGGTCGACGCCAGCAAGGTGCGCCTCGGGGCGATGGCTCCGAGCCTGCCTGTGGCACGTTAATCGGACCGGCTTCTCGAATCTTCTCCCGGCACCGGCGCCACTTTCGCCGAATGCCAGACTGGGCAGTTCCCTGCCCTGTCTGGCATTGTCTTGTCGTGACCAGCGAGGACTAGCTGCCGTGTCCGCCAACGCTCCGTCTCCCGCCGCCACCACGCCTGACCGAAAGACGCCGCTCGTTACGTTTCATCGTTTCATTCCCGGCGCGCGGCTGCCGCAGCGGGCGGATCGCTCGGCCGCCGGCTCGCTGCCCACCCGGGCCTTCCGCTACTGTGAACCATCTACCAGCGCCTCCGGCTTCGGATATTACATATTCCCGCCGATCGGCTTCAGTCTACAGTGGGACGGCCACGACATCATTTGGACATGGGACGGCGCTGCCGACTGGTACCCTCTACGCTCGGCTCAGTTCCCGGGCTTCCGTGCAGTCTTCGATGTCGCCGCCCCGGACGAGATCCGGGACTATGCGCCGCCCTTCGTCAGCGCCTTGCAGGAACCCGGTCTGGTGCAGGTGTGGACTGGCATCGTGGCCCGCACCGCGCCGGGCTGGAGCCTGATGGTTCGTCCCCCGGCCAACACCCAACGCCGCGGAGCCTACGAATTGTTCGAGGGCATCATCGAGACCGACCACTGGTTCGGCCCGCTGATCACCAACCTGCGGCTGACCAAGACCGATGTCCCGATCGATTTCCGCCCGGATTTCCCGTTGCTGCAAGTGCAGCCGCTGCCTCGGTACGTCTATGAAGACGCCACGCTGAACAACTACGAACTGGTCCCCGAGCTGTCACAACTCACGCCTGAGGACTGGGACGATTATTACGACACCGTGGTTCGTCCCCACATCCAGGAAGTTCGGCCGCGCGGCCAGTACGCCGCCGCCGCCCGCAAGCGCCGCGCGGCCGAGACCGGCGCGACGTCAAAAGACTGAACGCTCGTTGTGAACGCTCGATGAGGGTGTGATCTGCGGGACGATAGACGGGGCCTTTCAGCTCGCGGGCAGGGAGGTTCCGGCCAACCCAATGCAGCCCTGTGCCGACTGCCAAAGAGCGTTGGCTCGGGCGCCGAACTGCCAGAGAGCGCGGGCTCGGGCTCCCAAGTGCAGGAAAGCGCGGGCTCGGGCGGCAAACTGCCGGAGAGCGCGGGCTCGGGCGGCGAACTGCCGGAACGCGTGGGCTCGGGCGCCGAACTTGGGGAAAGCGCGGGCTCAGGCGCCGGTTGCGACCGGTTCTGCGGCCGCCTCGTCATGCTCCGGCACGCCGGCGAGGCGCAGGCCCTCGACGTAGACCGCGCGGTCGCTGTCGCGTTCGAACGGGGCAGAGGCGATGAACCGTTCGATGCTGAAGTCCGGCTCCAACGACATCAGCTTCTGCCTGATGGTTGCGGCCTCCTGCATCCGTCCGGCGTGGCCCAGGGCCGCCAGATAAGGCTTGTACGCTGCCGAGAAGGACGGGTTCATTTCACTGACGGTGCGGCCGGCTATCAACGCGGCCTCATAATCCCGCTTCAGCAGCGCCACGATGATGAAAGCTGTATCGAAGAAAAACGCGTGCGGATCCAGCGGGGACAATTTCTTGTAACGGTTGATTCGACGCTCGGCTTCTTCCCAATCGCCCAGATAGGCGTAGGCCACGCCGGAGAGGTTCCAGGCCATTGCGAGGTTGGGGTTCAGCGACAGGGCACGCTCGTGCAGCGCGAGCGCCTCTCGCAGGCGGCGGTGCAGGAACGCGCGTACATGGCCGGCAATCGTCACCGCGCGCGCATCGAACGGGTCCAATACGATCGCGCGCTCGGCAAGCTGGCCGGCGCGTTCCATCACGGCGCGCGCGTCCTCGGTCCAATGCTGCCCTACGAGGAACGCGTTCCAGTAGGCGTACCATGCATAGGCGGCGGCGTAGTCGGGTTCCAGCTCGATGGCGCGGGCGAGGAAATCGCCGGCCCGCATGAAGGGCACCCGATCCAGCCGGCCGATCAGCGGGATGGCACGCAGCACGAGGTCGTAGGCGGTCGCGTCCACCGGCGGACGGTTGACACTGCGCTTCACCTCGATCAGCAGGATTTCAGGATCGACCTGCGCCACGACCTCGGCCGCGATCTCGTCCTGCAGCGAGAGCAAGTCGTTGGTCTGCCGGTCGAAGCGGCGTGCCCACACCACCTGGTTGCCGGCGCGCAGGTCCAGCAGGCGGACGGTGATGCGCAGCCGATTGCGGACCCGCTGGATCGAACCATCGACCAGGAAATCGATGCCGAAGGTGCGGCGGATGGCATTCTCGTCGCGGCTCTCGGTCGCGAACCGTCCCAGGGAGCTGGAGGCGACCACGAACATCCACCGGAAGCGGGAGAGAGCAGTGGTGATCTCTTCCGCCAGGCCGGGTGCGAGATGCGCGTCTTCATCCGTGGCGCCGGGGAACAACATCGGCATGACGCCGACATGAGCGCCGCCCCGCGCGTTGCGCATATCCAGCCGCGGCTCCAGCACCGGCACCGGTTCGTCGCCGGCCGGGTCGTCGAATGGCGGCCGGGCCGGCGGCGCGGCGGATTCGGGCGGGGCGGGCGGCGGGGCGGTGCGCACCGGCACGCGGCTGCCGTAGGGGCCGCGGATTTCCGCGAGCAGCTTCTGGGTTTCCTGCGACGGTGCGGCATCCAGCAGGTCTGCCAGCACGGCGCGGCAGCGGTCGTAGGCCTGGATCGCCATGCCCCGTTCGCCGCGGGCGACATGTGCCCGCATCAATGCGCGCCACGCGCCTTCATGGGCGCGGTCGATCTGCAGCAGGCGCTGGGCGGCGGGAATGGCGGCTTCCGGCTCGCTCGATTCGCGCAGCAGCGCTTCCGCAACATTGCGGGCACGGTCGCGCAGCCGTTCACGTTCGGTGGTGAGCCAGGCGTCGAACGTTGGGTCGATCCCGTCCAGGTCCTCCAGCAGGTCGCCATCGAGCAGCGAGAGGGAGGCGGGCTGGTCGGTGGTGGCCCGCATGACCTCCTCCACATCCACCCAGGCGGCGCCGGGTTTCAGGGAGAGGTGATCGCGGGTGACCTGCATGATCTCGGAGCCGGCGGGGGACAGCGTCTCCAAAAGCCGGTGGATTTCCTGGCGCAGCGAGGCGCGGGCTTGCTCCTCGGGCCGGCGGCTCCACAGCAGCTCGGCCAGCCGGCCGCGCAAGGCAGGACGGGGCGCGGAGAGCGCGACCGCGGCCAGCAGGGCACGGGTTTTGCGACCGGCGGGGAGGACGTTTTCGCTGGTGATCGTCCAGGCTTCCATCTGGCCGATCAGGCGCAGGCGGAGCACGACCTGCCCGGCCGGGCTGGGTTGTGCGGTGGGCCCTGGAGGTCTTGTTGTCGTGCCGGCCATCATCGCATCATCAACACCGTCTCACTTGTATCGCAAATTGGATAAGCACGCCAAGGTTTATGTAATTCTTTCATATTGCCGCTTCGGCGAAAATTTTGCGCGCGTCGCCCCCCCATGGGCCGCGCCAGCGTGCGAGCCAGTGCTCGGCCTGGGTCGGTGCGCCGGCCGCAATGGCCTGAAGCGGCGCCAGAAACACCGATTCGTCGCGTCTTTCGGCATCATGGCGGGCGCGTGCCCGCAGCCCGTCGACGGCGATGGCCACGACATCGGCGGCAAGGTCGCGCAGGGTTCCATCACGCCAAGGTAACTTTGTCGCGAGGCCGTGGCGCGGGACGGCTTCCCGCATCGCGACGGCCTCGCTCCATCGGGCGCCGCGCAGCAGCGACTCGGCCGCGGCCAGGGCCGAGTCGTCGTAGAGCAAGCCGACCCAGAGCGCCGACTGCGCCAGCATCATGTCCGGCCGGCCGGCGTCGGCGCCGCGCATTTCAAGGAACTGCTTCAGGCGGACGTCGGTGAATACCGTGGTCATGTGATCCGCGAAATCGCCGACCGTGGCCTGGACGCCGGCGAGAGCGGGCAGGCGCCCGTCCATGAAGTCGCGGAAGCTGCTGCCGGCCACGTCGACGTAGCCGCCGTCGCGATAGACGAAATACATCGGCACGCTGTCCACCAGCCAGGCGGCGTAGCGTTCGAAGCCGAAGCCGTCCTCGAACATGACCGCGGGGATGCCGGAGCGGTCGCTGTCGGTGTCGGTCCAGACATGCGCACGGTAGGACAGGAAGCCGTTCGGCCGGCCCTCGGTGAAGGGCGAGTTGGCGAACAAGGCGGTGGCGAGCGGCTGGAGCAGGAGGGAGACGCGCAGCTTGCGCACCATGTCGGCTTCCGAGCCGTAGTCGAGGTTCACCTGCACGGTACAGGTGCGCGTCATCATATCGAGGCCGAGCGTGCCGACCGTCTGCATGTAGCGGCGCATGATGGCGTAGCGGCCCTTCGGCATCCACGGCATCTGATCGCGGCGGGCGAGCGGGTGGAAGCCGAGCGGGACGAAGCCCATCCGCAGGTCCCGGGCGACGGCGCGCACCTGGTCGAAATGGGCGTCCGTCTCGGTCTTCACCTGGTGCAGCGTTTCCAGCGGCGCGCCGGAGAGTTCGAGCTGCCCTGCCGGTTCGAGGGAGATCGCGGCGCCGCCCTGTTTCAGGCCGATGGTGTTGCCGTGGTCCTCGATCGGGGTGCCGCCATAGCGTTGCAGGCCCAGCAGTAGGTCGCGAATCGCGCCGGGATGGTTGCCGGCGGGAAGATAGGGCGGCGGGGCCAGGTCTTCCTGGCGAAAGCCGAACTTCTCATGCTCGGTCCCGATCCGCCAGGCGCTGCGCGGCTTGCAGCCGGCCGCGATGTGATCGGCGAGCTGGCGGATGGAGGTGATGGGGGTCGCGTCGGCTTCTCCCGGATTGGACATACGGCTTCCCAGGACGTCTCGGGGTTGGACCACAGTTCTAGCCGCAGAGAGGAGCCTGCAACAGGGCCAGCCCGGCGACGCAAGCCGTTTCCGCCCGCAGGATGCGGGGGCCAAGGCTCACACGTGTAACAAAGGGATGCAGGGCCATGGCTTCAAGTTCATCTGGCGTGAAGCCGCCTTCCGGTCCCACGAGGAGGGCGGCCGGCTGGTTGGTGGGGCGAAGGGGCGCGGCGTTGGGGGCGCGTTCGACGGCGGCGTAGAGGGGGCGGTTCTTCGGCCATCCGGCGAGAAGCTCGGACAGGTGCCTTGGCGGGCGGATGGCGGGGACGGTGAGGCGTTCGGATTGCTCTGCGGCCTCGATGGCGATGGCGGCGAGGCGGTCCGGGTTGGTGCGGGCGGCGTTGGTGCGGGCGGTGAGGACGGGGTGGAGCGCCGAGACGCCGAGCTCGGTGGCTTTCTGGACGACGAGATCGGTGGCGTCGCGCTTGAGGAGGGCGAAGATCAGCCAGAGGTCCGGTTCGGGGTGCTGGGGGCGCCGGAGGTGCCGGACCGTGAGGGTGAGGCGGTCGCGGCGGAGGGTCGCGATGTGGGCGAGCCATTCGCCGTCGCGGCCGTTGAACAGGTGGACGGGGTCCTGGGGGCGGGCGCGGAGGACGGTGCCGAGATAGTGGGCCTGGGCCTGGGTGGCGTCGATGGCGGCGCCGGGGGTCAGGACGGCTTCGGTGTGGAGGCGGGGGATGGTGGGCATGCGGATGAGCCGGCGCGACGGTTGGGTGCTGCTTTGGTAGCGGAGATAGGTTGCGATGGACGAGGCGGGCGGTGACGATTCAGGTGGTGCGGTCCTGTTGCGAGCCTTCGCTGCGGGGGGGCGGGGACAGGATCGGGAGCCTTCGGCGCGCCAGGGGGTGTTGGAATTGCGAGGCGGCGCGTCGATCGTTTCGAAGCGCTGGTGCTGGTGGCGGAGGCTGCTACGTGGATGGACGGGTTTTATAGGGGGGACGCACGAGGCGGCGGTGCGGTGGGTCGGAAAGTGTCTTTAACACGGAGTTAGCCAGCGGCCGGGGCCGCATCGCCATGGCTGAAAATGGCCCGGAGCGTTTCGCGCAGGATATGGTGGCGCGGGCCGAACCTGATAGTCTTGGCTTGCGATCGTTCGAGGTCGCAAGCTTCCACGGTGGTTTTGCTGACCCCGCCACGGAGTTTGACCCGCGCCGCCTGAAGGGTATTGCCCTTTGTCGCCCCCGGCAACAGGGAGCACGCATAGTACGCATAGTAGAGACTGAATAAACCGCGCGGCGTAACGATCGGCCTTTCTTCCCA
>Ga0335074_10016379_pt1 | contig 10439 bp, 6 predicted proteins | sample Lox_Sample_23_FD_206715 | JGI IMG/M metagenome (GOLD analysis project Ga0335074, IMG submission 206715) | Soil microbial communities from Loxahatchee National Wildlife Refuge, Florida, United States - Lox_Sample_2.3 | ecosystem: Environmental > Terrestrial > Soil > Wetlands | place: USA: Florida...
TCTCGGCACGGCCAACTTCAGCGTGTTCTGCAACCACGTCACGATCGTGCCGCCGATCAAGGCCATCCTCGACTCGCCCGACCTGCGCCTGTCCGGCTTCATCGGGCCAGGTCACGTGTCCACCGTCGTCGGCAACCGGCCGTACCGGTTCGTGCCCGAGCTGTACGGCAAGCCGATCGTGGTGGCCGGGTTCGAGCCGCTCGACATCCTGCAGTCGGTCTATATGCTGCTGGCGCAGCTCCGCGAGGGCCGCTGCGAGGTGGAGAACCAGTACTCCCGGGTGGTTCGCGACGAGGGGAACCCGGCCGCGCTGGCGCTGCTGGCCGAGGTCTTCGAGCTGCGATCGTACTTCGAGTGGCGCGGTCTCGGGTTCATCAGCCAGAGCGCGCTCAAGCTCAACGCCGCCTACGCGGAGTTCGACGCCGAGCTGCGGTACTCGATGCCGGGGCTGCGCGTCGCCGACCCGAAGGCCTGCCAGTGCGCCGAGGTGCTCAAGGGAGTGATCAAACCGTGGGAGTGCAAGGTGTTCGGCACCGCCTGCACCCCGGAGACCCCGATCGGCACCTGCATGGTGTCCCCGGAGGGAGCCTGCGCGGCGTACTACAACTTCGGCCGCCTGCACCGGGAGACGGCGGCGCTCGTCGGCCAGCAGCGGGCGGCCGCCCATGGCTGACGAGCCGTCGGCCGGGAAGGCCGGGGAGAGGCTGTTCGCCCGGTACGCGTACGCGCCCAACCACCTGGGCTACTGCGGGCCGGCCGACTCGGCCGCGCTGGCCGAGCTGGCATCGACGGGACACACCGACGCCGACGTGCGGGCGATCGCCAGCAGGTTCTCCGGCGCCTGGCCCTATCTCAGCGTGCTGGCCGAGCTTGCGGGGATCGCCGACCCGCTGGACGAGCGGGTGGTGCGAGCCTACTGGACCGGGTCCTCGCTGCTCGACGAGGTGGATCGGCCAAGGTTCTGGCGGAATCTGCTCGACCGGATCGCCGCCGCCGGGGCCGGGCGGTACTGGACGCACCTCAAGCCCGCGCTGATCGCGGAGGCGATGCCGACCCACGGGTTCCACGTCTTCGGCGTCTACCCGTGGACACGATTGTTGACCGCAGCCGATCCGGCGCCGGCCCTGCACGTGCTCGACAGCTGCCGCATCCGGTGGGCGCGGGTCACCTCGGTCGAGGGCGACCATGCGACCGTCAGGGGCCGCCACCTGGACTGGAACTCCCGCGCGCTCCGGCTCGGCGAGGAGGTCGAGGAGAGCGTCCGGCTGAACGAGGACGGGCGGGCCTTCGTCACCGATCTGTCGCCCGGCGACTGGCTCGCCGTGCACTGGGACCTGGCCTGCGAGCGCCTCACGGTCGACGAGCTGTGGCAGTTGCGGCGCTGGACCGACTGGCAGCTGGCGGCGACCAACGCGCGGCTCGAGCAGGAGAGCGCGGTCATCTCCAGCAAGCCCCTGCGTCTCCCGCACCCCCGGCAGCAACCTGCCTCGGAAACCGGAGGGGCATGGTGATCCCGCGCGTCGGGCAGGGCGACGAGCAGACCGGGTTCAGCTGGGTCACGCCCATCGGCGCCGGTCAGCGGGTTTACAGAAGTTAGGCGTTTACTCAGAGGCCGCGGATATGCGCGGGGCAGGGGCGGGCCAGTTCCGGTTCGCACACTCGGGGCCATGAGTGAGACACCTCAGGTAGATGTAGATATCGTCGTGCCGGTCAAGAACGAGGAGCACGACCTCGAGCCGAGCGTCACCCGGCTGGTCGAGCACCTGCGTGGCGCCTTCCCCTTCAGCGTCCGGGTCACGATCGCGGACAACGGGAGCACCGACGGGACCTGGCCGGCCGCGTGCGCCCTCGAGGCCAAGTACCCCGAGGTACGGGCCATCCACCTCGACATCGCCGGCCGCGGCCGTGCACTGCACCAGATCTGGTCGTCGTCGGAGGCCGAGGTGCTCGCGTACATGGACGTGGACCTGTCCACGGACCTGAACGCGCTCCTCCCGCTGGTGGCGCCGCTGCTGTCCGGGCACAGCGACGTCGCCATCGGAACCCGGCTGGCCCGGGGATCGCGGGTAGTGCGAGGACCCAAGCGCGAGATCATCTCGCGCGGCTACAACCTGCTGCTGCGGACGACCCTCGGCGCCGAGTTCTCCGACGCGCAGTGCGGGTTCAAGGCGATCAGGGCCGACCAGGCCAGGCAGCTGCTGCCGCTGGTCGAGGACGGGGGCTGGTTCTTCGACACCGAACTGCTGGTGCTGGCCGAGCGGGCCGGGCTGCGCATCCACGAGGTGCCGGTCGACTGGATCGATGACGCGGACTCGCGGGTCAATATCGTCGACACCGCCCTCGGCGACCTGCGCGGGATGACGCGACTCGGCCTCGGTCTCGCCCGGGGCACGATCAAGGTGCCCCGGCTGCGCGAGACCGCCCTCGGGCCGTCGCGCGGGCTCGCGTGGCAGGTGCCTCGATTCGCCGCCATCGGCGCGGCCTCCACGCTCGCCTACATCGTGGTCTTCCTGGCGCTGCGCGGGTTCATGGGCGCGCAGGCCGCCAACGCGCTGAGTCTGCTGCTCACCGCGGTCTTCAACACGGCCGCCAACCGGCGGCTGACGTTCGGGGTCATCGGCCGGGCGGGGGCGGCGGGGCACCACTTTCGCGGGCTGATCGCGTTCGGCGTCTGCCTGGCCCTCACCTCGGGCGCGCTGTTGGCCTTGCACGCGGTGTCGGCCTCGCCCGGCGGCGGGACCGAGATCGCCGTGCTCGTGGGGGCGAACCTGGTCGCCACGGCGCTTCGCTTCGTCCTGTACCGCGGGTGGGTGTTCGCGGAACCCCAGGCGACGCCCGCCGCCACGCTGACCGTCCCGACCGCGTCCCGCCAATCCCTTGGAGATGCGCGATGAGCGCCGCCACCGTCACGTTCAAACCCGCACACCGGTCGTCGCCGCCCCCCGGGCGCCTTCGCCGCCTGGTCCGCGGCCCGGCGGCCGATCCGCAGTGGGCCAGGCCCGCGCTGTTCGGGCTGCTCGCGCTCACCGCGCTGCTGTACCTGTGGGACCTCAGCAGGAACGGCTACGCCAACGACTTCTACGCCGCGGCGGTGCAGGCGGGGACGAAGTCGTGGAAGGCAGCCTTCTTCGGCTCATTCGACTCGTCCAACTTCATCACCGTGGACAAGACCCCGGCGTCGCTGTGGGTGGACGAGCTGTCGGCGAAGATATTCGGGTTCAACTCGTGGTCGCTGCTCGCGCCGCAGGCGGTTGAGGGCGTGGCGTCCGTGGCGCTGCTGTACGCGGCCGTCCGACGCTGGTTCGGGCCGTCGGCCGGGCTTATCGCCGGCGCCGTGCTCGCGCTCACCCCCGCCGCCGCCCTCATCTTCCGGTTCAACAACCCCGACGCGCTCCTCGTGCTGCTGATGACGGCGGCCGGGTACGCGGTCCAGCGGGCGCTCGAGCGCGACCGGACCCGGTGGCTGGTCTTGGCCGGGCTGCTGCTCGGCTTCGCCTTCCTCACCAAGATGGCGCAGGCGTTCCTGGTGCTGCCCGGGTTCGGCGTCGCCTACCTGTGGGCCGGGCCTGCCCGGCTCGGGCGTCGGATCTGGCAGCTGCTGGCCGGGCTCGGCGGGGTGATCGTCGGGGCCGGCTGGTGGATCGCGATCGCTCAGCTGACGCCCGCCGCCGACCGCCCGTACTTCGGCGGGTCGACCGACAACAACATCCTCGAGCTGGCGCTTGGGTACAACGGCCTCGGGCGGCTCGACGGATCGGAGACCGGGTCGATCGGCGGCGGCGGCGGGAGCTCGTTCGGCGGCGCCACCGGCGTCTTCCGGCTGTTCAAGTCGGAGTTCGGCGGGCAGGTCAGCTGGCTGATCCCGGCCGCGCTGATCTCGCTCGGCGCGCTGCTGTGGATCTCCAGGCGCGCGCCGCGTACCTCCCGGGTTCGCGCGTTCGCCCTCCTCTGGGGCGGCTGGCTGCTGGTGACCGGGGTGGTCTTCAGCTACATGCAGGGCATCATCCACCCCTACTACATGGTCGCGCTGGCGCCGGCGATCGGCGCGCTGGTTGGCGTCGGCGCCATCTCGCTCCTGCAGTCCGGGTTGACCGCCGTGGGCCGGGCGGTCGCCGCGGTCGGCTTGCTCGTCACCGGGATCTGGGCATACGAGCTGCTCGAGCGGACGCCCGAGTGGCTGCCGTGGCTACGGTGGACCGTGCTGCTGGCGGGCGTGCTCGGCGCGATTTCGATCTTCGCCGTACCGGAGTTGCTCCGCCGGACCGACCGGAATCACGTGGCGGCGAGCGGCCGCCGGCGGGCGCCGGCGCTCGTTTACGCGCCGATGGCGCTCGCGATCGTGGCCGGTCTCGGCGGACCGCTCGCCTACTCGCTCGACACCGCCAACAGCACGCACACCGGCTCGATCCCCAGCGCCGGGCCGACGGTGGCCGGGTCGTTCGGCGGCGGCCCGGGCGGCGCGGGCGGCGCGCCCGGCGGCGGCTTTCGCGGCGGGACCGGCACCGGAGCGCGGGGAAGCGGCACCCACGGCGGAACCGGCGCTGCGCCGGCCGGAACGGGGGGCGCCCCCGCGGGCACCGGGACTGGCACCAGCGGCGCGCCGATCGGAACCGGCGGGGCCGCATCCGACCCGGTCGGCGGCTTCCGGGGCGGCTCGGGCACCTTCCCCGGCGGCGGCAGTTCGGGCAGCGGTTCGAGGCCCGCGACCGGCTCAGGCGCCGCGGGCTCCCGCCCTGGCGGGACCGGACGGGGGACCTCGGGCGTCGGCGGCTTCGGCGGCGGCGGGGTAGCGATGGGCGGCCTATCCGGCAGCACCCAGGTCAGCAGCGCGCTGATCACGCTGCTTGAGCAGGACGCGTCGACGTACAAGTGGATCGCCGCCACCGTGGGCACCCAGGAGGCCGCCCCGATCGAGCTCGCAACCGGCGGCGACGCGGTGCTGGCGATCGGCGGCTTCAACGGCACCGACCCGGCCCCCACCCTGGCCGGGTTCGAGGCCATGGTGGCCAAGGGCGAGATCCACTACTACGTCGGCCAGGGCAGCGAGAGCTTCGGCGGCGGCACTGGCTCGTCGGCGATCACCTCCTGGGTGGCGGCCCATTTCAAGTCCGAGACCGTTGGCGGCGTCACGGTCTACAACCTCACCCAGGAGAAGTAAGCCCGTCGCGGGCCGGGCGAGCGCGACCGCGCGCATCCCGGCCCCGGCGTCAATGATGTGGCAGTCACGGTCCTTGGCCCCGTGGCTGCCACATCCAGGTGGCGAGGCAGTCTCTTCGACGGCGCTTTGGGAAAGACAGTGGATCGCTGAATACATCCCGGGCCCGGCCGCTGGGCCGGGCCGAGTCTCTGCTACGCGGTTAGCTTCGGGGTGAGGGCGTGCCAGGTGCGACCGGAGTTCGTGGTCTCGTAGATCGAGGTCGGCGGGACCGGGTCGCTCTCCAGGCCGTTGGTCCAGGCGAAGCCGTCCTCGGCGTTGGCGAAGTCGATGGTCACGCCGAGCCGGGTGAGGTTGGCTCCCTGCGGCACCGGACTCCACGTCTGGCCGCCGTCATCGGTGGTGTAGAAGGTGCCGCCGAACGCGCCTTGCGTTTCCCCGGCCACGAGCACCGCCTGGGTCGGGCTGAAGAACGTGATCTGCGGGTACTGGAGCCCGGCCGGCAACGGCCGCTGCTCCCAGGTCTGCCCGAGGTCGCGGGTCACCAGCAGGGCGGGCGCGTCAAGCTCCGGCTCGACCGTTACGAAGCCGACCCCGTCGACGAACTGGGGGCCCGTGACCGTGCACGTGGTCCCTACGCAGGTGGTCGCGGGAAGCGGCAGCGACTGGTCACCCCAGCTGATGCCGCCGTCCCCGCTGACCAGCAGGGCGTTGGCCAGGCCGTCATTGCACGTGCTGGCGATCCAGCCAACTGTCGCCGTTGGGAAGGTCAGCCCGTTTTTGTCGCACGCCGCCGGGATCTGCCCCGGACCCGGCTGGGAATCGACGGTCGCCCCGGTCGGCGCCGGGGTGGCCGCGGCCAGCGACCAGTGCGCGCCGCCGTCCGAGGTCCGGTAGAGCCAGACCGAGTCCTGCCCCATGGAGCCGTCATCCCCGCCGAGCAGGAGGAAGCCATGCTCCGGGTCCGCGAAGCTCACCTGGCTGACGGTGGATTGCGCCCGCAGCGGGGCCGACTCGGTCCACGTGCGTCCGCCGTCGGTGGTGGCGAAGACCATCGTCGTGTTCACGGCGCTGTTGCTCTCCTGCGTGGCCGCGGTCACCGCCAGGTACGCGCGCTCGCCACCGACCGGGTCGAGGACCTGCTCCGCGTCCGGGGTCGCGAGCATCGGCCGGGCGGCCGCGGGAGTGACGTCGGTCCAGCTCCGGCCGCCGTCGGTGGTCCGCGCCAGCAGCATGAACGGGATCGACGAGGAGTTTGGATCTCCCGAGTAGTAAAGCGCCCAGCCGGTCGTCGCCGACGTCATCTGCAGCGACCGGAGCCAGATCGGCTTGGCCCGCGGGCGGACCACGTCAGCCGGGGTCGCCGTCTTCGCGACGCGTGCGCTGGCGGACGTCGAACTCCGCGCCGTGGTGCCTGCGGCAGCGCCGGCTCGGGGTCCGGCCGCATTGCCGCTAACGCCGGCGCAGCCGGCCACCATGAGCGCCACCGCCGCCGCCCACCACGGACCAGTCATCCGCCGAACCATGAGCATCATCCGTTCTGTCCCAGTCTCCGTCTCCGCACCCGACCTTGGGACTGTCGGCAAGGCTGAACGGTTGCGGCATCTGGGCGCAGGCGAATTATTGCGCGACGTTCGTTCCGGGAAACGTCTATACAAACGTCGCGGCCTGGTGTGCGGGTGACTGGTTTAGAACAGGGTGGTCTGCTGCGCCGTCCGGTCACGGCGACGGCCGCGCTGACCGGACGCGCCGCCGTCGCGGCGATCGAGCAGGGCCTGGTCAATCGAGGACAGGAACGGCGACGGCGAGCACTGCGTTACCTCGCCGCGCATCATCCGCTTCGCCGCCGTCAGCAGCGTCAGCCGGGTGGTGGCCCGGGTCATGCCGACGAAGAGCAGGCGGCGCTCTTCTGCGTAGTCGATCTCGGCGCCCCGCCACGGCCGCAGCGGGAGCAGGCCGTCGTCGCAGCCGACGATGAAGACCACCGGGAACTCCAGTCCCTTGGCCGCGTGCAGGGTCAGCAGCGTGATCCGGTCGGCACGCGGATCCCAAGTATCGACCTCGGCCCCGAGTGCGACCTCATCGAGGAACCGGCCCAGATCGGCGCCGCACCGGTCCGCCAGCGGGGCGAGCACGTCGGCGGCGGAACGGATCGCCGCGATCGCCTCGGCCCGCTTAAGCTCGGCGTCACGCTCCGAATCAACGCCCGCGCCGGATCCTTCGGGCAACGGCGCCGCAGCGCGCGATGGCGCCGCAGCGGGCACTGACGACAGCGCCATGCCGACCGCCTCCGCCAGCAACTCCGCCACCGAGACCACGCCAGCCTCCGACGCATCGGTCGAGCCCCCGAACTCCGACTCGACCGCCCGCGCGCCGAGCCCGTCAGGCTCCGCGGCGGCGTCGACCCCGCCTCCGTCGCCGACCATGCCTCGGTCGCCGAGCATGCCTCGGTCGCCGAGCGCCGCCACGATCTGCGGGACGCCCGTCGTCTCGGCCAGCCGTGCGTGCGACCGCCGCTGGCACGGGAACCCGCGTCTGGCCAGGGCCTCGGCCACGGCGGCGGCCTGGGCCGACGTCCGGTAGAGGACGGCGAAGTCGGCGAAGGAAAGCTGGTGTTCCGCCCGATCGCGGCCGTCGACCGCGCGGCTGTCGAGGGCGTGGAACGAAGCGCCGCCCAGCAGCTTGTCAACTTCCGCCGCGACCGCCTCCGCCTCCTCGCGCTCGTCGGACCCCGCGCGCAGCGCAACCGGCCCGTCCGGAATGTCTGACCTGGCCGGCACCAGCTCTCGCCCCGGCACCAGCGTCCCCGGGCGAATCAGCTGCATCGCCGCGCGCACGATCGTCGGCGCGGACCGGTAGCTGCGAGACAGCTGCACGGTCACCGCCGAGCCGAAGTCCGACTGGAACCGCAGGAAGTAGCCGACGTCGCCGCCGCGGAACCCGTAGATCGCCTGGTCCGGGTCGCCGATCGCGCAGACCCGCGAGTCCGGCGAGGTCAACAGCCGTAGCAGCCGGTACTGCTGCTCGTCCACATCCTGGTACTCGTCGACGAACACGTCCGTCCACCGGGCACGGTACCCGGCGGCAATCGCCGGGTCGTCGCCGAGCAGCGCCAGCGGGAGCGTGAGCAGCTGGTCGAAGCCATCCGCGGCGTCGAGGTCCACCCGGTCCTCGAGGCCGAGGTCGCGCAGGATCAGCAGGCCGAGGCCGTGGAAGGTGGTGACGGTGACCTGAGCCGCGGCCGCCTCGCCGAGCAAGGCGGCGAGGCGCTCCCTGAGCTCATCGCGGGCGCGGCGGGTGAACGTGACCGCCAGGCAGCGCTCGGGCGGCAGGCCATTGCCGATCCGGTGCGCGATCGCGTGGGTGAGCACCCGGGTCTTGCCGGCCCCGGGGCCGGCCACCACCAGCAGCGGCCCGCCATCGTGGGTGACGATCGCGTGCTGCTCGGGGTCCAGGGCGCCGGATGAGGACGCCGCCGACCCGTCCGATCCGTGGTCCGAGCCCCGATCCTCGGCCACACCCGTCGGCGTTTCCGCGGCAACGCCGCCCGCCCCGGCAACGCCGCCGGACCCGGCCGCGCGCGGCTTACGGGGCGCTCGGGGCAGCTCGAACAGCGCCGCCCCGGCCAGCTCCCCCGGGTCGAACAGACGGATCGTCCCGTAGACGCCGTCGTACCCCGCCTCGCGGCGGACGTCGCCGCGGCGGAGCCGGCCGATCGCCTCCGCCACGATCGACGGCGCGCCGGCCGCCAGGTCGTCGAGCGGCACGTCGCCAAGGACCGACAGCTCCGGCCCGAACCGCTCCACCAGCGCGGTGACCTGAGCGGTGACGGACTTGGACTTCGGTCCGACGCCGGCGATCTCGCCCAGGATCTCTGGCAGCTGCACGAACGAGGTGAACCCGGCCGCCCCTGGCACGCGGTAGCCCTCCGGCCGGTCGGCCAGCAGGTCGACCCGGTGCTGCACGCCAATCGTCGGCGTCTTGCCGCACACCGGGCATTTCCCGCCGGCCGCCCGCGTCTGGGCCGGCGTCGTCCGCACGTCGCAGGCGCGGTGGCCGTCGAGGTGGTACTTGCCCTCCTCGGGGAAGAACTCGACGGTGCCGGCGAAGCCGTCCCCGGTCCGCAACGCCTGGTGGATGCCGAAGTAGTCCGCCTCGCAGGTGAAGGCGGTGGCCTCCCGGCCGAGCATCGGCGGCGAGTGCGCGTCGGAGTTGGACACCAGCCGGTACTGGTCCAGGCTCGACACCCGCCAGTTCATCTCGGGATCAGAGGACAAGCCGGTCTCGATGGCAAAGATGTGCGAGGCCAGGTCCGCGTAGCAGTCAGAGACCCGGTCGAACCCGGACTGCGAGCCGAGCACCGCGAACCACGGCGTCCACGCGTGCGCAGGCACCAGGTAGCACCCGTCGCCGCCGGAGAGCGTGATCTCAAGCAGGTTGCGCGAGTCGAGCCCGAGGATCGGGCGGCCGTCCGAGGCGAGGTTGCCGATGTGGAGCAGCTGCCTGGTTATCTCGTCGACCGCCTCAAGCGACGGCGCGTACAGCAGGTGGTGCACCTTCCGCGTCCGGTCGTCGCGCTTGTAAATGGTCGAGATCTCTGAGGAGAGCATGAACCTGACCGGCGCCCGGCAGGCGGGCGGCAGCGTCTCGAGCACTGCCCGCTCGAGCTCCGGCCGCAACCGGAACAGCCCCGGCGCGTCCGGCACCAGCTTGGCGCCGAGCTCCTCGCGCCACGCGGGGTGGGTGAAGTCGCCACTGCCGACCACGCCAATCCCCTTGCGCCCGGCCCACCAGGCTAGATGCTCAAGATCACAGTCTCGGCTGCAGGCGCGGGAGAACTTGGAATGTATGTGGAGGTCCGCGTAAAAACGCACCCGACCCATCATTCCGAACGGAAGCGCGCTTCGCCTAAGCCTTTCCGCATTCTCCCGGGCCGCGGGCCTTGTTCAGAACCAGGACCACTGGGGTCGCGCCCAGCGCTCGAGATCGCACTTCTTGATCGAAATTGGGGAGTATGCGGTCGCCTGGGCAATGTCCGCAGCCAGCTTGTCCAGGGACTTCGCCCGGAGGGCAGCCGGGGAGTCCACGCCCTGGGCGATGAGCACGTCGATCTGGCCCGGGCTCGGCTCCGCTCGCGCGCCGCACAGCAGTGCGATGTTGCGCCAGCGCGCGACGACCAACTGCGAGACGCCGACGGCCTGGGCCACCAGCTGCCGATCAGCTCTGGTGGAGGTCCTGTCCAGAAGATCGACCGCAGTATGCACCCCGATATCGCTCAGCTGCC
>Ga0335074_10016380_pt1 | contig 10437 bp, 11 predicted proteins | sample Lox_Sample_23_FD_206715 | JGI IMG/M metagenome (GOLD analysis project Ga0335074, IMG submission 206715) | Soil microbial communities from Loxahatchee National Wildlife Refuge, Florida, United States - Lox_Sample_2.3 | ecosystem: Environmental > Terrestrial > Soil > Wetlands | place: USA...
GGGTGTCTTCGCGAAAGAAGCCGGGTCGGCGCTCGTACATCGTTCCTCCGAGCGTGAGCCAGGGTCCGGCCAGCATCAATTTCGCGATGTTAACCTAAACGATGTGCCTCGCGCTAGCCGTCATGTCGCCTCGTTGTCGCCCGATTTGCAACGCCTGATCTGCGCGGCAATCGGGCTTCGGGCCGGCTATTCGGCAAAGGCCACGATCCGCTGATTCTGCTCGCCAAGACCGTCGACCGACAACCGCACCTGGTCGCCAGGCTTCAGGAATCGCGGCGGCTTGAATCCCATGCCGACCCCGGACGGGGTCCCGGTCGGAATCACGTCGCCCGGCAGCAAGGTCATAAAATGACTGACATAGCTGACGATATGATCGACCCCGAAAATCAGGTCGGAGGTATTGCTGCTCTGTCGCCGCTCGCCATTGACCTCGGTCCATAGCGCGAGCTTGCCGGGGTCGGGCACTTCATCCGCCGTGACCAGCCACGGGCCGAGCGGGCAGAAGGTGTCGGCACTCTTCCCCTTGGTCCATTGCCCAAGGCGTTCGATCTGGAATTCGCGTTCAGACACGTCGTTGACGACGCAGAACCCGGCGATGTGTCTTGCCGCGTCGTGGACCGCGACGTAGCGCGCGACGCTGCCGATCACGATGCCGAGTTCGACTTCGTAATCGGTTTTTTGCGATGCCTTGGGGATCATCACATCATCGTTCGGGCCACAGATCGAAGACGGCGCCTTCATAAAGAAGATCGGCTCGGTCGGGATCGCGGCCCCCGCCTCCTGCGCATGTAAGCGGTAGTTGAGACCGATCGCGACGACTTTCGACACGGCACCAACGCAGGGACCGAGCCGCGGCGTGCCGGCGACCAACGGCAGACTGGCCGGGTCAAGCCGGCGCAGTCGCTCGAGTTCGGCGGGCGCCAGAGCGGCGCCGTCGATGTCGCGAACAACACCGGAAAGATCGCGAATCCTGCCGGCGGCATCGAGGAGGCCGGGTTTTTCCTGGCCCCGCGGTCCGTAGCGAAGAAGCTTCATCGGGAACGCCTCCTGTCTCAGCTCAATAGCGCAAAGCCCGGTCAGAGCGTAAAGCCGCCGTCGACAACATGGATCGCGCCGGTGGTAAACGACGACTCGTCGGCGGCCAGATAAACTGCAAGGGCAGCCACTTCCTCGGCGGTGCCGAGCCGGCCCAGCGGCTGACGCTCGACAAAGGCCCGCCGCGCCGCCTCGCTCCCGCCGACGATGCGCACACCTTGCGCGGCGATCCGATCTTCGAGCGAAGGGGTTTCGATCGTGCCCGGACAAATCGCGTTGCAGCGGATCCCTTGGGTGATGAAATCGGCGGCCACCGATTTGGTTAGCCCGATCACTGCGGCCTTGGTCGAACCGTAAACGCAACGGTTTGGCGCGCCTTTCACCGAAGATACCGTCGAGGCCATGTTGATGATCGAAGCAGCGGTGCCGCGCTCCAGCATCTTTGGCAGAAAGGCGCGGATCATCATGAACATCGAACGCACGTTGAGCACAAACGATGCGTCCCAGTCGATCGGCGTGGCGTCGAGAATCGTACCGTGATGCACAAAACCGGCGCAGTTGAACAGCACATCGAGCGGTCCGAGTTCGTCGGCAAGGGCGGTGATCGCGTCGTCATCGGTCACGTCGAGCCGCCGGGTGGCAATCAGCGCATCGGCAAGCGGGACCAGTTTCTCGTCAGCGATGTCGGTCGCCAACACACTCGCCCCTTCGGCGGCAAAGGCGAGCGCGCTCGCTCGCCCGATGCCCTGCCCGGCCGCCGTAACCAACGCGCGCTTTCCCGCGAGCCGTCCCGCCATTGCCGCCCGCCCATACCATCGCAACCCCCGGAAGGTGCCATGCCCGCCCCCGCCTGTAAATCCGGATGCGGGCCCGCCGATTGCGGCAGGCAGCGGCGCAGTGGCCCGTCCCTCTGCTCCCCGCCGCGCGACCGCAAGGTCTTCCATCTTTTTGGCGACGATCGCTTTCAATCGGGCTGAGGTGGGAGCCGCTGAGGTGGGAGCCAAGGAGGCGAGCGATGGCGGCAAAAGGCGAAGCATCGATCAAACGAACGATCCGTAGACAGCAACTGCGCGAGATCGTGCCCCTGGCCGACAGCACCATCTATGAGATGGAGCAGCGCGGCGAGTTCCCGCGACGCTTCGCCCTGTCGCCTCGCTGCGTCGTATGGGATTTGAGCGAAGTCGAAGCGTGGCTCGCCTCATGGCGATCCGCGCCCATCGCCCGTGCGCAACATCCTGACGTCAGGCAACGACGATACCGCCCGGTTCGAGAGCCGGGTCGGGTTCAAGCAGCGGCATCGAAGGCGGTATGAGCACGGGGACGCGCTTCTTGCCCGCGACCCAGGCGTCGATGATATCCGACCACTCCTGCATCATGTGCCGACGCGGCACTTCGTATTCCGCTTTATTGTAGACCCCGCGTGACGAACGGCCGTCCTCGTGCGCTAAAATGGTCGGCAGCGTCGCCACCTTCTCGATCAGCTTGAGCATGATCCTGATCTCCGTCGGCGACAGCGACCGGTCCTTCGGCACGAACGTCGCGATCGAGGCCGGCCCGACATCGTCAGCCGGATTAGAGACCTTCTCACCGCGCAGAATTGCGAAGCCGTAAATCTGTTTGACGATATCGCGGACGTGGATCGCCGTTGCCGGGGCGCCCCGCTAGACGATCGCGCCACAATGAGCCCGCAGGTCATCCGGCGTGATCTCCGTCAGAAGCCTGTTGCGCCACACCGGTAGCAGTTCGCGTTCGAATATCGCTCGGCGCATAGCATGGGTGCTGTCCGCCATCGTCGGCGCAGCGGTCAGCCACTTCTCGCCGAACTCGCCAAAACTCTTCGCGTCCAGGCGCCGACGCTTTTCCCGCTGCTTTTCGATCGCCGGCGATCGCCCTTCGGCGATTGCCCGCTTGGCGTCGATGCACAGCTCACGGGCTCGCGCGAGCGACAGCCCAGCGGGACCGTACTTGCCGAAGGTGGCGGTCTCGCGCCACCCGTTCATCCGGTAATCCACTCGATGATTTTCAGTCATGGTAACGCGCTGATTTGCAAGAGCAAATTTTTTCTGCCTGCATCGAAGAACCGTCCCTCCGATCCGTCAGAAATTGGCGCTCTTGAATTGAAAAGCAAATTTCGCCGCCTCGGAGTCCCTTTCGGTTTCAAAGACTATCGACATCGATTGGTCGATTTTTGGAACATCCTGCCGAGCGGTCCAGTGCCAATCGCCAGGCGAAAAAACCGTCACTCGATTAAGTTATCCGCCGCACCGAACTCACTGACTACCCTCCCGGCTTGGCCAAGTGCGGAAATGTCGGCAGATCCTGCTCGGCAAAACCACCAAGATTGATTCCGGCCGCCCAGAGCTTCTCAAAGACTTGTTCGCCCACAGGCTGGAATCCATGGGCGAGGATCGATTGGTTGCGGGCCATCAAGGGAGAGTGTCTGGGGTCATGTAGTTCGAGAGCCTTGAACGTCTTACCGATGTCATCGCCCAACGCGTCCAGGAGTTCGAACGCATCCTGCAATCCCAACCAGAGCTTTCCAGCGTCAGCTCGTGACCCCCACCTTTCGCGCAGCGGCTCGGGAACGCTTTCCAAAGGCACATTGTCAGTGCCCTGAATCCCATGACGTTCAGCAAGGGCAAGCTGGGCAAGCGCCTCGATCGCCCGATACAGGCGAGCAACTCCGTCGTCGTAGCGAGCCTCCCGTTTTCGCCGGCCGGCATTGGCCAGAAGGTCCGAGACCATTGCGCGGGATTGCGACTGGCAGACGAGCTGCCGCAGAGTCTCCTGATTTCGCTTGATCGCCCCGATCACTCCGTCGAAGCCTGTCGGGAGCATGACTTGTATGTCAGCAGCGTTCTTGAGCACAGAGTCAATCCGCTGCGCGGCGTCCTTGTGCTGAAACCGATCCCACAATCCATAGCCTTCACACAGCTGGTGAAATGTCGAAAGGCTTCTCTTGACAGCACCGTCATCTGTAGCCTTGCGTGCCGCGTCCAGAAGCCTCGCGGCAGGCAAGAAGGCTTGCTGATCGAAGAGCAAGCAGGCATCTTCGACAGCTTGGTAGCCGAGTGCTTCCCAAGGATTGGCCCAGTGAACCACCCGTTCTGAGCCGGACTCGACGACTCCTACCCCTTCCTTTGAACGGCTTGCCCCTCCGACATAGGAATAGCGACATGACCAGCGGCGAGCCTGAAGGACCAATGCTGCAGTCATGCACTTCGTGCCGGCAGTGAAGTCAGCAACAACATGATAGTCGCTGCCGCGAGATGTCCAGCGGACGACCTCCTGATCGTATCTCCGGATCACGTCGAGGCATTCTTCTAGCCCTTCAGCATTCGAGACAGGACAGATTTCATATTCGCCCGGCCTCAACGGAGCACCAGTGTGCTCTGCGTAAGCGCGAAGAACAGCATCTACTTGCGCGCGCGTTTGAGCCGAAGGCACAAAGAGCACCCGCGCGGGCCGCCACTCCAGCAGCGACTTGACCAATGGCTCGGGGCTTCCGCCTACCGTGCAGATGAGCAGATTGAATACCGCCATAGGACTTTATTTCCTCCGCCCGCCTTTGCCGCGGCCGCCCTGTCCCTTGCCGGACGATGAGCGTTGCGCGCGCGCCTCGTCGGCGGAAGTAGGGTAACGAAAATCGACGCTGCGTTCAGTAGCGCTTGCCACGATCAATTCGAGCACGTCGCCCACTATCTTGTCGGAAGGCACATCGCCGCTGTTCTGGACCGGGCCACTCAGACCCGATGGCGCATGCATCGCCCGCCAGCCGCCCTTCCTCGTTCGTTCCTCAAGCAGTAGCGCTTCGACCTTTTGCCCAGGTTTTGGCAAGTCTCTCGGTTTGGCGGGGGCAGTCGGAGGGGATTGACGACCGTTTGCAGCCGCGATGAGCCGGCCGTATCCGCTGCTGGTCTTGCCGCCGACGCCCCACTCGGCCAGTGCTTCCTGCAAGAGTTGCATCGCCAGCTTGGTCCAGGCTTCAGCTTGATCCTGTGAAACGTCAGCTGGGCCCGACCAGGAAAGGCGCACGTCGAAGGTTCCGGCTACCGAGAGGAAAGAGACCGGCACCGGACTGTCGAAATCCGTTGGCGGCGCTTCGTTCGTCTGCCATTTCGGGTGATGGGGCGTCATCACGTCGAGGCGCAGCGCGCCGTTCGTCAACGACTGCGGAACAATCCAGGCGTCGTGGAACGTGATGACACCGCCGTCCTCGGTGGTTCCGAACAACAGGCGGTGATAGTCGCCTTCGTCATCCCCTTTGTCGCGCTTACGCCGAAATTGCTTGTTCTCCAGAGCAGCCTCATCGTCGAGATGCCGCTGTCCCCAGACCTCGTCGCAATAATGGGAAGCGAGCCCTTTGAGCGCCGATCCAGGGATGATCGGAACGCCATAGGTATGATGAAGCCGCAATCCGGTCTCCAAAATATTCTCCGAACCGAGACCGACGACGAGCCGGCTTGCTGTCGACAGGCGCTCCGATTGGCATGGCTGGTCGGAAGCAAACGAGCGGTCCCGGCGTTCGAAGGCTTCCGCATAGATGGAGCGAAGCGATTCGCTTCCGGCAGCGTGGCAAGCCGCTTCGAGGATTGTTCGACGTTCGCTCGGGTCCGACTGCTTGACGAGATACCGTTGCAAGATCAGTCCCGGATGGGTTGCACGCCTACGCCCGTCGTTGAGGTTGACTATCGCCTGCCGCATCCTTCACTCCGGCGCCACGGCTTCGACATAGCGCTTCAGCCATCCGGCAGCCTGAAGCGCGTTCCTGTTCAGGCGCACATAGGCCAATACAGGATATTCTCGCGTCGCCTTTTCAAGACTATCCACAGACGCGGCTTCGGCATGGCCGATCTTGTTCAGCACCGCCGCGAGATCCTCAAGATATTCCGCATGGCCCTTGGCGTTCGCAAAGGTGACCGCCTGCGCGAGGCCACAGGCGTGGACCAGCGACGGGAACGACCGAGCGAAGCTCGCATATTTCTCTGGCACGCCGGGAGATGCACGCCGACGGACCGAAGCAAAGGCCGCCTGTGCCATTTTCTGGCTGTTGGTCTGGACCATCGTCAGCCCTCTCTCTCGGCGGCCGAGAAAACGCACCGCACGCGGCCGCGTCCGACGGTCGCCTTGCCCCCGATCTGCAGCAGGAGCGGCTTGGTGGCTAAGTCATCGATCAGGTCGCTCACCGTGACACCATTCGCTTCGCGGGAATAGACCCGGTCGCAGGCGACAAGCCCGGCCAGGATGGTCTCTGCCGGCAGGGCCTCCTCGTTCCAAAGCGCGCCTTTCGCCACCGTCTTGCTATCGTCGTCGATCCGCACGCGGGCCGAAACTTCGGTGCCAGTCTCCGTCAGAAAGTCGAAGATGGTATTGGGGAGGATCGCGAATCTTTCGACAAATCGATCGCGCCAGGTCTTGTTTTCGTCGCCGGCGAAAACCCATTCGGCGAGCCGCTCGGCCCAAATCGTTGTCGCCGCGCATTCCTTTCCGGCGAAGTCGAGATCCTCCAGAAAGATGCGGCCATTGTCCTCGAGCTTGGTGCAGGTGGTGCGATGAGCGTCACTATCGGCCACATTTGGCGGCTCGGGCGGCAGATCGGGCATGCCGGCAAGCGAGAAATCCCGGCGCAGCATTTCCAGAACGAGCGGCGAGGTGCACCAGGCGAACGTCCCTTGGAAGCTTCGAATAGGCAGGCAGACGAGGCGTGCGTCGGTGGGAATCAGCGCTCCGGCGTTCGCGGCGTTGGCCTCCTGATCGGATGCGCGTCCGAACGCCAGATCAATGTGCTTTTTCTTGTTCCTCAGGGCGTGATCACGCCAGACGCCCTTAAACGCCGAGCCGGGGATGACAGGCCAGTTCGTCACCTTGTCACGGTGGACAGGCAGGTCGATGTAGCCGACGCCTCGGCCGGTTCCGACATGGGTCGGTGACAAGGTGTGCAGCCAATAGATCTGAGTGCTGTTCATCGCCCCTCCCCATTTTCTCTTACCAGACGCCCCAGGCCGCGAGGCCGAAGCCGTCACGCCGGTCCTGTTCGTCGTCGCTGACCGGTTCAAGCCAGCGCTCGGCGAGGCCCGGCGACTTTCCGTCCACAGTCTCGAAGAAATAGACGCCGCCGGCCGGAACCATGCGCTTTACAGGCTTTGGACCGCGCGGCTGCCCGGGAAGGTCGGCCAGAGACCAACCCGAAACCGCACGCCAGCGCCGGATATTGGCGCCGACAAGCCGCAGGCGGACATTGGCGCCCGGCGGCGTTCCGATGAGGTCGTCGCTGAGCCATCCGGGCTTCCAGCCATCCTTGAAGATCGCCGGCGTCGTCAACACCATGCGCACGCGCGACGTCGCCATCAGCACCTTGCGGATTTTCTCCGGGCAACTCCAGGAGATCGGCCTTGCGGTGGTCTTCCAGCGGGCCAGGCGGCGCTCGCCGCCGAGCGGGTGAAGCGTATCGAGATGCGCGACTGCTTCGCCGCACCAGCTGGCGGCGCGAACCCGGGCGGAGAGAGTGATAGGAGCGAAACCCAAAGCTCCGTATCGGGGCAGATGACTGAGCGCCAGCGCAGCCGTGGTAAAGAGATTTTCGTCGGCCGCCGAGCCGGCGTCGGGATCAATGCGGATGTGAGTCCGCTCTTCTATCTCCGCCGCGCGAAGGAATGTCCGGTCGAATGCAATCCCCTCTCCGGCTAACCATGCAGCATAACGATCTTCCGGCCACCAGGCCGGCGCGGCGTCCGGCTTGAAGTCGTCAGGACTCTGGATTTGCACGGGGAGCAAGCCGCGTTCGGGCCAGTCGCATCCGCCGCTGTTGGACGCCTGGTGGGGCACGGCCCGGAGCGGCCTTTGTTTCGGATCGACGACGCAATCCTCGGGCGAAGGGAAGTAGAGCTGTTCACTCGACTGCGGCAGCGGGCCGGCAATTTCGACCCGAAGCAAATCCTTCGCCGTCTCAATCGCCGTTTCGCCCGAGAAATCCCGATCAGCCGATTTCCCGAGCGTAGAGCGCAGTGACCCAGCCAGCATCGAAGGCAGCGGCCAGTCGAGGCTTCGCATCCGGTTGCCCTGGCCAGCTCCGAAAGGACGCCCATCACGCGAGATGATCGGATCGCGGCAAGTGATTTCCAGCATGGCCGTCATGGCGATTCTGCCCCCGCGGCAGCGCCCGATGCCGCGCCGATTGCTCTGGCGACCCGCAGCTCGTTGGCAAGGCCACGCAGCGAATTGGCGTCCTCGACGCGATCTAGGATTTGGCTCTTGATCTCCAGTATCATGCTTGTGCCGCGCGGCTGCTTTCCTTGCATCACCGCGAGGACGTCGCGCTGGATTGCGTCCTTGATGCTTGCAGTAGGCCAAGACTCGTACACGTTGGCCAGCGTGTAGAGGTCGTAAGGCACGCGGCCGGAGATGGATTGAGCCGCGATCCACTCGGCCGATTGCGGCAAGCGTTGCGAGAGGTCTTTCGCGGCATCACTCGACCAGTTCGCACGGATCGCGACAGGCCCGCCCCCACGCTTAACGACATGTACTGCAAAGCCGTTCCGGTCCGTTTGTCCGACATCAGCGGAACGCGGATGCTTGGCGTGCTTCTCCGCGTCACGCCCATAGCGGAGCAAATCCTCCAGGGGCTCCATGAAGTGGGCGATCGCAAGTCCGACGGATAATGTCAGTGGACCTTCGGCAGTTGACCGAGAAGCAAGCGCACGGCCGAACGCACAGTACAGGTCGCGTGCGCAGGCAAGGCAATGGTCAACGGGCACGAAGGCCAGCACGTCGTCGCCGCCAGAGTAGACGAGCACGCCGTAGTGCTTGTGAACAATTTCGCGAGCCTGTGCAGCGAAGCCGGCCAGCGCCTGCGAGAACTGCCGATGCTCCTCGGGAGAGATCAGGTGGGAAAGCGCTTGGCCCATGCGATCGCCGTCTGCGACCAGCACGCCGAGATAGGGACTCGGCTCGCCGTGTTGGTGGGTCAACGCCGCGAGAGCGTTTGCGAGCGGTCCAAGGTCAGGCTCTGGAGCGCCAGCATCCTTGGCGATGTCCGGGTATCTTGAACGGAATACCGCCGTCCCCTCGAAAGGGAACGGCCTATAGTGTGGGTGGCCGCGTTCCTCGGACGTATCGATCTTGTGAATAATATCGGTGCCAAGATCGTCACAGGCCTTCACGAGCGCGTCTATGTTCGCCCCCGGCATCTTCCGCAACCACGTATCAGCGGCGACGCGCGCAACGGAGGGATAGCCGGAAGCTCCACTCATGTGCGGCCAAGTGCGCTTTACGACACCCACCACGTCGAGTTCCTCGCTCGGCCCAACCGCCAGTTCTCGACGCGTCTTGCTAGGCCAACGATTTCTGAAAGTTGTCCGGCTTTCGCCGGGTGCAGGCTGGAGGAGCACGCTCTCGCGCAGGCCGTCCAGCGACGATTTCGGAACGCCGGCTCGTTTCTCGGCTGGCAATTTGGGCTGTGAGAAATCGCGGCACCGCTTGCGAGCTGCAAGCAGGCGCATCAGCGCGATGCGGTCGGCCTTGTAGTCGTCCGAACGAAGATGCCACGCGGCATAGACCTCGATCACATCGTTGATTTGATCGTTCCAGATGTCGGCCTCGATGATCTCGCGGTATCTGTCGAACACTGGATTTGCGAAGTCTCGCCAGCAACGTCTGGCAGCTTCTTTCGCCTCCCGAGTCACGTCCGCCGGATCGTCTTCATCGACCTCGGCTACAATCACGTTCGCCACGTTGAGCCGCGAGCCGGGTTCGAGGTCCGCGTTGCTGACGGGCGCAGGAAAGATCAGTTTGTCGCTGCCAACGCGGCCGCGTACTGCCTTTGCCGCCGCCTTACTGATCTCAGAGAGCAGATACGACCCGAACCAGAGATCGCGCGTGCGCCGCGCCGCGGCGATGAAATCCTGCACCGGACCGACGGTGAGTGCCAAAAGATGAGCGGTCATCGTGTGATCTCGTGGAAGCCGTTGGCTTTCAGGAGATCGTGAAGGGCGTCTAGCGCCGAAGCTTTGCCGCGCATCGGGCGGAGCTTACCTAGCGCAGACGCCACGATACGATCGAACGGCAAGTTAAAAGACAGATCGGTTCCGTCGCTTCGCGCGCGCCGGCCAGTCAGGCGCAAGAGCAGATCGTTTGGAAGCTGCTCGTGCAGAATGATGACTCCAGGGTGCCATTTGCCATGCAGCCATATTGGTCGCGTGATCACCGGCGATGACATCCGGTCGCCGTCCTTGCCATCCGCAGCAACCGGAATCAATTGCACGTCCTGAGGATCGCTGTTCGGCTGACCAGGCCGATTCTTTCCCGGTCCATCCGCGAAATGGAAGTTGATCGGTAGTCCAAGGACAGCCCTGGGAAACGCGGGCAGAATCTCGTGCGGTACGATCGGGACCGAATGATCGTTCG
>Ga0335074_10016381_pt1 | contig 10437 bp, 8 predicted proteins | sample Lox_Sample_23_FD_206715 | JGI IMG/M metagenome (GOLD analysis project Ga0335074, IMG submission 206715) | Soil microbial communities from Loxahatchee National Wildlife Refuge, Florida, United States - Lox_Sample_2.3 | ecosystem: Environmental > Terrestrial > Soil > Wetlands | place: USA: Florida...
CGCTGAGGTACGCCTGCACAGCACGCACCCGATAGGCTCCCATCGCTCACAACCGCTTACCCGATTGCTGTGTGACCTGGCCGAGGACGGTATAGCGCAGCTCGAACCATTTCCGTGGGGCGACCTACGTCATCTACCATTTTTGCCGAGAGTGCGATTTGGTAAGGTCGTGTTGTCGCCGGCGATGTGGTCGTTGCACGGCAGTAGAGCAGCCCGGCATGCATCGCAGCGGACTATGTTCGAAGGATTTTTTGATTCATTCCGTAATCAGTTTGGCATACCGCGCCATGTTTACCTGGCAGATTTGGATAATCGCTTGATGGTTGATTTGGACAGTCCCCAAGGGCGGGATGAACTTCGACGCAGACTCCTTCGCTCTGGGTCCGCCGGTGATCGTACATGTCTGCAGGAGGTGTACCCTTCGCTAGACGGCGTCTCGGTGGACATGGCGGATGAGCTCTACCGGTTCGATGTAGTCGCTATGCTTGAAAGGCGCCCATCTACGATAGAGGGTGACATCAAGGCAACAAAGCTACCTTTCGCGGAATCACCGAATCCGCTCTCAAGACATCGTGCATTCAATAGTGGATGGCGATATTTGAAGATCTACGTTCCAGCCGAGTCACAAGACGGCGTGCTGCTTGATTGGATACACCCCCTCTTACGAGAGCTCTATCGGTTGTACCCGGAATTTAGCTACTTTTTTGTGAGATACCGAGATCACGCCGATCACATTCGGCTCCGAATCAGAATGCCAGTAGACGATAATCGAGCCAAGTTTCTCGCGATTTGTGATGAATTCTGCGATGATATCCTAGCGGCGGGCGCTGCGGTCACCGTTGGGTATGAGTCGTACGAGAGGGAGACAGCACGGTACGGCGGAGAAGAGGGAACTGACCTTGCAGAACGCGCGTTCCGTGTTTCAAGCGACTTGGCGTTTGACATAGTGCGGATGGACCGGGGATCACCTCAGACAGATGCAATTCGCGCATGTGCAGATACGTTGAGGCTTATGCTGAAGGGAATCGGTCTTCCGAATTCGCATCTTGTGCTCAGTCTGCCCAGCACACCTCATTCCAAAATGAGACGATCGCCTAGTGCTAAGGCGACCAACGAGGTCTTGGACTATTCCTCAACCTCGTTCAAACTCACGGTTGAGCAAGAAGCCGAGTTAGGCGCGATCGGACGGGAATTGCTGAGAATGTGGCCGGACGACCTCGGTCAACGCCTCCTCGCCAGTTGGGTTCGGGGCCAATGCCATATGCACATCAACAGAGTTGTTGGCGGCGAACCGCAGGTAGAGCTAGAAGTTTTAGGGCTTGTGAAGCAGCTCCTTTCCGTATCAGACCGAAAGCGCAACTCGTGCGAGCAGCTCAAGGGAGCGTAGCTTGACTTTGTGTGTCGGTGAAAGGTCAAGGAACATTAACTCAGACGCATAGAATCGCTTTGCGATTGTCACGATGCGTCGTCGGCAGTCGTCCAAACCTCCGACGAAATTGATTGTGATGAACGGGTTCTCGTCTGCAATAAGGTCCAGAGCCTCTTCGCGGGTTTCGCAGACCAGTCCGGATATAGCGAGGATTGCCGACGGCATGCAATCGGAGCTTCGCCACTCGCGCTCATAGAACTGCAATATGTTGGCCTGTGGTTTCGCCGGTAAGAAGCCATTGATCGCGAAACCCGCTGACAAGGAAGTCGCGAGCATCGCTGATGCCCTACTATTTCCCAATATCCAAAGCGATGGCCCAATGACCCGACTGTGTGCAGCGTTGGAGAGCGTCGCAACCGTATGAGTTATTCGCGCTGTGCTTACAGAGGGGGTCAACCGACCGCGAGCAATCCCGAGATCCAATCGCGCCGGATGCGCCGCGGCCAACGCTAAGAAGTCTTCAGCTATTTTGGAAGGCTCATGGAGACCCGCGAGTATACCACCCGCCCCAACACGTATCTTCGACGTTGCATCGAGTATGTCACGCAGCACTTCGATGGGATACGACCAAGGAGCTGCCGTCGGGTTGTGTTCCCCGAGCCAGTATCGATAGAATCCCAGCGACTCCGCAGCCTGTGCGCTTTCGGTTGTTTGCCGAAGCCGTTGGATTTGGCTTGCGCCAACTTCACAGAGGCCAAAGTCAAGTACACCCACTCGCACCAGATCAGGTCCAGCCATTCATCCTACGCGTGAGCCAGGACAGAACCGGGATCAGCGCGAAGGTGGCCGCAGCATATCCGTAGAAGCCGAGTGCCGTCACTGCCGCGTGTTGGCTGTGCGTGTGAAGCCACCACGCCGACTCAGCCAAGGCAACAATGAGTAGTAGCGCGGACGCACACCCGATCAGCCACGCGAGCACTGTGCCGGCAGCCAGCAGCAACATTGCGAAGAATCCGAGCACGCCGGACGAGAACACGCGAAGCAGTTCGCCGGCAAACCGTCCAATCGCACGCATGACCACCCTCCAGCCCGATGCCTCGACCCTACCACTCCAGGTCTATCTCCGCTGTCTGGCTGCGGTCCAGGGCCGACGCGATCACGACCGCCTGGCTCGGGTTCAGCTCGCGGTCCTGCACGGTGGACATATCCCGGACGATCCGCTCTCTCACCGCAATGGCCATCGCCACGCCAAGCTGCTGGCGCGCTGCGTCCACACCCTGGCTTCGCATCAGATCATTCCAATCCGATCCGAGGTCGTCCACCGCGAAGTTCGGCAGCAGCGCGAAACCGTCGATCGCCGCCGCGGCCTGCTCGGCCTTGTCACGGCCCACATTCGGTTTTCGTTGAGCCTCTCGCCGGTGGTCGTTGTCACCGGCGATGTAGATGGTGCGATCTGGATAAAGCCGCCGATACGTCTCCGCGACGTGTACCAGGTTTCCCGCATTGAACGCGGCGATGGCCGCCATGCCGGAGAGCTCGTGAAGCGTCGCCGCGGTGGCATAGCCCTCGGCGATCAGCACCGGCCCCGGGTGGCGCAAATCGCCGACGACATAGTGACCACCCTCGACCCGCCCCCCTTCATAGAACTGCTTGAACCCATCTGGTCCGATACGCTGGAAGCTCCACAGCTTGCCGTCAGCGTCGTACAGCGGCACCAACAGCCGGCCAACCGCATCCTCTCGCAAGCCGTGCGACTCAACTCCCTTCTCGGCGAGGTAGGGATGGGCCTGCGTCGGCGTCGCAACAGTCCAGATCGCGTCCACCTCCTGCGCCGTGCGCTCATACATGCGCTCGCGCTCGGCCGCCCGCTCCCGCCGCTTTTGCGCCGCCTCCGCCGCCATCTGCGCCCGATCCTGTGCGTCGAGCGGAGCGGCACGGTTTGACGCCTTCCAGTTCGTTCGCTGGCCGGTCCGGAAATTCTGGATGAAACCGGCCGGCCGGCCGTCAAGGTGCGCGACATACGCGCCACTGCGCTCGCGCCCTTTATCTCCCTCGACGGAGACACGATGCATCGCGCCGTCCATCTCCGGTGGCCCGTCAATCCGAAGGCCACTTTCACGCAGGGCCAGGGCGAATTCTTCGCGCGGATCGACGTCCACGGCGATGTGCACTTGTCCGCGCGCCGGCAGCCACGCCGAAAAGGCGTCAACGTCCATGCCGGCTGGCGCGTACCAAGCCTTCGCCTGCCGATCCCATTTCGCGCCGAGCGCCTTGGCATCGTCCTTTTCGTCGTATGGCACCGCGAGGTAGGTGCGATCGTCGCTCATTGTCATCGCAGGATGGCCCTCCCGGATAAGAGTCGGTGCACGCACTTCCGTAGCAGCAGATGCTGCTGTCGCGAGATCGAGCTCGGAGATGGCCGCGGATGTATCCGATGCTTGGGATGCCCGGGCACCTCGCGCCTGGTCGCGCTCGAGCTCGAAGGCGAGAATGCTATCGGCAATCCGCGCGGCGTCGGCTGCCGCACGGAATATTTCGCTCGGGTCGCTTCGGAGGACCCGAATCCAACTTCTGACATAGGCACCATGATGCCCGGGGTCGTAGCCGATCCCGAGCTGTTCGCCGAACAAGAGCGAAGCGATCTCAGCGCGCAGTTCCTCGCGCGCGTAGCCCTCCGACCCGACGGGATGTGCCTGGTCGCGGTTTAGCCGCGACGGGTGGCCGGTCCAGTGGCCGAGCTCGTGAAGCGCCGCCCCAAGATAACTGTCCACGGACGCAAATTGCCGGCGTTCGGGTAGGGTGATCGCGTCATCGACCACACTGTAGCACGCTCGACCATCGGAGACGTGGCGGATCGCGGCCCTGGACTGGACGACAATTGCGTCCGCACCTTCGTGTCGCTCCCACTCGGCCGGCACTGGCCGCGCTGGCGCCGGCGGCAAGCCATCAATCTGCATGGCGTTGAAGACCATGGCGGACCAAACCCGCGGCCACTCGTAGCGAACCACCCGGCGCACCTGTTCGCCGTTTTCGTCCAACAGCGGTCGGCCGCTCGCCTCACGGACGACCTCCAGCCCTTGCCACTTCCAGAACTGGATTGCGGTGCCGTTCTCGCCCTTACGCACCTGCGCGTCCTCGCGCTGCGCCTGGCGGTTTGTCATCCAGCGCGCATCCGCATAGCCGTGTAGCTCGGCCGTGCTCATCAACCAGACCGCATTCATGCCGCGGTACTCGTTCCCGGTCGCGGGGTTGTACGGCATGAACCGTTGACCCGGTGTCCAAGTCTTCTGCCAGGGCGCAGTACCCTGACTAATTTGCTCGATAATTAAGGTCGCCACCTGATCGGCGTAGTCACCTGCCCTGGCGGCCTCGTCCGGCTCGACGTCCCCATTCGCATCCCATGCGTCGGCTTCGTTGACCGCCGTCTCTTCGAACGCGCCGAGTGCCTCTGCCTCATCCACGTCCAGTTCCACCACCACGCCACCCACCAGCATGTCGGCAATCCTGTCGGACAAAACCGCGTCGGGCGGCGTCGGTGCGGCCGACACGGTTTGGCTACGCCAGCCGCTACTCGATCCGGACATTCGCCGCCTCCCGCACGAAGACGCTCGTGTCCGCCGTGAAGGGATTGGCCGGGCGCGGTGCTATCTCTCGGTTGGTCATCTTGCCCGATGCGATCGCGTCGCGCTCGCTGTGCGTCAGACCGGGCACACCGCCAGGCCCGTAGTAGTGGGCAACGTAGCCGTTCGCGAAACCCCGATAAAAATCGCCCGTGTTGTAGGCGCTCAATGCCGCCTGCAGCGCAGACTGGCCGGTGCCGCGGGTTCGCGCCGCCTCCGCATAGTCAGCGGTGAGAATCGTTGCGCCACCACGGATATTGGTGCAAGGGTCCAGAACCTGCTGTACGGTCAGGCCGAGCTCGACCAGGTTCCGGCTGTTCACCTGCATCAAGCCGAGATCGACGCTGTAGCCGCGTGCAATAAAGCTCGCCGCAACCCGTGCAGCTTCGGAGACATCCCGCGCCGGCGGCGGCTGTGCCGCCAGCCCGTTGACGTTCAGCGCGAGCGGATTGCCGCCACTCTCGACGCTGATGACGGCCTCCAGCGTTGCCGGCGCGACGTTGAGTGCGCAAGCGAGCAGCGATGCGGCGATCATTGCAGAACCCATATCGGGCTGGCGATGCCCCGGACACCCGCGATCGGAACGGCGCCGAAGTATCGGCTGTCAAAGCTGCGCGGATCGTGGCCTGACAGAAGCCACAACTCCCCCGATGGGACGCGATACAATCCTGCCGGCACGCGCTGCAGTGGCCGGCCCGCCTCATCGCGGCTGAGCGATGCGGTGTTCGAGATGGGCGTGCCGTTCACGGCAATTCCGGCCGCAGATACGGCCACCATGTCGCCGCCGATCGCCGCGACCGGCTTCACAAGAGGTTCGGCGCTGCCCGGGCACGATCCGGCACCGATGTAGCCGCGGCGGAAAGCCTCACGCGCCGGATCGTTGTCCGGTAGGCACACGGCGACGATGTCGCCGCGACTGGGGGAAGGGCTGGCGGCTGTCACCATCCAGAGTCCGATCGGCATGGAAGGCGTGGTGTTCACGCGCAGGCCGGCCGCCCGTGCGACCACGAACACGCCCAGGACCGAACCTGCGACGGCGCCGATCGCCGCGTGGCGGCGCCGCCTCACGGGCTGAACACCATGGCGGGCTTCACGGTCGTCCCGCTCCCCGGTGCGGGAAGCCTCGCACGAGCAGAGAACACCGGATCCATGAAGTAGAGGACCTGCGTGCCGCGGATCGGTGCCTCGCCGGCGACGAACACCAACATCTCCCCAGGTGCGATGATCTGGCCCGCGTCGTTGCGCTCCGGCTTTCGCAATTGCATGATCTCGCTCGGCGTCAGCAGCGGCCGACTGACCTCATGATAGGTCCGGCTGATGTGTTTCATCGGCCCGTAGCGCGTGCCGCTCTCGGTCACATCCTCCTTTACGATTGTGGTGTTGCCGACCATCTGCGACACCCATTCGCCGGTCTTCCATTCATTCGGCGCGTAGACGATGCGGATGTGGCAGTTACCGGTGATCGACTGGTGCTCGCCGTAGGACCGGAACATCTGCTCGCGGTCCTGCGTCGCGAGATATGCCTTGATGCCGTAGCCGGCGCATTTCGGCAACGCGTCCTCGATCAGATGCAGCCGGTTCAGCGACGGGAACTCGTCGAGCATCAGGAGCAGGCGATGCCGGTGCGGCATAAGCGGCTGGCCTTCCTGGAACCGCAGTTCGACGCCCATCAGCCGGCGGGTGATCATGGCCAGCATAAGCCGAACCAAGGGGCGCAAGCGCTCCTTGTCGTCGCCGCGTGACACCACGTAGAGCGAAACGGGCTTCGCGTGGTTCATCAGGTCGAGCACGCGGAAGTCGCTGTGGCTGGTGTTCCCTGCGATGAGCGGATCCTGGAACAGCACCAGATAGGTCTTGGCGCTGGACAGCACGCTGCCGCGTTCGCGTGTCTCGCGCTCCAACATATCGCGCCCAGCCGCGGCGACGACAGGATGGGGTCCGGTCCTGAGATGGCGGTTCGCTACCATCTCCGCCCACAGCTCTTCGGATTTCCGTTCCGGATTCGACAGTGTGTTCGCGACATCCGCCAGGCTGGCCGTCGCGCCTCTGGCCTTTGCCAGATAGAGCACATGGAGAATCAGCCCGGTGAGCAGCGCGAAGCTGGTCTTCTGCCAGTGATCGGCGAGCCCCCTCCCCTCCGGATCGCAAAGCATCTGCGCAATGTTCTGCGCATCCGCCACCTCGTGCGGCGAGGCGAGCCGGACCTCGTCGAGGAAGTTGAACCCGGCGCTTCCCTCGGTCGCGCCTGGTTCCCAGCGGATCACCACGTTCGCGGCGCCCGTCGAGCGCCATCCGGCGGTCAATGCCCAGAGTTCGCCCTTTTCGTCATAGACGACGCAGCTCGCCGGCCAGGACAGCAGTGTCGGCAGCACGTTGCCCACGCCCTTGCCGCTGCGGGTAGGTGCGATGACGATGCAATGCTCTGGCCCGTCGTGCCGGAGGTAGTGCGTGCGACCTTTGGCATCCGCCCAGCCACCGATATAGACGCCGGCGTGGGGCTCACCACTGCGCCGCGGCAGCAGACCGCTCCGGCGGACATCATGTTCGGTCTGGAAATGCGCCGTACCGTGCACGCCTTCGTGGCGCACTGGCCGCCTCCGCCGCGCGGTGGAGATCGCGACCGCCGTGAGCATTGTCGACGCGGTGCCCGCCAGCAGGCCCGCGTCGACGATCTGGAATGTGCTCCTGGCGTTCGGTGCCCAACCCGCCTCCTGCCACGCGATCCAACTCCACGGCGCGTAGAAGTGACCGAACCAGGGCGCGCCGATTGCCGGGTGAAACCCGACGCGCCAGGCAACGAATTGCGTCGCCAGGCTGCTGACCATCATCGCGCCTGCGATGATGCCGGCCGATCCGAGCAGAAGGCGCCGGTGGTTCGGCGCGGCACTTACCGTGGCACCCACTGCTGGCGGCCTCCGGGTTATACAACTTTACCTATGTAAACTATCGCCCCGATCCGCCCCTTGATCAACCCCTTTCGTCCGCTCGAAGGCGGCCAGCACGCGCTGCGCCTCAAGCGTCGGGTCGGCGAAGGTGATGGCGACGTCCTTCTGTCCGGCGAGCGTCGCCACCTGCGCCCGAAAGTCGTCGGTGCCGTGGACAACCAGGGGCCGCGGACCGAATCGCTCAGTAGCCAGCGACAAGGCGAGGAATGCGGCGCCAGCGGTAACCTGGTTGACGCGCACTACCCGTGCCTCATCTGACACCACCCCGCCGTCGCCCAACTGATAGACCACGCGTCCGTCGCGCCGAATTGCGGGACGCAGATGGCGGCGGATAACATGGCGCGCCTCCTCCGCGTTCTCCGCCTCCAGCAACTGCGCCGCTACTTGTGCCTGGCGCTGGACTCGGCTGCGAAGGGCAGCCAGCGCGGCCTCGTTGCCGCACGCGGCCTCGGCTTCCAAGTAGCCTTGCCAGGTCGGAATCGGGTGTTGCGCCCGGGTCTCGCGGCGCTCCTTCGCCTCACGTTGAATTCGCGTGGCGCGATCCTCCCGCCGTTTGTCGCGCAGGTGCCGGAGGGCGTCGGCACGGAGGGCACCGGTAAGCCCGCTCGTGCGCTCCTCGCGGAACCGAGCGCGATACCAAGCCCGAAGCTTGTCCCCATACGCCCGCTGGCGAATTTGCAGCGCAGCCAAGGCCGAGGCCCGCGCCTGGACAGCGCGGTCTTTCTCCTCCCGGAAGGCATCGTAGAGAGGACCAGCCCGTTTCGGAGTCACGGGTTCATAAACGGTCTCGGCTACCTGACCTTGTGCCTGCTCACCCGCCGCCTCGAATGGTCCGAGGGCGGCTGTGAGCGATTGCATCGACAGAAGGCGATCCGCGGCACTGGCTTTCACGTGCAGTCGCCGGTCGTCGCGGTGGCCGATCACCAGCCCGGCGCCGCGTGTTTTGATCTCCAGGCCATGGCGGGCGGCCGCCTTGTGCAATTCCTGCCAGCTGCCGCGCTCGCACGCCTCCAGCAGCGCCGGCCGCGCCTGCTCGCGGATCCAGCGGAGGAAGGACGCGCCGCCTTGGTGCGCCTCAATGTCCCCTCCCCTGCCCCGGCGCCGCTGCTCCGGTTCCGGCGTATGGTTCGTTCGGATCAGCCCATGCCTGATTTCCAGCTCGGCGCAGCATTCCTGCAGGCGGTAGTGGTCGTACCACGGCTCGATGTTTCGGAACGTATGCGGATGGACTTTGTTGATGGCAACATGCAGATGCCAGTTGTCGGTGTTCTGGTGCACCGCTGACACGCGCTGATGCTCTCCGAACCCGATCGCCGCGCAGATCGTATCCTCGATGTCCTCCATCTGCACGCGCGTCGGCTTCTCGCCCTCGGGGAAACTGACGACGAGGTGATAGTTCTTGTCGGATCGTGACCTGGTGTTTCGGGCCTGGGTGGCCAGGATCTCCTTGACGGCCCAACCCGGATCATCGGACTGGCAGTTGCTGACCCGGGACCACGCGACCTTCTCACCGCCCTGGTCAGCATCCAGGATATAGGCATTGAGCCGCGTCCAGCTCGCGGGATCATCACCCATCCTCGCGTTCAGCACGTAGGCGCCAAGCTGCGCGAAACCGGCGCCGCCCTTCGGGCTGGGGATGCGCTTGGCGATCACACGCGGCCTGCGATCTCGGCCAGGCGCGTCTGCAACTCTCCAAGCCGATCGAGCAGGCGGCGAACCTCCATCTCCGGCGCGCCCTCCCCTGCCCGCTCGACCAGCCACAGCTTCAGCAGCCCGCCAAGTCGACCCTGGTCGCCGTTGACCTTCGCCAGATCGCGCACCGCGTCATGGTCCAGCACGGACCGGATCGGCTGGTTCAGCGCCGCCGCACGAAGGAAAGCCGAAACGGATAGGCCGGCGGTCTTCGCCCGCTGCTCGATGCGTTCGCGCTCGGTCCCCGACACGACAACCCGCAGGGTCCGTTGCCGGTCGCGCGGCTCGCCTCTCATAGCCCTCGGACCGTCTGCTCTGCGTCGAGCCGGAGGCGAGTAAGTCCCGCGTTGTTGGCCAACAACGCACATCTTGCCATGAAACTCCAAGGTAGATTCGTCTCAGCTCGGGCGGACTCGTCCGCGGCACGGTACTGCACACGAGGGCGGACGTGATCGGACGAGTTGGGACAAGATTGGCTGAGGTGGGACGTCATCAGGCTAGGCAACCTCGTTCACAATATCTACTATGTATCTGCCATGCCGAAGCGCCGATTGCCAGCGTCGCGATGCACACCTGGTGCGGGGAGCGATAAGCCCCCGGCCAAGGAATGGGGTGTCGGCCGGGTGGCCTTCTTTGCCCGCATTGACGCAATCAGGGCCGAGCTCGCACAGGGATGGCCCCTGACGACGATCTAGGGGTAGGTTCAAGATACGTGTAAAAAGTGGTCACAAGGCCGGCGCCAATCCGGCGCGGATGCGCTTGGTGATCTCGCCGACCACGCCGCGGCTGGCCTTGCCGGCAATTTCCCTCT
>Ga0335074_10016382_pt1 | contig 10437 bp, 10 predicted proteins | sample Lox_Sample_23_FD_206715 | JGI IMG/M metagenome (GOLD analysis project Ga0335074, IMG submission 206715) | Soil microbial communities from Loxahatchee National Wildlife Refuge, Florida, United States - Lox_Sample_2.3 | ecosystem: Environmental > Terrestrial > Soil > Wetlands | place: USA...
CTGCAATATATTCCTTCAGCTTCCGCTCAAATTGACCGACATAACTTCCCATTCCGAGCCAGCCGTTGGCCAATGCCTCGCGGCACGCCTCGAACTCCTCGGGTTCGATGATCGGCCGGTACATCGGAATGCGGGCTTCATCCATCGACAAGAGCTTCAGCCTTTCCGGTACAGGCTGGCGCGCTGCGGGCCGTATTCGCCGATCTGCGGAATCAACGCCGCGGCCTGATGGATGGGATGATTGTAGTCGATCGGCTCGGCGTTGATTTTGGCGATGTAGGAATAGAGGAGTCGTGTCACGAGATAGTAGGACGAGGACAGGTGGTCCTTGCGCACAAGCTGCATCCTATTCGATGCGTATTCGTCGAATTCGTCGGTCAACAAGGTCAGATGCGCGTGAATCGGAAGAGGCGGCAGTTCCAGCGCGGCGCGATCGTTATTCAGCCGGATATATCCGTCCAAGTAGGACTCGATGCACAGCAGCAGCCCGCCGGAAACCAAAAGCGTCTCCAGGACATCGAAATTGCTCTTCTGGCTTTGCAAATTTTCCATATTCTGAAAGACGCGAATGGCATAGATGAGGTCGAAGCGTTCGCCGGATTTGGCAGCCCGAATGTCGCTTAATCTGAACTCGACATTGGAGAGCGGTTTGCTGTCGAGGCGTGCCTGGGCGGCGGCGATCATTTCACGATTGATATCGATACCAGTAAATCGCGTTCGGGTGTTCAATTTCGCGAGTCTATGGGTTGTGTAGCCGTTGGCGCAGCCGAAATCCATTGCGGTCGCGATCTGATTTTCCTGAAAGACTCGATTTACGTAATTGATTTCGACTTCTCTCAGCCAGATGTCGTTGGTGTTGGCGCGCGGATCGTGCCCGTAAAGTCTGGCCCGTTCGGACCAGAATTGCGCCATCATGTGACTCTTGGATCCGGACATCGCGGGAACGGCTCGCTCGCCTTTGCTTTCATGCTGCTGCATTAGCAGCCGCGGGGTTGCAGGCGCAAGATATGCGCGCGGCGCGATGCGCAGCCCGGCGATTGTCAGGTGGAAAAAAACGCGCTCGCCGGGCCATCGCAGCCTTGCCCCAGTCTCATGAACAAGTCGATGTCGGCGAGGCTCCTCGTTCGCATGGTTTCGCCGTTGGATATGGCTCGGTACCACGCCGCGGTGGCCGCGATTGCGGCTGCACCGGGCAAAGCGTCCCGCCAGCCCAGACGCGTCCGCAGCAGCGTTGAATCGAGCGCCAACGTCTTCGCTTCGTAAGGGTTGCTCGCGGTATCGCGGCGCCAGCTTCGATCCGCGCCCAGCGCCGCCAGGATCGATTCGGCGAGGTCGCGAACGCTCAGCGCTGACTGCGCTTGCGGTCCGACATTGAGCGCGCGAGGCAGCGTCGGATCGGCCGCCAGCGCCTGGGCGTAGACCAGATAGGCGCAGAGACAGTCGAGCACGTGCTGCCAAGGCCGCACGGCGTCGGGATAGCGCAGCACCGGCGGCTCGCGCCGCGCCGCCGCGCGCACGATGTCGGGGACGAGCCGGTCCTCGGCGTAGTCGCCGCCGCCGATCACGTTGCCGCCGCGCGCCGTCGCCACCGCCACGCGCCCGGCAAAGTGCGCCTGCGCCATTGCCTCGGTGATGAATTCGACGGCGGCCTTGGAGGCACTGTAGATTTCATTGCCGCCGAGCGCATCGCCTTCGCGAAACGGCGCACCTGTGTCGCGGTTCTGGTAGACCTTGTCGCTGGTAATCACCAGGACGACGCGCAATGAGGGTGCGGTGCGCAACGCATCCAACAGATGCACCGTGCCGAGAACGTTGGATGCGACCGTTCCGACCGGATCATGAAACGCCCGGCGCACGATGGCCTGTGCCGCCATGTGCAGTACGATTTCCGGATCGGCCGCCTGGACGACGCGCCTGACTTCATCGCGGTCCCGCAGGTCGCCGATGTGACTGTCGATATCGGCCGCAACCCCGGCGCCTTGGTAGAGACTGGGTTCGGTCTCGGGCGCCAGCGCAAATCCGACGACGCGGGCGCCCATGCGCGACAGCCATAGCGCACCCCAGGCGCCCTTGAACCCGGTTTGCCCCGTCAACAGGACTCTGCGACCGCGCCAGAAGGCCGGGTCGAGGCGTCCTGTCATGACCACGCTTTCCACGGCGCGCGCCCGGATCGCCATAGATCTTCAAGGTGATTGCGATCACGCAACGTGTCCATGGCGTACCAGAAGCCGCGGTGGCGATAGGCCTGCAATTCCTTGTCGCGGGCCAGCGCCGGCAGCACGTGCGCCTCCAACGAGGTCGCGTCGCCTTCGATGCGGTCAATGACGGCACGGTTGAGAATGAAAAATCCGCCGTTGATGTAGGCTTGGTCGCCCGGCGGCTTTTCGACGAAGCGCAGGACCCGATCGCCTTCCAGATCGACGGCGCCGTAGCGGCCGGGCGGAATGACCGCCGTCAGCGTGGCGAGCTTGCCGTGAGCGCGATGAAAAGCGAGGCAGGCGCGCAGATCGAGATCGGCAAGGCCGTCGCCGTAAGTGAGGCCGAACGTGTCTTCGGTCATGAATTGCCGCACCCGACGCAATCGCCCGCCGGTGAGGGTCGCTTCGCCGGTGTCGATCAGCGTCACCCGCCACGGCTCCGACGCAGTCTGGTGGTAGACGACCTGGTTGGCGGCGGTGTCGATGGTAACGTCCGAATGATGCAGAAAGAAATTCATGAAATATTCTTTGATCATGTAGCCCTTGTAGCCGAGACAAATAATGAACTCGCGAAAGCCGTGATGAGCATAGATTTTCAGGATGTGCCACAGGATCGGCCTGCCGCCGATCTCGATCATCGGCTTCGGCCGCAGCGACGATTCTTCTGCAATGCGAGACCCGAGGCCGCCGGCGAGCACAACCACCTGCATTGAGTTCTTGCCCCCGTTCGGAGTGCGCCCGGCAGCCGCTTAAGACCGGGCCGGCCCGATCGCTGCGTGACTTTACAGCAGCCAAACGGCTTGCAGCAAAAGCGGGAGCGTAGCCCCGACAGGGCATTTTGCGGAGGTCCGTCCTGTCGCGCAAGCCGCACGCAAACCCTGCCGTTCGGTCGTCGAGATTTCCGTGGCTGCGCTGCCATGCTACCGCAAACGGCCAAACTTCAACGACGGGAGCGCGCATGGCCGCATTCTCCGACAGCTACCTTGGCCGGCTGCGAAAGATTGTCGGCCGCCGGTTGATCCTGATGCCCGGCGCCCGCCTTGTGCTGTCGCGGGCGGAGCGCATGATCTTTCTGCAAAAGCGCAGTGATTTCGGCAAATGGGGGCTCATAGCCGGCAGTCCGGAAGCCGGTGAATCGCTCAGCCAGACGATGGTCAGGGAGGCACTGGAGGAAGCCGGGATTAAAATCGAGGCACCGGTGCCTTTCGGTTTTTCTTCCGATCCAATGCTGGAAACGACCACCTATCCGAACGGAGACAAGTGCCAGTTCTTCGCGATGATGTATGCCTGCAACCGATTTTCCGGCGAGCCTCGGATTGCCGACGATGAGTCAACGGACGCGCGGTGGTTCGATTGGGAGAGCCTGCCCGATGACTGCATGCCCTCGGTCGGTCCTACCGTCGCGGCCTTCCGGCGATGGCGGCAGACCGGCCAATTTCAGAATATCGACGGCATAGGTGGCTGCGGATGAACGCCGTCGGACTGGCAATTTCGATGCCGGCATACGCGACGTTACCGGCTCGATTGCGAGCTCGCGCCTGACGACGATATCAAGCGCTGCGGCGCCGTGACGCGGCAGGCGACTCCGGTTGCGCACACGGCGGCCGGCCAATCGGCTATTCAGCGCGCGGTCGCCTCGACGAGGTCGACGATACAACGCCTGATCCGGCTGTTGCGAATGGCCATGAAAGCCTTGGTCAGAGCCAGTCCATCGGACGAGGCCAGAAAATCGGACACATAGGAGGGCGCCGCCGGTTGCCGGCTACCGGGCGTGGCGGCGGGATCCTCGAAGAAGAAGGCAACCGGAACCTGCAAGATCTGGGCAATGTGCTGCAGGCGGCTGGCGCTGATGCGATTGCTGCCCTTCTCGTACTTCTGCACCTGCTGAAAGGTGATGCCGAGCTGGTGGGCGAGCGCCTCCTGCGACATGCTGAGCATCAGGCGGCGCATGCGTACCCGGGCACCGACTCGCTTGTCGATCGGATCGGGACCTCTCTTCATCGGCACCTCCGTTGTGCTTACCGCGGCCGCGCCGGACCGCATGCCCCGGCGCGCGCCAGCCGCCCGCTGAAAGGGTTTCGCGGGCCGTTCGCCGGCCCCGGGCTCGCCCGCAGGCGGACGAAAACCGCCATGGTTACTTGCGGCTGACACCGCGTTAGGCTAGCAACGTCAGCGTGCGTGTCATTAAAGTCGCGCCGCGATTTCATTAGATGGCGTCGAATGAATGGGCGACGTTGAGACCCGGCTGTTTCGCTATTTCGTCGCGCTCGCCGAGGAGCAGCATTTCGGGCGCGCCGCGGGACGGCTCGACATCTCGCCACCGACGCTGACGCATCAGATCAAGAAACTTGAACGCGAAGTCGCCGCCACGCTCCTGGTGCGCAAAGGCAACAGCGGGGTGGTGGTCACGGATGCGGGCCGGCGCTTTCTCGACCGCGCGCGGGAAGTGCTGCGCCAAATCGACGAGGCGGCTTTGGTCGCCCGGCAGGCCGAACGTGGCGAACTCGGCCGTCTCGATATCGGTTTCATGACGGCGGTGGCCTGCGCCGGTCTGTTGCCGACATGGATTGCCGAATTTCAAGAGGACAATCCGACGATCGACATCGTCTTGCACAAACTCATTCCGAGCGACCAGATTGCCCGGATGATGCGCAAGGAGCTGGACGCCGGCTTCACCCGCGCCCCGAACAAATATCCCGCCGGCATTCGCGGCATCGAACTGCACCGCCAACCGATGGTCGTTGCGTTGCCGGCCGATCATGCGCTGGCGGCGAAGAAAAAAATCGCTCCCGCTGAAATCAAGCACGAGTCGTTCGTCAACATCAGCGCCGAACTCAATGTCGGATTCTGGGGCCACACCGAAACGGTCGCCGAACTGGGAGACTTCACGCCCCGGGTGGTGAAACGCGACGACGATTTCATCACAATCCTGACTTACGTCGCCCTGGGCTACGGCATCGCCATCGTCCCCAAACTCATCACCGGAGTGAACGTGCCCAACGTCGTTTTCCGGGATATCGCGGTAGTCCGGGCCCCATTCACGACAATGGCGTTCGTGTATCGGCAGAACCCGTCGGCGGCCGGCAATTTGCTGATCAAGCACATGCGGCGGCATGCCTTGCCGGAGCAGCCGGCCGGCACGCCGCGCATCCGAATCGCGTCCTGAGCAACAACGGAACAGGCAAGATGAGCATATTGCGCCGCCGATTTCTGCACTTGGCCGCCGGCGCTGCCGGCACCGCGGCTTTGCCCATCGCCGCGAATTTGGCGAAAGCTGAAGCCTTTCCGGTGCGGCCGATTCACATCGTGGTGGGGTTCCCGGCCGGCGGCGTTGCCGATATCGCGGCGCGGCTGATCGGTCAGCCGCTTCAACAACGAATGGGTCAGGCCATAGTTGTCGATGACCGCCCCGGCGCCGGCGGCAATATCGGTGCTGCGGCGGTCGTGCGGGCGGCGCCCGACGGCTATACCCTCACCCTGGCGGGTGCCAATAACTCGATCGACGCCACGCTGTACAAGAAGCTTTCGTTCGATTTCATCCGCGATATTGCGATGGTGGCGGGCATCATGCGCGGCCCCTTCGTCATGGTGGTCAACCCGTCGCTGCCGGCCAGGAACGTCACGGAGTTCATCGCTTACGCCAAGGCCAATCCCGGCAAAGTCAATATGGGCTCGGGCGGCAACGGCACGGTGACCCATCTGGCTGGCGAGCTGTTCAGCATGATGGCCGGCGTGAAGCTGGTGCACGTGCCCTATCGGGGCGAAGGCGCAGCGCTGACCGACCTCATGGGCGGGCGCATGCAGGTCGTGTTTGCCAACTTGTCGACCTGCGCCGGGCTCATCCATGACGGACGGGTGCGCGCGCTCGGCGTGACCACGAGCCAACCTTGGCCGACGCTGGCAGACGTGCCGCCGATCGCGACGGTCCTGCCGGGCTATGACGTCAGCGGCTGGTTTGCATTAGGCGCCCCAAAAGCCACCCCGCCGGCGACGATCGCGGTTCTGAACAAAGCCGTGAACGCATGCCTCGCCGAGCCGGCAGTGGTGAAACGCATTCACGAATCGGGCGCCGCGCCGATGGTCATCAGCGCCAGCGCGCTCGACGCATTCGTCGCCGCCGATACCGAGAAGTGGGCCAAGGTGGTGAAATTCTCGGGGGCCACGGTGGATTAGGCATCGGAAGCTTGGGCGCCAGGCTGCCGAAAATCCCGAACCTCAAAGAATCGTTTTATTTGGTTCGGACAGGTTTCCGCCAGGCGAGACCTTCCGCGGCCGCGCGGTGGCGGCTAAAACCGCCGCGAGCCCGGCCGCAAGAGCGGTCGGTGCTTGAATATTGCTGGCTTCGGAGCGGTTGAATGACAGCACAAGAGCCGATCCTGGTGACCGGCGCCGCCGGATTCATCGGGTTCCATGTGGCGCGGCGGCTCCTCGGGTGCGGACGCGAGGTTGTCGGCGTCGACAGCATGAATGCCTACTACGATGTCCGATTGAAGCAGGCCCGCCGCCGCGAATTGGCGAAGTTTCCCGGTTTCACCTTTCTGCAGATCGATATCGCCGACCGCGCCAGAATGGCCGAATTGTTCGCGGCGAAGCGCTTTCCATTCGTCGTGCACCTGGCCGCGCAAGCGGGCGTGCGTCATTCGCTGGTCGACCCCTATGCCTACGGCGACGCCAACCTGCAGGGTTTCCTCAACGTGCTCGAAGGCTGCCGCCACAACGGATGCCGCCATCTGCTGTTTGCCTCCTCGTCGTCGGTCTACGGCGCCAATACCCGCCTGCCGTTCTCGGTCCACCGCGGCGCCGACCACCCCATCAGCCTCTATGCCGCCAGCAAGCGCGCCAACGAGCTGATGGCGCACGCCTACAGCCATCTGTTCGCGCTGCCGGCGACCGGATTGCGCTTCTTTACCGTCTACGGCCCGTGGGGCCGGCCCGACATGGCGATGTTCATCTTTGCATCCGCCATCATCGAGCGGCGCCCGATCCGGCTTTTCAATTACGGTAAGATGCGGCGGGACTTCACCTACGTGGATGACGTCACCGAGGCCATCGTGCGACTCATGGACCTCATTCCGCAGCCGAGCGAAGTCTTGGATGAAACAGACCCCGCGACCAGTACCGCCCCCTGGAAAATCTATAACGTCGGCAACGATCGCTCGGTCGAGATCTCCCGCGTGGTGGAGTTGCTCGAAGCCGAACTCGACCAGACCGCGATCAAGGAACTCGCGCCGATGCAGCCGGGCGATGTCGCGGAGACTCGCGCCGACATCGGCGATCTCGTGCGCGACGCGGGTTTCCGTCCCTCGACCAGTCTGGAAGACGGCCTCAAGGCCTTTGTTGACTGGTATCGCAGCTACCACGGACAGCTTTTGAGTGCTGTACCGACCTGAAAACCGAACGAGTTGATCGGCTGTCTTTCATCGTCTATCCATTGCCGCGGTCAGATAAGCCGAATGCCGCAATTCGGGTTGAGCGCTTCATGAGGTCACAAGTAAATCGTGAATTGCGAATGACGATCAGGCGTGAAAAGTCTGCCGCCGCCGGCGCGGCTGCTATCGAGCTCGGCCGTGACAACCGCTAAGACCGCGCTGATCACCGGCGTGACCGGGCAGGATGGCGCTTATCTGGCCGAGTTCCTGCTGGCGAAGGGCTATGCGGTGCACGGCATCAAACGCCGGTCGTCGTCGTTCAATACCGCACGCGTCGATCATCTCTATCACGATCCGCATGAGCAGGGCATCGCCTTCGACCTCAAATACGGCGATGTGACCGACGCCACCAACGTCATCCGTATCGTGCAGGAGACGCAGCCCGACGAGATCTACAATCTCGCGGCACAATCTCACGTGATGGTTTCATTTGAAACACCCGAATACACGGCCAACGCCGACGGTCTGGGCACGCTGCGGCTCCTGGAGGCGATCCGCATCCTCGGGCGCGAGCGGACGACCCGCTTCTATCAGGCCTCGACCTCGGAGATGTTCGGCCTGGTTCAGGAGATACCGCAAAGGGAGACGACGCCGTTTCGGCCGCGCTCGCCCTATGGCGCGGCGAAGCTTTATGCGCACTGGATCACGGTGAATTACCGCGAAGCCTATGGCATTCATGCCTCGACCGGCATTCTGTTCAACCACGAGAGCCCGATTCGCGGCGAAACCTTCGTCACGCGCAAGATCACGCGGGCGGTCGCCGCAATCGAGCTTGGCCTGCAGGACAAGCTGTTTCTCGGCAATCTCGATGCGTCGCGCGACTGGGGCCATGCGCGCGATTATGTCGAGGGGATGTGGCTCATGCTGCAGCAGCCCGAACCGGGCGATTATGTGCTGGCGACCGGCGAGAGCCACACCGTGCGCGAATTCGTCGAGAGGGCTTTTGCCGAAGTGGGCCGCCGCATCGTTTGGCGCGGCCGCGGCGTGGAGGAGCAGGGCGTCGATGCGGCGGACGGGCGCATCCTGGTCGAAGTCGACCGGCGCTATTTCCGGCCGACGGAAGTCGACACTCTGTTGGGCGACGCCAGCAGGGCGCGCGCGAAGCTCGGCTGGCGGCACAAGACGTCGTTCGGGGCGCTGGTCAAGGAAATGGTTGGGGCGGATCTCATCGCGGTCAAGGAAGAGCGGACCCGCCGGTATTCCGACGATTAGGTTCCTGTAGAGCTATCTCGTTGCTGACGCGGCCTTGGAGAACACCGGGGACGGTTGCATGAGCACCAGAAAGATTTGGGTTGCCGGCCACAAGGGCATGGTCGGGTCGGCGGTTTGCCGCGTGCTTCACGAACGCGGCGAACAAGTCGTTGCGGTCGGCCGAGACGTCGTCGATTTGCGAGACCAGGGCGCCGTGGAATCGTGGCTGAAGCAAAATCGCCCCGATGCCGTCATCGTTGCAGCCGCCAAGGTCGGCGGCATCCTGGCCAACGACACCTACCCGGCCGAGTTCATCCACGACAATCTGGCGATCGAGAACAATATCATCCATGCGGCGCATCTCGCTGGCATCGATCGATTGCTGTTTCTCGGCTCGTCCTGCATCTATCCGAAATTTGCGCCGCAGCCGATCAAGGAAGAGTCGCTGCTCACCGGACCGCTGGAACCGACCAACGAATGGTACGCGATCGCCAAGATCGCCGGGATCAAGCTTTGTCAGGCCTACCGCAAGCAATATGGCCGCCGCTATATCTCGATCATGCCCTGCAATCTCTATGGGCCGGGCGATAATTTCGACCCGGTGAACAGCCACGTGTTGCCGGGCCTTCTGGGCCGTTTCCACAAGGCAAGAGTCGAGGCGCGCGACGAAGTCGCCGTCTGGGGCAGCGGCACGCCGCTGCGCGAACTGCTCTACGTCGACGATCTGGCGGAAGCGGTTGCCTTCTGCTTGGACAATTACGACGAGTATGAGCACATCAATTGCGGCGCGGGATATGATGTTTCGATTCGCCAACTCGCGCAGATGATCGCCGAGGTCACCGGATACGGCGGCCGGATCGTCTTCGATTCGACCAAGCCCGACGGCACACCGCGCAAGCTGTTGGATTCCGGCCGCATCACCGCATTGGGCTGGGCGCCGAAAGTGCCGCTCGACGACGGCATTCGCCGGACCTATCGCTGGTATCTTGAGAAGCTCGCGGCGTAATGCGGTTCACGCCGCCGCGACCGCGATCTCCAGCGGGAAGTCGTCGACGATTTCATGGCCGGTCTCGGTCACGATGAACGTGTGGCCGAGGAAAATACCGAACAGGCCGTCCGGTGTGATCGGGTTGGGCTCGGCCATGATCACCATGCCGGGCTTGAGGATTTCCTCGAACTTTTCGGCCGAGACGTGCTCGGCGACGACGTGCGGCCCGTCGGTGACCAGATCGATGCCGTGGCACTGGGTCGGCCGCGACTGGTAGCCGTTGTCGCGGAAGAATTTGCTGGCGAGCCGCATGTTCTCCGCCGGCTTGCCCGGCGCGATCTCGGCGACGATGCGGCGGTAGCCCGGCAGCGTCACCTCGTTCCAGAACTTTTTCACCATCTCGGTCGGTTCGCCGACGCAGATCGGCGAGCCGATCTGCGCACTGTAGCCGCGATAGCCGGCGGCAAGCTCCATGTTGATGATGTCGCCGTGCTGCAGCACCCGCGACGATGGGCGCGGATTGCCGAAGATCATCGCCGGGCTGGCCATCGGTGTCGATCCGATGATCAGAAAATCGATATCGCCGCCGCCGTCGAGAATGGCCGCGCCGGCGGCCGCGCGCAGTTCGTAC
>Ga0335074_10016385_pt1 | contig 10436 bp, 6 predicted proteins | sample Lox_Sample_23_FD_206715 | JGI IMG/M metagenome (GOLD analysis project Ga0335074, IMG submission 206715) | Soil microbial communities from Loxahatchee National Wildlife Refuge, Florida, United States - Lox_Sample_2.3 | ecosystem: Environmental > Terrestrial > Soil > Wetlands | place: USA: Florida...
ATCGATGCCGTAACGGCCCCCGCCTTTCCCGGTTGCGCTTACCGGTGCGGGGACGGCGGTTTGCGGGACTTCGCGGACGTTCATGTGTTTCCTCCGAGCGGACTCTTAGTAGGCATTATCATCCTGTCTCGCGAAGCGGGGAAGGGGGACCGCCCGAAGGGCGGTGGAAGGGGCGTCGGCGGTGAGGTCGGCCTCCACGCTGGACGCCCCCTCCACCGCGCTTCGCGGGAGAGGATCGCCCCCTACGCAAACAACAGCGACTTGATCACCACCGGCACCACGCCGGGCGGGGCGATCAATTCGCCGACATCGACGTAGTCGAGCTCGTGCAGCTCCATGCCGTCGATCGAGACGATCTTGCCGGGCCAGTGCAGCTCGCGATGCAGAATGCGGCCGAGCGATTTTCCGATGTCGCCGTCGATCATCAGGAGCAGGAGCTGCATCCGCTCCTTGAACGGTTCCAGCGCGCGCAAGATGGTTTCGCCGGCGCTCTTGAGCAGCGCATGCTCTGGGTCGCCGCGCCAGGAAAACGCAATCGCCACGCGCGGATTGCGATGCAGATCGATTTCTTCGAGCCCGGCGCGAATGGCGGTCATGACGCGCTGCGCATCGGGAGCGCCGCCTGCCTCAAGCTCGATGTGAACCGCCGGAACATTGTGCACCGGCAGTACGTAGGGATCGGGCAGATAGATGGTCTTGCCGCTGACCTGGACGGTGAATTGCGAGGCGCCGATCACCGTGGCGCGGATGCGTTGGCCGGGATCGATCAGCGGCAGTTTGCTGCGCGCGCTCAGTTGCCGCGCCAATTCGGCGGCGAGCAGTCCGGCGATGTCGCCGAATTCCACCTGCTCATGACCGAACATGTATTCGGCAACGCCGCCGGAAACGGTGATCGCCGTGGGCGCGTAGCCGCGCGGCAGCCGCTCGGTCAGCAGCAGCGACTCTCCTAACGAGTCGAGCGGCGCATCCACGATGTAGTCGGCCGCCACCGCTGCGAGGCGCCGGGCGAGACGCTGCCGGACAGCAGGGTCGGCAAGCGCCTGCGGCGACGGCGCAATCCCTAGATCGGAGGCCACGAGCTGCGCCGAGTGGTCGATACGGGTCCAGGCCCCGCTCGCATCGGTAGCGAGCAGCCGGCCGCCGACCGCGAACGCCGACAGCCCGACGATGGTGCCGCGGTCGATCAGCGCGAGCTTGGTGGTGCCGCCGCCGACATCGGCGTGCAGGATGCAGGTATCACGCGCTTTGGATAAAGCCACCGCGCCGGAGCCGTGCGCGGCCAGTCGGCATTCGAGCTTGTGGCCAGCGGTGGCACAGACGAATTTGCCGGCCTCACCCGCGAACAATTCGTCAATGGCGCGGGCGTTCCGGCGCTTGATCGCCTCACCGGTGAGGATGACGGCGCCGCTGTCGATGTCGCTCTGGACCAATCCGGCGTCGCGGTAGCAGCCGCCGATGAACTCACCCAGCGCCTGCGCGTCGATGGTACCGTCGGGCAAGAACGGCGTCAGCAGGATCGGCGAGCGCCAGACAATCTCGCGGCCGATGACGACGAAGCGGCTGGACAACCCCTGCGATTGCCGCTGCAAGGCCACTTTGGCGAACAACAGATGCGAGGTCGAACTGCCAATATCGATGCCGACCGTTTTGAACTCGATGTTCTCCTCGCTCCAGATGGCGCGCGCGAGCGCCGCACGCTCGGCCTCGGTCATGGCGTGTTCGTGGAGGAAATCGGTCTCGTGCATGTCTGGCGCCAAATCCCGATTGCGGCGGGACGCTCTCCAATGGCACACATCGCCTGGCGCGCCAATCAGCGCGACGCATGGCACTCAAGCAACAACGCCTGAACGCAATGGCTCCCCTATCCCTCACCTACGCCAGTTGCCGCTACGATCGCATCGAACCGCTGCGCGCCGGCGAAGTGCCGGTCGAAGGCATCGATCTCAATGTCATCGTCTTTCCGTCCGGCCGGCAGATCTTCGACCGCATGGTCGGGCGGCAGGAGTTCGACACCTCCGAGCTCTCGGCGTCGGAATTCATCAGCTGGATGGGGCACGGCAACAGCCCGTTCGTCGCCATCCCGGTTTTTCCCTCGCGCGTGTTCCGGCACGGCTACATTTTCGTCAACAAGCACGCCGGCATCCGTTCGCCCAAGGACCTCGAGGGCCGCCGCGTCGGTTTGCCGCTCTACACCCAGACCGCCTCGATCTGGCTGCGCGGCCATCTGCAGCATCAATTCGGCGTCGACCTCGACACCGTCCGCTGGGTGCAGGGCGCGGTCGAGACCGGCGGCGGGCACGGCAACCCGCATGTGCTGCCGCTCCTTAAGCCAGTCGCCATCGAGCAGAACGCCAGCGGCCGCCCGCTTGGCGAGCTCCTCGCCGCCGGCGAGATCGACGCTTATCTCGGCTCGCGCAAGCCGCCATCATTCGGCACGCATCCCGACGTAGTGCGGCTTCTGCCGAACTATCACGCCCTCGAACGCGAGTTGTTCGAGCGGGAGCGGATTTTTCCGATCATGCATCTCGTCGCCATCCGCCGCGCGCTCTACGAGCGCGAGCCGTGGATCGCCAACAGCCTGTACGCGGCGTTCGTAGAGGCCAAACGCATCGCGCGGGCGCGGCTGCGCTATGCCGGCTCGCTCGCCGCCATGCTGCCGTGGCTGCAGGACGAGATCGAGGAGATCGACGAAGTGTTTCCCGGCGGCGACCCGTTCCCGTATGGCGTCGAGCCGAACCGGCCGACCCTGGAAGCACTGGTGCGCTACATGGTCGAGCAACACTTTATTCCGGAAGCGATCCCGGTCGAGAAGCTGTTCGTGCCGCTGCCGGGCGCTAGCGGGCATTAGAGCCGATTCCGATGAGGCGATTCCAGCCTCCAACGGCGACTTTGTCCAAAATTTGCTGGCGAATTCCCTGTTATTGCCTGTTAACGCGCAGCGTCGCCCGCCGCGCGCCGGCCGCTTGCGTCCAAGCCGCTGGTAGTACAGACGAAACGCGGCTAAACCGGCGTCAGCGGCGAAATCCCTGTTAGTTCCCTGTTATTCCCTGTTCGGCGTGCAAAAATTCCCTGTTCCGCGGCGCAGGGAATTTCGCTGCAAGGTGCGGAAACTGCAGGTGAATTCCTGCTCCGAAAAGCCCGCAACAGGCCGATTTCGGCAATTCCCTGTAAATCGCTGTTATCGACATCGGAGCAAACAGCGCGACGCCGTCCGATTCGATCTGAGCCGCTCTGGCTACAGCGCCTTGCCGATAAACCGGTCAACCGAGTACGGACCGCCGCCGCGAATGGCGAAGACGAAGCAGACCGCGCCGATCAGCAAAACGTATTCGTAACCGCCGCCGCCGGCCGCATAGCCCTTGGCCAGATGCACGAACAACAGCGCCACCAGCATCTCGATGGCCAGCGCCGCGGCGAAAAAGCGGGTGAACAGTCCGATGATCAGGCAGACGCCGCCGATTAGCTCGAGCGCCATGATGACATACGCCCACATCAAGGCGGGCTCGATGCCGTTCTTGGCGAAAATGTTGGCGGCGACCGTAGCGGCGCCGAGTTTGAATTTTACCGAAACGTGCATCAGAAACATGGCGCCGACGATGACCCGCACCAACGTTTCGGCGATCGGCAGCATCGTCTCGTAGAATCCGGAGAGTCCCGGATACAGCAGCTTGGCTTCTCCCTGTGCCTGGGCCATGGTTTGCTCCCTCCCCTCTTTGCCGACTGCGCCAATTGACGGCATCGCAGATGCCGGCGATAAAAACCCCGCAACGGCGCAGTTTATTCTGCCGCGCCGAGCCGCGATAGCACCACGTGCAGCACGTTGTGCGCAACTGCCGCGCGGCGCGGCAGGACCGCTACTTCGACGCCACACCCTGCTCCAACATGCCGGCCACGGTCTTGATCTCGTTGCGCGCATATTGCGGCAGGCCCGCGCTGATCGAACTGCCGGAGTTGAACGACGAGCGGCCCATCAGCACGTCGGCTGGCACCAGATTGCGCAGCACCGGAACCCTCTCGTAACCGCGCTTCTCATCGAGCACGTCGGCCTTGATGGCCAGCGCCATGAAGGCTGTGACTACGGTCTTGCCCGGATCGGTCGGATGATTCTGGAAGACGGCGAAGAACTTGCCGAATTTCATGATCTGGTTGACGTAAAAGATGTTCTGCTCGAGCACACCGGCAATCGGAGAGTCGAGCTCGGTCAATTGCTGCAGGGCGGTCTGATCGACGTCGGCTGCCGCCAGCGCCGAGAATTCGCTCTGAAAGTCGATATGGTCGGAAATCTTCTTCGGGCTCTCGCGCAGCTTGTTGACCAGCAGGATGCCCAGCGGAATCTTACCCTCCAGCTTGTAGCTCGACTGGATGCAGATCGAATTGGCGCGGCCGGTGCACCAAGGCCGGTCCGGATTCTGGTTGCCGGTCCCAGCCTCGTCGGTGAGCGGCGAAATGTTCGCGAGACTGAGCGGCTTGTGCTTGATCGCCGGGTCGATCCGCGCCAGGAAATCGAGCGTCACGTCATGGGCGAGATCGAGCGAGGCCGGCGCCCGGTCGAGAACGAAGCGCGCTTCGGCGACGTACATGTAAAGCTTTTCGACCGTCGGCTTGCCGCCGTTCTCCGCCTTGCGCACGGTCGGCTCGCTGTAGGCCGGATAAAGCGCCAGAAATTTTTTCTCGTTGGGATGCTTCTGCGCCCAATCGTCGAACCGGACCATGCTCAGGTTGGGGTCCGGCGGGTCGCCGGCGGGCTTGTCGCTGAACGCGATGGTCGCCGGTTTGAGCTTGGCCAGGTCGGTATGGCGCGCCGAGGCCACGTCGTCGATGACGAACGCCTGGGCGCTGGCGGCGGTCAGCGAGCCGATCAGGGCGATAAGCGCGATCGGATGCCTAAAACCCATCTCAATCTTCCCCGCCCGAAAATTCAGTCGTATCCGCCGCCCAAATACGGGTTCGGCGGGCGTTGCGGCGGCTGGCTGCCATAGGCCGGATTATTGTTCCAGGGAGCAAATACACCCCGCGGCGCGGGTTGAGGCTGCTGCGGTTCGCCATAACCGGAATTGCCCCAGTTGCTGAACAGGCCGCGCGGCGCCGGCGGCGGTTGCGGCAGCCGCTGCTGCCAGCCCCGATCCGGGTAATAGGATCGGCCGCCGTACCCTTCTGCGGCGCCGCCATCGGCTCCGTAACCGCCATAACCCTGATAATAGCCCTGTTCATTGTTGCCGTATTGTGTCGCCTCCTGGGCCTCGTCGGCGGCCTGCTCGGGCGAAATCAGCTGGTATTGCGTGTCGGCGACGTGTCCATCGGCGCCGATGTGGAAATGCTCGACGAAGTTGCCGCCGCGCACCGGCGTGCCGCTCATGTAGTCGATCGCCATGTCGAACAGCTGGCTCTTTGCCTCGGCGGACGGCCCGCTCAGCGGTTCCTTGGGCGCGATGCCGTCGGCCCAAATGTCCTCGATGATCGGCTTGAAGATCGGCAGCGCCACCCGCGCCCCGTCGACGCCGCCGAGCGTGCGGCGCTTGCCATTGCCGTTGTCATAGCCGACCCAAACCGCCACCGTGACGTCATTGGTAAAGCCGATGAACCAGCCGTCGACTGAATCCTCGGTGGTCCCGGTCTTGCCGGCGACGTACGGCGAGAGCGATGCGATGGCACTCGCGGTGCCGCGCGCCACGACGCCCTGCAGCATGCTCTTGAGCTGATAGAAGCTGGCGCGGTCGGCGGCCCCGATCATCGGAAACAGCGGCACCTTGGGATATTGATAGACGGTCTTGCCGTCGAGTTCGATCGAATCGATGGCATGCGGCTGCGGCCGCGTTCCTTCGTTGGCGATCGCCGCATAGAACGCGGCGAGATTGATCATGCGCACCGGCTGCGCGCCGAGGATGAACGGGTAGTAGCGGACGCAGTCGGCATAGATTTTGGCCGCGACCGCCGTGGCGCAGATATCGTCGAGGCTGTGCTCCGGATCGGCATCGATGCCGCCGTCGAGCAGATGGGCCGTCACGACGTTGACGGAATGCTCCAATCCGCGCCGCATCGTGTAGACGCCGCCGATTTCGTAACCGTAATTATGCGGCGACCAGTAATCCTGCTCGCGTTCCGTCCCATCGAGCGCGATCATGGTATCGATGGTTTGGCCGCTGCCGATCGGCGGAAACGTGATCGGATCGTCGGAGACGAGCGTATTAGGCTGCAAACTCTTCTGCAGCGCGGTCAGATAGGTGATCGGCTTGATCGCCGAACCGGGCTGGCGCTCGGTCTGCCAAGTCCGGTTGAGCTGGCTCAGCGGATAGGAAAAGCTGCCGTCCATGGCGAGGATGCGGCCGGTCTTGTTCTGCAGCACCAGGACGGCGCCCTGTACGGTCGGACGCACGCGGATTTCCGCGCGCGCCAGCGATGGCTTGCCTATTCCTTTGGCGCGCGCCGGCGCCCTGCCTTCGACCACGTTCACGTAAATCACGTCGTAAAGGCTCAGCGCGCGGTGGATCGACCAGGTGTAAGTCGTCAACGGCACGATGCGCCCGTCGGGAAGCCCGACGTGAATGACGCCACCGCCCTTTCGGCCGCCGCCCAGGTCGACGACGACTGCGGGCGTCCAGTGCACGTCGTAAAGCGGCAGATGCACGGCCAGGAGCGCCTGCCGCCACGCCGGCATGCCGCCTGGTGGGACGGCCGCACCGTCTGGCTTGGCAGTCGCGCGTTTCTGCACGGCATCGGCGAGGTTCGCCTCTGGCCCATGAAACTCCATGCGACCCGCGGCGATTTCGTACCTTGCCAAACCCTCCTGCAAGGCGGCCTCGGTCTGCTCCTGCAGCTCGGCGTCGATCGTGGAGTGCACCGTGTAGGGCGCGCCGGTCAGGCTGTTGACGCCGTCGGTCTTGGCTTCATGGCCGAGATAGTCGACGAACTCGAAGCCGTTGTCGCGATGCAGCGCCGTGAATGCGACGGGCTTTGGCGGCGCTGAAAGCGCCTGCTCCTTCTGTTGGGCGGTAATGAAGCCATCGTCCTTCATGCGGTCCAGCACGTAGGTAAGACGCTCCTTGATCCGATCGGGGTGACGGTCCGGATTGTAATAGCTCGGGCCCTTGATCAGGCCGGCCAGCATGGCGCCCTGCGCCAGCGTCAGGTCCTTGGCCGATTTGCCGAAATAGCTGCGCGCGGCCATTTCGATGCCCCAAGAGCCGCGGCCCATGTAGATTGAATTAAGATAAAGCTGGAGAATCTGGTCCTTGCTCAGCGTGTTCTCCAGCCGCGAGGCCACGATCATCTCGCGTATCTTGCGCTGGTAGCTGACATCGGCGCCGACGAGCAGATTCTTCACCACCTGCTGCGTGATGGTCGAGCCGCCCTCCGGTCGTCCCGGATTGGCCAGATTGCCGATGAAGGCCCGAATGATGCCGCGCTCGTCGATACCGTGGTGCTGGTAGAACCGCTGGTCCTCGGCTGCGATGAAGGCCTTCTGCACGAAATCGGGAATATCGGCGAGCGACACCCAGATGCGCCGGTTGGCCGGCTGGTACACGTCGGCGAAGGTTTTGCCGTGACCGTCGAGCACCACGCTCATGCTCGGCAATGTCTTGTCCTTGAGCGCTGTAAGCTGAGCCTGATCGGGCAGACTGGACGCGGCATCGTTGAAGAAGTCGATCACCTGGCCGAGATCGACCACCGGCTTGTCGACCGGTTCGTTCTTGCAGAACTGGTGATAGGCGGTGTTGAGGTCGGCAAAGTTGATGCCGTGAAAGACTTCGGCGTTGGCGCCGACCGCCTTGGGATCGTCGAGCGCCGTAGTGATCAATTCGTCGAGGTTGATCGATTCGATGTCGAAGGCGTGCCGCATATGAGCGCAGCCGTTGCGCAAAATCTGCACCACCGCCGCCTGATCGGTCGCCGGATCGAACTTGGTCTTCACCGACTGTGGCTGGGTCAGGACTTCGCTGAGCGCCAGCGCGGTGGCGAAGATCTTAACCAGGATGGGGTCCATCGGGCTTAAGCGGGCGGCGCGAGCGCCAGGTTGGAGGGGAGCAACCTTCAGAGAACGGCAAGTATAGCGATCCGATCCTTACAAAAAGACTTTTTTTGGCATCGCCGCCGCAGTGTTCGCCGGGGCCGCGGTCGGGCAGCCGACTCCCGGCACTAAGCCATTGCTATGCCGGCGATAATCCGTCGAAATGGCGGCGCTTTTGCAGCCAGGCAAGCAGGCTCAAAGCCGGCACGCCGCAAAGCGCACAAACGACGAAGAACCACACCCAGCCGGTGAGGTGTTCGATATAGCCGCTGCCGAGCGAAAAAAAGGTGCGTCCGAGCGCCGCGAGCGCGTTCAACAGCGCGAATTGTGTCGCCGTGTAGAGCGGATTCTTGCACAGCACCGACAGGTAGGCGACGAAAATGACCGTGCCCACGGCGTCGGTGAAGAATTCGATCGTCGTGGTGAGCGTCAGCATCGTGGCGTTCATGCCCACATGGGCCTGCCAGGAAAAGCAGAGGATCATCAGCGTCTGCAGCAGGGCGCCGATCCACAGACTCGTCGACAGCGGCAGCGCGCGGGCGATGAAACCGCCGGTGAAGCCGCCAAGCAGGGTGGCGACGAAGCCGATGCCGTTGCGGATGGTCGCGATCTGCGCCAGCGAAAAGCCAAGCCCGAGGATGAAGTTGGTCGACAGTGAGAAGGCCAGCGCATCGGCGAGCTTGAACAGCGTGACGAAGAGCAGCACGGCCAAAGCAAGGTCGCGCGACAGAAAATCGCGGAACGCTTCGACCGCCGACCGAAATGCGCGGGTCAGCCAGCTTTCCCGCACGGCTTCCTGTTCGTGCTCGGCCTCGACCGCACCTGACCGTTCCGGCTCGACGGCGAGCAAGGTCGCAATCATGCCCACCGCTATGAGGGCGGCCATGACGGCATAGCATGCGCTCCAGGCGGGCCGTTCGCCGAGCGCGGTGCGCAGCCAGTTCACCAGCAGCAGCGCGCCGGCGCCGGAAACCAGCGCGCCGATGCGGTAGGCGGCGATATAGGAGGCCAAACCGGCGGCCTGTTCGCTCTCCTCGAGACTTTCGACGCGGAAGGCGTCGATAACGATGTCTTGCGTTGCCGAGGCGGTGGCGACGAACAGCGCACCAGCCGCGACGATCCACGCCGAAACGGCCGGGTCGGTCAGCCCGAGCAACACGATGGCGACCATCAGCCACGCCTGCGTGAACAACAGCCAGCCGCGGCGCCGGCCAAGGAGCGGCGAAAGCAGCGGAATATCGAGCGCGTCGGCAAACGGCGCCCACAGGAACTTGATGCTGTAGGGAATGCCAACCGCGGCGAACAGGCCGATAGTCCGGACATCGACGCTGCTGCGCGTCATCCAGGCCTGCAGCGTCGAACCGACCAGCACGATCGGCAGCCCGCTCGAAAAGCCGAGCAGCAGCACGATCAGCACCCGCCGCTTGGCGTAAACGGCGAGCGCCTCGCGCAGCGAGGGCCGCTTTTTGGCCAAAATCTCGGCAGCGTCGCGCGTCACGGCCATGCGCACGCCCTAGCCGATTTGACCGCCGATGCCAACGCGGTCTTATCTATTTGCCCGCCCTATTGGCCGGCGCCCAGTTGGCGTGCCGCCGGAACAGCCAACGCATCGGCGGCACCGTCCTCGACAAACTCGACCTCGGCGATGCGCGCGCCGCGTTTTTCCGCCTTCTCGGCCGAGATCACGATCTGGCGGACGTCCTCGTTCGCCTGACCGAGGTGCGCCTGCAGTTTGAGCACGCGCTCGTGCATGCGCGCGACATCGTCTATCAGCTTGCCCACCTCGGCCTGGATCTGGCCGGCGGCTTCGCGCATGCGCTGTTCCTTCTGCATCTGCTGAATGAGGTGAACCGCGATCATGAGCAGCGACGGCGAAACGATGACGACCTTGGCGCGGAACGCCTTTTGCACCACGTCGTCGAAGCCTTCCTGCAGGTCGGCATAAAGCGATTCCGACGGCACGAACATCAGGGCGAGGTCCTGGGTTTCGCCGGGGATCAGATATTTTTGCGCGATGTCGGCGACGTGCTTGCCGATGTCGGCACGCACCCGGCTCGCGGCGGCGCGCCGATCGTCCTCGCTCTTGGCGTCCTTGTAGGCGGTGACGGCTTCCAACGGAAATTTGGCGTCAACGATCAGTGGCCGCTGGCCAGCCATGAACACCGCGCAGTCCGGGCGCATCTTATTGGACAGCGTATACTGGAATTCGTAGCAGCCCTTGGGCAAGCCGTCGCGAACGATGATCTCCATGCGGCCCTGACCAAAGGCGCCGCGCTCCTGCTTGTTGGCGAGGACGCCCTGCAGCGACGTGACCTGGCTGGCGAGCGCGGTGATGTTCTTCTGCGCGCCGTCGATGACCGCGAGCCGTTCGTGCAGCTTTTGCAGATTCTCGGCGGTGTGCTGCGTGGTCTTCTGCAGCGAATCGCCAAGC
>Ga0335074_10016386_pt1 | contig 10435 bp, 7 predicted proteins | sample Lox_Sample_23_FD_206715 | JGI IMG/M metagenome (GOLD analysis project Ga0335074, IMG submission 206715) | Soil microbial communities from Loxahatchee National Wildlife Refuge, Florida, United States - Lox_Sample_2.3 | ecosystem: Environmental > Terrestrial > Soil > Wetlands | place: USA: Florida...
CGACCTGCCTAGAATCCCGCGAAATCCGTGAGTTTCGCTCGGCTGAAAAGGCCCTTTTCGGAGGCCTCCCCCGACCGACGGCCCCATATCTAAGGATTCCGGGGAGCCATGCAAGATACGCAACCCACCGTACCCACAGGCAAGGGTCCGGATCGGACTGCGAGCCGGGACCGGACTATGGATGGCCGGTTACGAAAAAGCGGAAGCGACAAGATCTGGCAGGACCAACGGCAGGGCGACGGCCGATCAAAGCGGGCCGCCGGCTGCCGTCACTTCCACTCGACCTTCATGACCTCGTAGGCCTTGGCGCCGCCCGGCGTGACCACCTCGACCTGCGCGCCTTTCTTCTTGCCGACGAGCGCGCGGGCCAGCGGCGAGGTGATGGAGATCTTGCCCTTCTTGGCGTCCGCTTCCGGTTCGCCGACGATCTGCCACACCGCCTTTTTGTCGGTGTCCTCGTCAACCAGCGTGACAGTCGCGCCGAAGGTGATGGTTTCTCCTGAAAGCTTCGACACGTCGATCACTTCGGCGCGCGCAAGCTTGTCCTCAAGCTCGGCGATGCGGCCTTCATTGAGCGACTGCGATTCCTTCGCCGCGTGATATTCGGCATTTTCGGAAAGGTCGCCGTGGGTCCGCGCGTCGGTGATTTGCTGGATGATCCGCGGCCGCTCCACTTGCTGGCAATGCTTGAGTTCGGTTTCCAGGGCGGAATAACCCTCTGCCGTCATCGGAATCTTATCCATCGGTCTCGAACCTCCAAATACCCGCCCGCGGAGTCAAAAAATCCGGTCGCGGGCCGCGCATTGCCCGGCCACGCGACAAGAAAGTCTGGCTCTACACGGACCGCCGCTGCGGCCGCCCCGATGCTTGATCAGACCCGGCCCCAAAATAACTTTGCAGCGCACACACTTCGAGGTCGCCCCCAAGGTAGGCCCGGATGCCCTGCGCTGCGGCGACGGCCCCCGAAAGAGTGGTGTAGTACGGCACTTTATGCAAGAGGGCTGCGCGCCGGAGCGAGCGGCTGTCGGCCAGTGCCGTGGCCCCCTCGGTGGTATTGAAAACCAGCTGAACTTCGCCGTTTTTGATGGCGTCGACGATATGGGGGCGGCCCTCGGCGACCTTGTTGATCTTGACCGCCGCTACCCCTTGCCCGGCAAGATAACGTTGAGTCCCCGACGTAGCCAAGATGCGAAAACCCAAGCCGGCGAGGAGCCGCGTGGCTGCGAGTATCCGCGGTTTGTCGGCGTCTTTGACCGAAACGAAGACGGTGCCGCTCTTCGGCACGCGGGTGCCGCCGCCGAGCTGGCTTTTGGCGAAGGCGATGTTGTAATCGCGATCGATGCCCATGACTTCGCCGGTCGATTTCATCTCCGGCCCGAGCACGGTGTCGACCTTGTCGCCGAAGCGGGCAAACGGAAACACCGCTTCCTTGACGCCGACGTGGCCGGCGCTGGCCAGCGCGAAGGCTTGCGGCTTGAGCGAAAAGCTTGCAAGCGTTTCGCCCGCCATGATGCGGGCCGCGATCTTGGCGGCCGGCACGCCCGTCACCTTGGCCACGAACGGCACCGTGCGCGACGCGCGCGGATTGACCTCGAGCACATAGATGTCGCCGTCCTTGATGGCGTATTGCACGTTCATCAGGCCGCCGACTTGCAGCGCCAAGGCCAAGGCCCGGGTCTGGCGGTCGAGTTCGGCAACGGTCTTGGCCGACAAATCGTGCGGCGGCAGCGAGCAAGCGGAGTCGCCGGAATGGATGCCGGCTTCCTCGATGTGCTCCATGATGCCGGCGATGTAGCTGTCCTTGCCGTCGGAGAGGCAATCGACGTCCACCTCGACGGCGTCGGTGAGATAGCGGTCGATGAGGAGCGGCCGCTTGTCCGAGACGGCAAATTCCGACGGCCGATCCAGATCGGCGGCAAGCCGCGCGACGTAACGCGCCAGATGATTGGTGTCGTGCACGATCTCCATGGCGCGGCCGCCGAGCACATAGGACGGCCGGATCACGATCGGATAGCCGATGGCCTCGGCGATTTCTTTGGCCCGCTCCGGCGACGTGGCGATGCCGCTCTTGGGCTGACGCAGCTTGAGCCGGTCGAGCAACTGCTTGAAACGGTCGCGATCCTCGGCGAGATCGATGGCGTCGGGTGAAGTGCCCAGAATCGGCACATTCGCCTTCTCCAATGACTGGGCGAGCTTGAGCGGCGTCTGGCCGCCGAATTGCACGATGACGCCATGCAGCGTGCCGCACCGCCGCTCGGTATCGATGATCTCGATAACGTCCTCGGCGGTCAGCGGCTCGAAATAGAGCCGGTCCGACGTATCGTAATCCGTCGACACCGTCTCCGGATTGCAATTGATCATGATGGTCTCGTAGCCGGCGTCCTTGAGCGCGAAACAGGCGTGGCAGCAGCAATAATCGAATTCGATGCCCTGCCCGATCCGGTTTGGGCCGCCGCCCAGGATCACGACCTTTTTCCTGTCCGACGGCGCCGCCTCGTCGGCCGCTGTGCCGGCAAAGGGCGTCTCATAGGTCGAATACATATAGGCGGTCGGCGAAGCGAACTCGGCGGCGCAGGTATCGATGCGCTTGAACGCAGGGCGCACATTCATCTCGCGGCGAAGCTGCGATACCATTTCGGCATCAAGCCCGGTCAGGCGCGCGAGCCGCGCATCGGAAAAGCCCATCGCTTTGAGCCGGCGCAAGGCCGGCGCCGATTGCGGCAGGCCTTTGGCGCGGATCTCCGCCTCCATGGCGACGATGTCGCGGACCTGCGCCAAAAACCAGGGATCGATCTTGCAGGCGTTGTGAATATCGGCGTCGCTCATGCCGAGCCGCATGGCTTGCGCCACTTTGAGGATGCCGTCCGGCGACGGGGTGCCGAGCGCGGCGCGGATGGCGTTCTTGTCGTCGCCTTCGCCAAGCCCGGGGATGGCGATCTCGTCCAAACCGTTGAGCCCGGTTTCGAGCGATCGCAGCGCCTTCTGCAGGCTCTCGGCAAACGTGCGCCCGATCGCCATCGCCTCGCCGACCGATTTCATCGACGTGGTGAGCACCGGCTCGGCCCCGGGAAACTTCTCGAAGGCAAAGCGCGGAATTTTGGTGACGATGTAATCGATAGTCGGCTCGAACGACGCCGGCGTGGCGCCGCCGGTAATGTCGTTTTCGATTTCGTCGAGCGTATAGCCCACGGCCAATTTCGCCGCGACCTTGGCGATCGGAAAGCCGGTGGCCTTCGACGCCAAAGCCGACGATCGCGACACGCGCGGATTCATCTCGATCACGACGAGCCGCCCGTCCGCCGGGTTGACCGCGAACTGCACGTTGGAGCCGCCGGTCTCGACGCCGATCTCGCGCAATACCGCGATCGAGGCATCGCGCATGATCTGATATTCTTTGTCGGTCAGCGTCAGCGCCGGCGCGATGGTGATCGAATCCCCGGTGTGGACGCCCATCGGATCGACGTTTTCGATGGAACAGACGATGATGCAATTATCGTTCTTGTCGCGCACCACCTCCATCTCGAATTCCTTCCAGCCGAGCACCGATTCTTCGATCAGCACCTCGGAGGTCGGCGACGCGTCGATGCCGCGCTCGACGATCTCGATGAATTCCGCTTTGTTGTAGGCGATGCCGCCGCCGGTACCGCCGAGCGTGAACGACGGCCGGATGATGGCCGGCAGCCCGATATCGTCGAGCGCTTCGAGCGCCTGGATCAGCGTCTTGATCTGATGCGAGCGCGGCGTCGCCAGCCCGATCTTGGTCATCGCGTCGCGGAACAGCTTTCTGTCCTCGGCCTTGTCGATGGCGTCGGCGGTGGCGCCGATCATGGTGACGTCGTACTGGTCCAGCACGCCCATTTTGCGCAGCGATAGCGCGGTGTTGAGCGCGGTCTGGCCGCCCATGGTCGGCAGCAGCGCAAAGCCGCCGGGCACGGCATAGCGCTCCTTGGCGATGATCTTGGCGACGATGTCCGGCGTGATCGGCTCGATATAGGTGGCGTCCGCCAGATCCGGGTCGGTCATGATGGTCGCCGGATTGGAGTTGACCAGGACGACGCGATAGCCTTCGGCCTTGAGCGCCTTGCAGGCCTGCGTGCCGGAATAATCGAACTCGCAGGCCTGGCCGATGACGATCGGGCCCGCGCCGATGATCAGGATCGAGGAGATGTCGGTCCGCTTGGGCATCGCTTCCGCATGTAAGGACACAAAAAAAGGGCGCGCCTATCGCGCGCCGGCCATTGGCGGGGCTCGGCCCCGCGCGAGCGCCTCTTAGACCAGATTCGCACGGATGGGAAGGCTCGGGCCGGAACCGCCCACCGCTCCTATGGCCAGCGCATCCGGCTTCGCGATATAGCTGACATGATGGCTGAAACGGCCGGATTGACCGCCAGCCGGGGAGGACCGCGTGGGAGCGTCCATGCAAGGCGAATTGCAGCCGAGCGTTTATCGTTTCAAGTTCGGCGATTTCGAGATCGCCAATATCCTCGACGGCAAAGTGATCCGCGACGGGTTGCACCCGAGCTTCGGACCCGAGCAAAGTGCCGAGGCGGCGCTAGAGCTGTGCCGCGCCAATGCCATCGAAGCCAATCGCTACGTACATCCGTTCATTCCGACGCTGGTCAACACCGGCAAAGAGCTGATCCTGTTCGACACCGGCAATGGCGCGCTGTCGCGCGACTATCCGCAATTGCGCGGCCGGCTGTCGGAGGGTGGGTTGGTCGGCGGACTGGCGCAGGCCGGCTATAAGCCGTCGGACGTCAACGTCGTCGTCATCACCCACGGTCATCCCGACCATATCGGCGGCCTGATGGACGGCGGCGAACCGGTCTTCGCCAAGGCGCGCTACATTTTCGGCGCCGCCGAATTCGATTTCTGGAAGCGCGGCGACAACGTGCGCGAAGCGCGCAAGTTCAATCTCCAGCTGTTCCAGAAGCTCGCGCTGCCGCTCGAGGATCGCGCCCGCTTCATCAATCCGGGCGATGAGATCGCGGCGGGCATCCGCGCCGTCGACGCCGCCGGCCATTCGCCCGGCATGCTCGCCTATCAGATCGAGAGCGGCGGCAAGCGCTTTCTGATCTGGGCCGATACCTGCGTGCATTATGTGATCGCGATCCAGCGGCCGGAGTGGCATCTCGATGTCGACGACGAGAAGGACAAGGCGGTCGCGACGCGCCGGCGCATCCTCGCCATGGCGGCGGACGACGGACTGTTCGTCACCGGCTATCACATGCCGTTTCCCGGCATCGGCACGATCGACAAGACGACCGACGGTTATCGCTGGATGCCGGTCAGCTACCAGCTGGATCTATAAGGACGGACGGCTTCGCAATGCCGCCGCGGTGCGATGTCGCTGCCCTCCTTTCGCCCCCGGGATTGATGTAGTCTTGCCGGCAAGCCGTCCGCGGGACATGCCGGGCTCTCGCGCGATCGAAGGCGGCGTCCTGCCCGCGGCGGGCAAATAAGCAAAAATTTTGACCTCGGCGCGCGCCGGCACGGCGCAAGGCGATCAAGGTCGGGGAGGAAAAACTCATGAGCTTTCCGCGTCGACGATTCCTGCATCTCGCCGCCGGGGCAATCGCGCTGCCGGCGATCTCGCGCAGCGCTTTCGCGCTTGATTACCCGACGCGGCCGGTGCGCATTCTGGTCGGTTTTCCGCCGGGTGCCGCAACCGACATCGTCGCGCGGCTGGTCGCGCAAGGGCTGTCCGACCGGCTCGGCCAGCAATTCGTCGTCGAGAACAAGCCGGGAGCCGCCAGCAACCTTGCCGCCGAGACGGTCGCTCGTTCGGCGCCGGACGGCTACACGCTCTTGGCGATGACGGTCACCAATGCGGTCAACACCACGCTTTATGAGAAGACCGCCGATTTCGACTTCATGCACGACATCGTGCCGGTCGCGAGCACGATCCAGTCGGCGAACGTGTTGGAAGTCAATCCCGCCGTGCCGGTCAACACCGTTGCCGAATTCATCGCTTATGCCAAGGCCAATCCCGGCAAGCTCAATTACGCCTCGTTCGGCACCGGCACCGCGCCGAACATGGCGGCCGAACTGTTCAAGATGATGACCGGCACCAATCTGGTGCACGTGCCCTATCGCTCCGCCTTCATGCCCGATCTGCTCAGCGATCAGGTCCAGGTCGCGTTCACTCCGATTCCGCTCACCATCGCCAACATCAGGGCCGGCAAGCTGCGCGCCATTGCGGTCACGAGCCTTAAGCCGTCGGATGCGCTGCCGGGCACCCCGACGGTGGCGGCGACGGTGCCGGGCTACGAGGCCACGATCTGGCACGGCATCGGTGCACCCAAAGGCACGCCCGACGACATCGTCGACAAGCTGCACACCGCGATCAATGCCGTGCTGACCGACCCGGCGATCAAGCCGAAATTCGCCAATCTCGGCGCCGAGCCCACCCCGATGACGCGGACCGCGTTCAGCAAATATATCGGCGCCGAAGTCGACAAATGGGCCAAAGTCATCAAATTCGCCGACATCCAGCCGGGCTGAGCCTCACGGTCTCGCGACAATCGCCAAAGTCTCTCTTCATTCTGTGGTTACCGACCTGCGCTCCGCCGCCGGCGCCTTACCGGCGAGTCATGCAAGCACGACGCCGGCGTCGCTGCGATTAACGATCTCAGGCGCGATCGCGTTCACCGCACTATCGGCGGGCGACGACACCCCCGACGCACCAAGGCGGTCGGATTGGAGTTCGAGCGAATAGCAAACTCCGCCCGGCGCATAGTTGACGGCAACGTTGTTGCAAAATCCTCTGGCGAAGATTTCCAAAATCTGGCTGCCGAAGCCTTTTCGTGCCGGCGCCTTTACCGGCGGGCCGCCGGACTCCCGCCAGGCGAAACGCAAAGCCGAAGGCATGCGATCGAACTCTATGGCGACACGGCCGCGTGGTACCGACAGCGCACCGTATTTGAGCGCATTGGTGACCAGTTCGTGCAGGATCAGCCCAAAGTTCTGAGTTGTGCGCGCATCCAACAGTATTCCCTCGGCGCCGCTTATTTCGAACTGCCGCTCGAAACAACCGAATTCTCTGTTGAGGAGATCAACGAGACGAACGCCGTCGCCCATCGAATCCGTGACCACTTGATTGGCGCTCGACATCGATTGCAATCTCGCCATCAGCCGCTGCCGGATTTCGCCTTCGCCAATTATGCCGTCTCCCGGCAGGCTGAAGCGAACGACGGCCTGGATCACGGTAAAGAGATTCTGGATGCGATGATGCAGTTCGGCGGCCAAGACATACTGATGCTGCTTTGCTTTCTTCTCAAGTTCGATATTGGCGAGCAGGAGATCGAAAGTGCGGTTGATGAAAACGATCAGCATCACGCAAATCGTTGCGTCAAAGGCATAGGTAGCGAGCGCCAGCGGTTTAAGGCCGGGAATGAATGCGCTAAATTGCGATAAGCCGGCGAGTATTGCCGCGACAAATCCGGGTCCCGGCCCGCCGATCAGGGTCGCCACAATAATCGCCGGATAAATGACGAGAAACGGCGCGCCGGCGTATTGGTCCCGCGCCAGCCATTGCACCGTGGTTGCCAAGCCAATGAGTGCAAATGCCGCCGAGTAGCCGGACTCCGGGCGTTGCCGCAGTTCCTTGCAGAAACGCATGATGCGATCGGCCGACCCACCTGGTTTATCAAACAACGGTGCACGCATCTGCTGTACTCCAGCGAATTCAGCCGGTTTCAAGCGCGCACCGGACCGACCTCGCCCTAGGTTATCTGGCTGCTGAACTTACCAAGTGTTGGTAAACGTACTTAAGCCAGATGCTGCACTGGTTGTTCCGCGATGAATAATTTCGATCGCTTGCGAGCTTTCATGGAACTTTGAACGCATTCCACGGAAATAAGATGGAAATTATCCCTCGCGCCATGCCAAGCGGCCGCTCCGGATACTCTAACGACCCTGGCGCGGGCGCGGCCGCGCCATAAACATCATGCGGGCTTGATTGTGCCCGACGTTGTGCGGCTCGCGGTGCGCGGCGAAACCCGACGCCGCAAGTCTCGCGATCATCGCCGTTTCGTCATAGCGCGTGAGCCCGATGCGTTTGCGGATGCGCCAATAATCGGACAGCCGCGTGCGCACGAGACCGGCAATCGCAGCGAGCAAAAATCCGTTTCCGGCTGCGAACCGCAGCAGCGCGAGCGCGTCGTCGGCAGCGGCGGTCTCGGGCGGAATAATGTCGCTCACCAGCAAAAGTCCGTCGGCGCGCAACAGGCGATGAAACAGAGCGAACAGCCTGTCCGCGTCTTCCACCGTGAGATATTGCGCCACCGAATGCAGCACGACGAGGTCGAGCGAGCCGCCCGGCATTGCCTCGACGTCGGCCGGCGCAATGGCGCGAATTTTCGGATTGCCGGCAAAGCGAACCGCAAGCTGCGCCCGCACGCCGGGCGCGGCTTCGCACAGCAGCAGTTCCTCGCTCGCGGCGGCGACGACATCGGCGTAGAGCGCTTCGCCCGAACCGTAGTCGAGAACGCGTGCCGAAGGCCCCGGAACGAGCGCGGCAATTGTGCTTGCGAGCAGCCGATAGTGAACGTCGCGATGCCGCGCATTGACGTAGATCGAATGCGGCGTATCCCAGAACGCGAGCCAGGATGAAATCATGTCGGGATCATAGCGGGAGCGCGTGGCGGAGAAACAAGTCGATCAGGATTGCCACAGAACGACCAGCGGGCCGTTCGGCCCGAACACCGGATCGGTCGCCGGCCGCGGCACTTGCGCAATGGTGACGAGCGCTTTGGCGTGGTCGGGCTTGCTGCCGCGGCAAAGATCGTATTTCCCGCCCGGCGGATAGGCGCCGACCACGACAAGGTCCGGCGTCTGCGCCAGACGCTGATGACCGGTGCCGGCCGGCAGAATCACCACGTCGCCCGGCGCAATTTGGATCTCTTCGCCGTGCTCGCCGCCGAATCGCACGGTGGCGCGGCCGCGGGCGACGCCCATCGCTTCATGGATCATCGAATGGTAGTGGACGTAGGGATAGATTCCATTGCGCCACATATTGCCCCAGCCATTGGCGGCAAACGTCTTTTCGATCACCGCCTCCGGATCGGGCGAACCGGAAAGACTGATGCCGCCGCGATAGAGCACGAGCGGCAGATCCGCATTGTTGGGAATCCGACCGTCGTCGGTAAATCGGTGGGTAAGCGGGACGACTGCTGGCATGGGAGTGGTCACGATGAATCCGGCGGCGGCTCGATAGTTCTACCCATATTGAGGTTGAGACTTTATAACATCGGCGCTCCAGCCGACGCGACCTCAGCGCTTTGCCGCACGCATCATCTCGACAAAGCGGTTGAACAAGAAATGGCTGTCGCGCGGCCCTGGCGACGCCTCGGGATGATATTGCACGGAGAATACCGGCCGGTCCCTTAGCGCCAATCCGCAATTGGAGCCGTCGAACAGCGACACATGAGTCTCGACGGCGTTTGCCGGCAGGGTCGCGCGGTCGACGGCAAAGCCGTGATTCATCGAGGTGATCTCGACCTTGCCGCTTTGCAGGTCCTTCACCGGATGATTGGCGCCGTGGTGGCCCTGGTGCATTTTCATCGTCCTGGCGCCGACCGCGAGCGCGAGCATCTGATGGCCGAGGCAGATGCCGAACACCGGCTTCCGTTCAATCAGCGTGCGGATCACCGGCACCGCATAGTCGCCGGTGGCGGCCGGATCGCCGGGCCCGTTGGACAGGAAGATGCCGTCGGGATCGAGCGAAAGAATGTCGGCGGCCGATGTCGTCGCCGGCACCACCGTGACCTTGCAGGCATTGCCGGCGAGCTGCCGCAGAATGTTGCGTTTGATGCCGTAATCGATGGCGACGACATTAAATTCCGGACGGTCCTGACGGCCGTAGCCTTCGCCCCGCCGCCACGGCGTTTCGTCCCAGGTAAAGCGCTGACCTGTCGTCACCATCGGCACCAAATCCATGCCGACAAGCCCTGGCCACGCTTTGGCCTCGCGCTTGAGCCCATCGAGATCGAAACGGCCGGACGGCTCATGGGCGATCACCGCATTCGGCATGCCGCGCTTGCGGATGAGCGAGGTCAGCGCGCGGGTGTCGAGTCCGCAGAGCCCGATAATGCCGCGACTCTCGAGCCAGGCATCGAGATTGCGCGTGGCGCGGTAGTTCGACGGCTGAGTGATCGGCGAATGCAGCACGACGCCGCGCGCCCCGGGCGTCGCCGCCAGATTGACGGTCTCAATGTCGTCCTCGTTGGCGCCGACATTGCCGATGTGGGGAAAAGTGAAGGTGATGATCTGCCCGGCATAGGACGGATCGGTAAGGATCTCTTGGTAGCCGGTCATCGCGGTGTTGAAGCAGACTTCGCCCACCGCGTGGCCGGCGGCACCGAAGCCAGTGCCTTCAAGGACGGTACCGTCCGCCAGCACCAGCAACGCGGTTGGCGCGGGGACGTCCCAGGCG
>Ga0335074_10016387_pt1 | contig 10435 bp, 4 predicted proteins | sample Lox_Sample_23_FD_206715 | JGI IMG/M metagenome (GOLD analysis project Ga0335074, IMG submission 206715) | Soil microbial communities from Loxahatchee National Wildlife Refuge, Florida, United States - Lox_Sample_2.3 | ecosystem: Environmental > Terrestrial > Soil > Wetlands | place: USA: Florida...
CTCGTTGCGGCGCATCAATTCGTTGGCGATGGTGACGCGGTCGATGCGCTCGCCGCGCTCGTTCAGCTCGCCCATGCGGGCGAAAATGCGGCGATGCTTTTCCAGGCTGAAATCGTCGGGCTGCAGCTCTCCGGCGGCCTGTATATACAGGCTGTCGTTGAGCAGAATGGAGCCGAGCACGAAACGCTCGGCGTCGATGTTGCTGGGCAGGCCCTTGTCGAGGGCAATGGAGGTCGCGGCCATGGAGGATTCCTCAGGTTACCGGGCGGGGCCGTCCGCCGCGAGTGTTTTTTTGGGGCCGTGTTTTGATCCGTTTATCCTCTGTATAAAACATGGTGATGGCGGCGGTCCGGCGGGCGCGCACAAGCCGTTCAGAATCAGGCGGCGGGACTTGGCTACGCACACGTCCGCAAGTTTTTGCACATCCGTTCCACAGGGCCGCGGGATCGGGCAAAAACAATATGCGTATTCTTTGTTTTACTCTATTTTGAGGCGGATGCCAAGAACTTTCCTTTGAAGCACACGGGGAATTTAAGTTCAGTCCCGCAGCGGTGCTTCGCACGGCGTGCCCGGTTGGCCCGGCACTGGGCCCGGACGAGGGCCACTACCAAAAATTTGATCCCTTTTTCGGCGTCCTGTCGCGTGTCCAGGTGAGAGCGATTTACGCTCCCCAAAATAGTTCAAAAAAGGACATTACGACAATGAAAACCACCGTGTTACTCGCTGCAATGTTTACCGCCTCCATGGCTATGGCTCAAGTGATGATTCCCGACGGCACCCGCGTCCGCGTGCGCCTCGAGGAAAATCTCTCCTCCGCCACCGCCGATCTGGGCCAAACCGTCGATTTTAAGGTCGTCGAAGAAGTGCGCGTGGGCGATGCCATCGTCATCACCAGCGGCGCTCCGGCCACCGGGCAGGTCGTGGACGTGCAAGAGCGCCGCCGCATGGGCCGCGCCGGCAAGCTGGACTTCTCCATCGAACGCGTACAGATGGTGGACGGGAACTGGCTGAATGTGCGCTACACCCCCAACAAGAATCACGGCAAGGGCAACGGCGCCGCCGTGGGCGTCACCACCGGCATCCTGGCGGTGGTCTTCTGGCCGGCCGCGCCCATCGGACTGCTGATCAAGGGCCATGATGTGGAGATCAACAAGGGCCGCACCTACGATGTATTCGCCGATGAGAGCACCTATGTGAACGGGGCCATCGCGGCCAGCACACCGCTGATGACGCGCGCGCTGCCGCAAGCCCCGGCAATGATGCTGCGGCAGGCCAATGGCGCGCCGGTGATGAACGGCGGTCTGCCGGCGGGCGTGAATCCGGCGGTCAATCCGGTGCTGGTGAGCAATGCTTCGATGCTGAACACGGCGCAGGCGCCGCAAGCCGGGCAAGCATTCGATGCGCAGGGGACTCCGGCCACGTTGACCATCAACTCCAACCAGCCGGGCGCGGACATTCTGGTGGATGGGATGTTCGTAGGCAACGCCCCGACCACCATTCAGTTAGCGCCGGGGATGCACAAGGTCGTGTTGCAGCAAGGCAGCAGCACCTGGCAGCGGGACCTGGAAGTGACGGGCGGATCGGTAACCATCAACGCCACGCTGCGGACACTGCGAGCTTCCCGCTGACGGATTGAGCCAGTCGGCGGTAGCTGGCCGGAGGCGCAGAGCGCTTCCGGCCTTTTTACTTCCAGCGGCTCGAAACGAGAGGAGATCCGACGATGACAATCCAATCCATCGCAATCCTGACGGCGGCCAGCCTGGCTGTGGCCGGTGTGACGGTCGCCAACCGGACCAAAATCGCTGCATGGTTTCCGGCGAAAACTCAACAAACGGCCGCACCCGTTGTGGAACGCGCGGCATGGTCGCCCGGGCAACTCGACAACCTGGTGGCGCCGGTGGCGCTGTATCCCGACTCCCTGCTCGGCCAGGTACTGGTGGCGTGCGGTTATCCGTTACAAATCACCGAAGCGAGTCAATGGCTACAACGGACCCAAGCATTGCAGGGCGCGGAACTGGCCAATGCGGCCCAGCAGCAGAATTGGGACGCCAGCGTGGCTGCGTTGGTGGCTTTTCCGGAGGTGCTGTCCAAACTGGGTGGCAATATTTCCTGGACGTCCGATTTGGGCCAGGCTTTCCAGACGCAACGCGCCGATGTGATGGACGCCATTCAGCGCCTGCGGGCGCGCGCGAAACAAGCCGGCCGGCTCACGAGCACCGCCGAATGGACTGTCATCACGGAAGTCGCAGGCGCGGCGAACATTATCGAAATTCAGACCAGCGAACCCAATCTGTTGTACGTGCCGGTGTACGATCCGGTGTGCGTGTGGGGAGCGCCGGTTTGGGGCGCCTATCCGGTGCTGGTTTATTCCACCTGCGGGCTGGTTTTTGCGCCGGCGGTGGAGATGGATGTGTACTTCACGGGCTGGCACGGCTGGGCCGCGTGGGGATGGCGCCCAGTATGGTTCGCGCACAGCGTCTTTGTGGATCGCGGCTTCTTCGCGCGCGGCGGATTCCATGCGCCGTTCCGAGGTGGATTCCAGGCCGCCGCGATTCCCGCTGCGCGTCCGGCAGGCGCGGGATTCGCGGCGCGGAACTCCTTCCAGCATCCTGGCGCTACGGGTTTCGCCGCACCCATGGGCAGCACGATGGGCGGCAGGATGAGCAGCGCGCCGCGGTTCTCATCGGGCGCAGCGGGACGCAGGTTCGGCAGCGCCGGATTTGGAGCCCGTGGATTTGGCGGATCGGCGTCCCATAGCTTCGATCCCGGGCTGGGCGCATTCCGCTCGAGTGGGTTCAGGCCTAACGGATCCGGTTCGCGTGGATTCAGATCCGGCGGCTTCCGTTCCGCGGGTTCCATGGCCGGCGGATTTCACTCTGGCGGTTTCCGGTTCGGCGGAAGGCGCAGATAGGCCGCCTTGCGTGCGCTGAGGAGAAAGCCAGCCTGGCGGGCCTGCTGGGCGACGCGCGCAAGCCGGGCCTGCCCCGCTGCGGCGCGGCCGGTCTGCATCTCGATTTCACCGAGAGCTAGCCGGGCTTCCTGAGAACGCGGCGCCTGGCTGATTCGGCCAAAACCGCCGCGAGGCTCTATCCCGCCACGGATTGCGCCCGGTGGTACTGGATTAGAAAGCAATTCAGCGGTGTGCCAATTTGATGTCGTGCCGGGCAATCGTGGCACAGGCCATGGTTTTGTGTGGCCTGTCGTTCGCAAATGCGGGGCAGACGACACACAACGATCGTTCCGCCCCACGTTCACCCGAAGGCGGCGCTTAGCCACCAGCTACGCCGTGCGGAGCGCGGCCAGGCCGGCCTACGACTCCAGCCCCATCTGCGTCAACCGGTATCGCAGCGCATTGCGCGTCAAGCCCAGCAGCCGCGCCGCCTGGCTCTTGTTGCCATCCGCGCGGCGCAAGGCCTCGCGAATGAGATCCTGCTCGTATTGATCGAGCGTCATGCCTTCCGGCAGAAAATGATCCGCCTGCACGCGGCTGCGCGGGGCCATCTCCAGCTTGATATCCGCCGCGTCCAGCCGTGCGCTGGAACACATCACCAGGCTGCGCTCAATCACGTTTTCGAGCTCGCGCACATTCCCCGGCCAATGATATTGCATCAGCTTGGCGATTCCCGCGTCCGTGATTTCGTGCACGCGATCGCCGGTATCCGCTCCCAGCTTCTTGATGAAATGCTGCGCCAGAAACGGGATGTCCTCCTTGCGCTCGCGCAGCGGCGGAATATTCATCGGCACCACGTTGAGCCGGTAGTACAGATCCTCGCGAAAGGTGCCTTGCTCCAGCGCGGCGCGCAGATCCTGGTTGGTGGCCGCGATCACGCGCACGTCAATATGCCGGGTCACGTTGCAGCCCAGCCGCTCGAATTCGCGTTCCTGCAGCACGCGCAGCAGCTTCACCTGGATGGTGGCCGGCACGTCGCCGATCTCGTCGAGGAACACCGTGCCGGTATCGGCCTGCTCGAATTTGCCCGGCTTCGACGTCATGGCGCCGGTGAACGCGCCCTTTTCGTAGCCGAACAGCTCGCTCTCCATCAGATTTTCGGGCAGCGCGGTGCAGTTGATCTTTACCAGCGGCTTTTCGCGGCGCGGCGAATGAAAATGGATGGCGCGCGCGATCAGGTCCTTGCCTACGCCGCTCTCGCCTGCCAGGAGCACCGTCGCGCGCGTGGGCGCGACGCGCATGATGGTGGCGAAAACTTCCTGCATCGCGGGACTGCGGCCCACGATGTTATCGAACGCATAGCGCCGCCCCAGCTCTTCACGGAGTTGCAGGTTTTCGTCGCGCAAGGCGCGCACTTCGAGCGCCTTGTTGACGACCTTCATCAGATCGTCGAGCGCGAAGGGTTTGATCAGGAAATCGGTGGCGCCGCCCTTCATGGCTTCGACGGCCGTCTCGATGGTGCCGAAGGCGGTCATCACGATCACCGGCGTCTGCGAATTCTGGCGGCGAATGGCGGTCAGCAATTCCAGGCCATCCATTTGCGGCAAGCGCAGATCGCTCAGGATCAGGTCGGCGCGATCCGCGATTTTAAGCGCATCTTCGGCGCAGCGTGCCTTGTCGACTTCGAATCCGGCGGAGGACAGTTGCAGTTCGATCACGCGCCGCAGCTTGTCTTCGTCTTCGACCACCAGGATGCGCCGTTTCATGGGTGTCGTGAATTTCATCTTAGCGCTATCCTGGCGAAACCGTGGGACAGACGATCGCTTTCTGTCGTCTGTCCGCCGTTGGCGAATGGCAGACCACAGACAACGATGGTCTGCCCGGTCTGCCCGCCCTGACGCGGTTAGAATAGCCGCTATTGCACGTAGATGTACGCGGTCTTCGAAGTGACTCCGCCGATGCTGACGACCACAGGCTGCATGCCGGAAAGGCCGGTGGGAACCTGCGCGTTGATCTGGTATCCGACCAATCCCGGCGCGAGTCCGCTGTAATCCACCGTAGCCGCTTGGCCGCCGATGGTCACCGTAGGGGTGGTGGTTGTCTTGCAATCGCTCAGATTGGAGCACGTGGAGGCCATGCCGTCAGCCGGTGGACTGTTCACCGGACCCAGGCCGTTCAGATACAGAAGCACGTCGGAACCGGCCGGCACCGGGTTACTTTCCGAAACCACAGTATAGTTCGGAAGTAATGCCGCAGCTTCCTGAGTCTGATAGTTGATGACGAACATACCTGGCGCAAATTCGGCAATGGGCAAGTTCATGGTCGCGCTATAAGTATAGTTGACGATCACCTTGACGGTAGCCGAACCTTGCCCCTGCAACTCCCAAGGTACCTGCACATTCAACTGAGTGGGACTCGAATAGAAGAAACGGCCAGGTAAGCTGAGGCTCTCGGTATCAAAGCTGAATGCCACCGCGGAGCTGTACTGCTCTCCGCCGAGCCCCATGGGGAGCGGCTGGTTGATGGGCGAGCAGGCCGGACAGCCAAAGTACGGATAGTCCGTGATATCGGACAGATTGCTGCCGTACACGGCAATCCACGATCCAGGCGCTACCGCCCGGCCGGTAACAAAGCTGGCGGCATCCACGATATTGCTTATGGTGGGCACGGCCCGGGCGTTGCCATCGAACGGGAACGCCTGCGACAAGCCATCTACAGTGACGGTGAACTCCTGGGGGCCAGGAGTCGATCCCAAGGTGACCGTAGCTCCGGCGAGGCCGTAAGAATCCGTTGCGGTATCGGTGTAGTCCGCGCCTTGGACGATACTTCCGCCTCCTTGAGTAACGGACCAAGTTACGGGAACTCCGGCCAAAGGCGTCCCGTATTTGTCGATAACTAGAATGGCGATCGGCCCGTAGTCACTGATGCAGCTATTTACCGCGTCGCAATCGACTGTACCATACCAGGAATTGGCGGCGTTTACGGGACCATCAAAGCCTATCTCACCGGGCGGTGTCTCATTGAGAGGAATGATGTCATAAGGCGCACCATCGCTGACAATGAAGGTATAAGGTAGAACCAGCGGCGTATTGGCGCCGGTCGCGGTAATCAGGCCTTCGAATCTGCCTGGTCCAGGCACATTCCCCGACAGACCTACAGTCAGAGTCGCGGCGCCTCCGCTGGCGACGGTGACATTAGCGGTAATTCCGCCGTTGACTTGCACCTGAGTGCCGGACAATCCCGAAGGTTGCGCGACGCTGAACGTCAGATTTACGGAACCCGTGCCACTGTTATACACCGTGATTGACTCCGCGCTTGGCAAAGAGCCGCTTAGTACCCCGAAGTAAACGGAAGAAGGAACAAATTGTACATTCGAGATGACTGCGTTGTTCGTCTGCAGAAGTCCGGCGCCCACGGCTACCAGCGGCGCGGCGGACGTCCCGACGGTTGTCAACAGACCGGATTGTGAAGCCGTATTGACTAGAGCAGACTTGACCTGCTCGGGGCCAAGACTGGGATTCGCCTGGATCACCAGCGCCGCGGAACCGGAGAACATAGGTGTCGAGAAACTGGTGCCGTCGGCGGCGCCATACTGGTTGAAATTGAATAGCTCGCCTTGGGGATCGTAGTTCTGCGCGGCCAGCAGGAAGTCCGTCGCCGCCGCGGCGGCATCTGGTTTTACCTCAACTCCTCCTACGCCATTGACGGGACCCAGCGAAGCGAAGCAGGCTACCGATAGGGGAATGAGTGGCTCAGTAGGCGCGGCGATATCGGGGCCGGTCGGGAAGCATTTGTCATCGACATATTGGACCCCAGCGGACGTCTGATACGGGTTCGGATTCAATGTGGTCTTGGTGCCTGGATTTGCGTCGATATAAGACTTCAGGTTATTGCCGTTCGTCTCGCTGACCAAATATGCGGGAATCAGCGCCGCGGTGCCTATGCTCCAGGGCCCCAGGCCCGTGCCGTTATCTATGATAATCATCCCCAAAGCGCCGGCGTTCTGGGCATTCGCTACCTTGGTGCTAAAATCGCAACTGCCGCGTAGCACGAGGGCAAACCTGGCGCTGAGAGCGCCCGGAGATATGGCTGAACACAGCAAGCCGTCGCTATCTCCCGCCTGAGTGACATCAACGGTCGGCTCGGTATAAGGAGATCCCGGATCGGGACCGTCCACGCTGGTTACGGCGGGCATCTGTTGAATGTTGGAAGGTACTCCGCTGCCGGTTACCTGCACACTTTGGGTATAAGTCACATTATTCTGAAGTCCACCGGCGGCGATCACTGAAGGCGCATAGGCGGGTGAAGATACTGTTGAAATTGTGGGACTGCTCGCTGAGACCAGGTTGTACTGATAGCCGATGTTGCCATCGTTGCCCGCGGCTGCCACCACCACGACTTCACCTTCTTCGACCAGTTCTTCAAGCTCGTAGGCGAAAGGATCGCAAGCACCATCACAGCTTTCATCCAACGGGCCGGTGTAGGGCAAGCCGCCGAGCGACAAATTGATAATATCTACGCCGTCGCTGACCGCGTCTTCGAGTGCCGCCATCAAACCGTCTTCGGAAGCGCCCGGGTTCACTTCGTCGGACCCGAACACTTTGTAATTGCCCAGATAGGCCATGGGTGCGACGCCCGATACGGAAATCCCTTCCGCGGTGGTGGTCGCGCCGGCGGCGACGGACGCCACTCCCGTGCCATGACCGATCAAGTCACGGGCGGTGTAGTCGTCGGGACGGGACTGCGCGGCCGGCGCGGCGACTCCATTTTCATCGGAAGTGGAGTCGTAGCTGACATAGCTTCTGGCCACGATCACTTTACTGCTGGTGAAGGCGAGATCGGCCGTAGTATCGGCAACGGGAAAACCGGAAGGCACGGGAAGCGTCTGGTTGAACGATGGGTTAGTCTGATCGATGCCGGTATCGATAATTCCGATAAACAAACCAGCGCCGGCGTTGGAAGCTCCGCCAATGCCGGAAGCATTCCACGCCTGGGCCACATTGCTCAGCGTAAGTTGGTCCTGCGTATGATACCAGCGGAGCGGGACGACGGATTTCACACCCGGCAGGCTGCGCAAAGCCGCGGCTTGCGCCGGAGTGGCATGCACGAACAAGCCGTTCATCAAGTGTTGCACGCCGCCCATAACGCGAATGTGCATGCCTTCGATCTGGCTGCGCAGGGAAGCCTGCACCTGGCGCAGGTGCGCCCGGTAAGGCTCGGCGGCCGCACGCGTAACTTTATACTTACCTGGGTATCGCTTGATGGCGGGCGGCTCAGTCAGTATCACCATCCAGCGGTTGGATGGTGGCAGTTTGGCCGCCTTAGCGGACGGTGAGTAACTGCAGACTACCACTATCAACGAAGCGAGGAGTATTCTTTTCGAGAGACTCATGTTTACGATTCCTTATCGGACTAATGCATGGCCGGCACGCTGAGGACTATGTTAAGTGATTGTTAAGCAATACCTAAGCCGCCTCCAAAGAACTCTGCCAAAAACCTATCAGACGTAAGAGAGGGGTTGGAAGGTACATGAATGACAACGTATCAGACCGCACCAAGGGTCCTCCGCGCGTTTTTCAGCTCTATGCCGTTTTTCAACCCCCGCCGTTTTTCAGCCCCGCCCTGTGAGCCGGGGTTCATGCGACACAATCCTGCGCCAAAGTCTCCAGGAATTCTCCGCGATGAGTTTGCAGGTAAAAGTGTCCGCCGGGAAAGAGGCGCAGCGTAAATGTCGCCGTGGTTTGTTCACGCCACCCTTCCAGGTGCTGGCGATTGACGTTCGGATCGTCCGCTCCACCATATGCCAGAATCGGGCAATCGAGTGGAGGCTCTTCGCGGTAGACATAGCTGCGATAGATGGCTGCGTCCTCACGCAGGGCCGGCAGTATCAAACGCAGCAGGTCGGGATTGTTGAGGACTTCAGGCGGAGTGCCTTCCAGGCGCCGCAACGCTTCCACGAATTCGGCCTCGCTGGGTTCGGGCGGGGGCACGTGTCCGCGCCGGAACTGCGGCGCACGCGCGCCCGAGGCGATCAGCAGGCGCGGCAACGCGAGATTCCGGCGGCGCAGCAGGCGCGCGGTTTCGAACGCCACGATGGCGCCCATGCTATGTCCGAAAAAGGCGAACGGCTCCGCCGCGTAGGGCTGGATGAAACCGCACAAATCCGCCGCGAGTTCGGCCATGTTTTCCGGCTTGCGGCGTGGCTGGCGCATCGGGATTACGGCGATCGATCGCGGAAGCTGTTCCGCCCACGCGTAATAGGATGCTCCGCCGCCGCCGGCATGCGGAAAACAAAACAGGCGCAAGGCTCCGGCCGGCAGGCGCGCGTTGTGAGAGATCTTGCGCAAGCGTAGCGACAGCAGCTCGCGCCGTTCCGGCGATAGACGATCGGGAGCGGACGGCGGAGCGATATGGGGTGCGCCCGCCGCTGCGCCGGCCGCCGCCCTCACGGGCGGGGCTGAACATTTTGACTCACTCAACTCTTCGAAAGGGCGCACGCTGGTGCGCGCCGCTTCCGCTAGAGCCTTCTCGCGCGAGATCCGCGATAGCTGGTCATAATGCGCACGATCGGAAAGCAATTTTTCGAGGGCTGCCTGCCACAGAGTGATATCCTGCGGCGGCACCACCGGCAACGGTACCATGCGGTCATCAAGGCGCGGCTCGTACTTCTCGATGGGCCGCACGGGCAACAGATAATCCACGCCCAACTTCGCCTCCGGAATGCCGCCGATGTTGCTCGCCATCACCGGCACGCCGCGCAGCATGGCTTCCATCACAACGCGTGAGCGCGCTTCGGCCCACAACGATGGAACGAGCAGCACGCGCGTGCGGCGCAGAATGTCGTCGATGTTATCGGCGGGGTCCAGCAGCGTGATATTCGCGTGACGGGCCAGTGCTGCAAGATCCGCCTGCGTAGCGCCCCATGTCGGCACGCCCGCGAAGCGCACCTGTGGCATACGATCGGCGAGTTCCAGAAAAATGGAAATGCCTTTCACGGCACATGGATTCACCAGCGTGACGAATTCGTTTTCGAATCGCCCCAGATCCGGGTACGGCGGCGGTTCAGGCAACGAGATCGGCACGTGTACGGCCGGGATGCCGCTCCAGCAGCGGATGTAATCGGCCACGTACCGGCTCACCCCTACCACACACTGCACCTGGCGCAGCACATCCGTTTTGGCAGCGCTGGGAAAGGCGCAGTCCGGACCAAAGGGCAATGCCAGCGGCGCGCGCGCCAGGTAGACCGTTGCCGCAGGCGCGCGCAGCGCCACGTCGAGCAGCAGTTGCGCGGGATCGTCGGTGGATGTCAGGATGACGTCCGGCTGAAACGCCGCGATTTGCGCGGAGAAATACGCGCGCAAATGGGGGTGATGCGTGATTACGTGAACATCCACGTCCCCCAGCCGGAAGGCCACGCCCCCGTCTTCTTCTGCAACTGGCGAAATCCCGCGCACCGCCAGATCGCGCAGGTATCCGGCATGCGCATCGGGGCCGAATCGCACCAGGCGCGCGACCACGCGGCAGGCATGGCCGCGCGCCGCCAGT
>Ga0335074_10016389_pt1 | contig 10434 bp, 5 predicted proteins | sample Lox_Sample_23_FD_206715 | JGI IMG/M metagenome (GOLD analysis project Ga0335074, IMG submission 206715) | Soil microbial communities from Loxahatchee National Wildlife Refuge, Florida, United States - Lox_Sample_2.3 | ecosystem: Environmental > Terrestrial > Soil > Wetlands | place: USA: Florida...
GGCGCCCCGAACGGGCTTGGCCTTGAACCGGACGCACCCCGGACGGACCCTCGCGGGTCGAGGGCAGGCCGGATCCTCAGCCTCGGCCAATCCCGGATCGCAGCCATGGAAAACCTCTCCGCCACCGCCCCGATCGGGGCAATGCTGCGTGCCTGGCGCCGGCAACGCCGGCGGAGCCAGCTCGACCTGGCGCTCGATGCGGAGATTTCGGCCCGGCATCTGAGCTTCGTCGAGTCCGGCCGGGCGAGCCCGAGCCGCCAGATGGTTCTGCGCCTGGCCGAGCAGCTCGCCGTGCCGCTGCGCGAGCGCAACGCGCTGCTGCTCGCCGCCGGCTATGCCCCGGTCTATCCGGAGCGGCCGCTCGAGCACCCGGCCATGGGCGCGGCACGGGCCGTGCTCGATCGCCTGCTGGAGGTGCATCTGCCGCACCCGGCGCTCGCGGTGGACCGGCATTGGCGGATGCTCGCCGCCAATCGTGCGGTGCGGCCGCTGATCGCCAAGGTCGAGGACCCCGATTTGCTGACGCCGCCGGCGAACGTGCTGCGCCTCAGCCTCCATCCCCGTGGTCTCGCCCCGCGGATCGCCAATCTCGCGGAATGGCGGGCGCATCTGCTGGAGCGGCTGCACCGGCAGGCGGCAGCGAGCGGTGACCCGGTGCTGGCGGCGCTGCTGGCGGAACTCATCGCCCTCGGCCCGCCCCCGGGGCGCGGCTCGCCGGCGCTGCCTTCCGATCCGGCGGAGAGCGTGCTGGTGCCGCTTCGGCTGGAAAGCCCGGCCGGCGTGCTGTCGCTGGTTTCGACCACCACCGTATTCGGTGCCCCCGCCGAGGTGACGCTCTCGGAACTGGCCATCGAAGCCTTCTACCCGGCGGACGCGGAGACGGCGGCGCGGCTGGACCGGCTGCTCCAGGCCTGACGGGAAGCGCGGTCGGAACCGGGCGCGGCGCGGCTTCGTTGCCAGTCCTCGAACCGGCCGCGTCGTCCGGGTGCCACCCGGCGACCGGCCGCAGCCAAGGAGCACAGCATGACCGCGCCCCATCTTGCGCTGACCCGGCTTCGGGCGGCCCTGCGTGGGTCCGCCCTTACCGTCGCCCTGCTGACGATCGGCGCCGCGGCGCAGGCCCAGTCGTCGCCGCCGGCGCCGGCCATCCCGCCCAGTGCGCAGCCGGTGGTGCCGCCGGAGAAGGTGGCGCCGCCCGCACGGCTCGGCACCGGACCGCAGGCCGTGATGCCGAGGCCGGGAACGCGCACCGGAAGCGTGATCCGGCCGCCGCGCGCGGTCGATCCCGGCATCGCCGCACCACCGCCCGCCGCCGGAAATTACACCATGCCGGTGATCCCGCCGCCGGCGAACTCGGAGTCAAACCCGTCCGGCCAGGCCAGATAGGCGGCGCGACCGGGCGCGCGGTTCAGGCCGCGTCGGCCCGGCGCCGGCGCGGGGTGGCGGCCGCGGCGTCCGGCGCGGTCTCCTCAGGCGGGTCGAGAGCCGCCAGCAGCGCCTCGCGGAGCTGCGCCAGCTTGCGCTCGTTCTCGATCTTCAGCCCGAACACGTCCTTGACGTAGAACACGTCGACGGCGCGCACGCCGTACGTGGTGACATGGGCTGAGGCGATCTGCAGCCCCTGCTCGCTGATGGCCGCGGTGACGTCGTGCAGCAGGCCGGGGCGGTCGCGCCCGTTCACTTCCAGCACCGTGTGCGTGTTCGACGCGCGGTTGTCGATCACGACGCGTGGCGGCACGTGGATCACGCGCATGCGCGAGCCGAGCAGCGCCTTGGAGGCACGGCGAATCTCGGCGGCGAGCTTCAGCCGGCCGGTCAGCGCCTGCTCGATGACGACGTAAAGCCGCGCCAGCCGGTGCGGCGCATCGAAGGCGCCGCCCGCCGCGTCCTGGATCCAGAACGTGTCGAGCGCCATGCCGTTGGTCATGGTGTGGATGCGCGCATCGACGATCGAGGCGCCGGCGACGGCGAGCGCGCCGGCAATGTGACTGAACAGCCCTGCATGGTCGGCGGTGTAGACGGTGACCTCGGTCACCGCCCGGGCCGGCAGCGGCTGGGTGTCCACCGTGAGCGGGGCGCGTCGCGCCTCGGCATCGCGCACCAGCCGCGCGTGCCGCGCATGCGTCTCCGGGTCGAAGGACAACCAATAGCCGGCATAGCCCAGATCCAGGAAATGCTGGCGGGTCGCCTCGTCCCAGTCCGGCAGCAGCTCGGCCGCCGCCTGCTTCGCCCGCTCGACGCGCACGTCGCGCTCGGTGGTGGCGAGGCCGCCCGCCAGCACCTCCGCCACGCGGGTGTAGAGCTCGCGCAGCAGCGCCGCCTTCCAGCCGTTCCACACTTTCGGCGAGACGGCGCGCATGTCGGCGACCGTCAGGATCAGCAGCAGCTTCAGCCGCTCCGGTGATTGGATCGTGTCGGCGAGGTCGAGGATGGTCTTGGGATCGTCGATGTCGCGCTTGAACGCGGTCTGGCTGAGCAGCAGGTGGTGCAGCACGAGCCAGGAGATCGTCTCGGTCTCCTCCGCCGAGAGCCCGAGCGTCGGACAGACCTCAAGCGCGATCTCGGCGCCGATCTCGGAATGGTCGCCGCCGCGGCCTTTGGCAATGTCGTGCAGCAGCGTTGCGACATAGAGCGCACGACGGGATTGCAGATCCTCGACCAGGCCGGAGGAGACCGGCGCCACTTCGGCAAGATCGCCGCGCTCCAGCCCGTTCAGCACGCGCACCGCCTCGATCGTGTGCTCGTCGACGGTGAAGACGTGATACGTGTCGAACTGCATCTGTCCGACGATGCGGGCCCAGTCCGGGATGAAGCGGCCGAGGAAGCCGCTCTCGTTCAGGATGCCGAGCCAGCGCGCGCCGTCGGAGCGGATATGGTCCGGATCGCGGCCGCAAAGCAGGTCGAGGAACAGCGCCGCCGCCTGCGCATCGCCGCGCAATGCGATGGCGCCGCGCATGTTGCGGGTCAGCGCCCGCACGGCGAGCGGGTGCAGCTTCAGATCGCGGTCGCGCGCCACCTGCAGCATGCGCAGCATCTGCAACGGCTCGCGCGCGAAGTCGCGGCCGGGAGCGAGGATCAGCTTGCCCTCGGCGAGCATGAACCCGTCCTGCACCAACGCCGCGTCGGTTTCCGCCGCCAGTGCCGGCGGCCCGAGGGCCGCGCGCACGATCGCCGGCTCCAGCACGCGGGTCAGCCGCGTGACCTCGCGCGCGGTCAGGAAGTAGTGGCGCATGAAGCGCTCCACCCCGTCCTGCCGGCCGTGCCGCGTGTAGCCCATGCGTGCACCGACCACCGGCTGCAGGTCGAAGGTCAGGCGCTCCTCGGCGCGGTCGGCGACGTAGTGCAGGTGGAAGCGCACGGTCCAGAGGAACGACCAGGACCGCCGGCCGAGCCGCGCCTCGGTCTCGCTCAGCAGCCCGCCGCCGGGACTGTCCGGCCCGACGAGGTCGCCCATCACCTTGGTGCCGAGCACGGTGCGGGACAGCCAGTACAGCGTCTGCAGGTCGCGGATGCCGCCGCGGCCTTCCTTGATGTTCGGCTCGACCAGGAACGGCGTGTCGCCGTAACGGTGATGCCGCGCGTCGCGCTCCGCCTGCTTCGCCTCGATGAAGCCGGCGAAGCCCGCCTGGCGGCAGGCGGCGCCGTAGCTCTCCTCGAAGCGTTCGAACAGCGCCTCGTCGCCGGCGATCAGCCGCGCATCGATCAGCGAGGTGCGGATGGTGACGTCGCGCTCGGCCTCCGCCACGCATTGCCGCACCGAGCGCGTCGCGTGCCCGACCTTGAGGCCGAGATCCCAGAGGAAGTAGAGCATGAATTCGACGGCGCTCAGCACGCGCGGCGAGGGTTCCGCATCGCGGCCGCGATCATCGGTCAGGAACAGCAGATCGATGTCGCTGAACGGCGCCAGCATGCCGCGGCCGTAGCCGCCGGTCGCCACCACCGAGAGAGGCTCCGGTGCACCGGGCACCGCATCTTCCAGCGTGTAGCGATAAAGATTGGCGACCAGCCCGTCGATCAGCAGGCCGAGCCGGCGCGCCGCCTGCAGCCCGGTGAGGTGCGTCGTTTCGAACTGATGCCGGACATGGTGCTGAATGCGGGCGAGGTGGCGGCGAAAGGCGCCGAGTGCGACGTCGCGCGGCAGCGGCTGCTGGTCGGGTCGAAGCTCGGCGAGGGCGCGGGCGAGCACATCGGCCGCGTCTTCGGGAGCCTCGGGCAAAGGGATCGGTGCGAGCATTTGCGTCACGATAGTCCGGTTCGGCGATCAGTAACAGGATCGAGAGACCGCAAGCTGTAGAGTGCCTCCAGCGCCTCGCGCGGGCTCATCCGGTCCGGATCGAGCGCCGCGAGCGCCTCGCGCAGCGGATCGGCCGCAGGCGCCGCCTCGGGCGGATCGGTGGCGGCAGCCGCGGCGAACAGCGGCAGGTCGGCCGAGGCGGTGAGCGGTCCGCTGCGCTCCAGCGCCGCCAGCAGCTCCGCGGCGCGGCGCACGACCGGCGCCGGCACGCCGGCGAGCTTTGCCACGTGCACGCCCCAGCTTCGCCCGGCCGCACCCTCCGCCACCTCGTGCAGGAAGATGACGCTGCCCTTCCATTCCCGAACCCGCATGGTGTGCGGACGCATACGGGTGAGCGTGGTTCCCAGCCGCGCCAGTTCGTGGAAATGCGTCGCGAAGATGGTGCGCGCACGCACCTGGAAATGCAGCGCCTCCAGCACCGCCCAGGCGATGGCGAGCCCGTCCAGCGTCGCAGTGCCGCGGCCGATCTCGTCCACCACGACCAGCGAGCGCGGCCCGGCCTGGTGCAGGATGGCCGCCGTCTCCGTCATCTCCACCATGAAGGTGCTGCGGCCGCGGGCGAGGTCGTCGGCGGCGCCGACGCGGGAGAACAGCCGGTCGACGATGCCGATCTCGGCGAGCCGCGCCGGCACCGGCAGTCCGGCCTGGGCGAGAATTGCGATCAGCGCGTTCTGGCGCAGAAAGGTGGACTTGCCGGCCATGTTCGGGCCGGTCAGCAGCAGCACCCGGCGATCGGGCGAGAGGTCGCAATCGTTCGGCACGAACGGGTCGCTGCCGGCAAGCGCCGCTTCGACCACCGGGTGGCGGCCGGCCTCGATGCGGAACCGCTCGTCCTCGGCGACCAGCGGGCGGCACCAGCTGCCGCCGGCGGCGAGCCGCGCCGCGCCCTGCAGCACGTCGAGCGTGGCCAGCGCCCCGGCCGCGCCGGCGATCGCCTCTGCGTCCTGCAGCGCCGCCTGCACCAGCGTGTCGATCACCAGACGCTCGCGCCCGGCGGCACGATCGGCCGCCTCGGTGATGCGGCGGTCGAGCTCGGCGAGCTCGGCGCTGGCGAAGCGGGCGCCGTTCGCCATGCCCTGCCGCAGCGTCAGCTCCGGGTTGGCCTGCAGCCGCTCCACCGCGGCCGACGGCGCCTCGATCACGTAGCCGAGCTGCGCGTGGTGGCGGATCTTCAGGCTGGCGACGCCGTAGCGCTGCGCCAGGTCGAGCTGCATGGTCGCGACCAGCCGGCGGGACTCGTCGCGGAAGCGCCGCTCGGCGTCCAGTTCGGCGTCGAAGCCGGGGGCGATGGTGCCGCCCTCGTCGAGGCGGGCCGGTAGCGTCTCGCCGAGCGCCCGCTGCAGCAGCGCCGCCAGCGCGGGCCCGCCGGCGAGCGCCGCGCGGGCCGCGACGAGCCCGGCGGGACCGTCGGCCGGCAGCGTCGATGCCGCCTCGCCGGCCGCCGCCAGCCCGTCGCGCAGGGCGCCGAGATCGCGCGGGGCGAAGCGGCCGAGCGACAGCCGCGCCAGCGCCCGGGCCATGTCCGGCGCCCGACGCAGCGCCGCGCGCAGGCGATCCGCCGCGGCCGGCTCGGCCAGCAGCCAGGTCCAGCCCTCCTGGCGCGCCGCGATCGCGTCCGGGTCGGTGAGCGGCGCCGAAAGCCAGGCGGCGAGCAGCCGCGCGCCGGAGGCGGTCAGGGTCCGCTGCACCGCGCCCAGCAGCGTGTGCCGTGCGCCCTCGCCGCCGGCGCCGGCATCGCGCGGGCGGGTGATCTCGAGGCTGGCGCGGGTCGCGGCGTCGAGCGCCATTACCCCGGCGCCACCCTGCGGCACCGGGCGCGACAGGCGCGGCAACTGCCCGGCCTGGGTGTCGCGCACATAGGCGAGCGCCGCGGCGGCGGCCATCGCCTCGCCGTCGCCGAAGCCGCCGAAGGCGTCGAGGCTGGCCGCGCCGAACGCCTCGGCGACCTGGCGGCGGGCGACGAGCGGCGGCGGCGGGGTCGGCTCCGGGCCGCGCCGTCGCTCCCAGTCGCCGAGCGGCAGGGCGGCGGGCGCCAGCAACTCCGCCGGATCGAGCCGGCCCAGCAAGCCGGGCAGATCGGCGCGGGGCAAAGCGAGGGTTTCGAACAGGCCGGTCGAGACGTCGAGCCAGGCGGCGCCGAGAGCCTCCGCGCCGCTCTCCACCAGGGCCAGCAGCAGGTTGGGCTGGCCCGCCTCCAGCAGCGCGTCCTCGGTCAGCGTCCCGGGCGTGATCAGCCGCACGACCGCGCGCCGGATCGGGGCTCGGCTGGCGCGGCGGGGCGGCTCCATCTGCTCGGCAACGGCGACGCGAAAGCCGCGGCGGATCAGGCGGGAGAGGTAGGCCTCCGCCGCGTGCACCGGCACGCCGCACATCGGGATCGGTGCGCCGGCGTGCAGGCCGCGGCTGGTCAGCGCGATGTCGAGCGCGGTCGCCGCCGCCTCGGCATCGGCGAAGAACATCTCGTAGAAATCGCCCATCCGGAAGAACAGCAGCGCATCCGGATGCGCTTCCTTGAGCGCGAACCATTGCGCCATCGCGGGCGTCGCGCCTTCGGTCGCCGCCGGTCCGCCGCCGGCCGGGGCGGCGTCCGTTGCCGGCGCCGCGGCGGTCGGCCGGGCGGAGGGATCGGACGCGGGCGCGCGCTGCATGGGCGTTATCTAGTATCCGATCGCGGCGAAGCGTGAGTCGCGTCGCGACCACGCTTCGCCGCGTCGATCGGATACGCAGCGAATTGCTCTGTGCCGGGTTTCAGTGAAGGCCGGCGCGCGGCCATGACCGCCGGAGGCGGAGCCGCGGATGGCGTGAATCCTGATCTGAAAACAACATGCTATGCTGGGGTCGCCCGGCCGGGGCGGAGCGACCCAGGTATCGGGCCGGGGTCCGGCTTGCGATGCGGCGGGTTCCCCTGCCGCCGGGGCGCTGGTGTAATCGCCGGCAACGGCCGGTCGGCCGAGTCAGATGGCAGCCGGGGGCGCAACCCGCCGGCTCCTGGGAGGCAGCGATGAGCAGCAGCGGCGGCCGTAGCACGACCCGCGTTTCCGCCGAGGAGGCGCTGGCGCTGCATGCCGCCGGGCGCCCGGGCAAGCTGGAGACGCGGATCTCCAAGCCGCTCACCACGGCGCGCGACCTGAGCCTCGCCTATTCCCCCGGCGTCGCCGAGCCCTGCCTGCACATCGCCCGCGACCCGGCGCTGGCCTACGACTACACGACCCGCGGCAACATGGTCGCCGTGGTGTCCAACGGCACCGCCGTGCTCGGCCTCGGCAATCTCGGTGCGCTGGCGTCCAAGCCGGTGATGGAGGGCAAGGTCGCCCTGTTCAAGCGCTTCGCCGACGTGGACGGCATCGACCTCGAGGTCTCGACCGAGGATGTGGACGCGTTCGTCAACTGCGTGCGCTACCTCGCGCCGAGCTTCGGCGGCATCAATCTCGAGGACATCAAGGCGCCAGAGTGCTTCGTGATCGAGCAGCGGCTGCGCGAGCTGATGGACATCCCGGTGTTCCACGACGACCAGCACGGCACCGCGATCGTCGCCGCGGCCGGGCTGATCAATGCCTGCCACCTGACCGGCCGGACGCTCGCCGAGACGCGGCTGGTGGTGAACGGCGCCGGCGCCGCGGCCATCGCCTGCGTCGAGCTGCTGAAGGCGATGGGCATGCGGCAGGAGAACGTCATCCTCTGCGACACCAAGGGCGTCGTCTATCGCGGCCGCAGCGAGGGCATGAACCAGTGGAAGTCGGCGCACGCGATCGATACCGGCGCGCGCAGCCTGGCGGAGGCGGTGCGCGACAGCGACGCCTTCTTTGGCCTCTCGGTCAAGGGCGCGCTGACGCAGGACATGGTGCGCTGCATGGCGCGGCGGCCGATCATCTTCGCCATGGCCAATCCGGATCCGGAGATCACGCCGGAGGAGGCGCGCGCGGCGAGCCCCGATGCGATCATCGCGACCGGCCGCAGCGACTATCCGAACCAGGTCAACAACGTGCTCGGCTTTCCCTACATCTTCCGCGGCGCGCTCGACGTGCGGGCGCGCACGATCAATGACGCGATGAAGATCGCCGCGGCCGACGCGCTGGCCCAGCTCGCCCGCGAGGACGTGCCCGACGAAGTCAACACCGCCTCCGCCGGAACCGGGCTGCGTTTCGGGCCGGAATACATCATTCCCAATGCCTTTGACCCGCGCCTGATCTCCCGCGTCGCGCCGGCGGTGGCGCACGCGGCGATCGACAGCGGCGTGGCGCGGCGGCCGCTGGCGGATCTGCGCCGCTACGCGCGCGAACTGTCCGGCCGGCTCGACACCACGGCGAACGCGCTCGACATGATCATGGAGCGGGTGCGCGCCAGTCCGAAGCGCGTCGTCTTCGCCGAGGGCGAGGAGGAGAAGATGGTGCGCGCCGCCGTCGCCTTCCGCAATGCCGGCTACGGCACGCCGGTGCTGATCGGGCGCGAGGACCGGGTGCGCGAGCGGATGGCGGCGCTGGGTCTGGGCGAAGTGGAGGGGATCGAGATCCACAACGCACGCCTGTCCGGCGCCAATGCCCGCTACATGGAGTTCGTCTACAACCGGCTGCAGCGTCGTGGCGCGCTGGTGCGCGATTGCCAGCGCATGGTGAACCAGAACCGCAACGTCTTCGCCGCCTGCATGGTGGCGACCGGCGACGCGGACGCGATGGTGACCGGGCTGACCCGCAGCGCCTCGGTATGCCTCGACGACATCAACCGGGTGCTCGATGCGGCGCAGGGTGCCATCGCCTTCGGGCTGACCCTGATGCTCGGCCAGCACGCGACGATCTTCATCGCCGATACGCTGATCCACGAACGGCCATCGCCGCAGCAGCTCGCCGACATCGCCGTCGGCAGCGCCGCGGCGGCACGCCAGCTCGGTCACGAACCGCGCGTTGCGCTGCTGTCGCACTCGACCTTCGGCAATCCGATGCATTCCACCGTGCACGGGCTGCGCGAGGCGGTGGCGATTCTCGACCGGCGCGGCGTCGACTTCGAGTATGACGGCGACATGAGCGCAGACGTGGCGCTGGAGCCGTCGATCCGGGCGCTGTACCCGTTCTGCCGGCTGACGCGGAACGCCAATATCCTGGTGATGCCGGGACTGCACTCCGCCCATATCAGCTCGCGCCTGGCGCCGCGGCTGGGGGGCGGGACGACGATCGGGCCGCTGCTGCTGGGCATGGCGCATCCGGCGCAGATCGTGCGGATGGACGCCTCAGTCAGCCAGATCGTCGATATTGCGTGCCTGGCGGCGCATCAGGCCGCCGGCGGATAGGCGCCCGCGCCACGGTTGCGCCTGCCCGCGAGCGATCGGACTCCGTCGCCGGTGCTCGCACGCGCCGAGAGCGTCGCGTGCAGCGCCACGATCATCAGCACCGACGCCATGCCCATCGGCCACACCAGCATGCGGACCATGAAGCGCGCGTGCTCGACCGTGTGATCGGGAAACAGCGGATACCACAGCAAGGGCATGGCCGCCGACAGGGTGAACAGGACCAGCGGCATTAGATCGCGGCGCGCCCGGACGGTGACCAGGATGGAGACGACACCCTGCGCCGCGGTCGCCAATACGATGACATAGCGCCATCGCTCGGGAAGCGGCAGGATCACGTCCAGTTTCCACCGCAGCGCATCCATGACGGTGCGCAGTCCGATGTGCTGGGCGACACCCCAGTCATGCGGGCGCGAGCCCATGCGCACCGCGAGCGACTGCATGAAGGCGAAGAACTCATCTGGATCCACCGCGACCACGACGATCTGCTTGATCACCAGGATGGCCAGGAATCCGGTGCCGAACGCGACCATCGCGTCAGCAGGGCGCCGCCCCTCCTGTCGCCATGATCCCCGGCCGACGGCGCAGCCGACGATCAGCAGGACAGCGCCGGCCATCAGGGGCAGCGAGCCGATCAGAAACTCGAAAATGCACGTGAGCGTGCCGAACGCCGCCATGACGTATTCCATCCGGCCGATCGGCATGTGCTGCCAATCGAGGCAGCCACCGAGCAGCAGCAGCACGAAAAGCAGGATCATCGACGGCGCGTGCGAGAGAAGCGGCGCGAAGGCGGGCATGCCATCGGCGCAGAGCAGCCAGAGACCGATCACCGCGAAGCTGAGATGCCTGACATGCGGCGGCA
>Ga0335074_10016390_pt1 | contig 10434 bp, 6 predicted proteins | sample Lox_Sample_23_FD_206715 | JGI IMG/M metagenome (GOLD analysis project Ga0335074, IMG submission 206715) | Soil microbial communities from Loxahatchee National Wildlife Refuge, Florida, United States - Lox_Sample_2.3 | ecosystem: Environmental > Terrestrial > Soil > Wetlands | place: USA: Florida...
GCGTGAACTTCGCATTTTTCTCGGAAAATGCAACCGGCGTCGAGTTGTGCCTCTTCGATCCGAGTGGCCGGCACGAGCGGCAGCGGATCGCACTCAAAGAGCGGACCGATTTCATCTGGCACGGTTATCTCCCCGAGGCGCGGCCTGGACAGCTCTATGGCTATCGCGTGCACGGTCCCTACGAGCCCGAGCGCGGCCATCGTTTCAATCCGAACAAGCTCCTGATCGAGCCCTACGCGAAGCAGATCGTCGGACCGCTGAAATGGAGCGATGCCCACTTCGGATACCGCATCGGCAACCCGCGCGGCGACCTTTCCTTCGACAAACGCGATAGCGCGCCGGGCATGCCCAAATGCCGCGTCATCGATCCGGCATTCACCTGGGGAGACGACCGTCCGCCGCGGACGCCCTGGCACGACACGGTGATCTACGAGCTGCACGTGCGCGGATTCACGTTGCGCCATCCGCAGGTGCCGCCGCGCCTGCGCGGTACGTACGAGGCGCTCGCGACCGCCCCCGTCATCGATCATCTGCTGCGCCTCGGGATCACGGCGGTCGAGCTGATGCCGATCCACGCGTTCGTCAACGACCGGCACCTGCTCGATCGCGGCCTCACCAACTACTGGGGCTACAACACGATCGGCTTCTTCGCCCCCGAGATGCGCTACAGCGCGAGCGGGCAGGTGAACGAGCTCAAGACCGCCGTAAAGGCGCTGCACTCCGCCGGAATCGAAGTGATCCTCGATGTGGTCTACAACCACACGGCAGAAGGCAATCACCTCGGACCGACCCTCTCGTTCCGGGGCGCGGACAACGCGACGTACTACCGGTTGAAACCCGACGAGCCGCGCTACTACATGGATTTCACCGGCACGGGCAACACGCTGAATCTCCAGAATCCTCGCGTGCTGCAGCTCATCATGGATTCGCTGCGCTACTGGGCGACCGAGATGCACATCGACGGTTTCCGCTTCGATCTGGCCTCGGCGCTCGCCCGCGAGCTCTACGAAGTCGACCGACTCGGTTCGTTCTTCGACACGATCAGCCAGGACCCGGTCCTCTCGCAGGTGAAGTTGATCGCCGAGCCGTGGGACGTGGGTCAGGGCGGCTATCAAGTCGGCAATTTTCCGCCGGGCTGGAACGAGTGGAACGACAAGTATCGCGACTCGATGCGCGCGTACTGGAAAGGCGACGGCGGGCTCATCGGCGAGTTCGCGCGGCGCTTCTCCGGCTCTGCCGATCTGTACGAGGCTGGCGGCCGAAAACCTCATGCGAGCATCAATTTCATCACCGCGCACGATGGCTTCACGCTCGAGGATCTCGTGAGCTACAACGGTAAGCACAACGAGGCGAACGGCGAGGAAAATCGCGACGGGACGGATAACAACCGCTCCTGGAACTGCGGCGTCGAAGGGCCGACGGACGACCCCGGGATTCGCGCGCTGCGCCTCAGGCAAAAGCGCAATCTGATGGCGACGCTCCTGCTGTCGCAGGGTGTCCCGATGATTCTCGCGGGCGATGAGCTCGGACACACGCAGCAGGGCAACAACAACGCCTACTGCCAGGACAACGAAATCTCCTGGCTCGACTGGAAGCTCTCCGACGAGCAGCAAGGATTTCTCGAGTTCGTGGCGCAGATGGTGCAGCTGAGGCGCCATCACCCCGTGTTCGCCCGACGGCGCTTCCTGCACGGCCGACCCGTCCCGGGCGCGGGCGGAGTGCGGGACGTGGCCTGGCTCAATCCGGCTGGCAAGGAGATGAACGACACCGAATGGGATCAGGCATTCGCGCGAGCTTTGGCGGTCTATCTGGGCGGCGTGGCGCTCGAGCGCGTGGATCGCCGCGGCCGACCGATCAAGGACGACGATTTTCTGCTGCTCTTCAACGCGCACTACGAGGCGGTGCCGTTCACATTGCCGTCCTGCCGCGCAGGCTGCGGCTGGGCGCCGCTGCTCGACACGGCGCGCGACGACCTGCGCGCGCCCGCGTCGGGCGAGGCCTACATTCTCGAAGGCCGCTCGCTCGCGCTGCTCACCGAGGCGGCGAGTGGCTGAGTTGCCCGCGCGCCTGGACCTTCCTTCCATGACCAGGACCGTCGACCGCGCAGTCGAGCGACTCCATCGAATGCCATTCGGTGCGGAGCCGACGCCTGACGGGGCCGTGCGCTTCCGGCTGTGGGCGCCCGCGGCGCGAAGCACCGATCTCGTGCTACTCGGACAATTCGGGGGCGGCCCGCAGCAACAGCCGCAGGGCGAGGACCCGCGACGGATCATCCCGATGCGGGCCGCGGCGGACGGGTGGTACGAGCTCGTGACCGACGCGGCGCGTGCAGGGAGTCTCTACCGCTACCGAATCGATGGCGAGCTCGAAGTGCCTGATCCTGCCTCGCGCTTCAATCCGCACGACGTGAGCGGTCCAAGCTGTGTCGTCGATCCTCGCACGTTCAAATGGAGCGACTCGGGCTGGCGGGCTCGACCTTGGCACGAGGCCGTCATCTACGAGCTCCACGTAGGAACCTTCACGCCCGAGGGCACGTTCGCCGCCGTCAGGGGCAAGCTCGACCATCTGGTCGAGCTCGGCGTGAACACGATCGAGATCATGCCGCTTGCCGATTTCCCCGGTCGGCGCGGTTGGGGCTACGATGGGATCCTGCCCTTCGCGCCGGAATCCGTGTACGGCACGCCGGACGATCTCAAGCGCCTCATCGACGCGGCGCATCGTCGGGGGCTCGCGGTGATGCTCGATGTGGTGTACAACCACTTCGGCCCCGAGGGCAATTTCCTCCCCCGCTACGCGCCGCAGTTCTTCAACGAGCGCCATCACACGCCGTGGGGTGCGGCAATCAACTTCGACGGCGAAGCGAGCCGCGTGGTGCGGGACTTCTATATCCACAACTCGCTCTACTGGCTCACCGAGTACCACTTCGACGGCCTGCGCTTCGATGCGGTGCACGCAATCCGGGACGCGAGCACTCCGGACATCCTCAGCGAGATCGCGCGCACGGTGCGCGACGGCCCGGGCCGGGAGCGGCCGATCTATCTCGTGCTCGAGAATGCCGCGAACGAGGCGCACCGCCTCGGCGGCCCGGGAGCGCCCGAGAAATTCGATGCGCAGTGGAACGACGACGTGCACCACTGCCTGCACGTGATTCTCACCGGTGAGACGGACGGGTACTACGAGGACTACACGCAAGGGCCGCACGCGCTGCTTTGCCGCGGTCTCGCGCAAGGCTTCGTGTACCAAGGCGAGCATTCCGCACACGAGGGGAAAGCGCGCGGCGAGCCGAGCTCGGCGCTTCCGCCCTCGGCCTTCATCGATTTCCTGCAGAACCACGACCAGATCGGCAATCGCGCATTCGGGGAGCGACTGAGCACGCTCGTCGCGAACGAGGCAGCGTTGCGAGCCGCCGAGGCGATCGTGCTGCTCGCGCCTCACGTCCCCATGCTTTTCATGGGCGAGGAGTGGGAGGCGGAGCGGCCGTTTCCCTATTTCTGCGACTTCGGCCCGGAGCTCGCCGAAAAGGTGCGCGAAGGGCGCCGGCGCGAGTTCGCGCGCTTCGAGCGCTTCCGCGACGCCCTCGACAGACTGCCCGATGCGACGGACGCGAAGACCGTGCGGAGCGCCGCTCTCGACTGGGACGCCCGCGCCGCCCCGCGGCACGCGCGCGCACTCGATCACTACCGCCGGCTGCTCGCGCTGCGCCGGCGCGAGATCACGCCGCGCATTCCCAAAATCCGCTCGGCACGCTGCATCCGGCTCGAAGAGAGCGGCGCGTTCTCGGTCGACTGGACGCTCGCCGACGGATCAATGCTGCATCTGGTCACGAATCTGACAAACGCGGCCGTTCCGCTCGCCACGCGCATGACCGGGCGCCTGATCTTTGCCACCCATCCCGGCATCCGCCGCGCCGTGGCGCGCAATGAGCTCGAGCCCTGGAGCGTCACGTGGCTGTTCTCGCGCGCTCATGGCCGAGCCTGACGCAAACAACGCGGCGATTCCCCGCGCCACGTACCGCCTGCAGCTCAATCGCCAGTTCACGTTGCGCGCTGCGACCGCGCTCGTGCCGTACTTCGCCGAGCTCGGCGTAAGCCACCTCTACTGCTCGCCTTACATGCGCGCTCGCCCCGGCAGCACGCACGGCTACGACGTGGTCGATCACAACAGCATCAATCCCGAGATCGGAACGCCCGAAGACCTCGAGGTCTTCGTCGCCGCGCTGCGCGCGCACGGCATGGGTCATATTCTCGATTGGGTGCCGAATCACGTCGGCATCATGGGCGCCGACAACGCCTGGTGGATGGACGTGCTCGAGAATGGCCAGGCCTCCCTTCATGCCGAATTCTTCGACATCGACTGGGAGAACGTGGATCCGGCGCTCTCCGGACGCGTGCTGGTGCCCGTGCTCGGGGATTACTACGGCGCCGTGCTCGAGCGCGGCGAGCTCGAGTTGAAGTTCGAGGAGTCGACCGGCTCTTTCGCCGTGTACTACCACGAGCATCGCTTTCCGGTGGACCCGCGATGCTACCCGCTCATCCTCGAGCGCTCGCTCGAGAGTGCGGAGCTCGGGGCACTCGGCGCGGAGGAGCGCGCGGACTTCTCGAGCCTCGTGGCCGCGTTCGGCCACCTTCCCGATCGTCGCGAGCTCGCGCCGGCCGCGCGCGAGGAGCGCCAGCGCGACAAGGAAGCGCACAAGCGGCGCCTGACACGGCTCTGCGCACGCGCCGCAGGCCTGCAAGTTGCGATCGAAGGCGCCGTTCGCACGCTCAACGGCACGGCCGGCGATCCGCCGAGCTTCGATGTGCTGCATCGGCTCCTCGAGAATCAAGCCTATCGACTCGCGTACTGGCGCGTTGCTTCCGATGAGATCAATTACCGTCGCTTCTTCGACGTGAACGATCTCGCTGCGCTGCGCATGGAGAACGAAACGGTATTCGAGGCGACACACCGTCTCGTGCTCGAGCTCATCGCCTCGGGCAAGGTGGATGGTTTGCGCATCGATCATCCCGACGGGCTCTATGATCCGGCGCAGTACTTCCGGCGGCTGCAGAGCCGGGTCGCCGCTGCCCGGCAGGTATCGCTCCTCGGCGGTCAGAAGGCGCTGCCGCTTTATCTCGTCGTCGAGAAGATCACCGCCGATTTCGAGCCGCTGCGTGAGGACTGGGCCGTGCACGGCGCGACGGGCTATCGCTTCGTGAACGTGGTCAACGGCCTGTTCATAGACGGCGCGGCCCGCGCGCGGCTCGATCGGATCTATCGCACGTTCACGGAAGAGCGCACCAGCTGGGACGAGCTGGCGCGCCAGGCCAAGCAGCTCGTCGTCGATACATCGCTGGCCGCGGAGCTCAACGTGCTCGCGGGGGAGCTCTCGCGCATCGCGCGCTCGCGGCGCAGCACGCGCGACTTCACACAGCGGAACCTGCGACAGGCGCTCGGGGAGGTCATCGCCTGCTTTCCGGTGTACCGCACGTACATCGCCGCCGACGGCGTGGCCCAGGAAGACCGCCGCTACATCGATTGGGCGCTTGCGCTCGCTCGGCGCCGCGATACCTCGACGGACCGGGCCGTGTACGACTTCATTCGCTCCATCCTGCTCGCGGACGATCCCGCGGGAGCCGCGCGGCGCTTCGCCATGCGCTTCCAGCAGGTCACCGCGCCGGTCACGGCAAAGGGCGTAGAGGACACCGCCCTCTATCGATTCGACCGCCTGGTCTCGCTTAACGAGGTGGGCGGCGAGCCGGATCACTTCGGCACGAGCGTGCGAGCATTCCACGCCGATGCGCGCCATCGTGCCCTCCACTGGCCGCACGAGCTACTCGCCACGTCCACGCACGACACCAAACGCTCCGAGGACGTGCGCGCGCGCATCGATGTGCTCTCGGAGATACCGCGCGAGTGGCGCTCGATGCTCGATCGCTGGAAGCAGATGAACCGCTCGCGCCGCAAGGACGTGGAGGGGCTCGCCTCGCCCTCGCCCAACGACGAGTACCTACTGTATCAAACGCTGATCGGAACGCTGCCGCTTGATTTCGGTGCGCGAGCCTCGGCACCCGACGCTGCCCGCGACGCGAGCCTGCAAAGCTATGTCGAGCGCGTGGAGTCGTACATGGTCAAAGCCATCCGCGAGGCGAAGGTGCGCACGAGCTGGGCGAATATCAACGAAGCCTATGAGGATGCCGTCCGGCAGTTCGTGCGCTCGATTCTCGAGCCCCGGCCCGCCAATCTCTTCCTCGCGGATCTTTGGGCCGCCGTGGAGCGCATCGTGCGCTTCGGGCTGCTCAGCTCGCTTTCGCAGACGCTGTGCAAGCTCGCCGCGCCCGGCGTGCCCGACATCTACCAGGGTACGGAGCTCTGGGATTTCTCGCTCGTCGATCCCGACAATCGCCGGCCGGTCGACTACGAGACACGGCGTCGTATGCTTGCGCAGATCGGCCCTGCGCCTACGGCTTCGCAGGCGCGCGAGACAGCGGATTCGCTGGCGGACGGCCGCGCAAAGCTTCTGCTCATCCGGCGTGCGCTCGAGCTGCGCCGCGCGAATCCCGACCTGTTCGCATACGGGACCTACCTCCCCCTGCGGGTTGCAGGGCCCCGCAGCGCCCATCTCATCGCTTTCATGCGGCGGCGCAACGGCCGCGCGGCGATCGCGCTCGCACCCCGCCTTTACGCGCGCCTCGACGGCACGGACCGCTGGGGCGATACTCGGGTCGAGATACCGCGCCGTATGCGCCTGAGCTCGATGACGAACGTGCTCGACGGGACAGCGGTGCCGATCCACGAGAGCGGCGGGCGGCAGGTTCTGACGGCTGCCGAGATATTCTCGAGCTTTCCCGTCGCGCTTCTCGCCACGACGGAGAACGCATGACCTGCGACCGGAGCGCCCACGCATGAGACCCCGCACCGTCGTTTACGTCATCCTGCTCCTGATCCTGGCGGCGTTGCTGATCGTGAATCGCGCAGTCATCGCAACTTCGACGCCGCTCAATTTTCTGGTGACGCGGGCGCACGCACCTTTCGGCATCCTGATCCTCATCGTCGCGATTCTGATTGCACTCGGGGACTTCATCGCGCACGCCCTCTCGCGCTATGGATGGATACGCGAGCGGCGCAGCCTCGCGAACGAGATCGGGATGCTGCGTGCGCAGGCCGAACAGGCCGAAGCCTCTCGAATCCGGGAGCTCAAGGAAACGGTCGAGCGCGAGATCGCCGCGATTCGCGGACAGCTCGATCGACTCGCGGCGAGCTTGCCACCCGCTCCGACCCCCTCCCGAGTACCACCCGATTTGCCGGGTCCCACCGGACCGCCCGACTCATTCGATTCACCCAGGCCGCCCAGGCCGGCCGGGCCGCGCTAGGGCCACGGCCATGGCGATCCCGACTAAGACCACGATCGAGACCGCGGGATTGCGCTTGAAGAGCCGCCAGCCCACTGGCAGAAGTCGCGCGCCGAGCGTTGCGACGGATACCGCGGCCCCCGCGCGCCCGAACCTCGAATGGGATGGGTTCGTTGCGTGCGCTGCCCTCTCGACGAAAGCGCCCACGTGCGACAGCACGCGCGCGGAACGGCCGAAATCATCGTGAGTCAAGCGCATGGCGGCCTCCGGAGCAACGCGGGTGAACGAGACACGTTCAGCAAGCCGCATTCCGTCGCGGCCGCTCAGGCGCTCTGCGCCGCAGGCGCCGGCCGCTCCAGCCGTTCGCGGGGGTTCTCGGCGAACATCTTTTTCGCGGCCGGCCGATCGTTGATGCGCGCGATCCAGTCGATGAGGCGCGGGGTATCCTTGACGTTCACGAGCTCCGCGAAGCCGTTCTGCATCCCGTTCGCAATCGCGAAATTGCAGATGTCTGCAAGCGTGTACTCGGGACCGGCGAGCCAGCGGCTCTCCGCGAGGCGCGCCTCGAGTTTCTGCACCGAATAGGCGATCTTGCGCATCTCCTCCTCGAGCATCTCCTTCGGGAATCCGGCGCGCGCGCGCCGCCATTTGACCTGCTGCTCGTGGAGCGGAATGCGCTTGACGTAGGCCTCGAACTCCTCGTCCGTGTACTGGCGCGCCATGCGGCTCACCATGCGCTCCCAGCCAATCGTCGAGACGCACCAGCAGAAATACTCGTCCACCCACTTCGTCCAAATGCGCATTTGCGCCCTGAGGTACGCATCATCCGGACGCAGCCGCGGCGCATCGGAGAAGACGTCCTCGAGGTACTCGCAAATCACGGTCGACTCGCTGACGATCCGGCCATCGTGGTCGAGCACGGGGACCTGCCCGTTCGGGTTGATCTTTTTGAACCAATCCTCGTGATGCTCGAACGCTGCCGGATTGAGCCGCCGGGGCTTGAATGCGAGCCCTTTCTCATAAAGCGCGAGCAGCGGCTTGAGTGAATTTGCCCCGGGGCCGAAGTAGTAGAGCGTGAGCATTGCCTGCGTCTCCTTCCGATCCGATCGTTCAATGGTACCGCTATGGGGCCTCGATGCTCGGCAGGTCGAGCCGGAACTCGCGTGCGCACGCGATCGCTTCCGGATATCCCGCATCCGCGTGGCGCATGACCCCGCTCGCCGGATCGTTCCACAGCACGCGCGCGATCCGCTTGGCCGCGGCCGGCGTGCCATCGCACACGATGACGAGGCCGGCGTGCTGTGAGAAGCCCATCCCGACGCCGCCGCCATGATGAAACGAGACCCACGTCGCGCCGGATGCCGTGTTGAGCAGCGCGTTGAGCACGGGCCAGTCCGAGACGGCATCCGACCCATCACGCATCGATTCCGTCTCGCGATTCGGCGAAGCGACGGAACCGGCATCGAGGTGATCGCGTCCGATCACGATCGGCGCCTTCAGCTCTCCGCGAGCGACCATCTCGTTGAATGCGAGGCCGAGCCGGTGCCGATCGCCGAGTCCAACCCAGCAGATCCGCGCCGGCAAGCCCTGGAAGCGTATCCGCTCGCGCGCAAGATCGAGCCAGTGATGCAGCGACGATGCGTGCGGGAGCAGCTCCTTCACGCGCGCGTCGGTTCTATGGATATCCTCTGGATCGCCGGATAAGGCAACCCAGCGAAACGGCCCGAGTCCGCGACAGAACATCGGCCGGATGCAGGCGGGCACGAAGCCTGGGAACTCGAAGGCATCGCGAACGCCCTCCTCCAGCGCCATCTGGCGAATGTTGTTGCCATAATCCACCGTCGGCACCCCGGCGCGATGGAACTCGAGCATGGCGCGCACATGCACCGCCATCGATGCACGCGCGGCCCGCGCCACCGCGGCCGGATCGCGCTCGCGCATCTCGTTCCATCGCTCGATGCTCCAGCCGACCGGCAGATATCCGTTCACCGGATCGTGCGCCGAGGTTTGGTCCGTCAGCAGATCGGGACGCACACCGCGCTTCACGAGCTCCGGGAGCACCTCGGCCGCATTGCCCAGCAGCCCGACCGAGACCGGCGTTCGTGCGCTCGTGGCGCGGCTCACGATCTCGAGCGCCTCATCGAGGCTCTCGACCGCGTGATCCAGATAGCGCGAGCGCAGTCGCATCTCGATCCTCGAGCGCTGGCATTCGACCGCGAGGCAGGAGGCTCCCGCCATCACTGCAGCGAGCGGTTGCGCGCCCCCCATTCCGCCGAGGCCCGCGGTGAGCAGCCAGCGGCCCGCGAGCTGCCCGCCGTAATGCTGCCGGCCCATCTCCGCGAAGGTCTCGTACGTCCCCTGCACGATTCCCTGCGAGCCGATGTAGACCCACGAGCCCGCGGTCATCTGGCCGAACATCATGAGCCCCTTGCGGTCGAGCTCGTTGAAATGCTCCCATGTTGCCCAGCGCGGCACGAGATTCGAGTTCGCGATCAGCACGCGGGGCGCCTCGGCGTGCGTCTCGAACACCCCGACCGGCTTGCCGGATTGAATCAACAGCGACTGATCGGCCTGCAGGCGGCGCAGCGTCGCAACGATCCGGTCGTAGCTCTCCCAATCGCGCGCCGCCCGGCCGATACCGCCGTAAACCACGAGCTCCGCGGGCCGTTCGGCCACGTCCGGATCGAGATTGTTCATGAGCATCCGCAGCGGCGCTTCGGTGAGCCAGCTGCGCGCGCTGAGACGTGTCCCGGTCGGCGCGCGGATCACACGCGTGGGATCAAGGCGGTTCATGCCGGGCCTCCATTTTGAGTGCGGGCGAATTGATCGCACACGTGCAGCACTCGAGCGAGCACGCGGCGAGCCGGCGCCGCCCGCGCAGCATCGAGCGCGGGCGGCCAGTTGTGCTCGGACAGGGCTTGCGCCCGCACCTCGTTCGGTGTCGCCGGCATGCCCGGCGCACCCGATGCATCTGGCGCGTCCGGCTCCTCGAGATACGCGCGACAGGCGATCTCCATTTGAACGGCGTGGACCCCCTCCTCAGGCCGTCCGTGGTGGCGCACCGTCCAGCCGCCTTTGAAACGGCCGTCCGTCACGCGCGTGAAGA
>Ga0335074_10016393_pt1 | contig 10432 bp, 7 predicted proteins | sample Lox_Sample_23_FD_206715 | JGI IMG/M metagenome (GOLD analysis project Ga0335074, IMG submission 206715) | Soil microbial communities from Loxahatchee National Wildlife Refuge, Florida, United States - Lox_Sample_2.3 | ecosystem: Environmental > Terrestrial > Soil > Wetlands | place: USA: Florida...
CCAGGGGAGCGGTTTTTACTCCGGTTACGGCGAGGTCCTCGGTTGCGTGCAGGGACCTGAAGGTCAGGAGGGCTCGGCCATGGAGCTCAGTCGTCGCGGCTTTATTAAGATTACCAGCGCCGGCCTGGCGGCTTCAAGCCTTGGGGCGCTGGGCTTCGGCTTCGCTGGCGAGGCGCTCGCAGCTTCGGTGAGGCCGTTCAAGCTCACGGCGGCGAGCGAGACGCGCAACACCTGCACCTATTGCTCTGTCGCCTGCGGCATCCTCATCTACAGCCTCGGCGACCGCGCCAAGAACGCGGTGTCCAACATCATTCACATCGAAGGCGACCCGGATCATCCGGTCAATCGCGGCACTTTGTGCCCGAAGGGATCAGCGCTGCTGGACATCGTCCATTCGCCGGGCCGGCTTAAGGTCCCGAAATACCGCGCGCCCGGCGCCAAGGCGTTCAAGGAAGTCTCCTGGGACTTCGCCCTCGATCGCATCGCGAAATTGATGAAGGAGGATCGGGACAAGAACTTCATCGCCAAGAACAAGGACGGGGCTACGGTCAACCGCTGGCTCTCGGCCGGCATGCTGGCGGCGTCCGCCTCCTCGAACGAGACCGCCTACGTGACCTGGAAGGTCGCGCGCGCTCTCGGCATAGTGGTGTTCGACAACCAGGCGCGCGTCTGACACGGACCGACGGTGGCCAGTTTGGCCCCAACATTCGGTCGTGGCGCAATGACCAACACCTGGCAGGACATCAAGAACGCCGATGTAGTGGTCGAGATGGGAGGCAACGCCGGTGACGCGCATCCTTGCGGCTTCAAATGGGTGATCGAAGCGAAGATTGAGAACGGCGCGAAGCTTGTGGTCATCGACCCGCGCTTCACCCGCAGCGCGTCCGTTGCCGACTTCTACGTCCCGATCCGTCCTGGCACGGATATCGCCTTCCTGAACGGGGTGATCCGCTACCTGCTCGAGAAGGACAAGATCCAGCACGAATACGTGCGCGCCTACACCAATGCCGGCCTCATCGTGAGGGAGGGCTTCGGCTTTCAGGACGGACTGTTCACCGGCTACGACGAACAGACGCATTCCTACGACAAGTCGACCTGGGACTACGAGAAGGACGACCAAGGCTTCGCCAAGGTCGACGACACGTGGCAGAATCCGCGTTGCGTCATCAACCTGCTTCGCAAGCATGTCGATCGCTACGCGCCCGAGATGGTGTCGCGAATCTGCGGCACGCCGCAGGACAAGTTCTTGCTGGTCTGCGATCTTTTCGCGAGCACTGCGGCTCCCGACAAGGCGATGACGTGCCTGTTCGCCCTGGGCTGGACGCAGCACTCGGTCGGATCTCAGAACATCCGCACCATGGCGATGGTTCAGCTCTTGCTCGGCAATATCGGCGTCCTTGGCGGCGGCATGAACGCGCTGCGCGGCCATTCCAACATCCAGGGCCTCACTGACATTGGCCTCCTGTCGAACCTCATCCCCGGATATCTCACGCTGCCGAAGGATAAGGAAGCGACATTCGACGAATATATGAAGACGCGGCAATATAAACCGCTGCGCCCGGGTCAGGTCAGTTACTGGCAGAACTACAGGAAGTTCTTCGTCAGCTTCCAGAAGGCGATCTACGGGAACGCGGCGACACCCGACAACAACTGGGCCTACGAGTGGCTGCCGAAACTCGACATTCCACTCTACGATATCATCAAAGCCTTCGAGATGATGGCGAACGGCGAGATGAACGGTTACATCTGCCAGGGCTTCAATCCGCTGCAGGCCTTCCCGGACAGGGGCAAGACCCGCCGTGCTCTCGGCAAGCTGAAATACCTCGTCGTGATGGACCCGCTAGACACGGAGACGTCGCGCTTCTGGGAGAATTTCGGTCCGCAGAATCCGTCCGATCCGGCGAGCATCCAGACGGAAGTGTTCCAGCTTCCCACCACCTGCTTCGCTGAGGAGAACGGCGCGCTCGTCAATTCGGCGCGTTGGCTGCAATGGCACTGGAAGGCCGCGCCGCCGCCGGGCGACGCGCAAAGCGACATCTGGATCATGTCGGGCCTGTTTCATCGCCTGCGTGAACTGTACCGCAAGGATGGCGGCGCCTTCCCCGACCCGCTGCTCAACCTCACCTGGGATTACATCAATCCGATCGACCCCGATCCCGAGGAGGTCGCCAAGGAGATGAACGGCCGGGCGCTAACCGATCTCAAGGATGGCTCCGGTCAGAGGATCGTGAAGGCCGGGGAGCAACTCGACGGGTTCGCCCAGCTCCGCGACGACGGTTCGACGATGTGCGGCTGCTGGATCTTCTCGGGGTGCTACACCGAGCGGGGAAACCAGATGGCCCGCCGCGACGCAAGCGATCCGCGCGAGGCGGGGATAGCGCCGGGTTGGGCCTGGGCGTGGCCGGCGAACCGGCGCATTCTCTATAATCGCGCAAGCTCCGACCCGTCCGGAAAGCCTTGGAGCCCGGAAAAGTCGCTCGTTTGGTGGAACGGCGCCAAATGGGTTGGCCTCGACGTCCCCGATTACGTGCCGACGACGCCGCCATCCGCGGGAGTTGGCCCCTTCATTATGCAGGCGGAGGGTCTCGGACGCCTCTTCGCTCTCGACCAGATGGTGGAAGGTCCGTTTCCCGAGCACTACGAGCCTTTCGAATCGCCATCGCAAAACGTCCTTCATCCAAAGGTGGCGACCAACCCGGCGGCGCGGGTGTTTGCGGACGATAGGGCGGCGTTCGGTACCTCGTCAGATTTCCCCTACGTGGCGACCACCCATCGGTTGACCGAGCATTTCCACTTTTGGACCAAACACGCGTTGATCAACTCGATCCTGCAGCCGGAGGAATTCATCGAGATCGGCGAAGCGCTGGCGAAGGAGAAGGGCATCGAACAGGCCGGTTGGGTTCGTTTGTCCTCGAAGCGCGGCGTGATGGTCTGCAAGGCTTGGGTGAGTAAACGCCTGCGCCCGCTGATGGTCGACAACAAGCCCGTGCATGTGATCGGCGTGCCGCTCCACTGGGGCTTCACCGGCCAGGCGCGCAAGGGTTACGGCGCCAACACTCTGACGCCCTCCGTCGGCGACGCCAATACCCAAACGCCTGAGTTTAAGGCGTTTCTCGTCAATGTCGAAAAGACCAGCGCCCCCGTGGCCTGAAGGAGCGCTCGATGTCGAATCTGCAGTCGCAAGACTTTATCCGCATCTCGGCTACGACGCTCACGCCGCCCTCGGCGCGCCAGCACGTGCAGGAGGTCGCCAAGCTCATCGACGTCACTCGCTGCATCGGCTGCAAGGCTTGCCAGGCCGCCTGCATGGAGTGGAACGACCTGCGGGGCGAAGTTGGCTATTTCCACGGGACTCTTGAAAATCCCATGGACTTGGACCCCAATACCTGGACCCTGATGCGTTTCACGGAATGGGAGAACCCCAAGGGCGATCTCGAGTGGCTGATCCGCAAGGACGGCTGCATGCATTGCGAGGATCCGGGCTGCCTCAAGGCGTGCCCCGCGCCCGGCGCGATCGTGCAATACGCCAACGGCATCGTCGACTTCGTCAGCGAGAACTGCATCGGCTGCGGCTATTGCATAAAGGGCTGCCCCTTTAACATTCCGCGCGTCAGCAAGGTCGACCACAAATCCTATAAATGCACGCTCTGCTCCGATCGCGTGACGGTCGGCCGCGAGCCAGCCTGCGTGAAGGCCTGCCCGACCGGCGCCATCATGTTCGGCTCGAAGAGCGACATGACCGCGTGGGCCGGCGAGCGCGTGATCGATCTCAAGTCGCGCGGCTTTGAGAATGCCGGCCTCTATGATCCGCCCGGCGTCGGCGGCACGCATGTGATGTATGTGCTGCATCATGCCGATCGTCCGTCGATCTATGCGGGGCTGCCCGACAATCCCAGGATCAGCACGCTTGTAGAAGTCTGGAAGGGTGTCTTGAAGCCGCTCGCGCTCGCCGGCGTCGCGCTCGCCGCGGTCGCGGGATTTCTGCACTGGATCACCGTCGGACCGAACGAGGTGCAACCCGAGGACGACATCGCCGCAGCGAATCTCATTCGGGAGTCGCGCGGCGAAACCACGGGGCGCGCGACATGAGCTATCCTCCCGGAACCCTCATTCGCAATACGACCGCGGCGCGCATCAACCATTGGATCACCGCGACCTGCTTCGTGCTATTGATGCTGTCGGGCTTCTCGATGTTTCACCCGTTGCTGTTCTTTCTTTCCGCGCTCTTCGGCGGCGGGCAATGGGCGCGTTCGATCCATCCTTGGATCGGCTGTGTGCTGCTCGTGAGCTACGCGGGTCTCGTCGTGCAGTTCTGGCGGGATAACTTCTGGAACCGGGACGACCTAGCCTGGACGGGCGCGTTCATGCGGGTGCTCCGCAATGAGGAGGAGAGCGTTCCTGAAGTTGGCCGCTTCAACGCCGGGCAGAAGTTCGTCTTCTGGTCGATGGCGCTGCTCGTGCCCGTGCTTTTCCTCACAGGCCTTGCTATCTGGGAATATTACTTTGGCGAGGCGACCAGCATCGAGACGCAGCGCGCCGCGGCGCTCATTCATAGCTACGCGGCAATCGCAGCCATCATCATCTGGATCACACATGTCTATGCCGCGCTCTGGGTCAGAGGATCGATGCGCGGGATGACCCAGGGCTACGTGACACCCGGTTGGGCGGGGCGCCATCACCGCAAATGGCTGCGCAGTCTGGTGGAGACGGGCTCGGTCGGCCCGCGGCCACGGCCGCGCGGCTGAAGGCAGCGCGCGTTGAGGCAGAGCGAGACTGCGCCAAAGGGCGATTGGATCGGGAACCCGTCGGGCGGCGTCAAGGCGCCGGCGTCGATCGTCCTTCCGGATCCCGTCCAGCGCTTTTCCCGCACGGCGGAGCGGCTCGAGCGGCTCGCGGATGGCCATGCGGCCGAAGGCTGGCTTGCCTTCATGGCCGAGGCGTCCCGCGCGCAGGCCGAGGCTGCGGCGGCCCTGCCAACGTCACGCGCCCCCGACGACATAGCCATCGCTCAGGCAGTCGCCGCGCGCGTCCCACCGATTGCGGCCGATGGGCATCGCCGCGACATGGCTTGGCGCGACGGACTTGCGGTCATGTTTGAAAGCATCGACGCGACCCTGTTTCCCGCATCGGCGGCGACGACAATTGCGGATCTGCGCCGGCGCGACGCGACGGAGATGGAGGGCCTAGCCGACGCCTTTTTGCGCGGCGGCCTCGACCCTGGCGACGCGGGGGCGATCTTCTGGATCGCCGCGGCGCTGCAGGTCTATTTCACGGGGCTCGCGGTGACGCTGCGGGCCAGCGACCTCCGGCTTCTGGAACGGCGCGATCTCTGTCCCTGCTGCGGCTCGACCTCGTCGGCGAGCGTGATCGCCGCTTCGGGCCAAAACCCTGGCGCGCGCTATCTCCACTGCTCGCTGTGCTCGACCGCCTGGCATCACACCCGCGCGGTTTGCATCGTCTGCGGCGGCGCGCGCACGCTCTCGCTGCGCGGCGTTGAGGGCGATTCCGGTCTCGCACGCGCCGAGACCTGCGATGAATGCGGAACTTACGCCAAGGTCTTCTACGAGGCGAAGGACGCCGGCGTCGATCCTTACGCCGACGATCTCGCGACGCTCGGCCTCGATATGATGGTCGGCGAGGCCGGCTGGTCGCGCCACGCGCCCCATCCGCTGCTGCTGGTCGGTTAGGGCTAGGTCGCCCCGCTCCTACGGGGCCGGCGCTAGAAACCTTCGTGATTGATGTTGGCGACGTCGTCCGCGTAGGTCGAAGCGCGGGGCGAAAATACATTGACTGATGCTGGTCTGGCCATCGTCCGCAAACCGCCGGCCGTGGTCTCATGAGCGTGCAGCAGGATAGCGATTGCAACGATGAGCGCCGCCGCGCCGAGGAGTTTCATCGAATTGCGAAATGACAGCATCGCGTCGGCCCCTTCCGCTGGTATTGGCGTCGACGGGCCCATTGCGTGTCGGCGGCTAGCAGCTCCTCACTAGGCCTCGGTCATTGAAGGCGCATGACGAAGCGCGTCTGTGAGCGAGATCACAGCCAAAACACGCGCAGAGCCGGACTTTTTCTGCGTCCACAGCAGCGCGCCAGGCCTGAAGAAGCTCGCGCTCTCGCTGAATCCGCGGTCCCTCCGCCTCCGGTAGGAGGCTGAGCCGCGCGATTGTCGGGTTTGCGTCGCCCTGGCGCCGCGGAGCGCGGGGGCCTATGCTTCATGGGGTTCGCCGATGCGCTCACGTCCTGTGGAGGAGGCAAGACATGCTCGATCGACGCGACTTCCTGACGTCCGCAGTTTCCGCAACCGCCCTCGGCCTCAGGGCGCGGCGCGCCAGCGCCGATCCGCTCGCCTTTTCCGATTCGGGCATCTGGCGCGCCTATGAAATTCGCACCATTGTCGAAATCGAATCTCCTGAACCGGTGCAGATCTGGACGCCGGCGGCGGCCTTCGACGCACCAGGCTGGAACCGGTCGCTCCGGACCGACTGGACGACGAACGCGGATTCAGCGGCGGTCGCGCGAGACCCGGTCTACGGCTCCGAGATCGTGCATCTTTCCTGGCGCGGCGGTTCGGGCGGACGTCGGGCGGAGATCGTTAGCCGCGTTGCGACGCGCGACCGCTCGGTCAATCTGCTCAAAGGCGGCGAGGTCGCCCCGCTCATGAGCGAAGAGCGCGCGCTCTACCTCAAACCGGCCGCGCTCATCCCCACCGACGGAATCGTCAAGGAGACATCGGACCGGATCGTGGCGGGCGCAGCCACGGATCTCGACAAAGCGCGGGCGATCTACGATTGGTTGGTCGCCAATACCCAGCGCATCGCCGCGACGCGCGGCTGCGGCTCGGGCGACATCCGCGTGATGCTTGCAAGTGAGCCGCTCGGCGGCAAATGCGCCGACATCAACGGTCTGTTCGTTGGCCTGGCTCGAGCAGCCGGCCTGCCAGCGCGCGATCTCTACGGGATTCGCGTCGCACCCTCCCGCTTCGGCTACAAGAGCCTCGGCGTGGGTTCGTCGGACGTCACCAAGGCGCAACATTGTCGCGCCGACGTCTGGCTCGAAGGGCTGGGCTGGACGCCGATGGACGCGGCCGACGTTCGCAAGGTGATGCTCGAAGAGCCGCCCAAGAACCTGCCCGCCGACGACTCGAAGGTCAGCGCCGCGCGCGCCGCGCTGATCGGCGGCTGCGAGGGCAACTGGATCGTCTTCAATTCGGCGCATGACCTGAGCTTGCCGGGCTCCGCGGGCGCGCCGGTCGGCTTCCTCATGTATCCTGAAGGCGAGGTCGGCGGCGTTCGGCTCGACTGTCTCGAACCCGCTCAGTTCCACTATCGAATTGAGACGCGTGAGATTTCCATCTAGCCGTGAGCGGCGAGCCGCCGCCGGCGCAGAGAAGGACATCACAATGAACGCCCCCATCCTTCGACTGACCGCGCTCGCCCATGGCGGCGGTTGCGGCTGCAAGCTATCCCCCGGCGTGTTACGCGAGCTCTTGGCCGAACAGCCGGCGGCCGCGCCTTTCGCCAACCTGCTGGTTGGCACCGAGACCGGCGACGACGCCGCGGTATGGCGGCTCGACGATGAGACCTGCATCGTCGCGACCACCGACTTTTTCATGCCGATGGTCGACGATCCGTTCGACTTCGGCGCCATCGCCGCGACCAACGCGCTCTCCGATGTCTACGCCATGGGCGGCAAACCGATCTTCGCCCTCGCTGTCCTCGGCATGCCGATCAACAACATGCTCACAGCCATGATCCGCGAGATCCTGCGCGGCGGCGCTACGAAGGCGGCGGAAGCGGGAATCCCGGTCGCCGGCGGCCATTCCATTGATTCGCCCGAGCCGATCTACGGCCTCGCGGTCGTTGGCCTCGTCTCGACCAAGGCGCTTCGACGCAACTCGGAGGCTCACCCAGGCGACGCGCTGATCCTAACGAAGCCGCTCGGCGTCGGGATCTATTCGGCCGCGATCAAGAAGGGCGCGCTGTCCGACGAGGGCTATCGGGAGATGCTTGGCTTCATGACGCGCCTCAACGTGGTCGGCGCCGATCTCGCGCGCGACGAAGCGGTCCACGGGATGACCGACGTCACCGGCTTCGGCCTGCTCGGCCATGGGCTTGAGATGGCGCGCGGCGCGGGTCTTACCGTCCGCCTGCGCTTTGACGACGCGGCGCTGCTGAGCCACGCGGAGAGCCTCGCGCGCGCCGGCTTCGTCACCGGCGCTTCCCACCGCAACTGGGCGAGCTACGGCGAAGCAGTCGTCCTGCCGCCCGGATTCGAAGACTGGCGGCGGTTGCTGTTGACCGATCCACAGACCGCGGGTGGCTTGCTGGTCGCTTGTGATGCGTCCGCCGCGCCTGCGATCCTCTCCCGCATCCGAGAAGGCGATCCGCGCGCCGCGATTGTCGGCAGGACGGAACCGGGCGAGCCGGTGATTGTCGTAGAGTAGATCGGCCTTTACGGCACGCGCGGGACTGGCGGAAGAGAGTGGGAGTCGAACCCACCTGAGACAGGCTCGCTGCCCCACACGGATTTGAAGTCCGGACGCCCCACCGGGGACGATTCTCCTCCAGACGCATCGTCATGGGTTTCGGCGAGAACGCCGAACAGGTCAAGGCGGGCCGGGTTGATGCGACGCAGATCGCCCTTGCGCAAGGTCACGCCGCGGCGGTCGAAGAACTCGAGGATCTGGATGGCGACCTTTCGCCCGTTGGCCACGCGATCGCGAAACTCTGCGGCGGAGAAGCCGATACGTCTGGCCCCAGCAGTCAGATCGGCGGCGATCTCAACCATTTCGCGGATGGTCGCGCGCAGGAAGAAATGATCGTGCGCGACCTCGTCCGCCCAGCCCATGCGGCTCGCGCGTTTCAGAATCCGCCGAACCTCCGCCTCCGGCCGACCCGTCGTCGCGGCAATGTCGCGCGCACGCGGCGGCCGGAACCGCTCCGTTCCGCCGAGCACCGGAGCCATAGCCTCCCAGGCCGCCGTGTCCTCGGCTGTCAGCCTGATCTCATGCGAAGGCAGTCGGACGAACGCGCCTTCGAGGACGACTTCGTTCGCGCGCGCCAGTCTCTGCAGGGCGGCGTTGAACGCCAGTTTCGGCAGCCTCGGTTGGAGCGCGAGCCGCAGCTCCTCGCGCCCTACGCCTTGGTGGTCGGGGTTTTCCGCGTGATACGCAGCTGTCCAGTCAAGCGCTGCGTGTGCGAATTTGCTCCACTGCTCGCGCGCCAGAGCCATCCTAGAATCCACTGCTTCAAGGACAATGAGGTCGAAGACGGACGCGAGCTCGTTGGTTTGCTCGGGCGAGAGTGCGCGGTCGCGGGCAAAAACAGCAAGGTCCGCGGCGAAAGGCGGCGCCGCGAGGAGCGCGGCGAAGGACGCGAACGGATCGCGGATCGCAAGCGCCGCGCGCTGTGCCTCCCGTTCCGCCGTGCGCCGCTTGCGCGCCGGCGGCCGCAGATCGAGGAAAACGCCCCCGCCGAGCGTACGCTGCGCCGACACGTCACGAACGACAAATCGATCCATGGCGGCCGCCGCGATCGGCCGATCGAGCACCAGTTGGACGTCCGCCTCGTCTCCGGGCGCGATAGGTTCCTCGTCGAGCAGCACAATTCGCGCGCTTAATTCCGACGCGCCATGGTGGAGATGGACCGGGAACCACTGGCCGATCGGCTTCTTTTCGCTAGGCAGCAGGCGCATGCGGGCGTCGATGCGATCCGTCGGCGCATGGAGATGGGGATCGAGCACGACATCGCCGCGGCGAATCTCCCCCTTCTCGACGCCAGGACCCGCGAGGTTGAGCGCGCAGCGATCGCCGGCCCGCGCTATTTCGGCGGCCCGGTTTTGTGCGTGCAAAGACCGAATCCGCGCCATCAGCCCCGATGGGCTGACCTGCACCCTGTCGCCCTTATGCACCGATCCGGAATAGACCGTTCCTGTCACGACCACGCCAACCCCAGACAAAGTGAAGACCCGGTCGACCGCAAGACGGAAGCGCGTTCGTTGCGACCGATTGCTCGCGACGTTACTCGCGGCTTCGAGATGGGCGCGCAGCGTGTCGACGCCCTGTCCGGTCACCGCCGAGACGGTAAGCACGCGCGCGTTCGAGAGCGTCGTCCCGTTGATCATCGCTCGCGCGTCGCGCGCGACCTCGGCGAGTCGCGATTGAGCGGTAAGGTCCGGTTTCGTCAGCACGACCACGCCGCGATCAACGCCCAGCAAATCGAGGATCGCCAGATGCTCGAGCGTCTGGGGTTTGATTCCGTCATCGGCGGCGATGGTTAGGATCGCGTAGTCGATGCCGGAGGCGCCCGCGAGCATGGTGTGGACGAAGCGTTCGTGGCCCGGAACGTCGATGAAGCCGAGCGGCGGACCCGCCGCCGTAGGCATGAAAGCAAATCCAAGGTCGATGGTGACGCCACGCGCCTTCTCTTCATTG
>Ga0335074_10016394_pt1 | contig 10432 bp, 6 predicted proteins | sample Lox_Sample_23_FD_206715 | JGI IMG/M metagenome (GOLD analysis project Ga0335074, IMG submission 206715) | Soil microbial communities from Loxahatchee National Wildlife Refuge, Florida, United States - Lox_Sample_2.3 | ecosystem: Environmental > Terrestrial > Soil > Wetlands | place: USA: Florida...
GTCTCTGGGGAGCAGCGCTTGCTGGGCTCCTTTTGCCGGCCCTCGCGAGTGCTCAAGGGCTTCGAGTGGTAAGGCCTGTGCCAGGGTTGGTGTGTATGTCCTTGGATGAGCAGTCTCTGGTTGCCACTCGGCAGAGCTCGCTGCCACCTGTTCTTGCGGAGCCGAACCCGACCGCGCGGCGTATTGGCTATCCGACCAGCATTGTCTTCGTTAGGTGGCCCGAAGTCCGCGAGAACGGTTATGTTGCGATGGTTCGGCTCAACGGCCAGCCGGGTTGGATTGAGGCGAGTCATCTTCGTCCGTGGCATCCGGCGAACGGGGGAAATGCAACTTGCACACCCTCGGTAATGTCTAACGGTCTGTTGGGGCCGTCTGTTCACTGACCATCATCCCCGGGAGGTCGCTGAGAAGTGTCCGTTGCCGCGCGACATATACAATTCGACCCTCCGGTCTGGATTCGCCGCTCGCGGTTGCGTCACACAACAATCACGCATTCCGCTAGCCGGAAATGACATCTGCAATGACGGGCATCCGGGAAACCCAGTTATCAGACGCTTTGGCCGGCCCCTCGATAGTCCGGTAGGATCGTCCGGCTGGCAATGATCCTCTACCGCCGGGTCTCGCTTCCCCCCAGCGGTTTTTCGTTGGACGCGATGATCGCGAGGCGTTGACTGCGTCTTCGCGTTGCCGCGCAAGGCGATGACCCATCAGGCGGGAATCCGCCACCCCGGAGAGGCCGCCGAAAAGCGCCGCTTGCGGCGCGCGGCCTCGGAGGCCCGGAGGGCGCGCGAAGCGCGGGTTTATCTCTCGCTCCGCCTGATGGGACATGACGAGAGGGCCGACCCGTGTGGGCCGGCCCCGGGTTTGTCGAGGTCGTGTCAGAAGGGGCAGTCCGCGTCGGTGATCTGTGGCGCGTCCCAGGTGATGCAGGTGGCGTCGTCGTGGTCGTGCCAGGTCTCGATGTGGCGGATCGAGTAGCCTTGCGCGGTGAGAGTGGTGTTGTCCTCGGTAGCGTCGAGGTCCGTGACGATCTGACCGTTGCTGAGTTGCGTCATGGCGATGTTCCCTGTCTGCATCAGCGGGATTGCTGATAGGCAGCGGGAATGCCGGGCCTCGTGACGGCTCAACCCTCGAGGCGCGCGAGCGGGCGGGGTCGGCTGCGGTAGACGCGGGCCTCTGACGGGGTCCCCGTGCGCTTTGCGCGGGGTGGCTGAGGTCTGCGGCTGACGCGGCCCGGCCCCGCTGTAGCTCGCGTGCCTCGACCGCGCTTGCGCGGCGCCGAAGGCGGGGTTGAACCGCACGACCTTGCCCGGCATTAGAATGGGACTTCAGCAGGCGGCGAGCGGCGGTGGCGGGGAGCGTTTGCCGGGACGCGCTGCGCGGGGCGCTGGGAATAAAGCCTCATAGAGGCGCCCCCCCCGTTGCGCATGAGGCGCGGGATAGTCGCTGGCAATGTGCGTTTCCGTTCGCAGGTGACGGCGTGACGCTGAAGCTGGCGTTCCCGCGAGGTGGGAGCGCCCGGCGGAGGCGTGATGCTCGAATTGCTTCGTCGTGGCCGGCCCCAGGAGCGGCAGGCGCTGTCGGAGGCAGAGGACGAGGCGTTGCGACGCGCTTTCGGGCGCTTTGCGCGGCTCGCCGCGCGTCCAGCCGGCGAGCGCGTAGTGCGGCAGCGCCAAGCGCAGCACGGGGGGCAGTGGTTCGCCTGTGATTGCTTGGGCGTAGTCTCTTTCCCCCCAGTGCTGGTGCCGGTCGCCGAGACGCATGTGCGGCGTCATGTCGAGGGACCTTGGCCCCAGCATGCTGAGGATTGTGATTTCTTCCGTGAGGCGGCGGATCAGCCTGCGATCAGCGCTTCGTTTGAACGGTCGGAACCGACCGGAGGGCTGAAACTGGTGCGGCGCTTTGGGTTCGGGCGGCCGCTGGTGGCCGGCGTACGTTCGGTGAGTGTCGGCCGGCGTCGGAGCGAACTAGCGTGGTTGTTGCTGACGCTCTTGGAGAAGGGCGGGCTTACGCGCATCGAGGCGGGTGGCATTTGGCCGATGGCGGCGCAGTTCGCGGCGCTCCGCCAGGCCGCGCGCGAAATCGAGCTGGAACCGGGGGTGCGGCTGCCGTGGTTCCTCTGTTCCTACCCGCCTGCGCTGCCGCGCCTCATACAGCGGGTGGCGGAGACCGCGCCGTCGCGGTTTCCCCGCACCGGTCAGCCGCACGGCATCCTCGTCGGCGTGGCGACAGCAGCGGCGGCAGGGGTGATCCGGCCGACACAAGGCGACGCGTTTCCAGTGACAGGTGCTATTGCGATCTTCGGCGAGACGGACGGGCACGCGGCAGGGCGCGCCGCCCTTGGCGAGCGCGCGCCATACGTGATGGCGTGCGTTCTGGGGCGGCGCCAGCCGGGCGGGCCGGTCGAGGTGCTGCGCGCCTATCTTCAGCCTTGCATGTCGGCGACCTGGCTCCTGCCGGTGGATAGCAATTTCGAGCGTCACACGGTGCGTGAGCTGGTCTCTCTGCAGCGCTGGGTCTTGAAGCACGAGGGCGTCGCGCTGACCGTGGAGAAGCCAGTGTTCGACATGGACGCGCCGGCGGCACTCGACGTTGCCGGCAGGACGGACCCGCACCAGCCGGTCATTCCGGATTTCATTGTCCAGGGGTCGTGGGGGCGACGCGTGGTGGTCGAGACCATGGAGTTCGACCTTCCCGCGTATCGCGCCCGCAAGGCGCGGTTGCATCCGGCGATGAGCCGGGTGTGCGGCGATGTTCCGGTCATTGAGCACGATTTCTGTCGGCCGAAGGACTGGACGCAGGAGGAGCGTGACCGGGTGTTCTGGCGGAGTTGTCGTCAGATGCTGCGCGGCCGGGAGGCCGCTTGAAGGCGCCAATACCGTCTGCGTTCGCGCGGGCGCCGGGGATAAGCCTCGAGCGGAGGGCGGTGCATTGGATTCATCAGGGATCGGAGGCGTTTTGGGACCGCTGGCGGGAACGCTGCCGCGCGCAGCGGCGGTGCTGGTGTGCTTCGGCGGCCTGCTCGTAGCCGCGCGGGTCGTGGTCGCCGGCGATCCGCGACGGTCGCCCGCTGCTGCTGTTGGGATCGTGGGGGTTCGCCATGGCGGTGTTAGTGGCGGGATGTGTTGCGTTTCAGGTGTTCGCCTGGAGCACGCAGCAGAACCTTGGGATCGCGGCGGGTTTGCCGGAGCCCATGGCGCGCCGCTTGGCGCGGTCCTTGTGCTCGGTTTGCTGACGGCGGCTGCTCTACGGTTGGCACATGTTCTGCCCGTGGCGCGCCAGGCCGCCGGGACGGACCTGCGTATCGACCCGCAGCCCGACGCGGGTGAGCGGAGGACGGCGGCGATCGGCCGGCTCGGCGAGGCTCTGGTTTGTGCCGAGCTAGGGAAGCTGGGATGGCCGCTGTTGTCGAATGTCGTGCTGGCGTGCGGCGCGTGGTCGGTGGAGATCGACCACCTGGTGCGGGCATCGGATGGGATCATTGTTATCGAGACGAAGACGCTTTCGGGCGTCGTGCGGGGCGAGCCTGATGCGGAGTGGCGGTTTCAGCACACGCGCAGCGGCGTAAGCCGATTCCTGAATCCGCTGGTGCAGAACAACGTTATGGCGGCCGTGCGCGCGGTCATTCCGGACCCTGAGGTTGCTCTGCGTGGGTCGGTAGTGTCGGCGGGTCGCGCGCGCTTCGAGGCATCCATCGTTGGATGTGTCGTGTCTTTGCATGATTTGGTGATGGTGCTGCGGGGGAACGTGGTGGTGCCGTTCTCTGGTGAGCCGGCGATCGCCACGGCCTGGGCCGCGCTGGTCGCCGAGGCTGAGCGCAGTGAGCGGCAGCGTTCGGCGCACGTCGCTTATGTCCGCTCGTGCAAGAGGGTGCGGCCGACTTGCGTGTGAGTGCGGCGCTAGCCGCTGATGCACAGGCGGTCGACAACATTTTATGAATCGCGTAGCGGCCGCTTGTGGCCGCGGATAACACTCCGCCAGCTCGTCGAGAGACGAGAGTGGGAATCGGTCGTGTGGTGGTCGGGTTATCCGGGTGGTGCTGCCACTCTGTTCGTTTGGCGGGCTTCGGTTTATGCGGGATCAGTGAACGATACCCTGGACGGTACCGCCCTGATTTGTCGGGCAGGTGCAAGGGAGGCCCGGGGTATTGGGTGCTGAGGCCGGGCAGGTGTAGCCGGGTGCCACGCAGGTTTGCGCTCCCATTGGGTAGGGATTGAGTGTCGGGCCGGTGTACTGCGGCGGTAGGTTTGTCGCACCGGGCAAATACAGGGTGAAGCCCGGCTGCGAATACGGGCTGCCGTAGTAGGGCGTCTGCGGCAGCGGCGATTCGTAGATCGGCGGATAGAAGGGGGAGATGACCGTCACGGATGGCGGGTTCGCCCGCGCCGTGAAGGGCGCGAGCGCGAAGGCCGCGAGACCGAGCGCGGCGGCGCGGAGGGATCGAGGCATGTGGAGTGTCTCCTCGCGAGCGGCGCGGACGGCGCCGGAGCGCGTGAAGGAGATGCCGTTCGCGCGCGAACGGCATTTGTCATCTTGCGTCCGCAGTATGCACACGTCTGATACCATCGGCCGTATTCGATCACCGTTCTGAGATCCAAAGCGGACCCTTCCAGACTGTCAGCACGAAGTTCGGTCGTGGCCGAGAGCGGAAAGCGGAATGGCCGGTTTCGGGCAGCCGGGATGCCAGAGCAGACATTCGCGGACGCTCCGACTGCGGCAGGTATCGACCCAACTCGGCCGCCAAACCGCCAATCGAGCAATCCCGAAACCGGACATTCAGCCCCACGTGGGGGTGACGGCTTCACGCCCATGGCGGTCATTCCCGTCCGCCTCGCCTTCACTCAAGTGCAGACCTTCCGCTATATTCGGCGCGAACAGGCCGGAGCGGGAATCCCATCACCCCGGCGAGCCACGGGCGCGCCAGCGCGGGCTACGGCTCAGAAATATTTAGCAACGATGCAACGCCTAACCGTGCTGGAATTTCATTGGAAAATCGCCGCAGGCTAGCGAGGCGTCGCCGTCTACTGCTAGGATTTGTCCTGTTATGAATCCCGCCTGCTCAGAGCATACCAAGGCCACTGCATCACCAACATCCGCGGGCGTGGTAAGGCGGCGCATCGGCACCCAGCCGTCTTTGGCCCAGTCGCGGAGCATCTCCAGCACGGCGGGTCACTTGGCAGGTCCTCCCTGAAAGGCACCGATGTCCTGCGGCGACAACGTCTTTCGGCCATCGATGCTGTGCTAACGACATAAGAGTGGCGTGAGCGAACGGGACTCGTAACCGGGATTCCCCCGCATAGCCTTTGATTTTATGTCGATCGAATAACGCCGTGGAGCCGCAGATACTGAATCCGCATTTGCGCCACCAGCCGCGCCCGATGAGGCGATTGCGATCTGCCATGCTTTCCATGGCAACTCGCCGCCGATGCAATATATCAGCGGCAGCGGCCGGTGCTCACGCCAGTTCGTCGAGCTGCGCCTTCGCCTCTTTGAGATCGGGAGTGTCGAAGCCCTCGGTGAACCAGTCGTAGATCGGGCCGAGCAGGTCGCGGGCTTTGGCGGGGTGGCCCTGGTCGCGCCACAGCCGGGCGAGGCTGGCAGCGGCGCGCAATTCCCAGAGCTTGGCGCCCTGCTCCTCAGCGATGCTCAGGGCTCTGTAATACAGTTCCTCGGCGGCCTCAGCATGACCTCGCCGCACAAGCAGCTCGCCCTTGTGTCTGTTCAGCTCCGCTGCGAACCAGCGCTCTCCCGTCCTTTCGACGATCTGCAACGCCTCACCCAATAGAGCCAAGCCCCCTTCAACTTGCCCTACGATCTCATGCGCCCTGGCTAGGAGGGCAATATGATGGGTCATCCACAGCTCCGCCCCAGTGGCGCGGTAAGTGGCTGAACCGCTGCGCATAAACGATATCCCCTCCGCGACATCGCCATTTTTGGCTTTGACCCACCCGCGAAGGATCGTTCCCTGCGAGCCCCAGTGGGGGAAACCCTGCTCGGTTGTCACCGCAACCAGCTGGTCTACCCACTCACCGAGGACTGCGTTATCTCCGACGAGCGAAAGCAGCTTGGCGCCCAATACCAAACTTACAGCCAAAGACGGCGGATGGGCCAGCTTCCGCGCCTCGGCGATCGCTGCATCGCTCCGTGCCAATGCTTGGTCGGGAAAGCCGAGACAGAACAAGGCAAGTCCCAAAAATGCCAGTACTCCCACGCGAGGGCTGAACCCGGCCTGACCGACGGGCCAACGCTGGGAGATTGAATCGTAAAGCGTAAGCGCTTCTTCCTGATGCGACCGTGATAACGCAAATCTTCCACGGAAAAACAGAGTTCGACCGGAGGAGTGATGACCCAGAACTAGTCCCGCGGAGTCGTTTCGTTGATGGCCCAGACGCAGCAAATTTTCATCAAAGCGCTGCGCCAGATAGAGCTCGCCCCGGATTACGTGATGGTATGACTGCCCATAGGGAAGGTGAAGAAACTCAGTGGGAGAACCCAGCTTCTCCCACAGCTCTTGTGCGCGGGCATAGACCTGTCCCGTTTCCGGTGCGGCGAACCCTTTGACGGCGATCAAGACGGCGCCCAAGGCACACTGAAGTTCAAGCTCCTGCTGCTTGCGTTCGGGGGTGTCCGGCAATAACTCCAGCTGGTCCAGCCCCTTTTGAAATTGTGCGCCGGCTTCTGCCATCGCCGAGCGGGCGGCGGACCTGCGACCGGCCTTGTCCCAGTAATCGACGGATTTTTCAACGAGCCCGGCTTCGGAATAATGCTGTGCGAGGAGCTCGGGCTGGCTGTCTATGATCTCAGGCGAATGAGTTTCGAGCGCTTCAGCGATCTGCCTATGCAGTTGCCGTCGTGGCCCGCGCAACAGGGTGCCATAAGCGGCATCCTGCACAAGCGCGTGCTTGAACACGTAATCAGCCGTGGGTGGCATTCCGCGCTGAAAGGCGAGGCCAGCATCGACGAGCCGTTGGAGCGCCTCTTGGAACCTGTCTTCGGCGAATTCGCCGACCGCTGCTGCCAACTGGAAGGAGAATTCTCGGCCGATCGCGGCCCCGATCTGGGCAACTCGCTTGGCCGCTGGGCCGAGCCGGTCGAGACGAGCCATCAGCGAGGCCTGCAACGTCGCCGGCACACCAAGCGAGGCGGCCGGCAATGACGCGACAGTCTCCCGGCCGAGCTCCGCGCCGGCTTCGAGGACTGCCCTGGTCATCTCCTCGACAAAGAGCGGCACGCCGTCGCTGCGCTCAACAATTTCGGCGATCACATCCGGCGGCAGCAAGCCAGCGGTGCCTGCGAGGCGCTCGACCATCGCTGCACCGTCGCCCCGCCCGAGCCGGTTCAGCGACATCACCGTCACATGCGGCTGACCCGTCCACGGCGGCTGGAACTCGGGACGGAAGGTAGCGACCAGCAAAACTGGCAGGCAGCCGATCCGAGCAAGAACGAGGTCGAGGAGCTCGCGCGAAGTCGGATCGGTCCAATGCAAATCCTCAAAGATCATCAACACCGGCTGGCATCGGGCCAACCCCTCGAGCCCCCGCAGCAACGCGGCCAACGTGCGTACCTTTTTGCGCTGTGGGCTCAGATCGAGCAGCGGGAAACGCTCGCTGCCGGGCAGTGACAGAAGCTCAGCTAAGAGGGCGATATCGGCCGGCTCGGTCGCCGGCTCAAACAGCGATGCGAACTTGTCGAGTTTTGTCTCAGGCCCGTCGTCGCGGGCGAAATCGGCGGCGCGTTCGAGTTGCGCGATGAAAGGATAGAGCGCGCTGTCCTGGTGGTGAGGCGAGCAGAAATAGCGCAGACGAGTATAGGGCTCGGTTCCGATGTGGTCAGAGAGTGCCGCCGTGAGCCGCGATTTGCCGATGCCCGGCTCGCCGGAGATCAGCACCACCCGTCCCGTGCCGCTCTTCGCCTGCCCCCAGCGCCGGACAAGCAACTCGACTTCCTCCTCCCGACCGACGAGCGGCGTCTTACCCGAGCGCAAGGCTTCGAACCGGCTGACCCCGGTGCTCTCGCCCAACACACGCCAGGCGCGTTGCGGCTCGGCAAAGCCGGCAAGTTTTTGTGGTCCGAAGTCTTCCAGATCGAACAGCCCGCCGATCTGCCGGCGTGTCGCTTCGGCAATGACCAGTGTGTCCGGTGCGGCCAGAGCCTGTAGCCGGGCGGCGAGGTTCGGGGTCTCGCCGACCACCGCGCGCTCCTGCGCCGCACCCTCGCCGATCAGATCGCCGACCACAGCGACCCCGGTGGCGATCCCGAGCCGGACGCGCAAATCTTCTTGCACCGGCAACTGACCGACCGCCTCGATAACTGCCAACCCAGCGCGCACCGCCTGCTCGGCATCGTCTTCGTGCGCTTGTGGATAACCAAAATAGATCAGCACGCCGTCGCCCATGTACCTGGCGACAAAGCCGTCGAAGCGTTCCACCGTTTTGCTGACAGCTCGCTGGTAGTCCCCGATCAGCTCTCGTAGATCCTCTGGGTCATGGAGCGTCGAGAGCGCGGTAGAGCCGACCAGGTCGCAGAACATCACCGTCAGCTGGCGACGTTCAGCGTCGATTGCCGGAGGAGAGATGGGAGCAGATGTCGCGCCGGCCGCTGACTGAGCAAGGGTTGAGGACTGAGCAAGGGGTGAGCACTCCTTACCCAAGGCGGCAATCGCGGTGAGCAGTCTACGCCGGTGGCCAACGAGGGTAACACCTAGATCTTTGAGGTCGTCGGCCGTCAGGTCGCGCAGGACCTCGCTGTCAATCGCGTTATCGTTGAATGCGGACGTGTATTGTTCTAACCCCAGCCCGCGCAGCCACGCCGCTACGTCCATGCAGTGATCCTCAGCTCTGAGGAGCTTCAGCCGTTCGTTGCCAAGGATACTCCCCTACCCATCGGCCTGCCAGTGTCAGCGCTGAATACGCTCGACGAGCCATGGGCATCGCAGGTCGGGCAAGTCGGGAACTACCGCTTTCGGCCAACTCTGGCCGTGAGGCGAATGTCCGGAGTCGCCGCGTCGATGCCCGACAGCGGACCAGCAGAAATCCACCCTGTCCGGCCATTCGGGTCCCCGATCCTGAACGGCCGGTCCGACCCCTATGCGGACGGTCGACGTGTCAGCTCAATTCCGCACAATCGTTTGGGCGAAGGACCTGTTAACGTCAGCGCAAGCGAACTGAGGTATTCTGATTTTTTCTCTACGGGACGGTCACTTCCGGTTGTATAGGACTTGGTGCTAGACTCTGTTGACCGGCCTTCGGCGGCCCTCACCTGGGAGAATGCACGCATGGTAGGGACACCGACTCTGATCGCTCACTTGGCGCTTCCAGCGCTGATCAGCGTGGGACTGGTCGGCGGGGCATCGCCCGTCGCGCGCGCAGCCGACTCGATCAGCGAGCAGGACGCACACGCAATCGGCGTGGCTGCCTACGTGTATTTCTATCCTCTTGTCACAATGGACATCACACGGAAGCAGCTAACCAACGTCGTGAGGCCCGAAGGCATTCACACGCCGATGAATACGTTCGCCAACGTTGCCGCATTCCCGCCGGCGGACCTGAAGGTGGTGGTACGACCAAACTTCGACACCCTGTATTCCAGCGCTTGGCTCGACCTGACCAAGGAGCCGATGATCGTCTCGGTCCCGGATACGCAGGGGCGTTATTACCTGCTGCCGATGCTCGACATGTGGACCGACGTGTTTGCCTCCCCAGGTTGGCGCACGACTGGGACTCATGCCGGCAACTTTGCGGTAGTGCCGCCGGGCTGGAGCGGCACGATACCAGCGGGCGTGGTTCGCATCGACGCACCCACGCCGTATGTCTGGATCATCGGCCGAACCAAGACCGATGGACCTGCCGACTACCCTGCCGTGCACGAGGTCCAGGCCGGCTTCAAGATAACGCCCATGTCGCGCTGGGGGATGCCACCCGAGCCGGTGGTCGGCACCGTCGATCCCGGCGTCGACATGAAGACCCCGCCAAAGACCCAGGTCGATACGATGCCGGCCGGCAAGTTCTTCGCCTACGCCGCCGAAATCCTTAAAGTGCAACCACCGCACATCACCGACCAGCCGATTCTCGCCCAAATGGAGCGGATCGGGATAGTGCCGGGCAAGAGTTTCGACATCGACAAGGTCGATCCATCGATCAAGGCTGGACTGGAGTCCGCTCCCGAGGACTCTTTGGCGTTGATGGCGTGGAAGGTCCCCAGCCTTGCCCGCGTCGTGAACGGTTGGTCGATGAACACCGACACGATGGGCGTGTACGGCAACTACTACCTGAAGCGCGCGATTGTCGCCCAGGTTGGCCTTGGCGCCAACCTGCCGGAGGACGCGATCTATCCTCTCAACCTAGCAGACAATACGGGCAAGCCGCTGGATGGTGCGAATGCGTATGTTCTCCATTTCGACAAGGGCGCTACGCCGCCGGTGAATGCGTTTTGG
>Ga0335074_10016398_pt1 | contig 10431 bp, 9 predicted proteins | sample Lox_Sample_23_FD_206715 | JGI IMG/M metagenome (GOLD analysis project Ga0335074, IMG submission 206715) | Soil microbial communities from Loxahatchee National Wildlife Refuge, Florida, United States - Lox_Sample_2.3 | ecosystem: Environmental > Terrestrial > Soil > Wetlands | place: USA: Florida...
GCTTGGTCAGGTCGCAGCGAACCTCGGTCGCCTTGGCCACGGCGAACGTCGTCGCGCCCGCCGCCAGCGCCTCGAACAGATCCCTGACGATGTTTGCGTTGGTCAGACCCTCAATCAGCTCGGAGCGCTTGATCGCGACCGCGGCCAGATGCGCGATCGCACGCGCCATCTCTATCTCCTCGTCGCTGAACGGACGGCGGGGCGGCGCGCCCGCGCACAGCAACCCCATCCGCTCGCCGCCGGACACGAGCGGCGTGACCAGCAGATCCGCCACGTCGAGCTGCGGCCACAGCGTCCGTGCCGGCGGCCGCGAGGCGCCCGCGTCGAACGCGGCAAGCAGCAACTCAGGGGTCGAGAGCACCTCCGGCTCGGGCGCTGAGTCCGGAGAGGAGGACAGCAGCTGGAGCGCGATGCCCTCGCGGTCGAGCCGGTACACCTGGCAGACCTCCGCGTCGAGCAACCGCCGGGTGCCACGGGTCACCGCACGCCCGATCTCGGCCGCGTCGTTGGCCGCCGCGACCTCCTGAGCGAGCCCGGAAAGCTTCGTCAGGGCGTCCACCCGGCGCCGCTGCTGGTCGTACAGCTGCGCGTTCTCGATCGCGCCCGACACCAGCGAGGCGATGTGGACCAGCAGCTTGAGCGTGTCCTCGGTGAACTCGCGCGGCGCCTCGGTATGCAACACGATCACGCCGATCGTCTCGCTCGCCCGCGACAGGATCGGGACGGCCACCATCGACTGGAAACGCTCCTCGTCGAGCAGCGGGAAGAACTTCATCCGCGAGTCGGTCATCGCCTTCTCGCGGATGAACTCGGGCGTGCCGTGGCGCGCCACCCAACCGGTCAGCCCCTCGTCGAGCGTCATCTGCACGACACCCACGGCGTTGGCGTAGACCGGCGACGCGGCCCGGATGGTCAGCATGCCGTCCTGGAGCAGGTAGATGAAGCACGCATGGCAGTCGGTGGCCTCGGTCGCCAGATCGACGATGCCCTGGAGCATCGGGCCGAGCTCGATCGACGAGGCGACTAGGTTGATGACCCTGTAGAGGGTCCGGTTCTCTTCGCGAAGGCCGCGAGCGTCAGACGTGGTTGCCATATGTGCGAAGCGCACATGGTAGCCCCCGGCAACCCGTGCCTGGCGCCACTACCGCGAGCCCGCGCAGCCGGTTATACATCGCATATGGCTATCTCAACCGAGCAACTCGACGAGGCCGCGCCGCAGGTCAGCAGCGCCGACGACGTCAAACGCATCATCCAGGAGCGACACATCGAATTTCTGTTCGCTCAGTTCGTCGATATGCACGGGAAGCCGAGCGCCAAGCTCGTCCCCGCCCACCACATCGACGACCTGCTGACCGAGGGCGCCGGGTTCGCCGGATTCGCGGCCGGCGACCTTGGCCAGGGACCGCACGATCCGGACATGATCGCGATCCCGGATCCCACCACGCTCACGATTCTTCCCTGGCAGCCCAATGTGGCGCGCTTCGCGTGCGACGTGACCGTTGAGGGCGAGCCGTGGCCGTTCTGCCCGCGCACGATCCTGCGCAACCAGCTCGCTCGCGCCAAGGAGCTCGGGTTCGAGCTGAAGATGGGTGCCGAGCTCGAGTACTTCCTGGTCCGGCGTCGCGAGGATGGAACGATCGAGGTCGCCGACCAGCTCGACACGCTCGAGTTGCCCTGTTACGACATGCGGGCCCTGACGCGCAACCTCGACTTCGTCGCGCAGGTCTCGAAAGCGGTGACCGGGCTCGGGTGGGACAACTACGCCACCGACCACGAGGACGCCAACGGCCAGTTCGAGCAGAACTTCGAGTACAACGACGCGCTCACCACCTGTGACCGGGCCGTGTTCTTCCGCTACATGGTCGAGTCGCTGGCCCAGCAGCGCGGGCTGATCGCCACCTTCATGCCCAAGCCGTTCGCGAACCTGACCGGGAACGGCTGCCACTTCCACGTCAGTCTGTGGTCCGATGGCGAGAACGTGTTCGAGCGTGACGAGGCCGACGACCCCCGCGGCCTCGGCCTGTCCGAGCTCGCCTACCAGTTCATCGGCGGCCTGAAGGCCAACGCCAAGGCGTACATCGCCGTGACGGCACCGACGGTGAACTCGTACAAGCGGCTGGTCGTGGGCGCCCCGACGTCCGGTGCGACGTGGGCGCCGGCGTACGTCAGCTATGGCTACAACAACCGCACGCAGATGCTCCGGATCCCGGCCGGCGGCCGGATCGAGGACCGCACCGTGGACGGCTCGTGCAACCCGTACCTGGCGGCGACCGCGATGCTGGCCGCGGGCCTCGACGGGATCGAGCGAGGGCTCGATCCGGGCGACCCGAACTCGGCCAATCTGTACGAGCTACCCGAGGTGGATCGCAACGCGCTGGGCATCGAGGTCCTGCCGGAGAACCTGCTCGATGCCGTTCGCGAACTCGAGCGAAACGACGTGCTGCGGCGCGCGCTCGGAAAGACGCGGGACGGCGACTACGTCGACTACTTCGCCAAGGTCAAGAAAAAGGAATGGCGGGCGGCGCACGAGCAGATCACGCAGTGGGAGCTCGACCGCTACCTGCAGCTGTTCTGATGATCTAGCGGGCCGCACCGACGAGGCCGAAGGCCTCGTCGGTGCTGCGCGCGATATCAATCGTCTAGTCGCGGTGGCGCGCTCGCGCCACCGCGAGCAGCGCGAGCTGGTCGTAGACGATTGCGGCCGCGTTCAATGCGGTGATCTGGCCCGGGCTGTCGTAAGCGGGTGCGACCTCGACCAGGTCAAACCCGGTGAACGAGATCCCGGCGAGCGCGCGCAGGAACGCGAGCGCCTCCCGCGGTTGGAGGCCGGCCACCTCGGGCGTGCCGGTGCCCGGCGCCGAGGCCGGGTCGAGCACGTCGATGTCGAACGACATGTACACCGCACCGTCGCCGACTCTCGATCGCACCCGCTCCCCGTAGGCCTCCGGGCTCAGCGTGATGAGCTCTGACCCCGGGATCACCTCGAAGCCGAGCTCGAGCGGCACGTCGATGTCCGCGGCCCCGTAGAGCGGGCCGCGCATGCCGGCCAGCAGCGATCGGGAGGGATCGAGCAACCCTTCCTCAACCGCGCGCCGGAATGGCGTCCCGTGGAAGTAGCGCTCGCCGTAGTACTGATCCCATGTGTCGGCGTGCGCGTCGAGCAGGACGAGCCCGACCGGGCCGTGCACCGCGGCCTGCGCGCGCAGCTCCCCGAGCACGATCGAGTGGTCACCGCCTATGACCAGCGGGACCGTCCCGGCGCGCAGGATGGGCTGCAGCGCGGCGTCGATCTGCTCGGTCGTACGCAGCGCGTTGCCGGGCGTGACCTCCAGGTCGCCGCCGTCGACGACGCCGAGCGTGGCGAACACGTCGACGTTGAGGGCCGGGTGGTAGGGGCGCAGAAGCGCCGAGGCCGAGCGGATCGCCTCGGGCCCGAATCGCGCGCCCGAGCGAAAGCTGGTCGCAGTGTCGAACGGGACCCCGATCACCGCGGCGTCGACCCCGTCGTGGGGTAGCGGGATGTGGGGAAGGCGGGCGAAGGTGCGGACGCCGGTGTAACGGGGCGCGACGCTGGCGTCCGGAGGTTGAAAGCGCGGGCGATCGGAGCTCATGGCCGCATACCGTATGCGCCAGCGCCGGGTTTCGCTGCGCGACCCGGAGCCGCGTCCTCCTCGCCGGGCGAGCCGCGTCCTCCTCGCCGGGCCCCGCTACACGCGGTTCGTGTCCCGGCGGTAGGCCCAGCCGGCCAGCGCCGTCAGGACCACCGTCCAACCCGCGATGATCAGCCAGCCGGTCGCGCCCCAGGGCGCCGCGCCCGTGCCCAGGTGGCCGGCCCGAGCCAGCCAGTAGGAGGGCAGGCACTGCCCGAGATCGTGCAGGAACCCGTGAGCCACGGGAAACCAGGTGCCGCCCACGAGCGCGAGCAGCCCGACCAGCCCGCCCATCGCCGGGCCGATGGAATCGACGTTGAGCAGGTGACCCATCGCGATCCCGAGAGCCGCGAACGGCAGCAGCCCGACGAGGATCAGTCCGGTCATCTCGAGCCACTGACCCGCCGGCAGGCTGACCCCCAGGATCGCGCCGGCGATGTACAGCGAAGCGATGGTGAGACCCGCCATGGCGTAGGCGGTCAGCACCTTGGCCCGGAAGTAGGACCCGGAGGTGAGCGGCGTGATGCGGAGCTGGCGGGTCCAGCCAGCCTGGCGCTCGCCGGCGATCCGCGCCCCGGTGGAGATCATCGAGCTCATCGTGCCGAACGAGACCAGTCCGGCCATGTAGAAGAGCGCCGCCGAGACTCCCGTGCCGGAGAAGTCCTTATCGCCCGCCTGCGATCCGGCGATCACGAAGTACAGGATGAGCGGGAAGCCGAGCGACAGGACGAAGAACCGGCGGTTGCGGAATGTGCGCACGATCTCGTAGCGCGTGTACAGCCGGCCGTTCATCGGGCCACCTCCATCAGATCAGCGGCCGGATCCTCGGCGTCCGGGTCGCGGGTCAGCTCCAGGAACGCCTCCTCCAGCGCGGCCCCGGTGATCTCGATATCCCGCGCATCGGGATGGCGCTCGAGCAGCGCGCGGATGGCACGGTCGGAATCCGCGCAGCGCAGGATCACGGCGTCCCCGTGGCGCTCGGCGGCGCTCACGCCGTCCAGCCGCGCCAGCTCATCGCGATCGACCCCGCCCAGAGTCGCGCGGATCGTACGATGTCCGATGCGCGCCTTGATCTCCGTCGTGGGGCCGTCGGCGACGATTCGGCCCTGCGCCATCATCACCGCGCGATCGGCGTTGGCGTCGGCCTCCTCCAGGTAGTGCGTGGCGAACAGAACGGTCTTGCCACGCTCGGCGTACCGGCGCATCGTCAGCCAGAAGTCGCGCCGGCCGTCGACGTCCATGGCCACGGTCGGCTCATCGAGCACCAGCAGCGCCGGGTTGGCCACCAGCGCCATCGCGAAGCGAACCCGCTGCGTCTGTCCGCCGGAGAGCTTGTGGGTGCGCTGATTGGCGGTGCCGGTCAGGCCGGTCAGCGCGATCACCTCGTCGACGTCGAGCGGATCCGGATAGAGCGAGGCCATCACCCCGATCAGCTCCCGCACCGCGAGGTCCCGGATCAGCGACCCGACCTGGAGCATGCCACCCACGAGACCGGCATCGACGGCCTCCCGCGGCGTCTGACCGAACACGGTGACCGAGCCGGCGTCGGGCTGGGTCAGTCCGAGCAGCATGTCGATCGTCGTCGACTTGCCGGCCCCGTTGGGGCCGAGCAGCGCGACGGTCTCTCCCGGCTCGATCGAGAGGTCGATCCCCCGGACCGCGGGCACCTCCCCGCCCGGCCCGCGATACGTCTTCGTCAGTCCCTGGATCTGGATGCCCGCGTTCATTGGCGACGAGAATAACAGACTCAGTCTAAGTTTTGACTGAGTGTATGATCTCTGACCATGAGCGGGCTCCGCGAGGCCAAGAAGCGCCGCACCCGCGAGGCGATCGCCCAGGCGGCGGCCGATCTCTTCCACGAGCGCGGCTTTGACGCCGTGACCATCGACGACGTCGCCCGCGCCGCCGACGTGTCGCGCCAGACGGTGTTCAACTACTTCCCCACCAAGGAGCAGATGCTGTTCGACCGCGAGGACGAGATCGGGGCCACGCTGCTGACCCTGGTCCGCGACCAGCCCGACGGCGCCTCCCTGGTGGCCGCGTTCCGCGGTCACACGCGAGCCTTCTGGGAGCGGTTCGGCGGGATCCTGCGCGCAGGCCAGCAGACCCACGGCTTCTGGGAGATCGTGCAGGCCAGCCCGGCGCTGCGTAACTACGCCGAGTCATCGTTCGGCCGCCAGGCCCACGACGTCGGCACCGAGCTGGCTCGGGCATGGGACCGGACACCCGATGACCCGATCTGCCACGCGCTGGCCCGAGCCCTGTGCGGCGTCAACATGGCAATTCTGGTCTGCGGGCTCGAGCGTCTCACCGCCGGCGAGGACTCAGCCGGGGTGGTGTCCGACATGCTCGCGCGCGCCGAGGAGGCCTACGACCTGCTCGAACACGGGATGGGGCACTACACGGCGAGGTGATTCAGCTGAGGAGCTCGGAGTCGTGCTCCTCGAAGATGCGCGCGAAGTCCTCGCGGTCGCCGGCGTGGAGCACCTCGATCAGATGATGCAGCCGCGGCGTCATGACGAGCAGGTACCGCGTCGGCTCGGCCACTGCGTTCCAGAACGAGTGGGGCGTGCCTCGCGGGACGAGGATCGACTCGCCGGCGGCCACCTCGCGTTCGCCCTCGCCCACGCGGAACCCGAGCCGCCCGCTGAGCACGAACCACGCCTCGTCGTCGGAGCGGTGCAGATGCAGGCCGGCGATCGGGCGCCCCGGTTCGGTGCCGGGATCGGTCCAGTCCGCAACCACGAACGAATCGCAGACGATCACATCGCCAACCCTAAGCCGCTGCCACCACTCCATGGGTCAGATCTGCACACTCGACCCACCGCGCGGCGGTGAACGTGCATTCAGGCACGTATGCGGATCACGAGCGCACGCTCGGGCGTGGTCGTGCTTCGAGTGTGCATCTATGACCCAGCTCACATCACCCCCCACACCGGTCAACCCGGGCCGAGACGCCGTACCCCTCCGGTGGTCCGGGCGCCGGGGCCGCCGGCGGCTCCCGCGTGCAACAGCGAACCGACGGTCTGTGGCGACACCGTGTCGAGCAGGCTGGCCAGGGCGATGAACACCTGGGCGGTGGTCAAGGCGTCGCCGAGCGCGTGGTGGGGCGCCTCCGGCGGCTGCCCCAGCGCCTCCGCCAGCCGCCCCAGGGCGATCCCCCGCGGGTAAGCGTCATCGGAGCTGTCGCGGTGGCGCAGCCACGCTCGTCCCAGCGCCTCCGTGTCGGCCGGTTCCGGCAGCCGGACGTGGCGGCGCGCGAACGGCCGCCCGAGAAAGGCCGTCTCGATCGCCGCGGTGTGGAACACCGGCACGCGCCCGGCCAGCGCCTCGAACAGCAGATCGAGCCCCTCGTCGAGGGTCGGGGCATCGGCCACGTCGGCCAGGCGCAGCTTGTGCACGAGCACGGCGCCGACCTGGGAGCGCTTTGACGCTCGCACCAGCGTGTACATCCCCCCTCCCAGAACCACGCGCCCCTCGGAGATCGGGACGGCGCCGATGGCCACGATCTCGTCGTTGCGCGGATTGAGGCCGGTCATCTCGAGGTCGATCGCGCACCAACCGGCATCCCGCCAGCCAAGACCCTCGCCCGGCCGAGGCGCAGCGTCGAACGCCGCGGCCGCGGTCCCCTGAGCGGCGCGCCGCAACCTCACGAACGCAGCCTCACCCGCGCAGCTCCCGCTGCACCGACGTCACGGCGCGGAACACGTCGCGCAGGTGGTCGCGCATCAGCGGGCTGATTCGAGCGGAGTCGATCCTGTCGTCCGGCGCCGCGCCGTCGGCCAGCTGCTCCATGTGGTGGGCGACGCGCAGCTCGAGCCCGAGCTCGAACGCGTCAGACAGCGTCCGCGCGTCCTCGTCGCGCAGCGCCCCGCCGGCTGCCGCCGCCCGCAGGCGCTCGGGCGTCGACCCCTCGACCACCCCCGACACCGCCGACCCCCACCGGGCCATCTCGACGATCGGCGCGATCGCCGCGCGCCGGATGTCGAGCCGGTCGCTGCGGGACCCGTCGGCCTCGAGCACCACGTCACCGTCGAATCCGGTCGGGGGCACGGCCGCCCGGGCCCGCGCGAGCAACGCCTGGAGAACCTCATCCCGGACGCGGTCGGAGACCGACGGCAGCGGATCGACCGGCGTGCCCCACAGCGCCCGCCGCTCGACCAGCACCGACAGCCCAAGCTCGTCGGCCGAACCGTGGACCGAGGAAGACCACTCGGCAGCGGTCCGCGCCACCACCTCTCGGTCCGGGAAACCGCACGCGGCCAGCGCGGAGGCGACCGATCCCGCCCACTCGGGCGGCACCGGACCGCTCGCGACCACCGCCCCGCGCGGGATCGACACCGGGGTGAGCTCTCGGCGGGCCTGGCTGCCCACGGCCACCCACACGACCCCCTCGGCGGCCGGCGCCGGCCCGACCAGCTCGAGCGCGCGCGTGGTCAGGGCGTCCATCAGCGCCGAGAGCACGCGCACTACCTCGAGCGCCCGCAGCCGTGCGGCGTGCAGGTCGGCGACCACCCCGGTCAGCCGCTTCGCCACCCCCGCCAGGTCCTCGACCGTCGCGGCGCGCGAGATCGACCGCCGCACCCCGAACCACGAACGGGACTGGGCCGCGAACAGGTCGGCGTCATCGATCACGCCGATCAGCTGCCCGTCCTCGCCCACCACAGGGGCGTGGCGGATGCCCCGCTCGAGCAGCTCGAACAGCACCTCGCCGCCGGGTCGTTCGGGCGGCACCGTGAACACTGGCGTGGTCATGACGGTCGCCACCGGCGCGCTCAACGGCAGGCCAGCACCGACGATCTTGGTCCGGATGTCGCGATCGGTGACGATCCCGAAGCCCTGGTTGCGCAGGTCCACGATCGCCGAGGTCGCGCCGGATTCGGTCATCCGCCTGGCGACCTCGCGGATCCGATCCATCGGCTGGCACATCACGGTGGGCGAGCGGATCATCCGCACGACCGCCTGGTGGCTCGGCGCCGCCGAGCCCACCTCAAGCTCGCGCTGCTTGACCCGGTCCAGGAGCGGGCGCGCTACCGCCACCGGGATCCGGTAGCACAGCGTGTCCTCGGCGGCTCGCGCCTCGAAGCCGGGCGGCAGCCCCGACAGCATCGCGGCGTGGCCGAACGTGTCCCCCGGGCCCAGCAGATCGAGCATGCGGTCGCCGTGGACGATGTCGACCGCGCCGGAGTGGACCACCCGCAGGAACGTGACCGGCCCCCCGTCCTCGGTGAGGATGGCGGCGCCGGCCAGAAAGAACTCGATCTCGGTCTGCGCAGCCAGCTCTCCGAGCTCCTCGGGGCCGAGCGCATCGAACGGCGCCCGCGCGCCCAGAAAGCGCGCGATCTCGCTCAGCGCCGCGTCCAGCGGGACCTCCCCACTACGCCAGCAGCCCCAGTCGCTGTCCGCGCTGCACGGCCTCGGTCCGGTTGCGCACGCCCAGCTTGCGATACACCGCGCTCGTGTGCTCCTTGACGGTGTGCTTGGACAGGTGCAGCTGCTCGGCGATCTCCGGGTTGGTGGCGCCCGAGGCCATCAGATTCAGGACGTCGCGCTCGCGCTCGGACAGCCCCAGGGCCGACGGAGACTCCTGGTGGTCGAAGACCATCTTGCCCAGGCCGACCATCCGCACGGCGCTTGCGATCTTGCGCGCCGGCCAGTCCTTGTAGGCGAACCCGGATGCGCCGGCGGCCCGGGCGGCCGGCGGGGAGATCTCGCCGGCGCCCGAGAACAGCAGCACGCGGGTCATCGGTTCGGCCTCGCGCAGCTTCTCGCAGATCTCCGCCCCGGATTCCTCGCCGATGAACAGGTCGACGAGCGCCACGTGCGGGCGGTACCGGACCGCCAGCTCGATCGCCTCGGCACCCGAGTGCGCGCTCAGGCAGCGGTCGACCCAGGGCTGCTGGGTGAGCATCAGGCGGATCCCCCAATGGACCACGTCGTGGTCGTCCACCACCAGCACGCTGAGGCGCTCGGGGCTGCGCATCGTCGCCTCACTGGTCAACCGGCACCACCAGTCTCACCTGCCAGGTCCCGGGCTCGCGCTGACCGAACTCGACCACGCCGCCGCTCTGGAGCGCCTCTAGCGCGGCCAGCCGCAGGCCCATGCCGGCGCGATGCCGCGTACCGGTCACCCCATCGTTGGCCACCTCGAGCACGAACGCACCGTCGCGGCGCTCGATCCGGACGCTGACCCGGCTGGGATCCGCGTGCTTGTGGGCGTTGCGCACAGCCTCGGCCAGGACTGACTGCGCGAGCGGCTCGAGCGTCGGCGGGACGTCGCCCTCGTCGCCGGCCTCGAGAGTAACTCCCAGGTCGGGGTGCTCGCGAGCCAGGCGCTCGACCTCGGCCACGAACGTCGTCTGGGTCGAGCGCGGCGCGCGCCCGAGCGGGCGCTGGATCGCCTTGCGCAGGTCCGACAGCGCCTCCTGGGTCTCGGCGGCGCAGCGCTGCCGCGCTTCGGCGGGCAGGTCGCCCTCGCCGTCGAGCGCCATCGAGATCCCGAACAGGCGCTGGATCACGCCCTCATGGATCTCGCGAGCCAAGTCGATCCGGTGCTCGAGCTGCCGCGCCCGTTCTCCCTGGGTGGCGACCGTGCGCGCCACCGACGCCAGCGCCGCCGCCTTGCCGAGCGTCCACAGCAGATGCCGCTCGGCGTCGTCCAGCGGGGGCTCCGACAGCAAACGGTCCGCGAAGATCACGCCCAGGTCGCGACCCGCCGCCGCCATCGGCGCGCACACCAGCCGGACGGGCTCGGGAAACAGGCTGATGTACTCGGCGGGGA
>Ga0335074_10016399_pt1 | contig 10431 bp, 8 predicted proteins | sample Lox_Sample_23_FD_206715 | JGI IMG/M metagenome (GOLD analysis project Ga0335074, IMG submission 206715) | Soil microbial communities from Loxahatchee National Wildlife Refuge, Florida, United States - Lox_Sample_2.3 | ecosystem: Environmental > Terrestrial > Soil > Wetlands | place: USA: Florida...
CTTAATATCCAATTTCCACAGCAGAAGTCCAAGCGGAGCTTTCTCTTGCTAGGTACAGGACACTGGTGCAGAAGAGAGATTATCTCAAACATGTCGTAGCATGCTGGTGTTCTCAGCAGCTGTCGCCTGATTGAATTTGCCGTTAATGAAGAGTTACGTGACTCATTTGCAAGTACTACGAAGAAATGGATTACTTTTGCTGAGATCTCTTCGAATAATACACTACGCCTTGTATGGGAGGAGCCTTGAAATTCTATGGCTTTAAGCTTGCTGACAGGGGTGGCATAGTTATGGAGAGTAAATGTTATCTGTTTCTTACAGGCCGTTTAATAAAGGCGTGAATAGAAGCCTTGTAATAAAGGTTGGCGTACCAAAATATTGTAGCAAATGAGAATTTTTGGTGTGTAATCAGTATTTGGGCATCAGCTGCACGTTGTCGGACTCTAATTGCGCTGCAAGTCGTCGGACATTAATTAACCTTAAGGTTATTTTTAGCAAACGGAGATAGCTAAAGGCGTGCAGTCCCCATTTATATTATTCATCAGGATCGGCCCGCGAGTAACAAAGTCAATCGGTTATATACCTAAGGGACTGCACGTTTCGAAAGCAGCATACTAAATAACATTTCGCCACAGTACTTTTTAGTGTTAAGTATATCGGACCTGTTTTATTAGTCAATTTCAAGTGCCTGATCACTTGATGAGGGGTTCGGCCCGTTAGTTGCATCCGAGCTCGATTGCTTCAGCTAACTTACATTGGATATTCAAGCCTCACAAGGCCCAAAAAAAGTCAACTCCAGCCACACTAGCTATTACTATCTACCCTAAGATCAACCTGCACCTACGGTAACGCAGTTAGAGCGCGATCGCCACTCATTTGAGGGTAGCAGATGTCGACCAAAAGTAAGTACAACTGATTCCAGGTTTAATGAGCGTTGCAAAGCATGCTCATCTACCACGACTGACACATCTATTAGTCCTCCCCAACTCTGTGGGAAGAGATATTTCTGAAGAAAATATTCCAATGAAACAAAACACAAACGGAAAACAGGATCTTCAGTTCGTCAACCTACCTAATAACTTAAAACTTGATGTAGCAGCCAGAAAAAGAGTTCGCAGTCATGTGGCACGCGATTTTCGACGGCGAGTTAAAGTTCCAGGTTCTTCTAGTCTTGATGTAGACCTCACCATTGCCAAGTTTGTTACCAGGAATGGGGTACTAGGGCAAAAGCACCGCTTCAGGTTTAGCCGGCAAGGCTTACAAGAAACTGGGAAACAATCCAAACGCATATCGGCTAATCGGAAAGTATCCTCAGTATCTCAAGATAGTATTCTATCGAAACCTCCTATCATACGCGGCGCCAATGCCGTAGAGGACTCTGGAGGAACCGGCATGCCGAGCTTTCCCAGCTTACAAACCCCTACTGCCACTGAAGAGTCCATCCCGAGTCTATCAGTAGATACCTCGTATAGCTCAAACTCTATGTGGGACAAATCAAATGCAGCCTCAAGCCAGTCCAACACAACTAGTCAATGCTGCACAACGCCTCAAAGGGGTAGCGACAGTTTGGGAAGCAGCCAGCTGGTATGCAGAGCCAAATCAGGAAATGATCATTCGTATGTGCAGAAGCTACATCTTGCAACGACCGGAATGGGAAATTTAGATCCTTTCAACACGATGCCAGTCATCGATAGTTCATATCGCACGCAGACATTGATGCATCATTGTAAGCACTCTGTCTCTCTTGCCCATGTCACACCTCTGGTAGTTTTAATGACATGCGTCCACAAAACCAGTCCATCTACGGGTCATGGCCTCGCCGTTGATGATGAATCCACGAAAAGAATGGTTCTCGTTAGCGATACAAGATCACGCGCTTTTTCATGTCGCTCTCTCCCATGCAGCTGGGAACCTTAGCCTGCTCACGCAGAAGGGTGACTCAGTCGAGTCGCTTGTGCATAGAATGGAAGCCATCAGAGTAATTAACGAGCGACTTAATGATTTGAGTTGTGGAATTAGCGATGGAACTGTTGGTGCTGTCGCAAGTATAGCAAGCTATGAAGTAAGTAGCTTTCTTGTTTTGCGACCATGCAGGCTGCCATAGACGGCTTCATAGTACTCAACAAACTCTCCCGAACCAACTCCTTTTGCATTGCGCTACTAACATGCGAGGAATTTCAGGCTACAAATGGCACTCTAGACGGCGTACGGACACATATGAATGGTCTAGAACAGATAGTTAGAATACGAGGAGGCCTACATCAAGGCGGATTTTCCGCTCATCTCCGCCGCCTCATCGCCTGGGCCGACCTGAACTCCGCCAACGCTCTATCTACAGCGCCCCGCTTCCCACCACTCAGCGACAGCCACAACCTGCGAACCGATCAATTCAACATTGACCCAATAGCCTTCCAACTCTACACTACCCCAGCATCCACATCGCCGACAAGCACGACAGCAACAACAAAACCAGACTTCTGTATACCTATCCCCAACTACAGTAACGTCCAAGTCCTAACTCCCAAACTCGCCTACTGCTTCCTCACTCTCCGTCAGCTCTCCCGCCTACTCAATATCTCCGGCCCCAAAGCCGTCATAAGAATGGACCACACCTGGTACAGTGACATGGCCTACACGCTCCAACGGCGACTCATGTCCCTGTCCTCCCCCAATCTCCCTCTTTCCTCCGGTATTGAACGGCCCTGCTGCCTCGCCGCTTTAATCTACCTCGAATGCTGCATCCGCGAAATCCACCCCCGATCGCGTATCGTAGAAACACTCGTCAAAGATCTAAAAGCGGCTTTGCTAAAGTTCAAGGGCCGGGCGAGCAGGGGAATGAGTAACCTGGTGTTTTGGGCACTTGCGGTCGGGACGGCCGTTAGTGCGTCTGGAGAGCCGGGGTTGCATACGTGGTTTGTGGTGCAGTTGCGGGCATTGGGGAGGTTCTTGGGCGTGAGAGGGTGGGAGGGGGCGAGGGGGATTCTGCAGGGGATTTTGTGGCCGGAGAGGGAGAGTGAGTTGACTAGGTCTTTGGTGTGGAGTGAGGTTGAGATAGAGGATGCTAGCGTTGATTGCTGGAGGGATTGAAGAGTTTAATGCGGGGGAGATATTGCCGGCGGCATCTTGGATCACAAACATTGGGAAGGTGGATTAAGGGGGGTAGCTGTTTTGCCAAGACATATATACTGTTGTAGTGCGTTCTTCCGTTGGCTTTTCATATGATTCGGCAATGACGTTGCCGAAGCGTGAAGTATCGGCATTCTGTATGATCATGGCATTGATCAAGGCTTAGAACCGTTCACAATCGTGCATGCAGCCAACCCGAATCGATAAGACGTCCCATTGATAGCCGAAATAAGCATAAACCGTTTTAGGCAATTTTGAAACTGCACTAGATGAATTAGTCTTGGTCCGTAGCCTAATGCAACCTAATGTAACCCCACTTACGAAATACGGAAGTCCGATGTTTTGGTATTTCATACAAGATAAAAGTCTAGCGCCATAAACTGAAACCACACGTACAGATCTACTTGAATGCCATTATCAGTTCCAAAGCAGATACCAACGACTGTTCTTTCCGAGTATGCTCTTGAAAGCTTTTTGCATACGAAGCTCCACCCCAAAAGAAGTGTACCACGCTAGTCAACGCCACAATTGCTACAGCGACTAGCTTCAGGCTGTGTGCTCGCCAAATCTTAGAGCCTCCATTACTAAATTCCAGCGTGATTTAGCGATACCCCTGCTTGCGTGTTACACCTCTTTTGAAGCGGAGCTTCGTACTGTGGTGGGGTTCCGTGGTCCCCTATAAAAATCACATGATCAAGGCCCGCATTAGGGTATCGATGTACAGTACAGCAAGGTAGTGATCCGCTTTTACATTTTACAGGGATCGTAAAATAGGGTCGCATTTTACGTTACAGGTAACAGAAGGATTGCTACGAATCACCATACAAATTGGTAAAATGGGAATTTGTATGGAGAGTAGTAGTGAAATGCAAGTTTTGGGTTAGGAAACCCTCATTTTGGGATAGAAAAGTCTTATTCCGCATATATCTTTAGTGGACATGGTAGGTAATTTTACTTTTCCATTCTCCCTAACCCTAGACTTTGGCTGGATAAAGACTCGCACGTGATATTCCTATCAATAATTGGTAGAGTAGATGCTTTCTAGCCAATGATAGGCCTTGCACAAAGCCACTTGATCTCGTAAGTTTATGGTAAAATAGATCTCTTTTACTTATTTTACAGTTTTTACAGGTAACAGACCCTATTTTACGGTAAATGCGGACCACTAATCAATATAGTGGAGTTCCCACATCTTTTTCAGATCTGCTTCCCTATTTCACATCACTTCCTCGTGACCTTTCTACTCCAGAAGTGTTTGCAAGCCAATAATGTGTAGGGCCGTAAATGTCTCACGTTCCTGCCAACACTCCAGCCAAGTCATGCTATAGATCTCAGGGTTACGAATTTCACCTCTCTGAATGTCTCAAATTTCTACCAATATTCTCCTATTAACGTTGTCTCGGGCCGCAGAAGAAGGGTACAACGAGCTGGGAAACACTCAGGATTCGAGAATCGGCGCCAGAAGAAACAAGGGGGAATTGATGCATACGGAGCTGCCGGCTTCAGGGGAGCGTTGCCGGCTCGTGAGACTGCTAGAAATGACGAGGCCAAGCGAGTCACTCAACTTCGATTAGACAAGGACATGCAACATAGAAATGGCCCGGTAGCACAGCAGGATGGGCTTATCAAGGACTTGAAGGAGGCTAACAACAAGATTCTGGGCTACGCGATCACATTGAAGGAGCTGGACAAGGAAAAGCCACGCGAGAAGGTGAATAACATCATTCGAGACCGCAATCTGGAGGAGGCAGTGGGAAGTCTTTGCGACTGAGGAGGCGGCTCGTTTGGTGGTTGATGAAGAAGGAAGCTGTTCATAGAAGTCACAAAACTAAAAGTGCGGATTCGACTCACAAAATCAGACGAACGTGTTCAATATTGGAATATCCCTATCTCGACAAGCAATAGATTGAGCCATCCATCAAGTAATGCTGCTTAGAACGAGAAAGATGATACCAAAGGGATGGAGAAGGATGATTGTAGAGAGAAGGACAGTCCACTCGAAGCATCTGAACCATATAGCCTTATTCCCTTTCTCACGTGATGATAAATTCTCTCAATTCCAGCTCCTTCTCTTTTTTCTCAAGCATGTCCAGTACCTCTGAGTTCATAATCCCATGCAGATAGCAATCACCAACGAAAGAAAAAGTCGTAGCCTCCCCCTCCGCATGTGCAACATTCGGTCTGAGCACGTGCGGCACGCCAGCGCCAAGGAAGACACAGATAACATCGTCGACCTCACAATTCGCGGGCGCGAGTCCCACACGTCCCTTCGTGGTGGTGATGAACCTGCGCCCTGAGCAAGCCTGGACAGCACAAGAAGCGTAAATGCCTGATAGAGATTTTTCAGTCGCATTCAGATGAGCATGTAGAGGGCCTTCGGCGAAGAGTGCCTGGTATCCCGCGAGCATCTCTTCTGTTGACCATTTGTGACCGCCATGAGCTCTTGCTACGTCTGCGATCAAGGTTCGACAATACTCCTCTGGGATCGGGGTCCCATAGACTGCTTGGGCCATCCGGAGAGTCTCGTCGTGAAATTGAGATAGGAGTTTTTTGCGTTTGTCTCGATCTCTTTCCCTGAGGTGGGGGTATTGGGCGCTGACGATCTTGTCGATCTTGTCAACTTCGACACCTTGAATGCTTAGAAAATCCGAATCTGTCACAGCCACTATCGAAGATTCCTCTGTCGAGGATCTTATTCCAACAAAATACGAATTGAACTGCACGCATTCGTTCACTTTCATCAAGTCTGGACACCATGTAGGGAGTCCAAGCTCGATGTCTCGTTCGAAAGGAAGACTCAAGAGGTGGAGCTGAAGATCGCTTTGTATGGCGGCTTTGAAGGCATCGAGGAAGACTCGACGCTTGTCTTCTCGATATTTCGGGTCTATTTTCTTCCTAATGGACTCATCGACCATTCCGAGCATGCCATAGATCTTGTCAACATCATCTCTGCATCCTTTGAAACCACAGCTCCAGAGCAGGTGAGTGAAATCAATCTTCTTCGATTTCTCTCTTGCCCTCCGATACGTTTGTATCCAATGGATGGACTTATAAGAGATCTCTTTCTCGTCGTGAAGGCCTCTCAAAGGCATGAGGGGAGCAGCGCCGTACACGGTATACAGCCTGAAAATCAAATCCCAGTCTAGGATATTGTTGCCGTAATATACGACCAACCGCTTAGCCAGGACTGCTTCTTGAAGAGTCCAGACACGTCCATACCAGTCTTTATGGAGGATATCTACCATGATCGCCCACACCTGGTCGTCGTTTGTTGGCAATCCTGCTGACACAGAGGGAAGGAAGGAGGGACCGATCCGGACCACATTGCGTTCAATTTTCTTGACTATGCTCGGGATTTGCTCCAGATAGGCCGCAACGTTGAGGACGCCAGGTGGAGGGTCACCCAACCACACGAGCACGTCGTGAGCACGTCCGTAAACTTCGCCCATAAATTTGACCTGCTTATCCTTTTCAATTGGGTCCTCCTGGTTGATGCAAATCTGATCTATCCATAACGTCCGATATTCGCCTGCATCCGTAAGGGACAAGATTCTGTGCAAGGCTGTGTACAGGTTCTGCGGGACATCGAAGATTGGCTCATGGCGGCCTATAGGAAACTTTGGGTTTTCAGCTCCCCAGAGATACGATAATGCTTCATATCGGGGTTTTTCTTCGAGCAGGTTGCAGGTTCGGATACGTCCCTGAAGCTTGTCGTCCTCGGGATCTCTTGCGATCACGAGGAGGCGAATCTCCCCCGGGTCTAATGGTTCGTATTTATACCGCTGCATTTGAGGCATACAGGACTTCCAAGATCCTTTCTACAACCAAACTCCCGGATTGGTAGAAGGAAGATGGAAGAGAGAGATAGTGGAAGAAATAGGTTCGTCACGATGATAGAGCGGGTTCTTGTTCGGTGAGACGCGACACAGCTGAAGGTTTGGTGGCTTGTGGCTGCAGCGCGTGACGAATCTCGCGACAAAAGCAAGGCTTTAAAGTACTGTCCGTAAATGCAAAAGCAAACATACTAACCGACTTTCATTCGCTGCTTATGGCGTGTGAAACAACCTGACCTGCCCCGCGTGCGGCTGAAATCTTCCCTCTCTCGATCCTAGGGGCCAGGGCTAGATAAGACGACGTTGACCACTCATTCCTTCCCAGCAGTGCTTCAATCTATCTAGGACACTGGATGGGACAGGACTGCCCAGAAACACGCACTCGATATGAAGAAACTAAAAGCTATTCTTAGTAGCAGCAGTAGTAGTAGTAACAGCAACGGCAGCAAAGAGGGAGATCGTGCTGCTCGCGGCACTGCCCTCCAGCATCATGAGTTTGCAGACAAGTCAGGATCCTCTGGAGCCAGTATTCCTTGGGCTCAGACTCCCAATATCGCTCCTCCTTCGCTCCCTGGGCCCTCGCCTGCACAACCCCCGCGTCCGCTCATCAACAACGCCGTCTTAGGGTCTTTGCCTTCAGCGATGATGCGCGCGGCACCAGGACCGAGTACGACAGGGCTGAATCCGGCTCGGCCCGGTAATGCTACATCCTCTACGCAACAGCCACAGCAGCGCAATTTCCCCGGCGTGAACGGCAGCCAGGCCATCCCCTTCCACGAAAATCGGAGGATCAACGCAGAGATAGCTGCCCTCGTCATCGGAGATGCGTCGAACCCAAATGCGGTTTCAAGAAATGCTGCGGGCTACATAGTATCTCCAGAGGAGAGTGCACTGATCCGGAGCCTGTGTTCGGTCATCTGCAGATGGTGTGACAGATGTAAATCCGGTATGTTGTATAAATACTTGAATCAAACAAAGCCGCTCATTTACTCACTACATGACTGACGCACGATAAGGCATTCCATACTACAAAGACAGCTTCATTTGCCTGGAATGCAAATTCTGGCTCTGTCGTGGCTGCCGCTACGTCCACACGACGTTACACCCCCAGCGAATCCGGGTCGAGATGCGTCAATGGATTAACTTTTCCAACGAATATGAACCCGTGTCAAACTGCAGCAAATGCTCGACGGTCCAGCGGGCCCGGCTGCAATGCAGTTCAAAGAATTGTAGCCATTCTTTGTGTGTGGCTTGCTTCCACGTCGGTGTCTACCTTGACAACTTCCTCAAAGATCATCTCGAGAAGGAGCCGATGCACCAGGAGTTCTTCGCCATCTATCCGGAGGAGTGGAGTGTTACGGAGACGTGGAGGACGAGCACCTGTGTGTGCTATAAGTAAGTCTCTCCTCTTCCCGCGCTCGGCCTATTTGACTTCTTGGCCACTCGGACGGTTCCGCGTAACTTTGAAAAGAGAAAATCAGCACAGAACCTCTTACAACATCTGTGGTAACTAACTTAGAATCCAGGGAGATTACTGTGGGAAGACGTCCAGCGTGGTCAACACACTGCGAGAAATGTCACGCCCGTAAGTTGTTGCGAGGTCCCCTTGTCGCTGTTTCCAAGTTAATCGTCCGTTGCTGGTATAGCAATAGAGATCGGCAGCAGTATCTACTGGTGTCGTGATTGCCGGCAAGCCTGGGGGTTCGGTCAGTGGATCTGTGAGCCATGTTTCCGCGAGACGAACGAAGACAATGTGCAACACAAGCAGAGGCATTATTTCATCAAAGCACTTATTAATGAAGACCCTAATCTCCCCGATAGCCACAAAGAGAGATTCTACTGTCCAATATGCCAGCAATGTAGGTACTTTCGCATTAGTGAATAGTATTCATGGCGTAAGTGACTTGGAGCTGACAATTACCGTGCTCTGAAACAGGGCTAGGAGAGACTGACTACGCCTCTCACAAGCACGCCACGGGCAAGTACTCCGACGCAATGAGCGTCCAGAGAAACCCGGACTTGTATTTTATGCTCAGCCCAAGACAAAAAGACTGGCAACGGCTCAACATGTATAGAAGTTGCGACAAAGAGCTCGTAGCCAAAAACTCCACCCAGTATCCTGATGAAATTGCGAGCGGCACTGCAATATCGAAATGCGTGATGTGCCAGTTTTGTAAGTAGTCTCCTAACCTTACGATCCAGTAAAGGTTTTCGGTGCTGATGGACTTACTACTAGTGCTGGCGTACAACAAGCCCGCGACGATATGTATCAAGGGCAACTGTCGTCACAATATATATTGCGCCTCCTGCACCGACTCCCGCAGGATCGACCACCGCCACAAGGACTCAACGTACGTCGTCAAGCTTCAACGAAAGGTAAATTTGCCAGTCGCAAGAGTGCAGTGCGCGAAGTGCCGAAAGAGTAAGTCCTCACAGCCCGGCTTCTCCATTGAAGCTCCTTAGTCGAGTACCTGTCTTCAGGCCTCCGCTCCCTCAGACTTCAGACTGACTTCGGCTCTTCTTAGGTTGGTTCAAAACCCATTTCATTGGTATTTTCTGCGGCCACTGCAAATACTTTGCCATCTGCTGGACATGCATCGGCGCCGCTTCCAAGAGTGCTTCCTTTGAACTCGCCGGGGGCCTGCCTCACCAGATCACACCAAACAGCAGCAGCAATAAATGTCCGGCGTCGGACTGGATCCTGATCTATGAACCGGTCCCGAAGGTCATTCGGGCTTGATTTATGTGCATAAATTCTGAGGCACGCTTTAAATATTGAATACATCGCTTTCACCAACGAGCAGTTTCATCTCAACCAATTTTGTTCCAGTTTCATTTTCACGTTAGCAAAATTAAAGCCCTGCCTATTATAAAGGCCGCCCGCCTATGACGTAGTCAGGCACCTGATGCCTGTCTTCGGTAATTCTCCTCTGCCTAGGCGCTAGACGCTAACCGGTATGGGTACTCTACTTAGCTGGCTCGGGGACTACCTTCGAGCATCAATATCTTTATAGTTATCTTTTACGGGTCGGACAGTTTGTTTTTACGGGAGGTTTACGGACGCGCATCAGTTTTACGGGGTTTAATAGGAGGTTTTACGGACATGGAATAGTCTTTCTTTTGTGTGTTTTGGGCATTGCGTTGCCTCCGTCCCTATTGCCAGCTATTCCGTGGCTTCGAGCTTGTACGCTGCCCTACCTGTTGCCCTGACGACCGTGCACTTCGACGATACATCCATTCATTCCCTCCACAATATATTAAGACGCAACATTGTGTTCGTAGAAGATTGGTTCAAGTATCGAAAGTTATTTCGGATCTTTTACCAAATTTGAGGTATAAAATCATCCCCAGACTGGTGAAAGCAATAATCACTTGTAAGATTCACACAGTGTCCCAAACTTAATTTGAGGCAAAGACCCTATCGCTATTTAATAGAACATAGAGTAAGGATGAGCCACATATGAAGCCTCGG
>Ga0335074_10016400_pt1 | contig 10431 bp, 9 predicted proteins | sample Lox_Sample_23_FD_206715 | JGI IMG/M metagenome (GOLD analysis project Ga0335074, IMG submission 206715) | Soil microbial communities from Loxahatchee National Wildlife Refuge, Florida, United States - Lox_Sample_2.3 | ecosystem: Environmental > Terrestrial > Soil > Wetlands | place: USA: Florida...
CAGGTAGCGCAGCACGACAACCTCGCGCTGGCGCCGCGGCAGCCGTCGCAGGGCCGCGGTCAGGGCCTGACGCAAGACAATCTGTTCGGCGGGGTCGGGCCCCGCCATGTGTTCCCCTGCAGTACTGGCTGCGGCGCGCGGGAGGCGACGGATCGCCTCGTTCACCGCCACTCGCAGCACCCACCTCTCGCGCCACGGTGCCGGGCCGATGCGCTGCCAGCGCAGATGCGCCTTCGCCATCGCCTCGATGGCGGCGTCCTCGGCGGCGGCGTGCTCCCCGGTCACCCTGCGGGCTACTGCCACAGTCTTGGGAAAGACCGCTCGAAAGAACGCATCGAAGCCGTGCTCATCGTCCGCCCGCCCTGGTCTCACACCCCTACAACCCTTCAGGTGGCAGCTTCTGGATGACAGGGCCAGGCATCTTTCCTGACCGCACGCGTCCCGCGAGGCGAGCTCCCGCCGACCCGCCAGCCTTAGGCGCGGAAGCGGTACCCCATGCCGGGCTCGGTGAGCAGGTAGCGCGGCGCAGACGGATCGGGCTCCAGCTTCCGGCGCAAGTTGGCCACGTAAACGCGGAGGTAATTGGCCTCGTTCTGATAGCCGGGGCCCCACACCTCGGTCAGCAGCTGCCGCTGGCTGACCAGCCGGTCGGCGTTCCGGACGAGCACCTCGAGCAGCTGCCACTCGGTCGGCGTGAGACGCACGTCCGCGCCAGCCCGGACGACGCGCTTGGCGGCCAGGTCGACGGTGAAGTCGGCTGTCGTCACCACCGGCTCGTCCGGAGCGGGCGAGGCGCGCCGAACGGCCGCGCGCAGCCGGGCGAGCAGCTCATCCATTCCAAATGGCTTCGTCACGTAGTCGTCTGCGCCAGCGTCGAGCGCCGCTACCTTCTGGCTCTCCTGCCCCCACGCCGAAAGCACGATGATCGGCGTCGTGGTCCAGCCGCGTACCCCCCTGATCACCTCGGTGCCGTCCATATCCGGCAGCCCGAGGTCGAGGATGAGCACGTCCGGCCGCTCGCGCGCCATTGCCGCCAGCCCTGATGTGCCGTCGGCAGCAGTGCTGACGTCGTACTTGCGGGCAGTCAGGTTGATCTTCAGAGCCCGCAGAATCGGTGCCTCGTCGTCGATGACGAGAACCTTGGTCATGGACCGGCCGGCACGCTCGCCGCATTCGCGGCGGCGCACGGCAGCGTGACCCGCATGGTCAGTCCGCCACCGGGCGTGTCAGTTGCTGTCACCGTGCCGCCCATGATGTCGACGAAGCCCCTGACGACGGCAAGCCCGAGGCCGACACCGGCACCGCCGGACGGATCAGCACCGCGTGCGTCGAGTCGCTGGAACGGCTCGAACATCCGCTCCTTGAGCTCGTCCGGCACGCCACGCCCGCGGTCGACGATGTCCAGCAGGACGTGGTCGCCGTCGCGCCTGACGCGCAGCACCGGCGGCTGACCCGCCGGCGAGTAGGCCAGCGCGTTGGCGAACAGGTTGGCCAGCACGCGCTCCAGCAGCCCGGGATCGGTCAGCACCAGCGGCAGGCCGTCCGGCACCTCGAATCTCAGCTTGCTGCCGTCGGCACCACCTAGGTCGAGACCAGTGTCCAGACCCCGGAGGGCCATCGGGGCCACCTCGTCGATCGCGGTGGGCCGCAGGAACGGCTGCAGCGAGCCGGTCGTGAGCCGGCTCATATCCAGCAGATTGCCGATCAGCGCGTCGAGCCGGTCGGCCGATGCCTCGATAGTTGCCAGCAGGGCAGCCTCATCCGCCGGGGTCCACTCCACGTCGGTCTGGCGTAGGGTGCTGACGCTGGCCTTAATCGAGGCCAGCGGAGTCCGCAGGTCGTGACTGACCGCGGCGAGCAGCGCGGTGCGCATCCGGTTCCCTTCGGCGAGGGCCTCGGCCTGTGCTGCCTGCGTCCGCAGCCGGTCCCGGTCGAGCGCGGCTGCCGCCTGCGCGGCAAGGCCGTCTAGCAGCCGCGGCGACAGCGGCCGCGTCTGATCGGCGACCTCCAGGATCAGGTCGGGCCTGGCCGACGCCCGCCACGTGGTGCCCTCAGTATCGACGCTGCCGGCCACCCGGACCCACTGCCCACCGGACCGCTCCAGCAGCCGGGCCTGGCCGCCGCGACTCCCGGTCAGGTGGTCAAGCACAGCGGCGGGCGTGTCCTGGCCGCCCAGCACAGTCTGGGCGAGGGCCAGCAGGTCCGCCGCCTCCTCAGTGCTCCGCGCGGCCTGCCGGGCCCGCAGCGCGGCCAGGTGCACGACGCTGCTCACTGTCACCGCGACAGTCACGAACAGCAGCAGGGCCAGCAGGCTCCGCCCGTCGGCGATCGTCAGCGTGTGCAGCGGCGGCGTGAAGAACCAGTTCACCAGCAAACTCGCGACGACCGCGGCAAGCAAAGCCGGCCAGAACCCGCCGACGACCGCGACGGCTACCACCGCGACCAGGTAGATCAGCAGGTCGTCGCCAAGGTCGAGGCGGAGCGGGGAAACATCCAGCGCGACGGTCAGCAGCGGCAGACCAGCGGCGAGCAGCAGCACCCCGGCCACCGTGCGGCGCCCGCCAACGCTCTGGGTGACCTGGGTCAGCGCAGCCAGGTGCGTGCGCGCGCCCGGGCCCGTCAGCCCGGGTCGGCGCACCCGCTGGTCCCGCTGCTCGGGGCCAGAAACCTCCACAACCCACAGTGTGAACGATGCCGAGGCCCGGCGCACTACGGCACCGGCAGTCAGCCCCGCAAGCATGCAGCCTGCCAGGAGCAGGGCGGCTCCGGCGGCCAGCCGGTCATCGGGACGCAGCTGCGCGTACGGGGGTCTGGAGAACCCGATCACAGTCAGCCAGCCGATGACGGCAAGTACCGGCGCGGCAGCCAGCTCGGCGACTGCCGACCCGGCGGCCACGACGGCGGCGGCGAAGCCGAGCACCCAGCCCGCCGACACGCCGCCGTGCGTCCCGGCAGCCGCCGCGCCGACCAGCAGCAGGGCGAAGAAGCCGGCCGGCAGCGCGAGCGGCGCGGCCAGGCCACGGCGGCGCGCCGGAGGCGGCTCCAGGCCGCCAGGGTTCGTAATCCCGCGGTCCATGCTGCCGCGGTCCGCTCCGCCCTGGCCCACTCCCCCGCGGTTCACGCTGTCAGTTCACCCCGCGGCTGCGCCCGCGCCGCTGATCTTCACACCTTCTTAACGCCGGTGACCAGGGTCTTCACAGGTCCTTTGCGGTGCCGTCGGCGCCGCTGGCTAGACCGGATCGAAGCACAGGCAGAACGGGTGGCCCGCAGGGTCGGCGTACACGCGCCAGTTGGCGCCGCGGCCGGGCAGCGGCCGGCCGCCGGCCTGAAGGACCTGCTGCTGCGCCGTGTCGATGTCATCGACGGTCACGTCGAGATGCACCTGCTGGGGGCGGGCCGGGTCCGGCCAGTCCGGCGCCTGGTATCCGTCGACTCGCTGGAAGGTGACATTTTCCGCCAGGCCGTCGCCGCCCAGCCACGCGCCATCGTCGCCTTCGTAACGCACCTCGAGGCCGAGCAGCCTGCCGTAGAAGGCAGTTAGCGCCGCCGGGTCGGGGCAGTCGATACATACTCCGAAAACGCGGACTGGCTCATCCTGGTCACTGGCGCACAGGCAGAACGGGTGGCCTGCCGGGTCGGTCATGACGATGAGCTGGGCCCCGCCGCCGCCGACTCGCGCGGCGCCCAGGGACTCCGCCCGGCGGGCTGCCTCAGCCACATCGGGCACCTGAAGGTCCAGATGCAACTGCTGCGGCAGTTGCTGTGAGGGCCAGGTCGGACGGACATGGTCCGGCGCGGGCTGGAATCCGAGATACCAGCCATCCGCCGTCCGGATCAGGGCCCAGGAGCTGTCATCCCCGAGGACCTCGCCATCCAGCAAGGCGGTGTAGAACCCGGCGAGCGCATGGTGATCTGGCGCATCGAAGGCGACGCAGCGAAACTTGCCGATCATGTGCACGATTCTGCCGTCGCCGGGCCGGTCTGTCCGCTGAGATACGGCAGCCGCGATACGGGACCCCGCGATACGGCACCCTGAGATACGGCACCCTGAGATACGGCGAGCGTCAATTCCGGACGGGTTACTACCGGAATCAGGGACGGGCGGGTGAGAATCTGACGATGGGATCCGACGCCAGCCCTGCGGCACGCGCACTGTTCACGCTGGAGCTGATTCAGTCCAGCCCCGGCATCACCGCGGACCGGCTCGCGGACAAGCTCGGCGTCTCCGAACGGGCGGCCCGGCGCTACGTCTCCATCCTGCGCGAGGCCGAGATCCCGATCGAGTCTGTCCGCGGGCCCTACGGCGGCTACCGCCTGGGTCGCGGTCTCCGGCTGCCGCCGCTGACATTCACGGCCGCTGAGGCCCTCGGCCTCGTCATGGCCGTCCTGGATGGTCATCATCAGGCGAGCGACCCCGCCGATCCGGTCGGCAGCGCGCTCGGCAAGATCATGCGCGCGCTGCCCCAGCCGGTGGCAGCCCAGGCCGAGGCGGTCCGCCGGGCCACCGCCCCCGCTCCCGACCGCGCCGCCGCGCGACCCGACCCCGATACCACCGCCACGCTGGTCCAGGCCGTCTCAGACCGCCGCCTGGTGCGCCTGCGCTACCGGTCCGAGAAAGGCGCGGAGTTCGTCATCGAAGCCGAGCCGTGGTCGGTGATCGTCCGCCACGGCCGCTGGTACCTGCTCTGCTGGTCCCGCACCGCAGACGGACGGCGGGCGTACCGGGTCGACCGGATCGGCGAGGTCACGGTCCTGGGCGGCGGCCTCTTCTCCCCGCCCGCCGACCTGGATCCCGTGGCCATGCTGGAGGCCCATCTTGCTGTCGGCTGGGAGTACGAGGCCGAGATCGTCATCGACGCGTCGTTCGAGTCCGTGGCGTGGTGCGTGCCTCGTACGCTCGGGCGGCTCGAGGCGCTGGATGCCGGGACCTCGCGGCTGTCCGGCAGCACCGGCAATCCGGCCTGGTACGTCGAGCAGCTTGCGGGGATCCGCGCGCCCTACCGGATCCTGGGCGGTCCTGAGGTCCGCAATGCCGCGCGCGTTATCGGCGAGCGGTTCCTCGCTGCCAGCGGCTAGGCAGCGCGGCCGGAGCTAGGCAGCACGGCCGGAGCTAGGCAGCACGGCCGGAGCTAGGCAGCACGGCCGGCGGCCTTGTCGACGACGATCCGCACCACCACGCGCACCATGCCGGGCCGGTCTGGCTGCGGGTCCCTGCCGTCGTACTTCCAGGACAGCCGGGTATCGAGCTGCCGGCCGACGTCGGGCGCCATCGACGCGCGACCGCGCAGCTCCACGTAGTTCTCCGGATCGGCGGAGTCGATCACCGACACGCTGACCCGCGGGTCACGCAGCATATTGCGGTGCTTGACGCGCCCTTCCACCGTCGAGAACACGACATCGTTGCCGTCGCGGCCAGCCCAGATCACCGATGTCTGCGGGCTGCCGTCCGGATTGATAGTGGCCACCACGGCGTAGTTCTTGCCGTCGAGCAGCCGGTTCGTCGCCTCGCTGAGCGCCAGTGCCATGTCTGGCACGGTAGCAAGGTCCTGGCCAGGCGCTCAGCGCGCCGGCCCGGCCAGCCCCGCCAGGACTGCCGAGGCCTGGTCCCGTAGCGGCGATGGGGTATCGAGCGAGAGCACGTGGCGGAGCGCCATCGCATAGGCAACGTTGTATGCCTCGTCCGCAGGGACGGAAACGTCTGGCCTGACGCCGGTGCCTTCCCAGTTTGTGCCGGTGACCGGGTTGACTGACCTGGCAAACGGCACTGCGATCGCCATGGTCGGGCTGAGCGGGCGCATGCCAGTGGGGTGTGCCCCGCCCCCGGTCGTCTCGCCGATCAGCTCAGCGCGGCCTTGTGCCTGCAGCGTGTAGCAGAAGTCCTCCCCGCCGGAGAATGTGTCGTGGCTGGTCAGTAGGTAGACCGGCTTGTCCAGATAGCGCGTGCCCGGCACGTACGGCACGCTCCAGAACTGCCGCGTCTCGCCTGTCTCGGCCTCGTAAATGTCGTTCAGGTGGGTGCCTGGACCGTCAAACAGGTAACTGCACCAGAACGCCACGCCGTCCGGCGATCCGCCGCCGTTGCGCCGCAGGTCGATGATCAGCGCATAGGTGCCGGAGACCAGTTCCATCGCCGCGGCAATGGCCGCTCCGGCGTTCTGCGGCAATGCCACCCGGTGCAGATCGATGTACCCGACGTTGCCGTCGAGCCGCTCGACCCGGTGGATGCCGAAGTTGTCCAGGAGCCCGATCAGCTGCCTGTCCGGCCGGTCGGCTGGTCTCGGCGGCGGGCGCATGCGCTCGGGATGAGTACGCACCCGCAGGTGCTTGTCGGCGCAGACCGCATACAGCTGGGTTGTCAGCCGCTCCGCGAGCTCGGGCTCGTCGAGGTCGTCGTACTCCCCCGCAGCCAGCCTGGCCTCGATATCGGCGGCCGCCAGGGCTGCCCGGTCGGGGAACACGTACCGTGACCGCAGTATCGCCATCGCCGTCTGCACGATCTCGCGTGGCGGGACCGGCTCGCTGGCCAGCTCCGGGTCGTGCGGCATGACGATTCGCGGCGCGCTTGCCGGTACCGCGCCGGCAGTATCGCCGTCCTCGTCGACCGTGAACTCCACCAGCCGCGCTGGCGGCAGCCGCCACGAGACCTCGCGTCGCAGCCGGCGCATCGCAGTCTCGTGCTGGGCTGCCCAGGACTGAAGAGACTCGTCGCCGCTCACCGCGACGAACACCCGGATCAGCAGCTCGTCGGGACCTAGCTCCGGGTCGTCAGCCTCGCTCAGCAGCGCGACCCGCTGGACGGTGCCAGCCGGGAAGCGGGTCAGTATCTCGTCGTTGACCCGACGCTCAAGCCGCGCCATCTCCGTGCGTTCCATAGTCGCCCTCTGACCGCAGGTGCTCGTCCGCCGATCAGGACGTCCCTGCCAGGGCAAAAGTTCCCGGCGGCGATTACCAGTTGCCTCGATGCTCGGGCACGAGCAGCACGAACGGAAGCGCTGCGATGAGGACTGCCGCGAAGACAAGGAAGACGTGCGCCTGCGCCCTGCCCGGATCCGCGCTCCGGGCCACGATGGCAGCCGTGATCGACACGGCGGTGATGGCGCCAGCCTGCCGGAACATGCCGCGCAGGCCGGCCACGGCAGCCGCGTGCTCGGGCGCGAGCTGGAGCGTGGCGTTGTTCGACGCCGGTGTCGAGATGCCGGCGCCGATACCGCAGACGCCGGTGCCGAGGGCCAGCCAGGTGTACACGGTAAGGCCGTGCGGGCTCGCGGCGGTGGCGACCAGGCCGACCGCGCAGAGCACGAAGCCGGCCGCGATCGGCCACCGGTAGCCGGTGCGGCGCAGCAGGTACACAGCGATCCCGGCAGTGGCGATCATGCCGACAGCCCGCGCGGTGAGGAGGGTCCCGGCCGGAAGCGGGGCCATCCCGAACCTGTCCTCCGCGTAGAGCGGCACCAGCGGCGCGAAGCCAAGCACCGCGCTGCCGTAGAGGAAGTTGAGCATGTTCATGACCGCGAACCCGCGGCCGGTCAGGAACCGGAGTGAGATAAACGGGGACCGCGCCCTCGCTGAGTGCCGGACGAACGCCACTGCCCCGGCGATTGCCGCGCACTCGGGCACGACGAAGAAGGGGCTGGCCGGGCTCCCGCCATCGCCGCCGAGGTAGGCGATGCCGAGCATGGCGGGCAGCAGCGTACAGCCGAGCAGCAGCACCCCGCGGATGTCGAGGTGCAGGTCCGGGCGGCGGGCGATATCCGGAATGAAGACCGTCCCGAGCGTGATCAGGACGATCCCCACCGGGATGTTGACGAGGAAGATGCCGCGCCAGGACCAGTAGGTGACGAACACGCCGCCCAGCACCGGCCCGATGATCCCGCCGATCGGGAAGATGCTGGAGAACAGCCCCACCGCGCGGTCCCGGTCCTTGCCGAACAGCTCGGCGATGATCCCGGTCGCCGTCGGCATGAACATGCCGCCGCCGGCTGACTGGATGGCGCGCAGCCCGATCAGCAGATAGATGTTGCCGGCCAGGCCGCAGCACAGCGAGGCTGTCGTGAACAGGACAGCCGCGCCGAGGAAGACCCGCTTGCGCCCGAACTGGTCGCCGATCTTCCCGGCCAGCGGCATCACGAGGACCTGGCCGAGCGCGTAGACCGTGATCGTCCAGCTGCTCCAGTTGACCTGAGCATGAAGATCGCGCTGGATGTCGGGCAGGGCAGTCGCCACGATCGTCTGATCGATCGAGGCCATCATCAGCGCGATGGAGACGACGGCGAAAATAACGACCCGCCCGCGTGCCGCATCCTCCGCTACCGGCTCGTGAGCGCCACTCGTCTGTGCAAGCTGTTCCGTCACTTTCAGCACGACCCTACACTGCCTGCCGGCAGGCAACTAGGCGGCGGGCGCTAGGATCTGCGCATGGATGACGATGGCGCGATCCGCCTTCGCCGGGTCATCGCCAAGCTTGCCCGCCAGCTCAACAGCTCGTCGACCGGCGCGGGCCTGACGCCGTCGCAGGCCTCGGTGCTCGGCCTCATCGTGGCGCGCGGGCCTCTTGGCCTGGCCGAGCTGGGCGACCTGGAGAGCCTGAATCCCACCATGCTGTCCCGAGTCATCAGCCGGCTGACCGCGATGGGCCTGATCGAGCGCATCCCGGACCCGGAGGACCTGCGCAGCGCATCAGTGATCAGCACCGCTGCTGGCCGGGAGACCGACCAGCAGATCAAGGCGCGGCGCGCAGCGGCGGTCTCGCGGTGCATGGAGATGCTCCCGCCCGCCCATGCCGCGGCGGTCACCGATGCTCTCCCGGCACTGGAGGAGCTTGCCGAGACCCTTCGCCAGTTCGGCCGTGACGAGGACGCCCGGCATCCCGCCACCACGGACGCGTCAACCTCATGATCGGCCACACTGCGACTGCCCCTTCGGCACCTCCGATAGGGACTTTCGGCTCTTGGCCCGGGCGCCTCTCGAGGGCTTGCCTGTAGCTATGTTCGTCTCGGCCAGCCTGGTGCTCGACCTCAGCGCCGCCACGGCGCAATCGAGGCTGACCGAGATCGTCCGGGACACCGCACTGACCCAGGCGTCGCAGGAGGCATACCTGAGCGGGATGGATCAGCTGCTGAGGGTGGGCCCGCTGGGCGACCGGGCTGGCGCATCCCGGCTTGTGCACGTCCAGCTGCTTGATCCGGTGTACCGGGACGACGTCATGACCGTCGGCATTCGCTGGGAGGCGGTTGGTCGCACTTCCAGCTTGTTCCCCGTCCTCGACGCGGATATCAAGCTGAGCGCCTCTCCGGGTGGTCGTGAGTCCCGGCTTGAGATCATCGGATGCTACCGGCCGCCGTTCGGCATCGTCGGCGCGGGCCTGGACCGGGTGCTGATGCACTCGGTCGCTGAGCTGACCTTGCGCTCCGTTCTGACCAGCCTTGCCGCGTCCCTGACCGAGACCGCGCCAGCGGCCGAGCCGGCGTCTGCTGTATCGCCAGGCCAGGCTGCGTGGCCTGAGCAGATCGGACCGCATCCCGTCTGCGGCTGAGCGGGCGTCGCGTGCCCAATCCAGCCCATCCGGCCGGCCTGATGCGATCATTACTGGCATGCCTGACGACTCGCTCCCGGTCGACTGGGCGGGCCGCCAAGCGATCGTCCAGCTCGCCGAGCAGGTCGACGTGGGAAACGCCGGTCAGCTCCGGGACCAGCTGCTGATTCTGATCAACCGGGGCGCCACGGCAGTCATCGTGGACATGACCCGCACCGCATCCTGCGACCACGCCGGCCTCGACGCGATCGCGCGCGCCTATCAGCGAGCTGCCGCCAACGGCATCCAGCTGCGGCTCGTCGTCTCGGCGCCCGTTGTCCGGCGCACCCTCAGCATCGAGGGCATCGACCGGCTCGTCTCGATCTTCCCGACCGTGGCGGCGGCGCTCGCCGCGGGAACCCCCGGCACGAGCGCTGCCGCCAGAGTCACCGAGGCAGAGAAGCTCAACGGCGGTCAGCCGGCCGGACTGGCTGCTGAGCCGACTGTCGGTGCTATCACGCCAGCCGTGCTGTGGCAGCTCATCGACGCGCTCGGTGACGGCCTGGCGCTCACTCGTGCGGACGGCGAGATCGTCCTGGTCAATCGCCGGTGCGCGGAAATGTTCGGCTACCAGCCCGATCAGCTGATCGGCCGGCGCGTCGAGACGCTCGTTCCGCCGGACCTGCGGGTCGCGCACGAGGGTTACCGCGCTGCCTATGCGCGGGCACCGGCACCACGGCCGATGGGTGAGCGAGCCCGCCTGGTCGGCCTCCGCAGCGACGGGGCGACCATCCCGGTCGAGATCAGTCTCAGCCCGGTACCGACTGCGACCGGCCACTTCATCCTTACCGTGATCCGTGACGCTACCCAGGCCAGGCGCCGCCAGGACCTGGCTGACCTCGCCAGGTCGGCCGTATCCG
>Ga0335074_10016401_pt1 | contig 10431 bp, 11 predicted proteins | sample Lox_Sample_23_FD_206715 | JGI IMG/M metagenome (GOLD analysis project Ga0335074, IMG submission 206715) | Soil microbial communities from Loxahatchee National Wildlife Refuge, Florida, United States - Lox_Sample_2.3 | ecosystem: Environmental > Terrestrial > Soil > Wetlands | place: USA...
TTGTCGAGAATCCCGAGCAGCAGCTGCCAGAGCGCATCGCTCGCCTTCTCGATCTCGTCGAAGAGCAAAAAGCTGATCTTGAGCTTGTCGGTGTGGTATTGGGCGAGCGCCTCCTGCGTAATCAGCGGGTGCGTCTCGCGATGCCCCAGGTATCCCGGGGGTGAGCCGATCAGCTTGGCGATCTCGTGGGAGTGCTGGAACTCGGCGCAGTCGACCTTGATCACCGCGCGCGGATCGCCGAACAGAACCTCCGCCGTCGCCTCCACCACGCGCGTCTTTCCCGCACCGGTCGGTCCCAGGAACAGCAGGTTGCCTACCGGCCGTCCCGGCGAATTCAGGCCGGCACGAAACACTTGATACAGGTCCACCACCGCCTGCACCGCTTCGTCCTGCCCAACGATCTTCCGACGCAACCCCGCCTCGAAGTCTCGCGACTCCACGCTGCGGAGCGTCGGGTCGAGTTGTGTTGCTTGCGCGCCCATGGTGTTGCTCCCTACCGGAACCTTCTTCCGCCCTCCGGACTGCGCGGCACCGACCGCTCGAACTGATCCAACTTGATGTCGAGCGTCGACCGCAACAATCTTAATTGCGTGACCAGTTCCCGGCTTGAATTGGCTCGGTCTGCCAGCCTTAGCAAAGGCGGCGACAGATCGGCCAGGTCCAGGTTGAGGTTTCGTAATGTGCTCATCAGGCTCTGTACGTACATCGACCGAATATCAAAAAGCTCGACACGGCTGTTCACCTGCTCTCTTAGGCCGGACCAGTCCAGGTCGAGGAAGGGGTGGTTCCGCGATACTTTGCGGACAATTTCGTCGGTGATTCGCGGCCGCTCGCCCAGCCGGGCCAGATGCAGCTGCTGCACCTTGCCCTGCCGGCGCACGTTGTGCACCAGATAATAGGTGTTTCCTTTGCGCCGAACGAATGCCACAACCGTCTCCTTCCGGGCCAAGGACCGCGTCCAACGAGCTGTAGTGTATGGCCCTTCCACTACACCGTCAATGGTACGATGCCTGAGATAGAAGAAGGTTGCTTCGAAGTGGTTATTACCGTTGCGGAACGATGCAGAGGTGGCTAAGACGAGACTTGCACGAACTTCCTTATAGGCGGCGAATGGGTTCGATAAACAAAACTTTCCCCTGCAATATTAGACGCGCGAAATCGACCGCCGACTCTAGCCAATGGAGCGTGAAACCTTGACGCAGAGCAAGAAAAAGCAGAATTCCCGGGAGCCTGTTTATCGCCTCGTGAAGCGAATACCACGTGGACGCGTAACCACCTACGGCGCGCTCGCGCGGGCTCTGAAAGTGCCCGGCGGCGCTCGCGTCGTCGGTTACGCCATGGCCGGCTGCCCGAATGGCCGCGGCATTCCGTGGCATCGGGTGGTCGGCGCGGGCGGACGCCTGATCATCCGCGAACCTTATGGCAGCAAGCAGCGGCGACTGCTCGAATCGGAAGGCGTTGAGATCGGAGTCCGCGCGATCGACATGGGGCGCTTCGGCTGGTCGCCCGAAAAGCCCCTCAAAAAGGGATCCAAGGCGCGCGCGGGGAAGCGCAGAAAAGCGCAGTGATTCGCGCTCAAGTTCCCGATTTGATATAGAATTCCTCTTCATAGCATTGAGGATTCATTCGTGACTGAAGGCGTTATTCAAGTCGAAAATCTCCGCAAAAGTTACGGCGCCGTCGAGGCGGTCCGCGGCGTGAGTTTCTTCGTCGAGCGTGGCGAGGTCTTTGGCCTCCTCGGGCCCAACGGGGCCGGCAAGACGTCGACCGTCGAAATCCTGGAGGGCCTTCGCACGCCCGATAGCGGCATAGCGCGCGTCTGCGGCCTTGATCCCGAAAAAAGTGGCGAGGAGTTCAAGCAAAAGATCGGTGCCGTCCTGCAGTCGACTGCCCTCCCTGATAAATTGCGGGTGAAGGAGGCGGTCGAGCTTTTCGCCCACTTCTATCGTCATCGCGCCGATACGGATAAGCTGCTCGCGCGATTTCAGCTCGAAGAGAAGCGCAACGCATTCTACAGTCACCTTTCCGGCGGCCAAAAGCAGCGCCTCGCGCTGGCCATGGCTTTGGTGAACGATCCCGAAGTAGTGTTCCTGGATGAACCAACCGCCGGCCTCGACCCTCAGGTGCGCCGCGAAATTTACGACATCATCGAAGAACTGAAGCGCGAGAAGAAGACCGTTCTGCTGACCACCCACTACATCGAAGAGGCCGAGCGCCTCTGCGACCGCGTGGCGATTGTCGATCGCGGCCTCGTGATCGCGCTTGGGACGCCGCGCGAGCTGAAGCACAGTTCCGCCGGCACTACTCGCATCGAGGTCCGTCTCGCGCGCCCGCTTGTGAACGGCATGCTATCCGGACTGGACGGCGTCGCCGACTGCCGCGAATTCGAAGGCACCTACGTGCTGCACTCGGCGCGTCCGCCGCAGACGATCGTGGCGCTCGTAAAGCGCCTGGAAGCCGAAAACAACGAGCTGCAGAGCCTGGAAATGTTCTCGCCGTCCCTCGAAGATGTCTTTATTGAACTCACCGGGAGGCGGTTGCGTGAATAGAAGTTGCGTCAATAGGAGTCACCGACCTTGAGCAGCACCTGGACACTCACGAAAATACGGGTTCGGCTCGCGCTCCGCAATCGCGCTTACTTCTTTTTCAGCCTCGCGATGCCGATGATCTTCCTGTTTGGCGCCGTTGCGCTGATTGGTCGCGGCCACACCGAATGGGTTGGCTACATTCTTGGCGCGATCCTCACCACAACCGTGATGGGCAGCTTCTGGGGCCTTAGCGTCCAGCTTGTCACGTTCCGAGAGCAAGGCATTCTGCGCCGCTTCCGGCTGGCTCCTCTGGGCGCGGGTCCGATGCTCGCGTCAAGCATCCTTGCGAACTATTTCCTTGTGCTGCCCATCGTGGGATTCCAGATTCTGGTCTGCCGCTGGGCGTTTCACATGCAGTCTTGGGGCAATCTCGGCGCGATCCTGCTGCTCGTCACGGTCGGATCGGCCACGTTTGCGTCGATGGGGCTGATCGTCGCCAGCGTCACGAACACCATGCAGGAAACCCAGATGATCAATAACCTGATCTGGATGGGCTTTCTGTTTCTCTCTGGTGCGACGGTCCCGCTCGCCATCTTCCCCGTCTGGCTGCAGCGAGTTGCGTTGTTCATTCCGGCACAGTATTTGGCGACGGGCCTCGAATCCGCCGCGACGAACCTCACCACCCGCACCGAAATCATCACGGATACAGTCGCGCTCGTTTTGGGGCTGCTCGTCGCCTTCGAGGTTTCGCGCCAGCTCTTCCGCTGGGAGCCGGAAGCGAAGGCGGCGCGGGGCGCGAAACTTTGGGTCTTGGCCGCCCTGGTGCCGTTTTTCGCTTTCGGCATCTGGGAAGCCTCGACGGGCACGCGGTTGAATCACATCCGGCAGAACTTCGACACGATCAGCGCGATGTCCCGCGCGATGTCGGAGCACCCACCCGAAGCCCGCTAGTTCGAGGCGAACCGGGACGCTGCGTCCACCCTTACCTCATCGACATCGAAAGTGAGTCCCATGGGGCGTACACTTAGCCGGCGGTAGAGTCCCTGGGGAAGGCGCGGAGGAGAGATGAAAGCGATTCGCGTGCATCAGTTCGGCGGACCCGAGGTTTTGCGCCTTGAGGATGTTGCCGATCCCAAGCCTGCGGCGGGTCAGGTTCTCGTTCGCATTCACGCAGCGGGCGTGAATCCCGTGGAAACGTATGTCCGCGCGGGCGCCTACGCCCGCCTTCCGAGCTTGCCGTACACTCCGGGAACCGATGCAGGCGGCACGATCGAATCGACTGGCCCGAATGTATCGCGGTTCAAGCCGGGAGACAGGGTCTACACGATCGGCGCTTTGACCGGAGCTTACGGGGAACTGGCGCTTTGCGACGAGCGCACCGTTTTCCCTCTGCCGGCGGCCGCAAGTTTCGCTCAGGGGGCCGCTGTTGGCGTCCCGTACGGCACCGCCTTTCGCGCGCTTTTCGTTCGCGCGCAGGCTCACGGCGGGGAGACCGTCCTGATTCACGGAGCCAGCGGAGGCGTGGGCATCGCCACTGTCCAATTGGCGCGAGCCGCCGGGCTCCATGTGGTCGGCACAGCCGGATCGGATCGCGGAAAAAAGCTCGTCTTGGATGAAGGCGCGCACAAAGTGCTTGATCACACCTCGCTCAACCATTTCGACGAAGCTCTGGCAACCACGGGTGGCCGCGGCTATGACCTGATTATCGAGATGCTATCCAACGTCAATCTCGGCCGCGATCTTCCGATGCTCGCTCCGAAGGGGCGCGTCGTCGCCGTCGGCAGCCGCGGCCCCGTCGAGATCAATCCGCGCGACACCATGAGCCGCGACGCCACGATTCTCGGCATGAGCCTGCTGAACGCATCGATCGACGAGCTCACCGGCATCCACGCCGCGATCGGCGCTGGCCTCGAAAATAGGACGCTGCGGCCCATAGTCGGCCAGGAGATTCCTCTCGCCGAGGCGGCGCGCGCCCACAAAGCTGTCATGGAGTCGGGTGCATACGGCAAAATCGTCCTGGTGCCTTAGCACTCCGTCTTCTGAACAAGGCTTCAGCCCCGGGCTGTTCAGGATCGGGAAGTAACGCAACAAGGAGGACCATCATGCAACGAACCGCAAGCGCAGTCTGGAACGGCACCCTAAGAGAAGGAGCGGGAAGCATTTCCACACAGAGCGGCTTCCTTTCCGAAGTTCCCTACTCCTTTGCCACCCGCTTTGAAAATGGCAAGGGCACCAATCCCGAGGAGCTGATCGCGGCCGCGCACGCCGGCTGCTTCACCATGGCCCTCGACGCACAGCTCGCCACCATGCACTTCACGCCCGAAAAGCTTCGCACCACGGCCACCGTCACGCTGGACAAAGTCGATAGCGGCTGGGCCATCACCAAGGTCAATCTGGACGTAACGGCGCAGCTTCGCGGCATCACCGCGGCAGCCTTCGAGGCGGCAGCGATCAGCGCGAAGGAAAACTGCCCGGTCTCGAAACTCCTGAAGGCCGAAATCACAATGACCGCTCACCTGGAGCAGGCGGCGTGATCCTGTCCGTCGTCTTCGGCCTCCTCATCATCACCAATGTTCTCTGGGAGGCCTTCGAGACGATCATTTTGCCGCGGCGCGTCAACCGCCGCTGGCGCGTGACCGTCCTTTTTTACCGCGGCACCTGGCGCCCGTGGCGGTCCATCGCTCGCTGGTTCAAGAAAGTCCGCGCTCGCGAGACTTTCCTCAGCTTCTATGGACCGCTTTCCCTTTTGACCCTGCTCGTCTTCTGGGCCACATCGCTCATCGTGGGATTCGCCCTGCTTCTCTATGGCGTCGGGCATCAGGTCACGACCGCGCGTGCGTTCGAAACCTGCCTCTACCTCAGCGGAACCACATTCTTCACGCTGGGCCTCGGCGACGTCGTCCCTCACACATCTGCAGGGCGCTTCCTCGCCGTCGTCGAAAGCGGCCTCGGCTTCGGCTTCCTCGCGCTCGTGCTGAGCTATTTGCCTGTGATCTACCAGGCCTTCTCGCGCCGCGAGGTCAACATCGTGCTTCTGGACGCGCGCGCCGGTTCGCCTCCCACCGCCGGCGAACTGCTCCGCCGCCACGCCGAACCCGACGGCATGGAGTCCCTGCAGCGCCTGCTCCACAGTTGGGAGCGTGCAGCGGCGGAAATCCTCGAAAGCCACGTATCGTATCCGGCGGTCACCTACTTCCGTTCGCAGCACAACAACGAATCCTGGCTCGCCTCCCTCACCGCCATACTGGATACTTCCGCGCTGCTGATCGCCGGGGTTGAAAACGCCTGCGCCCGTCAGGCGCGTTTGACATTCGCTATCTGCCGCCACACCGTCGTCGATCTCGCTCAGCTCTTCAATGCCGTTCCCCGCCCCGTGACCGTCGATCGGCTTCCTCCGGCCGAACTCGAACGCATGCAGGCCATGTTGAGCCAGGCGGGACTAAAACTCTCGGGCGGCGAGGCCGCGGCGAAAAAGCTGGCGAAGCTTCGCGACATGTACGAGCCCTACGTCGAGGCCCTCTCGCGTTTCTTCTATATGGATCTCCCCCCCTGGATCGTCGCCAGGGAAATCGCCGACAACTGGAAAACCAGCGCGTGGGGCCGCATCAGCGGCTTCACAGTTGCGTCGCGCCAGGAACCGGACGACCATTCCGACTAATGCTCACCGGATTTTCTCGGTGCCGCCAATCGACTCGCAGCCCAAATTGGCCCTGGCGAATCGCTCGCAGGCTCGCCCAACCAACCGGGCCGGCGAAACCCGTGTGCTATAATTTTGCTTTCAGTTGGGCATAAAAAGAGTTTCTGCGCCCGGAGAACATCATGAGCATCCCGAAGACCGAGAAGATCTGGCACAACGGCAAATTCATCCACTGGGACGACGCCAAGATTCATGTCCTTTCCCACGTCGTCAACTACGGCTCGGCCGTCTTCGAGGGCGTTCGCTGCTACGAGAACCCGCAAGGCTCAGCGATCTTCCGCCTTCGCGAACACATGCAGCGCCTGCTCAACTCCGCGCACATCTACCGCATGGATGTCGCCTTCGACGTCCAAACGCTCTGCCAGGCTTGTCTCGATCTCGTCGCCATCAACAAAGTCAGCGCCTGCTATCTCCGCCCGATCATCCTGCGGGGCTACGGCGACGCGGGCGTCGATCCCCATGGATGTCCCATCGAGGTTTACCTCGCTTGCTGGGAGTGGGGAAAATATCTCGGCGATGAGGCTCTGCGCACCGGCGTTGACGTCTGCGTCAGCTCCTGGAACCGTCCCGCGCCGAATACCCTTCCGCAAATGGCCAAGGCTGCCGCGAACTACATGAACTCGCAGCTGATTCGCATGGAAGCGAAAATCAACGGCTACCAGGAAGGCATCGCGCTCGACGTGAACGGTTACGTCAGCGAAGGCTCCGGCGAAAACATTTTCGTCGTGATGAACGGCACCATCCACACGCCCCCGCTCGCCAATTCGGCGCTTCCCGGAATCACTCGCGATTCGGTGATCACGCTCTGTCGCGAGCTGGGCTTCCCCGTCGTCGAGCAGATGATTCCGCGCGAAATGCTCTACATCGCCGACGAAGTCTTCTTCAGCGGCACCGCCGCCGAAGTGACGCCCGTCCGCTCCGTCGATCGCGTGAAAATCGGCTCCGGCTCACGCGGCACCGTCACCAAGAGCGTCCAGGAAGAATTCTTCGCCATCATCGGCGGCAAAACCCCGGATCGCCACGGCTGGCTCTCGCCCGTCGGCGTGCCTGCAGTAAAGGTTTGACGCCGTTTCTTGGACTTTACAGGTGCCCCATCCTCGGTTTGTGAGGGTGGGGCTTTTGCGCCAACCGACGCGGCTGCCTGTAAAAGTTTAAGCTGGTTTCCTTCGCTTCGGGGCGGCAGCGCGGGCCTTTCGGCGTCTCTGTGGCAACTGCGTTCGCACGAACTCTTTCAGCACCGCAAAAAGCCTCTCCTCACATTGAGGTTCAGCCCCGGGAACTCTCTTCGTTTCTTTGACTCGCCCCTCCGCCTCCAGTAGAATTCGCCTCCGTCGCATCCTCACGGAGGAATGTTGTACCGTCTGCCACAGAAGCTCGCCGCTGAATTCATCGGGACATTCGGAGTCGTATTCATTGCCGCGGGAGCAATCTGCGCCGACCAGTATCTTCGCGCCGCGGGACAGCCCTCCGCGGGCCTGCTCGGCGCAGCCCTTGCCTACGGCCTCGCCGTTGCCGCAATGGTCAGCGCGTTCGGACACGTTTCCGGCGCGCATCTCAATCCCGCGATCACCATCGGACACTGGGTCACGAAGCGGCTCGGCACATTCGAGAGCATCGGTTATGCGCTCGCCCAGCTCCTCGGCGCCACCGCCGGCGCTTACACGCTAAGCGCGATCCTGCCGGAATCCACCTGGCGTCCCGTTTCCCTCGGCGCACCCGACCTCTCGTCGGATTTCACGCGCCTGCATGGCATGGCCCTCGAAGCCGCCCTCACCTTCGTAGTAGTTGTCGTCGCATTCGCAACCGTCACCGACGCACGGGGTGCATTCCGCCACGCCGCAGGGCTGCCGCTCGGCCTGGCCGTTGCAGTCGGTTATCTCGTCGGCGCGCCCTTCACCGGGGCAGCCATGAACCCTGCTCGCGCCTTTGGTCCCGATCTCGCGCTCACCCCCCATCACTGGCAAAATCACGGCGTCTATTGGGTTGGCCCGCTCTTCGGCGGAGTGCTCGCAGGCGTGATTTACGACCGCGTCTTCCTTCGCGATCAATCCACCACTTGATCGGGCCTTCAATCGAGTCAACGCCAGTCGCTGTTAACAATTGCGTTGCACGTCTGGAAACCACTTGCCCTGCGTCCTTGCCTCTCCCCCGGGCCGATGCTAGCGTGGGTTGAAAGCTTCGCACTCGGGGAAATCACACTATGGCCGTTAGCATTGACGATCTGCTGCGCCGCGCCGTCGAACAACGCGCCTCCGACTTGCACCTTAAGGTCGGCAATCACCCTTATCTTCGCGTCGATGGAATATTGAACGGCATCTCGGATGTCCCCCGCATCACGCCGGAAGAAATGCTGTCCATGGCCTTTAGCATGATGACCAACCGGCAGAAACAGAAATTCAAAGAAACCGCCGAGCTCGACATGGCCTATGGCGTCGCCGGTCTGGGCCGTTTCCGCGTCAACGTATTCCAGCAGCGCGGCAACGTCGGCATGGTTCTCCGCGTCATCCCGACCAAGATTCGCACGATCGAGGAGCTTGAGCTGCCCCGCGTGCTCGCCACCGTCTGCGAAGAGCAGCGCGGCCTGGTCCTCTGCACCGGCACCACCGGTTCCGGTAAGTCCACCACGCTCGCGGCCATGATCGACCGCATCAATTCGCTGCGTCCCGAGCACATCATCACCATCGAGGATCCGATCGAGTATCTGCATCGCGACAAGAAAGGTTTCATCAATCAGCGCGAGGTCGAGGTCGACACATCGTCGTTCTCCACCGCGCTCCGCGCCGCCCTTCGCCAAGACCCCGACGTCATCCTCGTCGGCGAAATGCGCGACCTCGAAACGATTTCCACGGCGCTGCTCGCCGCCGAAACCGGCCACCTGGTTCTTTCGACCTTGCACACTCTGGACGCCACCGAAACGATCCAGCGCATCATCGCCGTCTTCCCGCCGCCAGAGCAGAAACAGATTCGCTTGCAGCTCGCTTCAACGCTCAAGGCCGTCGTCAGCCAGCGCCTCGTCCGCAAGAGCGATGGCTCCGGCCGCGTGCCCGCCGTCGAAGTGATGATCGCCACCGGCTATATTCGCGACTGCATCATGAATCCCGATAAAACTCGCATGATCCGCGACGCGATCGCCGCCGGCGTCAGCCAGTACGGCATGCAGACGTTCGATCAATCGCTCTTCGATCTCTATTCGCGCAACCTCATCAGCCTCGAGGAAGCTCTTATGCGCGCGTCGAATCCGGACGATTTCCGCCTCCGCGTTCAGGGCATCCGCTCTTCCGCCGACGCCGCGCGCGAAGAGATGGAGCGCACCATGACCGAATTCGAGCGCATGGGTCCCCGCAAGTAGCGCGAAAGCGGAAACTCGAAATTCAAGAACAGGCCTTCGTCTCCGCGTGTCTGTTTTGGGCTTCGCCCTTTCCCAATTTCACGATTCAACCCGCGCAAAACCCAAAAGGGCAGGTTCTCGAGTTTCGAGTTTCGAGTTTCGAGTTTCGAATTTCCAGTTTCCAATTTCCAATTTCCAATTTCCAATTTCCGACGTTATGCTTCTTCGCATTGCGCTCATCGCCCCGCAAATTCGCGACCGAAGAAGAGCTGTACGCAGCCGCCCTGCGCGCCCTGATGCGCCGCGCGCATTCGATCCACGAAATGCGCGATTACCTGAAACGGCGCACGGATGATGAAGAGCTAATCTCGCCGGTGATCGCCAGCCTACGCGAGCGTGCCTATCTCGACGACGCCCGCTACGCCCTCGATTACGCGCGCTCCCACGCGCAGTCTCGCCGTCAGGGACGCTTCCGCATCGCCCGCGAACTCCGCACTCGCGGCGTGCCTGATCGCTACATCGAAGCCGCCACCAGCGCCATCTTCGCCGAAACCGACGAAGCCTCGCTGGTCCGCGCGCGCCTCAAGCGCCGCCTCGCCAACGTCCGCGGCCCGCTCGACGAGCGCAAAATCGCCTCGCTCTACGCGAGCCTGCTGCGAGCCGGCTTCCCCGCCGACGTTGTTCGCGCCGAGATTCGCGCCGCCACGCGCGCCGCCGTCTCCGATACCGCCGAAATTATTCCACCGGACGAATAGCCGGTCTCGCTCTTTTCGGAATCGCTTTTTGCCCCAGGAACCGATAAAGTATCGCCGCATCCACTGGGGGGAATGACGATGATCAGGAAGCTCTGTCTCGTTGCTTGCGTGCTGGGTCTGCTT
>Ga0335074_10016402_pt1 | contig 10430 bp, 7 predicted proteins | sample Lox_Sample_23_FD_206715 | JGI IMG/M metagenome (GOLD analysis project Ga0335074, IMG submission 206715) | Soil microbial communities from Loxahatchee National Wildlife Refuge, Florida, United States - Lox_Sample_2.3 | ecosystem: Environmental > Terrestrial > Soil > Wetlands | place: USA: Florida...
TGGCCAGCGCGTACACCAGGTCCGCGGTCAGGTGCGGCCGGGCGGTGTGCCCGCCGGGCCCGGACACCTTCACCTCGACCTTGTCGCAGGCGGCGGTGATCGCGCCGGAGCGCACGCCGAGTTGCCCAGCGTCCAGCCGGGGGTCGCAGTGCAGGGCGAAGATCCGGCCGACCGGGGCGATCGCGTCCGCCTCGATCACGTCGAGCGCTCCGGTCGCCGTCTCCTCCGCGGGCTGGAAGATGAGCCTGACCCGCCCGGGCAGCAGGCCCTCGGCGGCCTGCGCGGCCAGGAACAGGCCCGCGCCGGTCAGCACGGTAACGTGCACGTCGTGGCCGCACGCGTGGCAGACGTTCATGACCGTCGAGCCGTAGGGGACGTCCTTCTCGTCGGCCATCGGGAGCGCGTCGAGGTCTGCGCGCAGGGCTACCACTGGTCGTTCGGCATAAGAATTCTGGTCAGAGCCGATATCGACGTACAGCCCCGTCCCCTTGGGGAAGATCACCGGACGCAGCCCCGCCGCGGCCAGGCGCAACGCGACCCGGCGGGTCGTGCGGTACTCGGCGTGCGCGAGCTCGGGGTGCATGTGCAGGTCGCGGCGGAACTCGATGAGCTCGTCGGAATGCTCGGCCCAGAACGCGTCGAGATCCGCGGCTAGGTCATTGCCTGCCATGCCCACCATCCCCGTGCGTGCAGAATCTGTCGTCCGCGAACTCCGTCACCAGGGCGTCCACCACGCTCGCTAGGTCCCCTGTGCGCGCGTAGACGGCCCGCTGCCGCTCGTACGAAGCCCCTTGCTCGAGCACCTCGAAGGCCACGGACAGCTCCTCGAGGCAGCCCAGCCTCAAGGCTACCGGCTCGAGCTCCCGCAGGAGTTCGTAAAGCTCGTCGCGGAGCGGCGCCGTGGCGCCCGCCTCATCAGTGATCACGATCGCGTCCAGTCCGTACCGCGCCGCGCGCCACTTGTTGTCCATGACGATCCAGGTCGAGGGGGACGGCAGCGTATAGCCCCGGTCCAGCTGGGTGTCGAAGAGCTGAACCAGGCACTGGGAGAGCGCGGCCACCATGCCGACCTCGCGGAGCGTCGGCGCGCCGTCGAACATGCGGATCTCGACGGTGCCGAAGTCCGGGTGCGGCCGGATGTCCCACCAGACCTCCTTGATGCTGCGGATCGTCCCGGCGCGGAGCAGGGTGTCCATGTAGTCCTCGAACTGCCGCCAGTTCGCCAGCCGGTGCGGCGGCCCGGCCGTCGGCAGTGCGCCGAAGGTGACCGCCCGGCTCGAGGCAAGCCCCGTGTCATACCCGCACCAGAACGGGCTCGACGCGGTTAGCGCGAGGAAATGCGGCAGGTAAGCGGCGAGAGCATTGATGATCGGGATCGCCTTGCTCCCGTCCCGAATACCCACGTGTACGTGCACGCCGAAGGTCTGAATCCGGCGGGCTAGCCATTGCAATTGCTCAACAAGCTCCGCATAGCGCTGGATAGGCGCCATCGTCGCGTCACGCCAGTCACTCACCGGGTGGGTCCCGGCGCACGCCAATAGGATACCGTGCTCGGCCGCCATCCGCTGGAGTTCTGTGATGGTCCTGGCCAGGTCCGCTTTGGCTTCCGACACCGTGCTGCAAATGCCGGTGACCACCTCAAGGGTGGACTGCATCAGCTCGTGGCGGATCTGCGGGTGCTCGCCCGTGTCGCCTGCTACCGGCAGCTCGGACAGCAGCTTGCCGGCCTCCTGGCGGAGCATCCTGGTCTCGTGATCAATTAGCTGGACCTCCCATTCGACGCCGAGCGTCGCGCCGTGCGAGGGATTCCAGTCGATAACCATGGCAGCCTCCGGGCCCGGAATAGTCAGGCGGTCAGATTTCTCCCGGCTGGTACTCACCCCAGATCGCGCGCAATGCGTCGCACACCTCACCCAGCGAGGCGCCGGCGCGTAGCGCGTCACGGAGCGGGTAAAGCACGTTCTCGGTCCCGGCGGCGGCTGATTGCAGTGACGCAATTGCGCGAGTGAATGCGGCCGCGTCGCGCTGGTCACGGTGGCGGGCCAGCCGGGCGATCTGCTCGGCCTCGATATTCGGGTCGACGCGGAGCGGCTCGTACGGTTCCCCGCCGCCGGCGGTGAACCTGTTCACGCCGACCACCACCCGCTCGCCCTCGTCGATCTCTTTTGCGACGTGATAGGCGGATCCCTCGATCTCGGCCTTCTGGAAACCGCGCTCGATCGCCGCCGCGGCCCCGCCCATGTCCTCGACGCGGTCCATCAGTTCCTGGGCCGCCTCGGCGATGTCGTCGGTCATCGACTCGATCGCGTACGAGCCCGCGAACGGGTCCGCCGTCGCCGTCAGGTCGGATTCGTAGGCGATCACCTGCTGCGTGCGCAGCGCCAGCCGGGCCGCCTTGGCGCTGGGCAGGGCGAGCGCCTCGTCGTAGGAGTTGGTGTGCAGCGACTGGGTCCCGCCGAGCACCGCCGCCAGGGCCTGCAGGCTCACCCTGATCAGGTTCACCTCCGGCTGCTGCGCGGTGAGCTGCACGCCGGCGGTCTGGGTGTGGAAGCGCAGCATCTGCGACCGCGGGTCGCGGGCGCCGAACTCGTTCTTCATGATGCGGGCCCACAGCCGGCGGGCGGCGCGGAACTTGGCGACCTCCTCGAGCAGCGTGGTCCGCGCGACGAAGAAGAACGACAGCCGGGGCCCGAACTCGTCGACTCCCAGGCCGGAGGCGAGGGCGGCCCGGACGTATTCCCTGGCGTTGGCCAGCGTGAACGCGATCTCCTGCACCGGCGTCGCGCCGGCCTCGGCCATGTGGTAACCGGAGATGGAGATCGTGTTCCACCGGGGCAGCTCGTTCCTGCAGTAGGCGAACGTGTCGGCGACCAGGCGCAGGGACGGGCGCGGCGGGTAGATGTAGGTCCCGCGCGCGATGTACTCCTTGAGCACGTCGTTCTGGATCGTCCCGGTCAGGCGGGCCGGGGGCACGCCCTGCTCCTCGCCGACCGCCTGGTACATCAGCAGCAGGACCGCGGCCGGCGCGTTGATGGTCATCGACGTGGACACCTCGCCGAGCGGGATCCCGTCGAAGAGCGTACGCATGTCATCGGTGGTGTCGATGGCCACCCCGACCTTGCCCACCTCGCCGTGCGCGACGGGGGCGTCGGAGTCGTACCCCATCTGGGTCGGCAGGTCGAACGCCACGGACAGCCCCGTGGTGCCCGCCTCGATGAGCTCGTGATAGCGGCGGTTGGACTCCTTCGCGGTCGCGAACCCCGCGTACTGCCGCATCGTCCACGGCCGGTCGACGTACATCCGCGGATACACTCCGCGAGTGAACGGATACTCTCCCGGCCTGCCGAGCTTGGTTTCGGGCTGGAAGTCCGTAAGCTGGCTCTCGTCGTAGACGGGGGCGATGGGGAGTCCGGACTCCGACGTTCGTTCCATATGCCCAGGTTACTTCGAGGTAGGTTAGTCGTCCCAGGACGGGAGCGCGCAGGGGAATGCCGGACCGGATCCAGCGGCGCGGGGCGCCCGCCGTGGCGGGCACGGCTCTGGCGGTTGCGGCGGCTCTCGGGTCCGCGGCTCTCGGGTTCGCAGCTCCCGCCGCGGCGGCGTCCGGTGGCTTGTCCGCAGCTCCGGCCACGGCCTCACCCGCCTTCCCGGCACCGGCCAGCCTGCCGCGGGCGATCGGCGGGTCCCTGTTGTCGTCTCGCGGCGTGATCGTCAACGCGGCACGGACGGTGCCGCGGCTGCCCGGCGTGCACGCCTCGGCGTTCGTCATCGCGGACGCCGGCACCGGCCAGGTGCTCGCGGCCAAGGACCCGCACGGCTGGTACCGGCCGGCCAGCACGCTCAAGGTACTGACCGCGATCACGCTGATCCCGCTGCTGAACCCGGACGCCACGGTCGTCGCCAGCAAGCTGGCCGCCTCGGCGGTGCCGAACGTGGTGGGCCTGCTGCCCGGGCACGCCTACAAGATCTCCGACCTGTTCACCGCGCTGCTGACCATCTCCGCCAACGACGCGGCGATCGCCCTGACCCAGGCGGCGGGGTCCTACAGCAAGGGCATGGCGCTGCTCAACGCCGAGGCGCGCCACCTGCAGGCGGACGACACCGTCGCCGTCGACCCGAACGGCCTGGACGCCCCCGGCCAGCACACCTCGGCGTACGACCTGGCCCTGTTCGCCCGGCAGGCGCTGCACCTGCCCGCGTTCCTGAAGTACGACCAGACGAGGAGCGCGCTGTTCCCGATCAAAAGGGGTAAGTCGGTCGGCCTGTACAACCAGAACTCGCTGCTGACCAGCTACCCGGGAGCCATCGGCGGCAAGATCGGCTGGACCAGCGCCGCGGGCGCCACGTACATCGGGATGGCCAGGCGGCACGGCGTCACGCTCATCGTGACCCTGCTGCACTGCCCGGCGCTGACCGAAGTCAGCTCCGCGGAGACCCTGCTCAACTGGGGCTTCGCGGCCGACGGCAAGGTCACCCCGGTCGGGACGCTGGTCGGGCCGCTCTCACCGCCCGCCCCGGCGCCCACCGCGCGGCCCGCACCGGCCGTGCGGGCCGTGGCTCATCACTCCGCCGTGGCCGGTCCTTCGGCGCTGGCCGCGGCCGGCTTCAGCGGCGCGGCCGTGATCGTCGCGATGTTCGGCTTGGTCTATACCCGCCGCCGGCGCCCGGGCGCGGGCGCCGGCGCGGGCGGCGGCCCGGCCCGCAAGGCTGGTAACGGGCCGGCCTAGACGTCCTCGATCAGCGCGGGCCCGGTTACTCGCCGGCCGACCCCGCCCCGATCGGGTGGACCTCAAATCCCCAGCAGACCGGCGAGAGCGGGCCGGGCGGGGCGAGCAGGGTGGACGTGGCCTGATCCGGGGCGGTGACCAGCAGCCCTACCGCGCCGGCGCCTGCGCAGTCCGCGGCCGTGACCGAGGCGCTGCCGTCCTGCGGAAAGTGAAGCCACTCGATCAGGGCCGCGGCCGTGACGCCGGGAGCCAGCTGGATCCGGGCCGGCGAGGGCGCAGCGTCGCCGCCCAGGTAGCCGGTCGTCGTGCGCACGGCGTTATACACCCGGCCGCCGGGCAGCCGCACCGCCACACCGGGGTATCCCTTCGTGAAGCATGGCGCGCCGCTGGAATTGGTGAACAACAGCACCAGCGAGGAATGGCCCGCGGCTGCTTCGGTCACCCCGGTCGTGACCGTCAGGTCAGCAGCCGTGCACTCCGGTGGGGAGCTCGCCGCGCCCACGGCCGGCGTGGTGGCGCAGCCCGCCGCCAGCACGGCCGCCGCCGCGGTCGCGACGACCGAAGCGAGAACGTTGCCGCGACTCAGGACGGCCTTCCTCGTTCTGGCCCTGCATTCCGCAAAGATCCGGACCACCATCATGGGCCTCCTTAGCTAACTCCCGATGGCTGAGCGCCTTAAGAGACGTAGCAGGGGCGGGCCACGTTGTCCTTTGCGGGCGATGAGTGCCGCGCGGCGGCTGCCTGGCTCGTTCCGCCCGCTCTTAACCGACCAGGGGGAGCAGGCCGACCCGCTCGCGGACGACCGTCATGGTCTGGGATGCGACCTGGCGGGCGCGGGCGGCGCCGTGCGCGAGGAGGCGGTCGAGGCCGGGCTCGTCGGCGAGGATCTGCTCGGTCTTCTCCCTGATCGGGGTGAAGGTGGCGACGACCAGCTCGGCCAGGTCCTTCTTGAACCCGCCGTAGCCGGTGCCCTGGTACTTGGCTTCGAGGGTGGCCACCGGCTCGCCGGACAGAGCCGAGTAGATCCGCAGCAGGTTGGTCACGCCGGGCTTGGCGTCCGGGTCGGCGCGGACCTCGGAGCCGAGGTCGGTGACCGCGCGGGCGATCTTCTTCCGGATGGCGTCCGCAGGGTCGAGGACGTCGATGATGCCCTGCGGTGAGGAAGATGACTTGCTCATCTTGGCCGTCGGGTCCTGCAGGTCGTAGATCTTGGCCACCTCGGCCAGGATGTAGGCCTGCGGCGGGGTGAAGGTCGGGCCGTACCGGCGGTTGAACCGCTGGGCGAGCGTGCGGCTCAGCTCCAGGTGCTGCCGCTGGTCCTCCCCCACCGGGACCTGGTCGGCCTGGTACAGCAGGATGTCTGCGGCCTGGAGGACCGGGTACGTGAACAGGCCGACGGAGGCCTGGTCGTGGCCCTCCTTGGCCGACTTGTCCTTGAACTGGGTCATCCGGTTGGCCTCGCCGAATCCCGTCATGCAGCCCAGGACCCATTCGAGCTCGGTGTGCTCGGCTACGTGGCTCTGAACGAACAGCGTGCACCGGTCCGGGTCAAGCCCGGCGGCGAGCAGCTGGGCGGCGGCCACCCTGGTCCGCGCGGTCAGCAGGGCCGGATCCTGCGGGACGGTGATCGCGTGCAGGTCCACCACGCAGTAGAAGGCGTCGTAGGTGTCCTGCAGCGCCACCCACTGCCGCAGCGCGCCCAGGTAGTTGCCCAGGTGGAAGGAGTCGGCGGTGGGCTGAATGCCGGAAAGCACGCGGAGCCGTGGCATGGGCGTGAGTTTAGCGCTGGGCGCGGGGCAGGCCGGAATCGGCGACCACGACCTCCACCCGCTGGAATTCCTTCAGGTCGGAGTAGCCGGCCGTGGCCATGGTGCGGCGCAGCGCGCCCATCAGGTTCATCGAGCCGTCGGGAACGGTCGACGGGCCGTGCAGGATCTGCTCCAGCGCGCCGATCGTGCCGACCCGGACCCTGGCGCCCCTGGGCAGCTCGGTGTGGTTGGCCTCGTGCCCCCAGTGGTAGCCCCGGCCGGGAGCCTCGGTGGCCCGGGCCAGAGGGGATCCCACCATCACCGCGTCGGCGCCGATGGCGAGGGCCTTGGCGATGTCACCGCTGCTCGTCATGGAACCGTCGGCGATCACGTGCACGTAGCGGCCGCCCGACTCGTCCAGGTAGTCGCGCCGGGCCGCGGCCACGTCGGCGATCGCGGTGGCCATCGGCACCGCCACGCCGAGCACCGCCACGGTGGTATGACCGGATCCGCCGCCGAACCCGACCAGCACCCCGGCCGCCCCGGTGCGCATCAGGTGCAGCGCCGCGGTGTACGTCGCGCAGCCGCCGACCACCACCGGGACGTCGAGCTCGTAGATGAACTGCTTCAGGTTGAGCGGCTCGGCCCGCCCCGAGACGTGCTCCGCCGACACCGTGGTGCCGCGGATGACGAAGATGTCCAGCCCTGCGTCCACGACCGCCTTGGCGTACCTCGCGGTGCGCTGCGGTGACAGGCTGGCCGCCGTGGTGACCCCGGCGGCGGCGATCTCGGAGATCCGCCGGCCGATCAGCTCCTCGGAGATCGGCTCGGCGTACATGGCCTGGAGCCGGCGGGTCGCGGCCTGCTCGTCAAGCTCGGCCACCTCCGCCAGCAGCGGCCCGGGGTCCTCGTACCTGGTCCACAGCCCCTCCAGGTCGAGCACCCCGAGGCCGCCGAGGCGGCCGATCGCGATGGCCGTCGCCGGCGACACCACGCTGTCCATCGGGCACGCCATCAGCGGCATCCCGAACCGGTAGGCGTCGATCTGCCAGCTGATGGACACCTCCTCCGGATCCCGCGTCCTGCGGGCGGGCACGATGCCGATCTCGCCGAGCGAGTACGCCCGGCGCCCGGACTTGCCGCGGCCGATCTCCACGTCGGTCACCGCCGCTCCCCCGGCCGGCCGACGCGGGTCACGAGCGCGTCCCGTCCCGGCCCGGGCGGGCGCTGTAGTTCGGCGCCTCGACGGTCATCGTGACGTCGTGCGGGTGGCTCTCGGTCAGGCCCGCCGCCGTGATCTGGATGAACCGAGCTTCCTGGAGCTCGGCGACCGTGCGGGCGCCGCAGTACCCCATAGCCGCGCGCAGCCCGCCGACCAGCTGGCCCGCCACCGCGGCCAGCGGGCCGCGGTACGGCACCTGACCCTCGATGCCCTCGGGGACGAGCTTGTCCTCCCGCAGCACGTCGTCCTGGAAGTAGCGGTCCTTGGAGTAGGAGCGGCCCCGTTCCCGGTTCCGCATGGCGCCCAGCGAGCCCATGCCCCGGTAGAGCTTGTACTGCTTGCCGCTGATGAAGACCACCTCGCCCGGGCTCTCCTCGCATCCGGCGAGGAGGCTGCCGAGCATCACGGCGTCGGCGCCCGCGGCGATGGCCTTGGCGATGTCGCCCGAGTACTGCAGGCCGCCGTCGCCGATCACGGGCACCCCGGCCGGGCGCGCCGCCCTGGCCGCCTCGTAGATGGCGGTCACCTGCGGGACGCCCACGCCCGTCACGACCCGGGTGGTGCAGATCGACCCGGGCCCGACGCCGACCTTGATGGCATCCGCCCCCGCGTCCACCAGGGCCTGCGCGCCGGCCATGGTGGCGACGTTGCCGCCGATCACCTCGGTGTCCGAGTTCGCCTTGATCTGCGCGATCATGTCCAGTACGGACTGCGCGTGCCCGTGCGCGGTGTCAACCACCAGGAAGTCCGCGCCCGCCTCGGTCAGCGCCTGCGCGCGCAGCTTGGCGTCCTCGCCTACCCCCACCGCGGCGCCGACCACCAGCCGGCCCGCCGCGTCCTTGGTGGCGTGCGGGAACTTCTCGCTCTTGGTGAAGTCCTTCACGGTGATCAGCCCGCGCAGCCGGCCGGCCGCGTCGACCAGCGGCAGCTTCTCCACCTTGTGCTGCCGCAGCAGCCGCAGCGCCTCATCGGACGTCACCCCCACCGGGGCGGTGATCAGGGGCATCGGCGTCATCACCTCGGCCACCGGGCGACTGTGGTCGTTCTCGAAGCGGATGTCCCGGTTCGTGACGATGCCGAGCAGGATGCCGTCGGGGCTGGTCACCGGTACGCCCGAGATCCGGTACCGGCCGCACAGCGCGTCCACGTCCGCGATCGTGGCGTCCGGGCCGCAGGTCACCGGGTGGGTGATCATCCCCGCCTCGGACCGCTTGACCACGTCGACCTGCTGCGCCTGCTCCTCGACCGAGAGGTTGCGGTGCAGCACGCCGACCCCGCCCTGGCGGGCCATGGCGACCGCCATCCTGGCCTCGGTGACGGTATCCATCGACGCGGATACCAGCGGGATGCGCAGCCGGTAACGGCGCGTGATCCGGGTGCTGGTGTCCGCCTCGCTGGGCAGCACCGCCGAATGCGCGGGGAGCAGCAGGACGTCGTCGAAGGTCAGCCCGACGGGCGCGAACTTGTCAGCCTGGTCAGCACGTACGTGATCAGTCATGGCACTTTCACTACAGAGGCGCGGTGGGATGTCCCCATCCTAGACACGATGAAACCCGGGTTTCAGAAGGCTCTGAAACCCGGGTCCCATGACGTGAGCGCAGAGGCTGCGCCTTCAGTGCGGGTGGCTGTGCCCGTGGCCGTGGCTTTCGGGCTCCTTCTCCTCGGGCTTCTCGACCACCAGGGTCTCCGTCGTCAGCAGCATGCCGGCGATGGAGGCGGCGTTCTGCACCGCGGACCTGGTGACCTTGACCGGGTCGATGATGCCCTGGGACACCAGGTCACCGTATTCGCCGGTGGCCGCGTTGAAGCCGTGGCCGGCGGCCAGGGTGGCGATCTTGGCGACCACGACCGAGCCTTCCTCGCCCGCGTTCAGGGCGATCCAGCGGGCCGGCTCGACCAGGGCCAGCTCGACCACGTGCACACCGGTCGCCTCGTCGCCCTTGCGCCCGAGGTCACCAAGGTCGGCGGCCACGTGCACCAGGGCGCTGCCGCCGCCGGGGATGATGCCCTCTTCGATGGCCGCGCGGGTGGCGGAGATGGCGTCCTCCAGCCGGTGCTTCTTCTCCTTCAGCTCCACCTCGGTCGCGGCCCCCACGCGCAGCACGCAGACGCCGCCGGACAGCTTGGCCAGCCGCTCCTGGAGCTTCTCCCGGTCCCAGTCGGAATCGGTGTTCTCGATCTCGGTGCGGATCTGCTTGATCCGGTCCTCGATCGCGTGCTTGTCGCCGGCCCCGTCGATGATCGTGGTGTCGTCCTTGGTGACGACGATCCGGCGGGCGCGGCCGAGCGTCTCAAGCCCGACCGACTCCAGCTTGATGCCGAGTTCCTCGCTGACCACGGTGCCGCCGGTCAGCGTCGCCATGTCGGCGAGCATGGCCTTGCGGCGGTCCCCGAAACCGGGCGCCTTCACGGCCACCACGGCCAGCAGGCCGCGGATCTTGTTGACCACCAGGGTGGCCAGCGCCTCGCCCTCCACGTCCTCGGCGACCACCAGGAGCGGCCTCTTCACCTGGGCGATCTTCTCCAGCAGCGGCAGGAAGTCGGCCATCGAGGAGATCTTCGCCTGGTGGATCAGGACGTACGCGTCCTCCAGGACCGCCTCGAGGCGCTCGGGGTCGGTGATGAAGTACGGCGAGATGTAGCCCTTGTCGAACTGCAGGCCCTCGGTGAACTGAAGCTCCAGGCCCATCGTCGGCGACTCCTCGACGGTGATGACCCCGTCCTTGCCGACCT
>Ga0335074_10016403_pt1 | contig 10430 bp, 9 predicted proteins | sample Lox_Sample_23_FD_206715 | JGI IMG/M metagenome (GOLD analysis project Ga0335074, IMG submission 206715) | Soil microbial communities from Loxahatchee National Wildlife Refuge, Florida, United States - Lox_Sample_2.3 | ecosystem: Environmental > Terrestrial > Soil > Wetlands | place: USA: Florida...
TGGGCAGCGCGCACTTCGTAAGTCATGCGCTGCGCAAAGCGTTTCCGGATCACTGGTCGTTCATGCTGGGCGAGATCAACGCTTACGCCTTTCTCATCCTGGTCGTGACCGGAACCTTCCTGGCGCTCTTCTTTCGCCCGAGTTCGCAGCCCGTCGTCTATCACGGGCCGTACACGCTGCTCGACGGCGTTACCGTCTCGGAGGCGTACGCGTCGGCACTCGCGATCAGCTTTACCGTCAACGGCGGCCTGCTCGTTCGCCAGATCCATCACTGGACCGCGCTGGTGTTCGTCGCCGGCATCATCGTGCACATGGGCCGTATCTTTTTTACCGGCGCGTTCCGCAAGCCGCGCGAAATCAATTGGGTCATCGGCGTCATGCTCTTCGTACTCGCTCTGCTCGCCGGATTTACCGGCTATTCGATGCCCGACGATCTTTTGAGCGGCACGGGACTGCGCATCTTCGACTCGGTCGTGTTATCGATCCCGGTCGTCGGCACATGGATGTCATCGCTCTTGCTGGATGGGACGTTTCCAAGCCACGCGATGATTCCGCGGCTCTTCGTCACGCACGTCTTTTTGCTCCCGGCGGCGATCGCGGCGCTGATCGGTTTGCACCTTGCGCTCGTCTGGCGGCAGAAGCACACGCAGTTTCCCGGCCCCGGGCATACCGAGGACAACGTGGTCGGTTCTCCGCTCTTTCCGCAGTATGCCGCGAAATCGATCGCCTTGATGTTTGCCGTAACGGCAGTCGTGTGCGCACTGGGCGCGTTCGTGCAGATCAACCCGATTTGGATCTGGGGGCCGTATAACGCCTGGCAAGTTGCAAGCCCTGCGCAGCCCGATTGGTACATCGGATGGATTGAGGGTGCGTTGCGGCTCGGGCCGCCATGGGCGTTGCACCTGTGGGGTCATACGATTCCGTCGCCGTTCTGGCCGGCGGTGCTGCTGCCGGCGCTGCTCTTCAGCTTGCTCTTGTGCTGGCCGTGGGTCGAAGCAGCACTGCGCCGCGATCGCAGCAGTCATCATCTGCTCGAGGTGCCGCGGTCGGTGCCGCTGCGCACGGCGTTCGGCGTTGCGCTCGCGCTCTTCGGACTGGGGCTGACGCTTGCCGGCAGCAGCGACGTCCAGGCCCGCTACGTTCATCGCTCGATCACCGCGATCACCGAATTCTACCGCTGGTTCTGCGTCATCGCGCCGCCGTTCGGCTTTGTCGTCACCTATTTCGTGACGTCGGAATTGCGCGCGAGCGGCGGCGTGCAGAAGTCTCCGCGCGTGCGCCTGCGTAAAAACGCGCGCGGCGGCTTTGAGGAGGAGACCATCCCATGACGGCGCGCGGCACGACGACACAGGTTCTGGCGATCGTGGCCGCGTGCAGTGCCGCGGCAGCGGTGCTGGCGCCGCCTTTCGATCGCCTCGCCGACGCGTCGTTTGCGTGGCACATGGGGCAGCATCTGGTCTTGCTCTTCATCGTGCCGCTCTTCGTTCTGCTGGCGCGCCCGTTCGAGGCGTTCTTCGCGATCGCCGGCAAACGCCGGGCTGGAGCCGTCGTCCGCGCGGTGCGTCCCTTCCACTGCATCGTGCATCCGGTCGTGACCCTCGCGCTCTTTACGGGCTACCTTTGGGGCATGCATTTTTCGCCGCTCTACGAAAGCGCACTCGAACATCCGCTGGTGCACGTCGCCGAGCACATCGGCCTGCTGGTGACCGGAACCCTCTTCTGGTTGCCCGTCGTCTCGCCGGCGCCGCTGCGGCCGCTCAACTTTCCGGCGCGACTGCTCTATCTGTTGCTCGCCCTCCCGCAGGGCGCGCTGCTCGGATTTGCGCTTAGTGCCGCGCGCGCGCCGCTCTACGCGCACTACGCAGCGGTTGCTTCGCCGCAGGCCGCCCTCGCGGATCAGAGCAACGGCGCAGCCGTCATGTGGGTTGGGGGCGGCTTGGTGATTTTCAGCGCGTTCATGGTGACGCTCGGCCTCTGGGCCCGGCGTGAGAGCATCGCGGATTGGCTCGGCGGAGAGGTCGCGTGAGGGTGTACGTGCTTGCGTCACTGCTCGTTGGTGCGATCGCCGCGCTCGTGCTCACGCAGCTCGGCGCTTGTGCGCCGGCGCTCTACCCGAAGATCCTCACGGCGCAGCAGGTGCGCGACGTCGCCGCCTACGTTGAATCGCTGTGAGCGCGCTGGTCCTTGCGATGATCTTGAGCGGACGCGCGCTGTACATGATGCATTGCGCATCCTGCCACGGGATAGCTGGGCATGGGTCGGCGATTGCGCCCGGGCTCATCGGCAAACCGGCGGCCGATATCCACTTGATGCTCGACACCGGGCGGATGCCGGCTTCGGTGCCCTATCTCGACGAGATCCACGAACAGCCGCGCTTCACGCAGCCGCAGATGACGGCAATCGTCGATTACGTGTTGTCGTTCGATCGGCACCCCGATCGTTCGCTGCCGCAGGTGAGCGGCGGAGATGCCGTGCGCGGGCGCGCGCTCTTCATCGAGAATTGTGCCGCGTGTCACGGCGCGACGGGTAACGGCGCCTCGGTTGGAGCGAACGACGTCGCACCGTCGCTGATGAGCGCGACCGTCTTCCAGGTGGGTGAAGCGATTCGCGCGGGGCCGGGCATCATGCCGCGATTCGGTCGCGACGTACTCAGCGATCGAGACGTCGACGACATCGCGCGCTACGTCAACGCGGTGCAGACCGGCTCGCCGCCGGCGCAAAACGAGAACATCGGCGGCATCACCCTGGCACACGTTGGGCCGGTTGCCGAGGGCTTCGTGGCCTGGTTCTTCGGTATGGGGGCGCTTCTCTTGTTCGTGCGAGGCATTGGATCGACGCGCTGAGGGGTACAACGCTCACATGAATACGAGCGATTTTCTAGTAAAGCGCCTTATCGAGTGGGGCGTCACTCGCATATACGGATACCCAGGCGACGGCATCAACGGCGTCATGGGTGCGCTCGAGCGTAGCAACGGCAAGATCGACTTCATCCAAGTGCGGCATGAAGAGATGGCGGCGTTCATGGCGTGCGCGCATGCGAAGTTCACCGGTGAGGTCGGCGTCTGTCTTGCAACGTCGGGCCCCGGGGCGATTCACTTGCTCAATGGCCTCTACGACGCAAAACTCGATCACGTGCCGGTCGTCGCGATCGTGGGCCAGGCGGCGACGACCGCACTTGGCGGCTCGTACCAGCAGGAAGTCGACCTGCAGCAACTCTTCGAGGACGTCTGCGACTACGTCTACACGGTATCGGCCCCGATGGCGATTCGTCACATCGTGGATCGCGCGTTTCGCACGGCCAAGGGCTATCGCGGCGTAGCGGCCGTGGTGTTGCCGAAGAACGTGCAGGAAGAGAAGTTCGAAAAGGCGCCGCGGATGCACAACACGTTGCACTCGAGCGTCGGCTATTGCGAGCCGGTGGTCGTGCCGCGCCAAAGCGATCTGCAAAAAGCCGCCGAGATACTCAACGCCGGCGAGCGGGTCGCCATGCTCGTGGGCGCCGGCGCGCTCGGTGCGCGCCCGGAAGTGATCGCGGTTGCCGAGCGCCTTCGAGCCGGCGTGGCGAAGGCGCTTCTGGGAAAGGCAGCGCTGCCCGACGATCTGCCGTACGTTACCGGCACCATCGGATTGCTCGGAACGCTGCCGAGCTTCGAGTTGATGGAGCAGTGCGATACGCTGCTGATGGTAGGGACCTCGTTCCCGTACGCGGAGTTTCTTCCAAAGGAAGGGCAGGCGCGGGGAATCCAGATCGACATCGATCCGAAGAATCTGGGGCTGCGCTATCCGACCGAACTGAATCTCTGCGGTGATGCGGCAGCGACGCTCTCGGCGCTGCTCCCGCTCCTCGAGCAAAAGACCGATGGGGCGTGGCGCGAGCGGCTTGCCAAGGTGAAGCAGCGCTGGACGGAAGAAGAGCGCGCACGCGCACACGTGAGCGCAGTGCCGATCAATCCGCAACTGCTCTTCGTGCGATTGAACGAACGCCTGCCGGAGGACGCCATTCTAACCGGCGACGCGGGAACGGCTACGAATTGGTATGCCCGCAACATCATGATGCGTGGAACGATGATGAGTTCGCTATCCGGAGGACTCGCGACGATGGGTTCCGCGGTCCCATATGCGATCGCGGCAAAGTTTGCCTTCCCCGATCGCGTTGCGATCGCATGTACCGGCGACGGCGCCATGCAGATGAACGGCAACGCAGAGCTGCTGACCGTCGCGAAATATTGGAAGCGCTGGTCGGATCCGCGAATCATCTTCCTGGTGCTCGACAATGACGATCTCAACCAGGTCACCTGGGAGATGCGCATCATGAGCGGCGATCCGAAATACACGCCCTCGCAGGATCTGCCGCGCTTCAACTACGCGCAATACGCGGAACAGCTGGGGTTCCTCGGCATCCGGCTCGAGCGCCCCGAAGACGTGGACGCCGCCTGGCAGCGAGCGCTCGAGTCCGATCGTCCGGTGGTCGTGGACGCCAAGGTCTCGGCGAATATCGCGCAGTTGCCGCCGCACATCACCTTCGATGAAGCGCACAAGTATTTCTCGGCGCTGGTCAAAGGCGATCCGGACGAAGCGGCGATCATCAAGGAGTCGATCAAGAGTGTGATTGCCGGGGTACTTCCGCCTCGTTCTCGCTGACAACCCGACCCGCAAGCGGGTAAAAAGGATGCTTAGGAGAGGTTATGGCTGGACTCGCAAATCTCATCTGGACGCTGATCGTCATCCTGTTCGTGCTGTGGCTGATCGGCTTCTTGTTGCACGTCGGCGGTGCGCTGATCCACATCATCCTGGTGGTCTGTGTCGTGCTATTGATTATCAACTTGCTGACGGGCCGCGGCGCCAGAGTGTAGACACGCATCGCGCTCTTGCACTCGACTGATCCCCACGATGGAGCGGCGCGCATAGTACTCGGCATTGTTCGCGTGCCGCTCCGCGAGGTTCAACGTCGGCACGCCCTGCGGCGGCACGGCGAGCATCGGCGTGCGGCCGACGGCGACGCCGAGGAACCCGCCCACGCCGAAGGCCATCAAAACAGCGCCCGCCTGAATAAGCCAATGGCCGGCGCGCGGCCGGCGAGGATTCGCTTCCATTCCGTTACCTTGGCTATGTTGTCGGGCTGCGCCCGCAAAGGCCGAGCCACGGGTTCTCGGTAGAGAAGAATTGCCAAAAGAACCGCCGCTCGCGCGCGGGATCGAATGCGAGGACGACATGGCTGCCGCAGTAGGCGCGCCCGCCGATGCTCGCGATCTTTGCGCTCGCGACGCCACACGTGACCGCGTCCGGAAACGGGTCGATGAAGAGATGATACGGTTTGCCGGGACCGGTCGCAGCGTAGAGGCTCCAGTGGCGGACGACCTGCACCTGTCCGCTCGTGAGCGCACCGAGCGCGAGCAACGCCGTCGCCAAAGCCAAGAACGCAAGGGAGCGTCGTATACGCGCGATCATTGCACGGTCACGCTCGCCATCATTCCATCATCGGCGTGCTGTTGCAGATGGCAGTGGAAGAGGAACGTGCCGCGTATCTCGGGATCGCGGAAGTCGATAAGCACGTGCGTGACCGTTGGGGTTCCGTTGGTTTCGTAGGGAAGCGTGACGGTGTCGCGCCAGTAGGACGGCTGCGCCACACCGTTGATATCCTGCACGACGAAGTGCACCTGATGCGTGTGGAAGACGTGAACTTCTTCGGTCGCATTATAAAGCGTCCACTGCTCGACCGTTCCCGACGCAACGGTGAACATCGGTCCAGCGTTGGGGTTGTACTGCGCGCCGTTGAGATAGAACGCGGTTCCCGCGCTGTTTTCACCGAAGGTCACGCTGCGCTCTTGCGCGGGCGCGCCCATAGTCTCTTCGTACGTTCCGTGGGCGGGAGGCGTCGGACCGGCTGTTGCGATCGTGGGCAAGCTCGCCGTTTGGCCACTTCCGTAAACCGTCGCTAAGATCTGGGGCGGATTCGGGTCGCCGACCGGGCCGGTGTCGGTACATGAGGTGCGAAAGGCGACCGTGCCACCGGTTCCGGTAACGATGAATTCGGCGCGGCCCGCCGGCGGAATCTCGATGTTGCTCACGGTTTGCTCGGCTCCGCCCGGATACGCGTTCATCGGCACGCCGTCGACCGAAACGAGCTGCAGACTCCGGCCGTCGATGCTGAGATCGTAGAACCCGTCGGCGGACGCGTTGACGACGCGCCAAAACTGCTTTTGCCCGGCGGGTACGACGACGCGTTGCGTGCCGACGGCGTTGCCGTTGATCGTCGTGTACTCGCCATTGACGTCCCATGGCTGCGAGCACGTATCGTCGACCGCGGCGGAGTCGTCACGCACCTGCGTCAGCGTACGGTGTTTCGACTGCGTCGTGTCGGCGTATTGCGGGTTCGCGATCAGGTTGCGCAGGAGGATGATGCGCTCCGGTAAGCCGGCGGTTTCGGGAGCGAAGGAGGCGACGCCATTGATGACGATGGCGCCCGACATGCCGTTGTAGAGCTGCCAGTTCGACTCGCCCATCGTGTGCGAGTGATACCAATACAACCCCGGCGGCTGCGTGATCGGAATCGGCACCGAATAGTGGAGCGTCTGCCCCGGCATGGCCAGCATGCCGATCGAGTCGTCGGCGGGCGGATTCGGTGAGGTCGAGAGCCCGTGGAAGTGGAGACTCGCGTCGTTATAGGGTTCCCCGTTCGAGGGCGGTAGGGCGTCGATATAGGTGATGTTCATGGTGTCGCCGGGATTCACGCGTAAGGTCGGCGGCACGAACGCGCCGTCGTATTCGATCCCGGGGCCGCCGGTCGCCGGGTTGATCGCGGCGGTCAGCGTGATCGTGAGGGTCCCGTCGACGCTGTCGACCTCGGGCGGGTTCGCGAGATCGCCCACGCTCGGGGTCGGCGCGGCCGGCCAGGTTCCGCCGGCGCCGACGCAGCCTGCCAGGAATGCGAATCCCGCGACGGCGCACCCCTGCGCCAGCCGCCGAAGATGAAAAGAGCAACTCACTTAGACATTCCTCGCTTGATTCTTAGGCATACCTAAGTATACTGAGAGCTATCCACCTTCGCCTGTCGACGGAGTCATATGCTGTCTCGTCTCTCGGCCGTCGCGCTCATCGCGCTGCTCTTCGTGCTCGCAGCTCCCCGCGTTGGGGTTGCGGCGACTTCCCCGGTCGAGGGGATCGTGGCAAGCTCGGACGGGGCACCGATCGCCGGCGCGCTGGTTCAGCTCAAGGGCAACGGACCGGCGGTGGGCGAGCGCAGCGATCGCCGCGGGCGTTTCGCTTTTCCGTCCGAGCCGGCCGGAACGTATACGATCTCGGTCTACGCGCGCGGATATGCATCGGTCGTGGGACGCACCGTTACGGTGGCCGACGGGCGAACGCTCGAAGTCCGTTTCGCGCTACCCAAAGCGCAGCCGGGCGCGCTGACGACGATCGCCGACGTGCTGAGCAACGGCACGCCGCTGCTCTCGACGTCGTCGGTGCCGAGCGTCAACGTCAATGCGCAGGCCTATGCGGCACAAGGTGTCGAGCGCGTCAGTGACATTCTCGAATCCGAGCTCTCCACGACGGTCTATCCGATCTTGGGCGGCGGTCTCAATGCGCCGGCCGTGGTTGCGCTACGCGGTCCCGACCCGAGCGAAACGCTCGTCGACGTCGACGGACATCAAGTCAACAACGGCAACACCGGTGACTTCGATCTCTCGCTCCTCGATCCGGCGGATCTGCAAGACGTGCAAGTCGTCTACGGGATTGCGCCGTCGTCGCTCTACGGTCCCAACACCCTGGGTGGCGCGCTCAACGTCGTCACGTTGCAGCCGACGACGCAAGATCACGCGCTCGTCCGTTTCGGCGCGGGCTCCTTCGACACGCAGAGCGGCACGGTGGCGGCAACCGGCAGCGACCAACGCTTCGGTTATGCGTTCTCGTTTCATCGCTACGATTCGGGCGGCCAGCTCGACGACACGCCGTTCCCCAACACGTCTGACGGCAACGGCGTCAGCGCAGGTACCGCGCCGATCGGAAACACGATGACTGCAAGCTCGCTGCTCACGAATCTACGCTATCAATTCGGGAACGGCGGATTCGTGGGCGTTTCCTTTCACAATCAGGCGGTCTATCGCGATCTCTCGGCCGTGCTCTCGTCGACCTGCGATCCCGGCGATTGCACGCTCGCGAACACCGGGTTGCCCAACACGACGGAGCTGTTTGACAACGCAAGTGGGTCATCGATCTCGTCGAACAACGACGCCTACGGGCTCGATCTCTCGATGCCGCTGGCGACCGCGCCCAACGGCTCGCCGTCGACGACGGCGATCTTTCGCCATCAAACCTCGCTCGTGACCCAGGACGTCAACGGTCTGGCCGCCGGCTCGTCGCCCTATCTCTACAACGACCGCGATCTGATCGCCGACGATACGCTCGAGTTCGATCACGCGCTGCCCAAGGGATCGCTCGACCTCAAATTCGCGCTCACCGACGAGAATCTCGTTACCGACAACATCCCCGGCGTGATTTACGCCGATGCCGTGGTGCGCGGGCCCGCGCCCGAAGCGCTGCTGCGCTACGGAGCGCCGCTCGACTCGGTGACGACCGGGAATCCGAGCGCGACGATCCAGATGCTCGGACAGACACAGCGCTGGACCGGGCTCAGTTACGAGATCGATCCCACGGCCCATCTGCATTATTCGTTTGCGACGTACTACAGCGACTACACCTCGTTCGGCCACAGTTTCGATCCGCGCCTGGGTATCGTATGGACGCCGACCAGCGACACGACGGTGCGCGGGTCGATCGGCAACACGTTCCAATCGCCGCAACTACCGACGTTCATCATTCCGGGACCGAGTCAAGAGATCCCGATCGTCGACGGTCTGGTGAGCGTGGGCAACGCAAACGCGACGGCCGAGCGCGCGACGTCGATGGACCTGGGCGTCGAACATCTCTTCAGCGTCGGCGATCGTCCGCTGCACGCGTCGCTGGACATCTACCGGACGAACCTGCACGACGGCGTTGCGAACTACATCGGTCCGAACACCTGCAGTACGGCGACCGGCTACATCACGCTGGCGCAGGCCACCGCGGATGGCTGTCTCACCTATCCGGTCAACGTCACGCATGAGGTGTACGAAGGCGTCGAAGTCCGCACGGACTACGAGCTTGCGGCGAAGACGCAGTTACACCTCGACTACGACATCGACAGCGCATACATTCGTTCGTTCCCGGAGTCGGCCGCCGATGACGTGCTTCCGTTCGTCCAAGACCTCGGCGTGCCGCTGCACAAAGTCAACCTGACGATCGAACACTCGCCCAACGCTGGGCTCTCGTACTACGCCGGCCTCTTATACGAAGGGCAATACAACGAACTGAATCTGCCGCCGTACGCAACGGTGCGCGCCGGCATCACGTGGCATCTCGCGCACGATCTCGACGTCGCGCTGACCGGTGAGAATCTCACCAATGCCTACGATTTTCTGACGACGCGCGAGAACGGCAGCGTGCCCTATCCGCTCACGACCGGCCTCAGCTTCAATCCCGCGTATCCGCTGCCGGGCCGCCGCTTCATGCTGATCTTCACGCACAAGACGTAAACTGGGGAAAGTGGGATTTGAACCCACACGAGTTGCCCCGGCCGCTTTTGAGGCGGCTGCGTCTGCCGTTCCGCCATTTCCCCTAACCGACCGCGCGGAATTCGGGACTGCCGACTGTCCTCCTGGGCCCTCGGTTCAGATGCCCGGTACGCGGTACGATGATATATGCAATGCGAGCTCGCGTACTGGTTTGCATGCTAACGATTCCAATCCTCGGGTCGCTCGAGGCGCCCGCGGCGAGTTTGCCTGCGATACCGCCGGTCGTCGAGCAAGCTGCGCACGCGGATGCGAATGAAACCTTGGGCGTCATCGTGATGCAGCGGCATTTTACGGTGAACGCCGCAGCCGGGCCGCTGCACTTCAATCACGCCGACGACGCGATCTTGCTGATGACCAACGGCGAATTTTCGCGCATGCATTTCTTGCGCATGGAGGAAGACGGTCACGCCTCGAGCGCGTCGGACCTTGCCGGCCTCGACGAAAAAACCGATCGTACGCTCCAGCGCGGCGACGGATTCTTCAGGCAGCCCTTCGACCAGCGCTACCTTTCCGATTACGAGTATACGATCGTCCCGTGCGCCTGCGCCCCGAGCGTCGTCGAGGTGCGATTTACGAGTTCGCTGCGCGACAACCAACACGGCTGCGGCGATATGCGCATCGACGAAGAAAGCGGACACGTCATCTCGCTCACCTACACACCGAACGTATTACCCCCGCATGCGAGCAGCGGCATCGTGACCGAAACGTTCGGCGAGGCGTCGCCGGGCCTTTGGACGATCCTGCGCATCGAAAGCCTGTATACCGGCCATCTGTTTTTCTTCGCGGGACACGGCACCGTCAGCGAGGTACGCGACAACT
>Ga0335074_10016404_pt1 | contig 10430 bp, 8 predicted proteins | sample Lox_Sample_23_FD_206715 | JGI IMG/M metagenome (GOLD analysis project Ga0335074, IMG submission 206715) | Soil microbial communities from Loxahatchee National Wildlife Refuge, Florida, United States - Lox_Sample_2.3 | ecosystem: Environmental > Terrestrial > Soil > Wetlands | place: USA: Florida...
GACCGCGCCGGCTCCAAGGTTCAGATGCCCGACCTCGGAGTTGCCCATCTGCCCCTCGGGAAGCCCCACGGCTCGGCCCCAAGTCGTCAGCGTCGTGTGCGGATACGAAGACCAGAGCGAATCGAAGACCGGCGTCGCGGCCAGCGACACCGCGTTGCCCGGGCCATCCGCCGCCAATCCCCACCCGTCGAGCACGATCAGCGCCGCACATGGAGCCGGCAGCCGCTCCGCGCCCGGCCTGATCGCCGCCATCACCCAGCCGCCGCGACGATCGCCGCGAACGACTCTGCGTCGAGCGACGCTCCGCCAACCAGCGCGCCATCGACGTCCGGCAGCGCGAGCAGCTCATCGGCGTTCTCGGGCTTGACGCTCCCCCCGTACAGGACCCGCGTCCGGGCCGCCTGATCAGACGAGCGATCGGCGACGAGCGCCCGCACGAACGCGATCGCCTCCTGTGCCTGCTCGGGTGTCGCGACCTGTCCGGTGCCGATCGCCCAGATCGGCTCGTATGCGATCACCACGTCGCCGAGCCGCTCCTCCGGGACGCGCACGAGATCCTCCTGAACCTGATGGCGCAGCTTGCGCTCGGTGTCGCCGCGTTCGCGCTCCTCCTCGGTCTCGCCGACGCACAGGATCGGCACGAGCCCAGCCTCCAGCGCATGCGGGACCTTCAGGGAAAGTGCCTTGTCGGTCTCGCCGAACAGCGAGCGCCGCTCGGAATGGCCGAGGATCACCCCGTTGACGTCCGCCTCAACCAGCATCGGCGCCGCCACCTCGCCCGTGAACGCGCCCTCGTCCTCCTGGTGCATGTTCTGCGCGAACACCTGCACCCTCGACCCGCGCACCGAGTCGACCATCGCGGACAGCGCAAGGTACGGCGGACACACAGCCACGTCCACGCCGTCGGCGCTCGAGACCCGCGGCAGCAGCGCCGCGATGAACTCCTCGGCCGCCGCGACCGTCTTGTGCATCTTCCAGTTCCCCGCAATCAGCGGCGTGCGCGGTCCGCCGGCGGCGCTCATGCGAGCGCCTCCACGCCGGGCAGCGCCTTGCCCTCGATCAGCTCGAGTGCCGCGCCGCCTCCGGTCGAGACGTGGGTCACGCGGTCGGCCAGCCCAAACAGATTCAGAGCCGCCGCACTGTCTCCGCCGCCGACGACCGTCACGCCCGGCGCCCCGGCCACCGCCTCGGCCACCGCGCGCGTGCCGGCCGCGAATGCTTCGAGTTCGAACATCCCCATGGGCCCGTTCCAGAAGACTGTCCCGGCCCGCGCGATCTCCGAGCCGTACGCCGCCGCGGTGCGAGGCCCGATGTCGAGACCCATCAGACCATCCGGGACATCCCTCCCGTCGATCGCAACGGGCTCGGCGTCCTTCGAAGGTGAAGCGGCCGCCACCAGATCAACCGGCAGCCGTAGTTTCGAGGCCCCGTCGGCGGCACGCAGCCTGCGAGCGAGCACCACGTCCTCCTCCGAGCACAGCGACCCCGCCACGAAGTGGCCCTCGGCGGCCAGGAACGGGAATGCCATCGCGCCGCCGATCAACACTGCGTCGGCGAGGTCGAGGAAGCGCTCGATCACCTCGAGCTTGTCCGCCACCTTTGCGCCACCGAGCACCGCCACGAGCGGGCGTGCGGGGTCCGAGAGGAGCTCGTGCAGGACCTTCACCTCGCGCTCGAGCAGCAGCCCGGCGGCGTGCGCGGGCACAAGCCTCGCCACCCCCTCCGTTGATGCGTGCGCACGATGAGCGGCGCCGAACGCGTCGTTGACGTACACGTCAGCCAGGGCTGCGAGCGCAGCCGCCAGCTGCGGGTCATCGTCGGTCTCCCCGGGCTCGTAGCGGACGTTCTCGAGCACCAGCACGTCGCCCGGAGCGAGATCCTCTTCCAACGCACGCACTTCATCTCCGATGACAGCCGGCGCCAGGATCACGGTCGTGTCGCGGCCGAGCAGTTGCTGCAGGCGATCAGCCGCCGGACGCAGGGACAATGATGGCTCGCGATCCTTTGGGCGGCCGAGATGCGAGACGAGCACGATTCGCGCGCCGCGCCGCCGCAGCTCCTCGATCGTCGGCAGCGCCGCGCGGATGCGACCGTCATCGGCAACCCGCCCCTGATCGTCGAGCGGGACATTGAAGTCCACTCTCACCAGCACGCGCTTGCCGTCTAGGCCCCCGAGGTCCCGGATCGTTTTCAAAGCAGCCTTTGCACCACGTCGACCACCCGATTCGAGTAGCCCCACTCGTTGTCGTACCACGAGATCACCTTGACCATCGTCCCTTGCATCACCGCGGTCAGCTTCGAGTCGACAATCGATGAAGCCGGGTTCTTGACGATGTCGGAGGAGACGATCGGATCCTCGGTGTACTCGAGCAGTCCCACCAGCGGGCCCTCCGAAGCAGCGGCCCGCAGCGCGGAGTTGATCTCGTCCACGGAGGTCTCGCGCATAGCCTCGAACGTCAAATCGACGACCGAACCGGTCGGCACCGGGGCGCGCACCGCCATGCCGTTGAGCTTCCCGTTCAGCTCCGGGATCACCAGCCCGATCGCCTTCGCGGCACCGGTCGAGGCGGGGATCAGGTTGATCGCCGCGGCCCGGGCGCGCCGCAGATCCTTGTGCGGCATGTCCTGCAGCCGCTGGTCGGCCGTGTAGGCATGGATCGTCGTCATCAGCCCGTGCTTGATCCCGACCGTGTCGTGCACGACCTTCGCGACCGGCGCAAGGCAGTTCGTCGTGCAGGATGCGTTCGAGACGATGTGATGCGAGGCCGGGTCGTACGCGCTCTCGAAGTTGACGCCCAAGGCCACGGTCACATCCGGGTCGGTGGCCGGAGCCGAGATCAGCACCTTCTGCGCGCCGGCGTCGAGGTGCTTGGACGCGTTCTCACGGTCGGTGAACAGCCCGGTCGACTCGATCACGACCTCAGCACCGAGCTCGCCCCACGGGATCGAGGCCGGATCGCGCTCGGCTAGGACGCGGATCTCGCCGCCGTCGACGCGCAGACCCGTGTCGGTGGCCTCCACGGTGCCGTGGAACGGTCCGTAATTCGAGTCGTACTTGAGCAGATGGGCGATCGTCGGCGGGTCGACAAGATCGTTGATCGCGACCCATTCGATCTCTGCGCCTCGCTCAGATGCAGCGCGAAACACGTTCCGGCCGATGCGCCCGAAACCGTTGATTCCGACCCGTACCGGCATGCAGTTGTCCTCCGTCTGTTCGGTGGCTAACGACAAACGCCGACGGTCGCGACTCCCCGTCGGCGAGAACAGCCTATCGCTACCTACGCGAGACGACCTCTACCCGGAGCCCGTCCGGATCGAACATGTACGCGGCGTAGTAGCGGCGGCCGTACTGCGGGCGCGGCCCGGGCTCGCCGTCATCCTTGCCGCCGTTCGCGATCCCGGCCGCGTACGCGGCGTCGACCGCAGCCTTGCCGGTCGCGGTCAGCGCTACGTGTCCGTAGGCACCGGCCGGCGGACGGCCGCGAGCCGTGATCCACAGCTCCGGACCGTTGACCCCGTACGCCACGGCGTGCTCGGACTCGAACATCCTCCGGACACCGAGCGCATATAGCACCGCGTCGTAGAAACGTGCCGAGCGCGCGAGATCGGACACCTCGAAGCCGATGTGATCGATCACACAGGCCTCTCCACGTCGCGGTGCACCACCTCGACAACGTACTCGCGCTTCTCTCCGTAGCGCTCCGTGAGATGCTCGGCTATCGCCACCGATCGGTGCCGCCCGCCTGTGCAGCCGAGCGCGACCACGAGGTGCGCCTTGCCCTCGTTCAGGTACTGCTCGAGCAGGTAGTCGAGCAGCGGCAGAAGATGCTCGTAAAACGCGTCGAGGGCGCCGTCGCGGTTGATGAACCGGACGATCCGTACGTCGTGGCCGGTCAGCTGCCGCAGCTCGGGCTCATAGTGCGGGTTCGGGAGGAAGCGGACGTCGAACATGAGGTCGGGGTCGCGCACCGGCCCGTACTTGAACCCGAAGCTCTCGAACGTCACCGCCAGGCGCCCCCGGGTCCGGGTCGGCAGCAGCTCGTCGGCGAGCTTGCGGCGCAGCATCACGGCGGTCATCCCCCCGGTGTCGATCACGAGGTCCGCACGCTCGCGCAGCCCGGAGAGCAGCTCGCGCTCTCGCGCGATCCCCTCGGCGACGCTACCGGCCGGGGACAGTGGATGGCGACGGCGGGTCTCCTTGTACCGTGTCTGGAGCGTTTCCTCGTCGGCCTCCAGGAACAGCACCCGATGCCGCACGCCGCTGGCGCGCAGATCGTCGAGCATCTCCGCGAGCCCCTCGAAGTACGTCCCGCCCCGAACATCCGAGACGACCGCCGCGCGGACCACTTTCGAGCCTTCGTGCATGAACAGGTCGACGAGCGAGCGGATCATCTCCGACGGCAGGTTGTCGACGCAGAAGTAGCCCTCGTCCTCGAACGCCGCCATCGCGGTTGACTTGCCGGCGCCTGAGAACCCGGTGATGATCACCAGATCTTGAAGGGCCGAGCCCGGCACAGAGTCCGCCATCGTTGTTCAAAGCTTGACGAGCGGCGCGGACGGGCGCCATCAGGACGCTTCGCATCTGTCAGGATTCCCGCCGTGCGCAGGAGGGTCGGTGGCATCGGGGTAGTGGCTGCGCTGGTGGCAGCGGCGATCGCCCCGTCCGTTTCACCGGCGAGCTCGACCGACCCCACGGTGTACGCAAGCGTCGGATCGACGCCTACCGGGCAGGCGATCGGGTCGGGTTTCGTCGGCGTGTCGATGGAGTTCCAGGCCGTCCACACATACACGGGCAGCAATCCGAATGCGATCAATCCGGTTCTGGTCGCGCTGCTCAAGGGCCTCGCGCCGGACCAGCAGCCGGTGCTCCGGATCGGCGGCGATTCGACCGATCAGACCTGGTGGCCGATCCGCGGCGTGATCCCGCCGGGCGGCGTCACGTACACGCTCAACCGGGATTGGCTCGCCACCACGCGCGCGCTCGTGCAGCAGCTCGATGCCCGGCTGATCATCGGCGTCAACCTAGCCGCCGGGCGACCGTCGTTCGCGACCGCCGAAGCGCGCGCGTTCCTGAGCGGGATCGGCCGGCGCTATATCGAGGCGATGGAGGTCGGCAACGAGCCCGACCTCTACGGACAGTTCGTCTGGTATCACGCCCCCGACGGCAAGAACTTCCTTGCACGCCCGAAGGACTACGACTTCACGGACTTCGCGTCACAGTTCTCACGCTGGGAGGCCGCGCTCCCGGGCGTGCCCGTCGCCGGCCCCGCGCTCGCCGAGCTCGCCTGGCTGGGCGACCTCGCGCGGTTCGTCTCCGCGGCGCCCGGACTCTCGCTTGTGACCGTCCATCGGTACCCGCTCCGGGGCTGCATCCACGACTCGAGCTCGCCCCTTTACGCGTCGATCCCGAACCTGCTCGCGGACAGCTCCTCAGCGGGGCTCGCGGCGGACCTCGCGCCGTACGTGTCCGCCGTCCACGCCAGCGGGCTGCAGCTGCGCGTCGACGAGATGAACTCGGTCGCGTGCTCGGGCGTCAAGGGCGTAAGCAACACGTTCGCCTCGGCGCTGTGGGCGGTCGACACGCTGTTCAACATGGCCTCGATCGGCGTCGACGGCGTCAACTTCCACACGCTCCCGCACGCCGGCTACGAGCTGTTCACGTTCGAGCACGTGCACGGTACCTGGGAGGCATTTGTGCATCCCGAGTACTACGGGATGCTGATGTTCGAGCAGGCCGCGCCCCCCGGCTCTCGCCTGCTCCCGACGAGCGCTCCGAGCGGACCGGTCAAGGTGTGGGCCACTCAGACGCCGAGCGGTGGGGAGCACATCGTCCTGATCAACAAGTCGCTCACCGCCAGCCAGAACGTGCAGGTGACGGTTCCGGACGCAGGCACGGCCTCGGTCGAATGGCTGCAAGCACCCTCCGCGGCCTCGACCTCTGGGGTGTCGCTCGGCGGCCAGACCTTTGGTGCGGAGACCACCAGCGGGACGCTGAGCTCCATGCACGACGGCCAGCTGCCGTCGTTCCTCGGCGCCTACACGATCGAGGTCCCACCAGCTAGCGCCGTGATGCTGACACAGCCCTGACGGCAGGCGTCAGACGCCGGTCTTGTGGAGCTCGCGGTACAGGCGGCCGGCGAGCTTGCCAGGTAGCCCGGGGACGGCCTCCAGCTCCTCACGCGAGGCGGCGAGGATCGCGTCCGGTGAACCGAAGTGGGTCAGCAGCGCGCGCTTTCGTGCCGGGCCGACGCCCGGCAGCTCGTCGAGGATTGAGGCGGTCATTGCGGTGTCACGCCGCTGACGGTGGTGGGTGATCGCAAACCGGTGCGCCTCGTCCCGGACGCGCTGGAGAAGCTGTAGCGCCGGGGTGTCGTGGGGCAGCACGAGCGGAGCGGGGCGGCCGGGAACGAACACCTCCTCGATTCTCTTGGCGAGCGATATCACGACCACGCCACGCTCGCGGAATCCTTCCAGCGCGCGCAGGCCCGCCGATAGCTGACCCTTCCCGCCGTCGATCACGATCAGGTTCGGAAGCGCCGCGAAGCTCGGGTCGTACTCCTTGTCGTGGGGCGAGACGTCGCGCTGGCGCTCCCAGCGCGCGTATCGGCGCCCGAGCACCTCCTCCATCGCGGCGAAGTCGTCGGGAGCGGCCTCGCCCGGGGCGCGCTCCATCGCCGCGCGGACCTTGAACCGACGGTAGTCGGACTTCTTCGGCGCGCCCCCTTCGAACACGACCATCGACGCGACGGTGTTCGTGCCCATCAGCGTCGAGATGTCGAAGCACTCGATCCGCAGCGGCACGGTGTCGAGTCCGAGCGCGTTCTGGAGGCCGTCGAGCGCCTCGACGCGCTGCTGGCGCCGGCGCTCCGAGCGGAGCTTCTCCTGGTCGAGCGCGAGCGCCGCGTTGCGCTCCGCGAGCTCCAGGATCCGCCGCTTGTCGCCGCGCTCGGCGGCGCGGATCTCGACCGGCCCTTGGCGGCGAGCGCTGAGCGCCTCCGCGAGTGCGACGTTGTCAGTCAGCTCTCGCTGGACGATCAGCATCGGCGGGATCATCATCGTGCTCGCGTAGTACTGGAGGATGAACGCCTCGGCGACCTCTGGGATGCCAGCTCCGGTCTCATTGTCGAGATAGAAGCTCTGGCGGTCCGAGAGCACGCCGTCGCGAATCTGGAACACCTGCGCGTTCGCGTCACCATCCGTGTCGACGGCGACCGCGATCGCGTCGAGTGTGCCGGCGGTTTCGCTCGCGATCCGCTGGCGCTCGAGCAGTGAGCGGACAGCGCGGAGCCGGTTGCGTTCGCGAGCGGCGTCCTCGAACCGCTGCTCGTCCGAGGCCTGCTTCATCGCGACCTCGAGCTCGCGCTCGATCCTCTTGTACCGCCCCGACAGGAAGTCGATCACGCCGTCGATCCCTCGCCGGTAATCCTCTTTCGACACGTAGCCGACGCACGGTGCCTCGCAGCGCTTGATGTAGTAATCGAGACACGGCGAGCCGCTTCGGCGCCCCGGCTCGGGGCCTTCACACGAACGGAACATGAACACCTTGCCGAGTACCTCGAGCGTCGAACGCACACGCTTGGCGTTGCTGTATGGGCCGAAATAGGCGCGGTCGCGGCGATGGCGCTCACGCGTGAAGTAGACGCGCGGGAAGTCCTCGTCGAGGCTGATCGCGATGTACGGGTACGACTTGTCGTCGCGCAGCCGGATGTTGAACCGCGGCTTGTACTGCTTGATGAAGTTCTGCTCGGCGAGCAGCGCCTCCGCCTCGTTGTTGACAACGAGTGCCTCGATCCGGTCGATCATCGGCACGAGGTCCTTGCCGGCGCGGGTCGATGGGTTCGAGAAGTGCGAGGCGACACGCTTGCGGATCGAGATCGCCTTACCGACATAGATCACGCGGCCCGAGCGGTCGCGGAAGATGTAGACCCCGGGCTCGTCAGGGAGCTCTCGGCGGCGGTCTGCGGAGATGACTGACACTAGGTGTTCTCCGTCGTGAGTAGCATCGGGGATTGGTGAGCGAAAACCGAGCCGGCCGAGGACGCAGCGAGCGTGGCGTGCCCTTGGCCACGCGAGCGAGCGAGGACGTCGGCCCGCGAAGGTTTGCAGCCGCCAAGACCGACGGTATTTGCGACGGGGAGCACTCCGCTCGATGTTACGAATGGCCGCGCCGTGCTCAGCGCCTCACTCGGCGCTGAACGACAGCAGGAGGCCGATGATCGCGACCACCAAGCCGATCACGGCCACCGTCTCCCCCGCCCCCGCGGAGGAGCCGAGCGACTCGTAGCCGGGCACGCTCAGCGACGGGTTGAAGATGTTCGTGCCGTTCGTTGGCGGCGCGCCCTGCGCGTGCAGCGTGAAAGCGAGCGCCATCACCGCCCCCACGGACACGCCCACCCTCCATGGCCGCGTGCCGAACAGCGCCGATGCGAGCATCCCCACCGCGAGCAACGCGAGCACGATGTCCATCGTCGAGTAGACCTGCCACGCGGTTGCGTTTCGCGGCACGCCGTCGAGCAGCTCAGAGGTGCCGAACGTGTTCAGGAAGGACGACGAGAACTGGTGGCTCCAGGTCAGGAAAAGCGAGCTGAGGAGCGCCACCGAGCCGCCCACGATCAGCCAGTCAGCGAGGCTCTCGCGGTTCTGTTTCGTCGCGATCTTGGACACGGCCGCGCCAGTCTAGGACCCGACTGCGGAGTGATTGGCGGCTCCGGCGACCGGGGGGTGTGGGAAGTAATTGTCGTCAGGCAACAAAAACTTCCCACACCCCGAGCGACATCAGCCGAGGTCGAAGCGGTCGAGATTCATGACCTTGGTCCAGGCGGCCACGAAATCCTCAACGAACTTCTCCTGCGCGTCGTCGCAGCCATAGAACTCGGCGATCGCTCGCAGCTGCGAGTTCGACCCGAAGACCAGGTCGACCGCCGTCGCGCCCCAACGGAACTCGCCGGTGGCCCGATCCCGGCCCTCGTAGACCTGCGCGGCGGTGCCATTCATCGAGTCACTTGGCTTCCACTCGGTGCGGACGTCCAGCAGGTTGACGAAGAAGTCGTTCGTCAACGAGCCGGGGCGCTCCGTGAACACGCCGTACTTCGTCTGCTTGTGGTTGGCGCCAAGCACACGCAGACCCGCAATGAGCACGGTCATCTCGGGCGCGGTCAGCGTCAGCTGGTTCGCCTTGTCGAGCAGCAGGGTCTCCGGCGGTAGCGATTGACCGGCCTGCACGTAGTTGCGAAAGCCGTCGGCCTTCGGCTCCAGCACCGCGAACGAGTCGGCGTCGGTCTGCTCCTCCGAGGCGTCGGTGCGCCCAGGCGCGAACGGCACGGTCACCTCGTGACCAGCCTCTCTGGCCGCATGCGCGACCGCGGCGGAGCCGCCGAGCACGATCAGATCGGCCAACGACACATGCTTGCCCTCGCCGCCCCACTCCTGCTGGATCCGACCGAGCACCTCCAGCACCGCGCCGACCCCTTCGTTGGCATCCCAGTCCTTCTGCGGTGCCAGGCGGATCCGCGCGCCGTTCGCGCCGCCGCGCTTGTCGGTGCCGCGGAACGTCGAGGCGGACGCCCACGCCGCGCCGACCAGCTGCGCGACCGAGAGTCCGGAACCGAGGACCTTCTCCTTCAGCGACGCCACGTCTCCGTCGGTGAGCTCGTACTCGACCTCCGGCACTGGGTCCTGCCAGAGCTGCGGCTCGGGCACCCACGGGCCGAGATAGCGGGCCCGCGGCCCCATGTCGCGGTGCAGCAGCTTGAACCACGCCCGGGCGAACGCATCCTCGAGCTCCTCCGGATGCTCGTAGAAGCGCCGGGCAATCGGCTCGTAGATCGGATCCTCCTTCAGGGCCAGGTCGGTCGTCAGCATCACCGGCGAGTGCCGCTTGCCGGGGTCATGCGCGTCGGGGACCGTGTCCGATGCCGCTCCGTCCTTCGGCTTCCACTGCTTGGCGCCCGCCGGGCTCTCGAACAGCTCCCAGTCGTATTCGAACAGGTTCGCCAGGAAGCCGTTGTCCCACTTGATCGGCTCGGTCGTCCACGCGCCTTCGAGTCCGCTGGTAATCGCGTCCCCGCCCTTACCCGAGCCGGCGGTGCTCTTCCAGCCCAGTCCTTGCTGCTCGATTGGAGCTGCTTCGGGCTCGGGACCGACATGGTCGGCGTTGTGCGCCCCGTGCGTCTTGCCGAAGCTGTGGCCGCCGATAATCAGCGCTGCCGTCTCCTCATCGTTCATCGCCATGCGTGCGAACGTCTCGCGGATGTCCTTGGCGGCCGCCAGCGGATCCGGGTTTCCGTTCGGGCCCTCAGGGTTCACGTAGATCAGTCCCATCTGCACGGCGCCCAGCGGGCCCGAGAGCTCGCGGTCGCCGCTGTAGCGCTCGTCTCCGAGCCACGTGTCCTCGGGTCCCCAGAAGATCTCGTCCGGCTCGTAGATGTCGG
>Ga0335074_10016405_pt1 | contig 10429 bp, 9 predicted proteins | sample Lox_Sample_23_FD_206715 | JGI IMG/M metagenome (GOLD analysis project Ga0335074, IMG submission 206715) | Soil microbial communities from Loxahatchee National Wildlife Refuge, Florida, United States - Lox_Sample_2.3 | ecosystem: Environmental > Terrestrial > Soil > Wetlands | place: USA: Florida...
CGTCACCCGGGGCAACGGCGGGTTTCTCGACGAGATCGTGGCGATCAGCGTTCCCGACAGCGACCGCACCTTCGACACCGACGAGACCATCCGGCCGGGTAGCACGGTCGAGTCTCTGGGCTCGCTCAAGCGGGCCTTCGCGTCCGATCAGAACCGCGCGCGCTTCCCCGACCTCGACTTCATGATCACCGCCGGTAACGCCTCGCAGATCACCGACGGGGCGAGCGTCCTGCTGCTCATGAGCGAGCAGCAGGCGGCAGCGCTAGGTCTCCGCCCGCGCGCCCGGATCGTCGCATCCGCCGTCTGCGGCGACGACCCGACGCTTATGCTCACGGGACCGATCCCCGCCACCCGCAAGGTGCTGGAGCGCGCGAAGATGAAGCTTGATGACATCGACGGCGTCGAGATCAACGAGGCGTTCGCTTCGGTACCACTGGCCTGGGCCGCTGAATTCGACATCGACCCGGCCAAGGTCAACCCACGGGGCGGCGCGATCGCTCTTGGCCATCCGCTTGGCGCGTCTGGAGCCCGGCTGATGACGACGCTCATCCACCACCTCGAACAGACGGGTGGCCGATACGGCCTCCAGACAATGTGCGAGGCAGGCGGCATGGCCAACGCCACGATCATTGAAATCCTCGACCGCGCCCCGCAGAACGGCTGAGGCCCCCGTGACCACGACCGAAACCGCCCGACCGGTCCTCGTCGAATACGAGGGCGGCGTGCAGATCGTCACCATTAACCGCCCAGAGGTCCGCAATGCGATCAACACGGCCGCCGCGCAGGCCATCGCCGACGCGATGGCAGAACTCGACGAGCGCGACGACCTTGTCGCCGGCGTGATCACGGGTGCCGGGACCACATTCTGCGCGGGCATGGACCTAAAGGCCTTTCTGCAGGGCGAACGTCCCTCGATCGAGGGGCGCGGATTCGCCGGAATCGCTCAGCGCCCGCCGGATAAGCCGCTCATCGCGGCGGTCGAGGGTCATGCCATTGCCGGCGGCTTCGAGATCGTGCTCGCGTGCGACCTGGTGGTGGCGGCCGAGAACGCGACCTTCGGACTGCCCGAGGTCAGGCGAGGGCTGCTGGCCGGGGGCGGCGGGCTGCTGCGCCTTCCGCATCGGATTCCCTACCACATGGCGATGGAGTGGATACTCACCGGCGGCCTGTATCCGGCGACAGCGGCGCACACCTACGGATTGGTCAATCGGCTCACCGAGCCGGGCCGTTCCCGCGAGGGCGCCATCGAACTCGCCCGCGTCATCGCCAAGAACGGCCCTCTGGCGTTGCGCGCGAGCAAGCAGATCGTCACCGCGTCACGCGACTGGTCTCTTGACGAACGGTTCGCTCGCCAGCAGGAAATCTACGAGCCTGTCCGGTCATCTGAGGACGCTCGCGAGGGCGCCACGGCTTTCAAGGAGAAACGCACACCAAAGTGGATCGGGCGATGAATTCATACCGACCTGCGCTCCACTCTGCGTACAGCCCGCTGACACGCTATGCTTGCGGGAAAATAGGCCAATCATCTGTAAGGTGGGCAGCGATTACTGACCAAGTGGCACGAGCCTCGCTCCCAGCGGGCCCGCACCCCGAACCGGCGTCCCGGGAACCCGCGTGATGGCCGCCAATCGCCCGCAAAAGGCCGCGATGCTGGTGGCGCAGCGCATCGTGCGCGATATCGTGCGCGGCGGCCTCAAGCCCGGCGACCTATTGCCGCCAGAACGAACGATGCTCGAGAGCTACGAGACCGGCCGCGGCACGCTGCGCGAGGCTCTTCGGCTGCTTGAGTTTCAGGGCGTGGTGGCCCTTAAGCCGGGGCCCCGGGGCGGCCCGGTTGTACTCGACCCGGACGCCTCGTACTTGGCGAGCTCGATGGTGCTGCTGATGCAGCTCAAGCGGGCTCCGTTCCGGAGCATAGTCGAGGTACGGTCGGCCCTCGAGCCAATGATCAGCTCGCTTGCGGCCACCCGGATCGATGACGAGTCGGTCGCCGAACTCCGCGGCACGATCGAGGCGATGCGCGAAAACCTCGGCGATCAGCGGATCTTCCTGGAGGCGAACAAGCGGTTTCATGACATTATTGCCTGGTCGTCAGGAAATGCCCTGTTTGGCTATATCATCGAATCCCTGCTCGGGATTATGGACGGGACCGTAATCGGTATCGATTATCCGAGCCCGCGCCGCTCGGCGATACTCAAGGCGCACGAAGCTATCTACGGAGCCATCGAAGCGCGGGACGCGTCCGAGTCCGAGAAACTCATGCGCAAGCACATCGACGAGTACACCCGCTACGCCATGCGGAAGTTCCCCGAGGTACTCGATGAGGTCATCCAGTGGGACCGATCACCGCTCCTCTGATATCCACTCTGCGCGTGGACTTCCGGCCTGACCTGGGCATGGCCAAGACCGTTGCCGAGGCTGGCTAACGAGCCGACGGTAGCTTGCGACTTTGCCCCTCAACAGCAGCGGTGGATCTGCGCACAAGCGCGGGTCCACCCCTGCTTGGCCTTGTTGTGGCGTCAATTCATAGCTATCATGCTCATGAATGGAGAATTCATGACTTGCCTGCAGGGATGGCCGCCCCAATGACCGGCGGCGGTGAGCCAGGGACGGCTTTCGCGCCAGCTGAGCCGTTTCGGATGGTCGTAGAGGAAGGCAAGATCCGCGAGTTCGCCCGGGCGACCGCGTCGCCATGCGCCCAGCACCTGCGCGGCGAGGATCCGATAGCGCCGATGACGTTCCTGGCCTCGCATCGGCTGTGGATGACCGACGATCGGCACAGCGGGTGGCACGGGATCCACCGGGATTTTCGGTACCTACTGCATGGCCAGGAGGAGTTCACCTTCCACGGGCCGCCGCCTGCGCCTGGAACGGTGCTCACCGTCCGGCAGCTGATCGAGCGCCAGTATGAGAAGCGGGGCCGGCGGGGCGGAACGATGGTATTCACCGACCTGGTGACGCGCTTTTGGACTGGGGCTGGCAACGAGGACAATCCACTGGTCGAAGAGCGCTCGGTCTTGATCTCGACCGAGCCTCCGCCCTCCGACGCACCACCCCACACTTCCGAGTCGGCGCGAGCACCAGCCGAGGCGGTCACGGTACCGGGGGAGCCGGTCTTCGACACCCTGCGGCCGGCCCTCACCGTCACCGACTTCGTCAGGTACCAGGGCGCGTCAGGCGACTTCAATCCGATCCACCACGACACCGCATTCGCACGATCGTCCGGCAAGCCGGGCCCATTCGCGGTCGGCATGCTGGCCGCCGCGGTGGCGGCCAACCAGCTCACAGCGGTGGTCGGAGACGCTGCGGTGCGCCGGTACCGGGTGCGCTGGAGCGAGATTGCCTGGCCGGGCGACGCACTGCGCTACCAAGGAACGCGGACTGGGCCCACGTCCTACCGAATCGACGTGACCCGCCCTGACGGACGTCATCACCTCACGGCTTGGGCTGACGTCGCCGGCTGACGGAATGCTGCGCTCCGGCGAGCACCTCGCGAGTGGCGTCGATGCCCAGCTTGGCCGCCTCAGCGGGGCTAAGCGCGCGAAGCTCCTCGTTGAGAACCTCAACGCCCGTCGGCGCGGAAACGCCAAGCGACTCAACGAGTGCCACGAACTGCGCTACGCGGAAGTCTCCCTGTCCTGGCAGCACCCTACGCTTGAAGGTGTCCTCGAGTTCCGATTCCACCAGCTCATACGAGCCGTCGCTGAGCTGAACAGCGATTACCTGCCCGGGCGGGACGCTGCGGATCATCTCCTCGGTGGTACCGCCACGATTCAGGTGCCAGGCGTCGTAGATCGGGCCGCCGTTGGGACGACCCGAGCGCGCGATAATCTCCCAGGCGATGCCAACGTCGTGGATGTCCGTCCACGGTAGTGTCTCCAGCCCGACGCGCATTCCGTGCTCGGCTGCGCGATCGCAGACGCGGCCGAACCGATCGGCCAGTGCATCGACCCCATCGTTGACGGGCCCGCTGATCAGCACGACATGCTCGCCTCCGAGCGCATCCGCGATGGCATAGAGCGAGCGCTCGAACATCTCGGCCCGGATGGCCTTCCTCCCGGTCTCCCACCAGTCGGCGATGAAGCCGAGCTCGATCAGCTTCAGGCCGTGGTCGTCGAGCATTGCCCGCATGTCGCCGTCAGTCAATCCGGACGCGCGCGCGGCCTTGTAGTGGGTCGGCCGCAGCCCGACGCCCTGGTACCCGGCGTCACGCACCGCGGCGAGCCGCTCCGCGAACGGGGCCTGGTCAATCATGGAGGCGCAGCAGTAGAGGTCCCCGAGCATGTCAGCACCGGTGCGGCAGGCTGGGCACCTTGTTTCCCACGCCGCACCTCCCTTCCCTCAAATCAATGCATATGATATTACTCTTATTAAAGGTAGTCAAAGACATCGGGGTGCTGGCGTGCCGGTCCGCGAAGGCCGCCACCACCGGCCAGGCATACATCGGCAAGACCGAACAGTGGCGTCGCGGGCCGAGGAGACCCTCGTCCTCGACGCGGGAAAGGAATAATTGTGATGCGGGGTCTGTACTTCGAGGAGATGGAAATTGGTCTCACGATCAAGCACGCGTATACCCGGACGGTCACCGAGATGGATAATGTGCTGTTCACGTCCCTGACGATGAACCCAGCGCCGCTGCACCTCGACGCCGAATACGCGAAGTCCCTCCCGTACGGCCGTCCGCTGGTAAACAGCCTGTTCACCGTTGGGCTGATCGGAGGCATCACCGTGCCGGAATTGGTGTTCAAGACCTCGCTCGGCAATCTCGGCTACACGCTCATCGAATTCCCGGCGCCGGTCTTCGCCGGTGACACCATTCACGCCGAGTCAACGATCCTCGACAAGCGCGAGTCGAAGTCGGACTCATCCCGCGGAATCGTGTGGTTCGAACATCGCGGCTACAACCAGGACGACACCCTGGTCTGTCTGCTCAAGCGAACGGGGATGGCCATGCGCCGCCCCGCCGACGCCGACGGCTAGGGACGGCACGGGCTCCGGGAGTCCGCGGCTTCGTGCGGCGAGCCTGCGCACCGAACTGCCGTGAGCTCTCCGGTCCCGGCGCGATCGCCGGGACCGGAGAGCCTCGTCGCCGACCGCCAGAGATCAGTAGATCAGTAGATCAGCGTGCCGGAATCCACGGCGATCGAACTCCCCGTTACGTAGCGGGCCTGGTCGGAAAGCAGCCACAGCACCGCCTCGGAAACGTCCTGCGGCTCCACCACGTCGGTATTCATTACGTTCGCCATCCAGCCAGGAGGAGCGCCGTCGCGCACGGACGGCCCGAAGTAGGGATTGATCAGCATCGGGGTGCGTACACCCTGTGGGGCGACCAGGTTGACCCGCACGTTGAACTGTCCGAGGGCTTTGGCGAAGTTACGCATGATCGCGACCACGCCGTGTTTCGCGGCCCCGTATCCGATCTGCCCTGGGTTGAGCAGTTTCCGGTTGAAGGCCACGCCCTGGAACGTCGAGGTCGACCCCGTGATGACGATCGAGCCGCCACGACCCGATTCGACCATTGGTTCAGTAGCGGCGCGCAGGGTGTAGTAGACCCCGGTGAGCATCGTGTCGATGGCTGCGTGCCACGCGTCGAGCTGCTGAGACGGCTCGCCCGTGGTCGGCATGATTCCGGCATTAGCGGACACCAGGTCGAGGTGACCGAACTCGGTGACCGCCGTACTAACCGCGTTCTGGACATCGTCCCAGTTACGCACATCGCCCTTGAGCGGGATGGCCCGGCGATCCTCGGCCTCGATCAGCTTGACAGTCTCATCCATATCGGCCTGCCGAGACATGTCGTACTCGACCGATGGAATCTGACCGAGAATGTCGAGCAGCACGACGTCGGCGCCTCGCTTGGCCAGGTTTACCGCGTGCGAACGACCCTGACCGCGCGCGCCTCCCGTTACCAGCGCAACCTTGCCGTCGAACCTCCATGCGTCGGACACAGTTCCTCCTAGCCACGGTTGGCGCAATTCATGTTAACCATCATTATGGTACTGACGTCAGCACGGCTCGGGAAAGTACCTTCGGGCCGAGATCGCGCAGGCCTCTGCCAGCGCTGCCGCCGGCAGGCGGCGCAAATCGGCCGAGAGCACCTCAGTGCTCACCACCCCAGTCCAGCCGCACTGAGATAGCGCTGCGGCGAAGCCTGCCAGGTCAAGCGATCCCTCTCCTGGTAGCCGGCGCGACTCGCGGCTCTCCGTCGCGAGATCGGCCGGGGCGATGGCCGCGGCATCGGCGATCTGGACCGCTGCGATCTCGTCCGGGGCAAGCTGGGCGATGTCGTCGGCGCTGCCGCCACTGCGGGCCAGGTGCAGCGTGTCGATCAGCAGACCCAACTGGGCCCGTCCCACCCGGTCGCACACCGCTCGCGCGTCATCAAGCGTGCGCACTTGGGTGTACGGGACGAACTCGAGGGCGAGGCGGACCCCGGCGGCGGCAAAAGCATCGGCCGATCGCGCAATCCGGTCGTAGACGGAATCGTCGAGCGCAACCGAGACGACCAGGCCGCACACGCCGACGCCGAGTACCGCACACCGACGAGCCATCGATGCGGCTGCTCGCCCGTCGCGGGCGGCGTCGGCGCCAAGCCCCAGCGCCGACATGTCGGTCCAGGTAAGGCCGAGGGCCGCGGCGGACTCGCCCAGCGACTCGACGGAGACTCCCCGCCGCTCGGCATCGCGAAGGCTGAACCAATCGATGCCCACGCCGCGGAACCCGGCGGTCGCGGCCGCGTTGACCAATTCTTCGGCCGGATGCAGGACCCGCTGTCGTGGTACCTCGACGGCGGTGATGGTCGGGAACGAAAGCACGATCAGCCCAGGCCAGTGGCGTTTTTGATGCGGTCGTGCGTATCGGACGTGATTCCGTCCGCGCGCAGATCGGCCTTCCGCACCTTCTCCGACGGCGTGCGCGGTATCGCGTCCACGAACCGGATGAACCGCGGCATCGCAAACGCCGGCACCTTACCCTCGCACCAAGCCCAGATCTCCTCCGGCCTGACCGGGGCGGACGTGACGACGACGGCGAGAACCTCGTCCTCACCGGCCTCCTGTTCGGCCGGTACGCCGAGAACGGTGCACTCGGTAACGCTCGGGAAGCTCAGCACGGCCTGCTCGACCTCGTACGAGCTGATGTTTTCGCCGCGTCGGCGCAACGCGTCCTTGTATCGGTCTACGAAGTAGTACCAGCCGTCCTCGTCCCGCTTGAGCGCGTCGCCGGTATGGAACCAGAGGTTCCGCCAGGCCTCGGCCGTCTTTTCCGGCATCCCGTAGTAACCAAGGCTGCATGTCCAGGGGTACTTGTATCGCAGCACGAGTTCCCCGGTCTGGCCGACCGGGACCTCCTCGTCCGTCTCCGGGTCAACCAGTCGGATCTCGAAGAAATCGCTGGCGACCAGGCCCGCGGCCCCGGGCGGGCGGATCTCCCCGTACGGCGACAGGATCGGCGCGCACGTCTCGGTCAGGCCGAAGGCATCAACCATCGCCTCAATCCCGAATCGCGCCATGAACTGCTTCAGGATCGAAGAGGCGGTTGGCGCCGCGTATACCGACCGAAGCTTGTTGTCGGCGTCGTCGGGCCGGGCTGGCTGCTTCCAGACGAAGTCCATCATCACGCCGATGAGGTTGGTGACGGTGATGTCGTGTTCGCGCAGGTGGTCGACCCACCGACTGGCGGAGAACTTCGAGCGGATCACCAGGCGCGCACCGGCTATCAGCGCCGGGTAGGCGGCCATGAACTGAGCGTTGCCGTGGAACAACGGCGTTGTCGTGAGATACGTGTCTTCGTGCGTAACTCGCTGGAGGCTCGCGACCTCCTCGCCGAAGAAGAACATCTGGCCGTGCGGCATCGCGACGCCCTTGCTCGGGCCGGTGGTGCCCGAGGTGTAAAAGATCGAGGCCTGCTCCCCCGGCGTGAGGTCGACGGGCTCCGAGCTACCCGAGTCAAGAAGCGCGTCCCACAGGTCGGAGTTCCAGCCGGCGTCACGCAACGCCGCAACTGCGGCAGCGCCCGAACCGGTATCGATGACGTAGACGGTCTCAACGGTCGGGACCTGCTCCTTGATGGCCACGAAGCGGCCGGCAAAAGTGTCGTCGGTGACGACAAATCTCGCCTGGGCCAACACCACTTGATGGCGCAGGAAGTCGCCCTCGTAAGCGGTGTTGATCGGTGCTTCGATGAGCCCTCCGATGCCCGTTCCTAGCCAGGAGAACACGAACCGCGTTGAATTGGCGGCCATGACGACAACGCGGTCGCCGCGCTGCGCGCCCGCCGCAGTGAAGCCAGCGAATACCCGCTGCGCCTGCGCGAAGGTCTCGCCGTAGGTGAATTCGACGCCCTCCTCCGGCGCTATCAGGAAGACGGAGTCGGGTCGCTCGCTCGCATGATGGCGCAGCACGTGCGCGAGCGTCCAGGTGGTGCGGTCAGGAAATCTCAGGTTAAGATCGGTGTACGTGCGGGTCACGCGGAATGCCGCCTGTCCTGAAAGGCGGGTAGCACCCGCTGGGCGAACAGTTCCAGGGAGCGCAGAACACGTTCCTGGGGCAGATCAAACCATTGCATGCGCAAGATCACCGTGGTCGCTCCGGCCGCCTCGATCTCCTTCAGCTTGAGAATCGCCGTGCTCGGGTCTGTGAAAAGATATGAGTCGCGCGCCGCTCGTTCCGCCTCGTCAGCGCCTGCGAGGTGCTGGTAATCGACGGTGTCGTCAGGACGGTTGTACCGGCCGTACTCGGCAGTCAGGCCTCCCCGGGCGGCGGAGCCCAGTCGCCAGGCAAGATCGGCGTCCTCGTCGAGCAGGATTTCCTTGCGTACCACCAATTCCGCGACCTCCGGGCGACCGCCGGCGCGCCTCGCCTCGCGGTACAGGCCGAGCAGTTCGCGCAGCCGCTCCAATGTGACGTGCGGCGGGATGATCCAGGCGTCCCCGAGGCGGGCCGCGCGCTCAACCGCCTTGGGCTTACCGCCGGCCCCGATCCAGACCGGAGGCCCACCCGGTTGCACCGGCGGCAGACTGATCTTCTCGTCGGTAAACCGGAAGTACCTTCCATCGTGACTGACCCGGTCGCCGGTCCACAGCTTCCGCATGATTTCAACGGATTCGTTGAAGCGACCGAGTCGCTCGGTCATCGGTATGCCGAACGCATCGAACTCGTTCTCGCGGTATCCGAGCCCGACGCCGGCGACCGCTCGTCCGCCCGACAGATGGTCGAGGGTGGAGAATTCCTCAGCGGCGGCAATCGGATTCCGGAGCGGGAGGATGAGCATGTTGGTCCCCAGGCGCATCTCGCCTGTGTAAGGCGTGAGTGCCGCCAGCAGAAGCAAGGGCTGAAGGGTCGGCATGCTGCCCAGGTAGTGCTGCAGAACCCACACGGACTCAATGCCGCTGTGCTCGGCTACCCGTATCTGCTCACGGAGATCATCGATCCTGGCTGCCGGGACCGTTCCCGGCGGGAAGTCATTCATGATCGCCAGGCCAAAACGCAACGCCATGTTAGCCGCCCTCGGTGGAACTATGCCGCACGACTCAGGTCGCGTCGGTGTAGTCGTAGAAGCCGCGACCGGTCTTCCGGCCGAGCCAGCCTGCCGCGATCATGTTGCGCACCGTCGGCGTGGGCTTGAACCGTTCGCCGTGGGCCGCCTCCAGTGCGGTGAGCACGTGGTAGAAGGTGTCAAGCCCGTTAAAGTCCCCGAGTTCCAGCGGGCCCATGGGGTGGTTGAAACCGAGACGTATCGCCTTGTCGATCTCCTCGGCGGTGCCGAGCCCCTCCTCGAGCATCCGTACACACTCGAGCCGTAGGATCGCTGAGATCCGGCTGGTCAGGAACCCGGGGCTGTCCTTCTGACAGACCACGACCTCTTTGCCGATCCCCTCCGCGAACGCCCGCGCCCGGGCCAGGGTCTCATCTGAAGTCTGCAGCCCGCGGATGAGCTCGACCAGTTTCATCATTACCGGCGGGTTGAAGAAGTGAATGCCGACGAAGTTCGAGGAGCGATCACCGAGCGGCGCCGCCAGCGAGGTAATGCTGGTCTGAGACGTGTTGCTCCCGAGCAGGGTGTCGGGGCCGGTGCAAGCAACCACACGCGCGAAGATTTCGTGCTTGAGGTCGATGATCTCCGGAACGGCCTCAATGACGACATCAGCCGGACCGGCAGCGTCCTCGATGTCGGCCAGCAGCGTCAGCCGGGACCACACCGCATCGATCTGTTCCTGGCTCAGGGTGCCCTTCTTCGCGAACCGGCCGAGGCTGGTCGCGATCGACGCGCGGCCCCGGTCGAGCGCCTCTTCGGAGACATCAACCAGCCGGACGTCGTGGCCGGCCGTGGCCGCCAGTTGGGCAATGCCGTTGCCCATCTGGCCGGCGCCGACGACGCAGACCGTAAGCGGTTGGGTCAATTGCGCTCGGTCGTTCTCGCTGCTCACGAT
>Ga0335074_10016406_pt1 | contig 10429 bp, 7 predicted proteins | sample Lox_Sample_23_FD_206715 | JGI IMG/M metagenome (GOLD analysis project Ga0335074, IMG submission 206715) | Soil microbial communities from Loxahatchee National Wildlife Refuge, Florida, United States - Lox_Sample_2.3 | ecosystem: Environmental > Terrestrial > Soil > Wetlands | place: USA: Florida...
CGCTCAGTCCATACCCGCAGACCTGCGCGCCCGCCTGCCGCGCAATCACCGCCAGCTCCGCTCCGTGCGCATCGTCCACGTTGATCACAGCAACACGCGGCGCCTGGCCCAGCTCTCCGTCAAACAGCGCCCGCTTGGCCGCGAAGTAATTCTCCATCGTGCCGTGAAAGTCCAGGTGATCCTGCGTCAGGTTCGTGAAAATCGCCACATCGTACGGCAGCCCGTGGACGCGTCCCTGCGCCAGCGCATGCGACGAGACCTCCATCACCGCCTCGGTCGCGCCCGCATCCGCGCCTTCGCGCAGCAGCGCCAGCAGGTCCCGCGATTCCGGCGTCGTATGCGGAGCAGCGCGCACCTTGCCCGCAACATGGTTCTCGATCGTCCCCACCAGCACCGTCTTCCGGCCCACCGCGTTCAGCATCGCCTCCAGCAGAAACGCCGTCGTCGTCTTGCCGTTGGTTCCGGTCACGCCGCTCAGCGCCAGCTGCCTCTCCGGATGGCCAAAGAAATTCGCCGCGATCGCCGCCATCGCCCGGCGGCCGCCGCCGGCCGGCACCTCAGCGACCGCAATTTCCGGAAAACGCTTCGCCGTGTCCGCAAACACCGCCGCCGAATCCGTGACAATTGCCGCAGCACCCTGCGCGATCGCCTTGCCGATATACCGGTTTCCGTCTGTCGTGCCGCCCTGCATCGCGAGGAACAGCGACCCCGCGCCCACCCGCCGCGAGTCGTACTCCACCCCCCGAATTGCGGGCCCCTCCCCCGCATGCGGACCGGCTCTGCGCACCACTTCCGCCCCGCTCAGCGTCTCTTCAAAGCGCATGACAAGCTGATTGTAAGCGCCGCTCCGCCCGGCGACGATTCCCTTCACTGCACCGCGCTACTGCGCGAATCGCACGACGATCTCGGTTCCTGCAGGCACCATCGTCCCCGCGGCGGGCACCTGCTCGCGCGCCATCCCCGACCCCACCACCCGCAGACCCAGGCCGGCCGCGCTTGCCTCTACCACCACGTCGCGCAGGGATTTCCCCGCGAACGAGGGCACCGCCACCCGCTGATTCGCCACCGTCACCGAGCTGTCAGGCGTGGCCGCAGCCCGCTGCTCCGCTCCCGCTGCTGTTCCCTGACCGCTGACCGCCGTTCGCTGATCGCTGATCGCTGAACGCTGAACGCTATCCGCTGCGCGCTGACTGCTGGCCGCTGGTTGCTGACTGCTGCTGCTGGCCGCTGCGCTCAGCGGATCGTCCGCCGGCAAATGGTTCGCCTCGGCAAACAGCGATTCCAGGTCTTCCACCGGCTCCTGCGGCGGCGCTTCTTCGACAGGCTGTTTGCTCTTTGCCGTCAAATCCGGCTTCAGATCCTGATCGTGCGGCACGCCCAGGTATTCGAGCACCTGCTGCGCCAGATCCTGAAACGCCGGCGCGCTGGCCGCCGTGCCGTAGTGCGAGCCCTTCGTCGGCGAATCCATCACCACCGCAATCGTCACCGCCGGATCGCTCACCGGCGCGAAGCCTACAAACGACGCCACGTATTTCGTCTTCGAGTAGGTGCGCGTCCGCGGGTCGATCTTCTGCGCGGTCCCCGTCTTGCCCGCCGCGCTGTAGCCATCCAGTTGCGCCGTCCGGCCGGTGCCGTACAGCACCACGCCCTCCATCATCTTGCGCATCTCGGCCGAGGTCATCTCCGAGATCACCCGATGCGCGCCCGGCGGCAGCGGATTCGGCAGCTCGCTCTCCGGCTGAAACGCCACAGGATGCAGCCCGTCGCTCTTCGTCTGCTGGGTTGTCTCCAGCACGATATGCGGAGGCAGGTACACTCCGCCATTCGCGATCGTCGAAGCCATCGTCACCAGCTGAATCGGCGTGACCGCTACTTCCTGGCCGATCGGGATCGACCCGATCGTCGTCGGCTGCCACCGAGCGGGCGGCTTCAGCAATCCGCGCGTCTCCCCGGGCAACTCGATTCCCGTCCTCTGTCCGAATCCGTACGCGTGAATGTATTTGTAGAAATTATCTTTCCCCATCCGCAACGCCATCTGGATCGCGCCAACGTCGCTCGATACCTCGAGTGCTTTTGTCACCGTGATCACGCCGAAATGGTCGCCCGGCGCATCGTGCACCGTCCGTCCCGCCACCACGATCTTGCCGTTCAGGCAGTCGACCATGCTCTCCGGCGTGGCCACGCCCTGATCCAGCGCCGCCGAATACGTCACCAGCTTGAACGTCGAACCCGGCTCATACACGTCGCTCACCGCGTGATCCTTCAGCAGCGACGGGTCCGTATGCCGAAAATCGTTCGGATTAAACGTCGGTCGGATGGCCAGCGCCAGAATCTGCCCGGTATGCGGATCCTGTACGACCACCGTGCCGTTCGCCGCGCCGGTCCGCTCCATGTTGCGCTCCAGCGCCTGCTCCGCCATGTACTGGATGTTCGCGTCGATCGAGAGAACGATGTTTTCCCCCGGCTGCGGATCGCGCTCCTCGCTGTCCAGCACGTGCCGCCGCGCATCGATCGCCGTCAGCATGCGCCCCGGCGTGCCATGCAGTTCCTGGTCGCGATCTTCCTCCACGCCCGCCAGCCCGTCGTCATCCATCCCCACATAGCCCAGCACCTGTGCCGCCAGCTGCTGATCCGGATAGAAGCGCTTGAACTCATCCTGAAAATAAATCCCCTTCAGCTTCAGCGCCTCGACCCGGGCGATGATCGCCGGACTCCGTTTGCGCGCTACCCATGCAAAGTTCCGCGCGTCCATGAGCCGCGCCAGAATCTGCTTTTCCGTCGTGAAGCGGTCTTCCGGATCGGTGTGGACGATTCTCGCCAGCGTTACAGCTACCTGCTGCTTGTTCTCGATCTCCGACGGCACCGCATAAATCGACTTCGCCACCACCGTCATCGCCAGCTCGTGCAGGTCGCGGTCGTAAAGGATCCCGCGTCTCGGCGCAACGGTGAAAGTCCGCTCCTGTTGCCGCTGCGCGCGCTCCGCCCACTCGGCGTGTTGGAACGTCTGCAGCCAGACCAGCCGCACCACGATCAGCACCGCCCAGCCCACAAAAATCCCCAGCACCGCCAGGATGCGGTCCTGACGCATGGGCGTGACTAAAAAAGGCTTGCTGCGGAATCGAAACGGAAAGAAGGATTCCCCCTCGCCCGGCTCGGCGCGCTGTGCCGGATCGCGTCGATCGCCGGGATCGGGGGGCGTTGTGGGCTGCAGATCTTCATCGCGCTCGCTTTCTGCGCGCTGAGCTGCATGGACAGAGGAGAATGCCGAACGATTCACTGAGGAACACTCTCCTCCCTGGGGGAAACTTAGTGCATGGCCGCAACGGCCGGAGCCGGACGATTCTCCGCCATCACCGGGCCGCTCGGATCCTCGATCGCATCCGGATGCACCACCTGCCCGGGTTCCGGAGCCGCCAAACCGAGGTTCCGCGCCATGGTGTCGATGCGTGCCGGATCGGCCAGCTGCGCCTCCTGCAGCCGCAGCTGCCGGTTCTGCTCCTGCAGTTGCTGCATCTGCTGCTTCTCCGCCTCAATGCGGTAGCCGCATTCGATGGCGCTGAAGTGCTGCCATCCATAAATCATCGCCAGCGATAACAGGAACGCCATGGCATAGGCGAAGCTGCGCATCTCCCGGAAGCGCCCCGCGTCCACGGCCTTCACCAGCCGCGAATTGTCGATGCGCTTGGTGAACAGCGCCTCAGGCGTGGGCCCGCGCCGGCCGCGGCGCTGCGCCGCCAGCAACATTGCGTTGTGCTCCTCTACCCACCGCATGTCGCGGCCGATCCCGCCGATCATCGGTGCCGCTATCGCCTGTGTCGCCATCGTCTGTCTTCCTCCGCCTGCCTCTTCCTGCTTCCAACTTCCAGCTTCCTGCTTCCTGCTTCGCTACTTTCTCTCCGCCGCCCGCAGCTTCGCGCTGCGTGCCCGCGGATTGCGATCCGAACCCTCTTCTTCCGCTTCCGCCGTCACCGGCTTCCGCGTCAGCACTTCCCAAATCCCCTGCCGCGCTCCCTCGCGCAGCGCATCCTTCACCCGCCGGTCCTCAAGCGAGTGAAAGCTGATCGCTACCAGCCTTCCCCCCGGCTTCAGCAGCCCCGGCGCCGCTCCGAGCAGCGCATCGATCTCGCTCAGCTCGGCATTCACATAAATTCGAAGAGCCTGAAAGGTCCGGGTCGCCGGATGAATCCGCTCGTGTTTCATTGCTCCGGCCGCGCCTGCAACCACTCGGGCTAACTGCGCCGTCGTCGTTACCGGCCGCGACCGGACAATGGCTCTGGCGATTCTCCGCGACCTCCTTTCCTCTCCGAATTCGTAAATCAGATCGGCGAGTTCTTTTTCCCCGCTCTGATTTACCACTTGGCCGGCGGTCGCTCCCTGGCGCGGGTTCATCCGCATGTCCAGGGGGCCTTCCGCCTGAAAACTGAATCCTCTGTGCGCTTCGTTCAGCTGCATCGAGCTCACTCCGAAATCCGCCAGCAGCCCGTCGACCTTTTCCCCGGCCAGCACTTCACCGGCTCGCGAGAACTCCACGTCGTGCAGGACCACCTCCGGCATCCCGGCTCCCAACTCCTCCCGCAGCGCGTCCAGCCGCTGCTTTGCCAGTTCCATCGCCGCCGGATCCCGGTCGAAGCCGATCAGCTTTCCTTCCGGCCCCAGGCGCCGCGCAATCTCGCTCGCGTGCCCGGCGTAGCCCAGGGTCGCGTCCACAATCACGCCCCCCAGCCGCACATTCAGCATTCGGATCGCAACTTGTAAAAGAACCGGCACATGCTTCGCTGCTTCCGTCATGTGCTCCCCCTGGGGGGTCTTGTCTATCCAAGCCTGTATTTCGAAAGCGCCACGTTGTCGTCCTGGCTCATCGGGTTTTCCTCCAGGCTCTTCCTGAAGGCCTCGTGGTTCACCACTTCGAGGTAGGTCCCTTTCCCGATCACCAGCACGTCTCCGCTGATGTTGGCCGCCTCCCGGAGTATCTGTGGAATCAACACCCTTCCCTGCGGGTCCATCTCCGCCGTCTGGCCGTAATAACTCAACCGATCCTGCAACTTACTCTTCGCCGGATCGAAGTCCGGAATGTCCGACAACTGGGTTTCGAACTTCTCCCATTCCGGCATCGGATAGATTTGGGCCCTGTGACCGTTGCGGCTCGTGATATAAAAACTCGCGCCGTACTTCTCTTCCAGCCAGCGTTTGAATTCCGCCGGCAGTTTGAGTCGGCCCTTTTCGTCCACACGAGTTAAATGAGAACCGCGAAGCATCGTTCAAACCCGTTTTCCAGGTGGTCCGTCCGAGTTTCGTACCGCCGCAGGAGGCCATTTGCAGGTTCATATCGGGCGCTGGGACGCTGATTTCGAACACTTTAGACCACGATTGGCCCTGTTGGACCACTTTTGACCACTTGATCGTAACCGAACAGATGCTGCCTGCAAAGCGGAAAATCTCCTTCCGAGCGAAGAATTTTCCACCGCCTCCGCGCCCGCCCGAGGGACTCAGACCAAAAGCTCACGACTTGGGTGTTTTGACGCCGCCCCCCACAACATCTTGGGGTTATCCAAAAGGGTTCCCCGGTACGGAAGTTTTGCCCTCAGACCTTGTCAGCACGCCGGACTCGCGCTAGGCACCTTCCAGCCCTCGGAATTCGCGGTGGTTTTTGAACACAAATCTCTGTTTCGGGCCGGAAAATGCGCTGACCAACTTCCTTCGCCTGCCGTCTTATCTCCGACCAGGCTGGAATCGCAAATGATCGGCACACGTCTCGACAAATGGCTGTGGGCGGCGCGCTTCTTCAAAACACGCACTCTGGCGGCGCGCGCCTGCGAACTGGGCCGCATCCAGGCGAATCAGCAGCCCGCCCGTCCCGCCCGCGAGGTCCGCATCGGCGACCGGCTTTCCATTAAAACTCTGGGATCTGAGTTCGAAGTCGACGTCGTCGCCCTGGGCGATATGCGCGGACCAGCCTCGGTTGCACAGCAGCTCTACAACGAAACCGAGGCCAGCCGCGAAGCACGTCAAAAATTCGCGGAGGAGCGCAAAGCCGGTCTGCACTTTACGCCCGCTCCCGCCGGCCGACCCACGAAGCGCGACCGGCGCCTGATTCATCGCTTCCGCAGCGACGCGTGAGAGTGTTCGCGTCCTACGGAATCGCCGCCGTGTATGCGCTCGAAGGTGCGCTTTCCACCCCCGACGCATCCACGCTGGTCACTTCGTAGCTGTATGTCGCCCCGGCCTGCACGGTCGTGTCTGTGAAGGTGGTCGGCGTATTGATGGACGAATTCAGCAGCGTGTACGCCCCGCTGCTGGCTGCTCTGTAAATGTGATAGCCGGCCACCGGATCGCCCGAGGCTGACGGAGCGTCCCAGCTCAGTTCCACCTGATAGCCGGCCGATGCTCCGGTCCCGCTCAGGCTGACAGTCATGGCCCCCATCGAACAGTTGCTGGCGATCGTCACGCTTCCGGTTGCCGCGCCGGCCACGGTTGGATCGAACTGCAGTTCCAGCGTCGCCGACTGCCCCGCATTCAGGGTCATCGGAAACGTGGAGCCCGGCATGCTGAATCCGGCGCCCGTCACCGTCGCGGCGGTCACGGACACCGGAGCGGTCCCGGTCGACATCATCGTTACCGTCTGCGTCGCCGGGGTGTTCAGGTTGACCGTCCCGAAGGACACGCTCGCCGCCCCAAGCGTCAGGGTCGGCGTCGATACACTCAGTTGCAGCGAGTAAGTCTTTGTCACTCCGCCCGCGCTCGCGGTCAGAGTCACCGTCTGGCTTGAACTCACCGCGCTCGCGGTTGCTGTAAACGCGGCACTCGACGCACCCGCCGCGATCGTCACCGACGCCGGCGCCGTCACCGCGCTGCTGCTGCTCGCCAGTGTCACCGTCGTTGCGCTCGTAGCGGCCGACGTCAGGGTCACCGTGCACGCGTCCGTCCCGGCTCCGGTCAGCGTTCCGCTGCCGCAGCTCAGCGCACTCAGCGTGGCTGGAGCCTGTCCGGTCCCGCTCAGGCTGATCGCCGCACTCCCGCTGGTGGCATTGCTGCTGATCGTCACCGTTCCCGTCACTGCTCCCGCCGCCGTCGGATCGAAGCTCACCGTCAGCGTCGCGGTCTGCCCAGGATTCAGCGTCACCGGCACACTCACTCCGGCATCGCCAAAGCCAGTGCCTGTCACGGCGACTCCGCTGATCGTCAGCGCCGCCGTACCCGACGACGTCAGTGTGACCGTCTTGCTGGTTTTCGTATTGAGCGCGTCGGTCCCGAACGCCACGCTGGTGCTGCTCAGGCTCAGAGCCGCCGCCGTCGCATCCAGTTGCAAGGCGACTGTCTTTGACACGCCGCCCGCGCTGGCCGTCAACGTTGCCGTCTGATTCGAACTCACCGCCGCCGCCGTGGCCGTAAACCCGGCGCTTGAGGCGCCCGCTGCAACCGTCACCGAAGACGGCAGGGTCACCGCGCTCGTGCTGCTCGCCAGACTCACCGTCGTCGCGCTCGTCGCCGCCCCCGTCAGGCTCACCGTGCAGGCGTCGCTCCCCGCCCCGGTCAGCGTCCCGTTGGTGCACGAAACCGCGCTCAGCGCCGCAGGCGTGGAGGTTGCCTTCGGGCTCAGCTGCACTGTGAACGTCTCTGAGACGCCCTGATACGTCGCCGTCAGTGTCACGGTCTGCGGCGAGGTTACCGCCGAAACCGTCGCCGTAAACGGATCGCTCTTGTCGTCCGTCCAGACATCCATGCTCGCCGGAACCTGAACCGCCGCGCTGCTGCTCGCGAGCGTCACCTTGCGGATGCTGGCGGCTTTCGTCATCGTCACCGTGCAGGTATCCGAACCGGCCGCGGTGAAGGAGCTCTGGCTGCACGCGAGCCCCGTGATCTGTGAAGCGGCCAGCGACGTCAGCGGCACACATCCCACGATCAGGCTGAGCCACACACTCGGCCACATTTTCGGCCACCGCGTCGCGCTGCTGCGCCCGCCCGGTTCAGGTTTGCTGGAAGTCGTTACATCTGCGGCGCGATTGCGGCCGAAGGGGGAAGGAAAATGACGTACTTGCATCGGCTGTACCTCGAGAAGCGCCTTCGCGCACGCCACCTGTTCGTGTTCGCAATCGCATTGCGCTCACGCAGGGCCCCTTTCAGATAGAAGGTGGGCGAACGAAGAAATTTTGACGCTGACCGATCATCAGCCGAGGTGTGACTTAGGACTGTGCTCGCGATCACAAAAGTTCTAACTTCTGGTTACCTTTGAAACCTAATTCCGCATTCTGACTTACTTTTCCCTTTTCGGAACCAGCCGCTTGCTAACTTGCCACTTACATCTACCTTAAAGATAATGGAAGCCGCGCATGACTGCTGCGACACAGTTTGTGCACTTCTCCACTGGCCCCTCGCCATGGTTACCATCGACCCATCACCATCGTCGGGGCCATCCGCGGTGCCTGCCGTCCCGTACCCACAGCCCCGCACCCACGCGGTCGCGGATCATGCGCCATCGCCTCCGCGTGACCCGCTCCCGTGTTCACTCCCTAAGCCTGCACTCAGGCTTAAGGAATCTTCGCCGTGTAGACCGCCGACGGTGTGCTCTCCACGCCGGACGAGTCCACACTGGTCACCTCGTAGTTATAGGTTGAGCCGCTCGTGACCGTCGTGTCCGTATAACTTGTCGCGGCTTCCGCTGACGAGGTCAGCAGCGCATACGACGTGCTCCCGTTCGGCGCGCGATAAACGTGATAACCGGTCACCGTTGCGGCGGAGCTCGACGGCGCGTCCCAGCTCAGCTCCACCTGATAGCCGGCTCCGGAAGTCCCGGTGCCGGTCAGAGCAATCGTGGCCGTCGCCGCGTTCGTGGCATTGCTGGCGATCGTCACCGTCCCCGTGTCCGTCCCCGCCGCCGTTGGATCGAACTCCAGATCCAGCGTCGCCGATTGCCCGGAGGTCAGCGTCATCGGCGTCGTAAGCCCCGACATCGAGAAGCCGGTTCCCTTGACTGCCGCACTGCTGACGGTCACCGGCCCGGTGCCGCTCGAAGTCAGCTTCACCGTCTGTGTCGAGGGTGTGTTCAGCGTGACATCGCCGAACGCTACGCTGCTCGTCCCCAACGTCAGCCCCGCCGTTCCTGTCGAGCTGGCCTTCAGCTGCAACGCGTACGTCTCCGAATTGCTCCGGTCTGAAGCCGTCAGCGTTGCCGTCTCAGTCGTGCTCACCGCCGAGGCAGTCGCCGTGAACCCGGCACTCGTCGCGCCGGATGCCACCGTGACCGACGCCGGCACCGCGACTGCGCTGGTGCTGCTCGCCAGACTCACCGCCATCCCGCCCGAGCCGGCTGCGCTGGCCAGCGTCACCGTGCAGGCATCCGTTCCCGCGCCCGTCAGCGACGCGCTGCTGCACGTCAGCGAGCTCAGCGGCTCCGATGAGCCCCGGTTTCGATAGCCGTGGCGCTGTGCCATTAACGCCCCGGGCAAAAAGCACAACACTGCAGCTGCCGCCGCCAGAGCCCACGCCCTGGAAAAACGCATCCCGCTGCCGGATTTCATCGAGCCCGCGAAAGGTAAGGAGTGGTTGCATGCCAATGCATCGTCAGCCGCAACACTGCGGCCAAAGGAGGGAGGAAGGAAACTGGAGTTCATTCAGTGGCACCTGGAACGCCCGGGCACACGCTGCCTGTTGACGCGCGCAGCTCGACTGCGGCGCCCGCCTCTCTGCACCCAGAAAGGCGAGTAGCTGAGTGTCAGGCGTTGTCTTTTTCGATTGAGCGCACTAAGTCGCCCGCATACACGGCGGCTGAACGTGACTCAGTTCGAACGAGACACTACCTTTCTCTCTCAGACTGAGATACCAGGCCCGTTCACTTTTCCATTGGGGGGACCCTGCGACTCTGAAATCGCGGCTCTTGCTCAGGCGGATAGTTCTACAACGTGGTGACAACTGACAGCGTGGTTGCTTCCTGCGTGGTCACTTCTGAGCCCCTACCTCACAAATCAAATACAAAGCTGCTACAAGGTACTTCTCGGACCTCCTGATGTTGTCCTTGTCGAGCTGTTACCCATAGTGGTACTACCGGTTAACGATTCACGCAACCCCCTCCCCCGCAATTTTTCTGAGGATTTCTCGCGTTCCAGCCGCCATGCGCGCGAATCCGCCGAAACCGTGACGTTCTTTCATCCCCCGCTTCCCACCTGCGGCAATTTTTACCCTCTGAACAGGCCTCGCCGGCGCCGGGCGGCGCCGATTCGAAGGCCGCCGCAGCGTCCGTCACCCCCGCATGGCGGCTTCTCCGGCCATCCTGTACCCTGTCGTCATGCAACACCAGATCATCGGCACCACCATGCCCGTCCTCGAGTTCCTGCTCGAGCCCAATGACGCCGTCATCTCCGAGGCCGGCGAGCTTTCCTGGATGTCTCCCAACGTCCAGATGACCACCCACACCCAGTTCGCCGGAGGCGGCGGG
>Ga0335074_10016407_pt1 | contig 10429 bp, 11 predicted proteins | sample Lox_Sample_23_FD_206715 | JGI IMG/M metagenome (GOLD analysis project Ga0335074, IMG submission 206715) | Soil microbial communities from Loxahatchee National Wildlife Refuge, Florida, United States - Lox_Sample_2.3 | ecosystem: Environmental > Terrestrial > Soil > Wetlands | place: USA...
GGAGGCGCCCTGGCCATACGACATCTTCCGTCCGAACCTTCTTGCCGCCGATATCAATGCCGACGCCCTCATGGTGCACGGTATTCTCAACGCCTCCGGCAAACTGGAAAAGCTCGCCGTCGCCTTCCCGGAAGGATTTCCACGCGCCAGCTTCGTGGTGAATGCCCTCTCGCGCTGGCAATTCCGTCCCGCCAGCCAGGACGGCAAGCCCACTCCCGTCGAGATCCTCCTCATCATTCCGGAAGAAGACGACTGAGCGAGTCTGGATGCGCAGCCGCGGCTCAAAGGAGCAGCGGCGTTGCGGCGCGCGTAATGGATAAGATCGAACCATAAGCAATAAAATTTCAATCCGCCCCGGAACCTAGCACTGGTACATGGAAGCCAGGCCGGAATGCTCCGGCGCGGGGCCGGCAAACTCCAGTCCGACGCCGTCTGTGCCCCAGCGGGTCACCCGCAGTTGCAGCGTAATCGCCGGAGATGCTCCCAGCGACGCCGGCCCTGTACGCTGCAGGCTCATCTTCACTTCCGACCCCACGGGCCAGCGCTCCTTGGTCACCAGATAGAGTCCGGTAGCGCTGATGTCGCGGATTACGTGCACACCCGGCGCATGCTTCCCCGCGACCGCAGCTACGCGGGTGTTGCGCCGCTCCAGCCCCCGGGTTCCGGCATAACTATGCTGGGGCAGGATGGACACGTCCACCACCGTCTGCGCCGGACACGGGGGATTGGCACGCTCGCGGATCTTGCGCAGCTTCCCTTCCATCTCCTCGGGTGCGCAGATCACCAGTTGGTTCCCTGGTTTGGTTTGCGAGGAACTCACCGCGTGCATCGGCAATGCCAGCAGGCTGGTAGCTCCGTTGCGGCGTGGGACGGTGCGCAGAATGGGAAACGCCTCGATCGCGTCCACGACCCGGAAGCTCTCGTCCAGGTAAATCAGGTCCCGGCGCGCGAAGACGCCGACCGTCCGCAGGCCCTTCGGGTTGGCGTACCAGCACCCCTCATCGACAAGATGATGCGCTCCCCGGGCAAAGAGCCTCCTCTTCAGCTGCGCGAGAGGGTGCTCTGCCCGGCTCGCGCCGAGGCTGAGAAAGCACTCGTTGGTCTGGTTGTAGACACAAACCGTCTGGCCTTGCATTCCGTCCATCCTCAGTGGAGTTGGCTTCCCGCCTGGAGAGTCTCCGTCGGAAGCCTGGCTGCGCGCCCTGCCTGCGAATCCCCGGTCCGTGCGGTGCGCTCTTGTCTCTGGCGCGCGCCCTGGGCAACCCAGCCCCGAAGGGCGCGCACAATACTGTCGCGGGAAGAACCTACTTAACCCGCGAGCGGCGGCGCTGGATCAGAAGACCCAGCACGATCACGAACAATGCGCCAGCGGCAATCCGGATAATGGTCGTCGTGTCCATGCGAATTCTCCTTTCTCTCACTGTCCGAGCAGTTGTTTGAATTGATCCGAGATGATGATGATGGCCGGTCCCAGCACTACCAGGAACAGACACGGAAAAATGAAAAGCACCAGCGGGAAGATCAGCTTGACCGTGGTCTTCGCCGCTTGCTCCTCCACCTGCTGCACGCGCTGCGTGCGCATGGTGTCGGAGTGAGTGCGGAGCGTCTTGGCAATACTGGTGCCAAACTGCTCCGCCTGCACGATGGTCGATACCAGGTTGCGGACCACGTCCACATCCGTACGTTCGGCCAGGTTTCGCCACGCTTCGGCGCGGGGACGGCCCGCACGCTGTTCCAGCACCATCACGTCCATCTCGTCGGCGATGATGGGATGGGTTGTCGCCAGTTCCTGGGTGGTGCGGGCGGTCGCCTGGTCCATGCCCAGTCCGGCCTCCAGACAAACGATCAGCAGGTCCAGGACGTCGGGCAGGGTGCGGCGGATCTCCCCTTGCCGGTTCTTGATCTTACGCCCCAGCCAGAAGTCCGGAGCCAGGTATCCCAGCCCGAGAGCTGCCGCATAGAACACGAAGGGGCTCTGCTTGGCCAGACCCGTCACCGTGATCACGGCTGCCAGGGCAAGCGGGCAGAGCAGCTTGCTGGCGTAGAAGACCTTCATTGCCGAATCGCGCCGGAATCCGGCCCGGATCAGGCGTTGCTGGACCACGGAGACTTCCGATTGCGACTTCGGCACCACGCGCTCGATCTTCTCGAGCACCACGCCGAGCTGGTTCTGCGCCGACTCCAGCTTGCCCGCCAGGCCCTTCTTCTGCTTCTGTTGCCGCTCGCTGATCACAGCGCTGATGCGCTGGATCATGGCCTCGCGATAGAACAGCAACACGCCGATGCTCGCGATGACCCCGAAGACGCCCAGAAATGCTACGAGTGCGAAACCCATAATGCCTTCCTCAGATCTTGATTTTCACGATCTTCTGGATCGCGATGGTTCCAATCACGAGCGAAACAGTCGCCCCGATCAGCAGCTTGATTCCGATATCGCGGGTCCACAAGAGCCGCATGTTTTCGGGATTGATGATGTAGAGACCGATACCCAGGGCGATGGGCAGGATGGTCAGGATCAATCCCGTGAGCCGGCCCTGCGCCGTGTGCACCATAATCTGCTTCTTCAGCCGGAAGCGCTGCCGGATCATGTACGCCGTCTTGTCCAGCACCTCGGCCAGATTGCCGCCGCTTTCCCGCTGGATGACGATCGCGGTCACCGCCATCTTCAGGTCCTGCAACGGCACGCGCTCAATCAGGTTGTCCAGCGAGGCGCGCATCTCCAGGCCGAAGTTCTGCTCGTCGAAAGCAGTGCGGAATTCGCCGCCGACCGGATTGGGGCATTCGCGCGATACCAGCCCCATCGCCGCCCCCAGACCATGACCGGCGCGCAGCGCGCTTACGATCAGATCCAGCGCTTCCGGCAGTCCCTGCTCGAATTTGGAGAACCGCTGATGGCGTTTGAACATCACGTATCCCGTGGGCGCAAAAGCGATGGCCGCGCCAATCCCCAATCCGAACCAGATCGACCCCGTGCGTAAATCGACCAGGTAGGCGGGGATCGCGAGCGCCACCAGCGACATCAGCATCATGGTCGCCGGCGACCAGCTCACCTCCGCCTGCTTCAGCAGCCGCGCGATCTTCGGCACCAGGTCCATGTTGGCCAGCACGCGGTTGAGCAGCGGAATCGCGCTCACGTGCTCCGCTTTGCGGAAGTTCCCGGTATCGGCGATCGGCATGCCGGTGCCCGCTCCCAGGGCCGTGTCCAGTGCCGCCGCCACCTTCTTCTTCTTCGCGGACTTCTCCACGCCTCCGGCCATGACCAGCACCGGAGCCGCCAGGGCGAACACCGCGACAAAAACGAGAATGGCAATCACTCCGAGGCTCATCGGCGCTCCTCTCAGTTCACTTCCAGGTAGGTGTCAAAGGTGTGCGGCGGCAGTACGATGCCCGCTCTCTGCAGCCGCTCCAGGAACCGCGGCCGGATGCGGGTGGGCATGAACGCTCCCAGCACCCTCCCATCCGCGCCGATTCCCTTCTTCTCGAAAACGAAAATGTCCTGCATCGTGATCACGTTCTCTTCCAGTCCGGTGATCTCCGAAACGCTGGTGATCTTGCGCGTGCCGTCGCTCATGCGCGAAACCTGCACCACGATGTCGATGGCCGACGCCATCATGGAGCGCACCGTCTTCTCGGTCAGGTTCAGGCCGCACATCGCCACCATCGATTCCAGGCGCATCAGCGCGTCGCGCGAGGTGTTGGCGTGAATCGTGGCCATCGAGCCCTCGTGGCCCGTGTTCATCGCCTGCAGCATGTCGAACGCTTCTTCGCCGCGAACCTCGCCCAGGATGATCCGGTCGGGCCGCATACGCAGGCAGTTGATCAGCAGTTGCCGCTGCCGGATCGCGCCCTGGCCTTCCACGTTGGGCGGCCGTGTCTCCAGCCGCACCAGGTTGTGGTGCGCCAGCTGCAGTTCCGCCGCGTCCTCGATGGTAATCACGCGCTCGCTCTGGGGAATGTTGCGCGACAGAATGTTCAGCAGAGTCGTCTTGCCGGCGCCGGTGCCGCCCGAGATCAGAATGGTCAGCCGCGCCCGCGCCGCCGACTCCAGCACCATCATCATCTCCGGCGACAGGCTCTTCAGCTCCACCATCTGGTTCGCGGCCACCGGGCCCGCGCCCTTGCGCCGGATCGACATCGACGGACCGTCCAGCGCCAGCGGCGGAATGATCGCGTTGACGCGCGAGCCGTCGGGAAGACGGGCGTCCACCATCGGCGAGGATTCATCCACGCGCCGCCCCACGCGGGAGACAATGCGATCGATGATCTGCAGCAGATGCGCGTCGTCGCGGAACCGCGCCGTCGTCCTCTGCAGCCGCCCCAGCCGCTCCACGAAGATCACGTCCCGCCCGTTGATCAGAATGTCCGAGACGGTCGCGTCGCGAAGCAGCGGCTCCAGCGGTCCCAGGCCGAAGATCTCGTCCAGAAGATCGGCCTGGATCCTCGATTGTTCGTCAAAGCTGAGGGGAACACCCTGGCCGCGGATGATCTCGTCGATCAGCCCCGCCACCACTTTGCGCGCCTGCTGCGTATCGACCCGAGATAGCTTCTCGAGATCCAGCTTCGAGATCAGCGTTCGGTGGATATCGCTTTTGTATTTTTCCAGATCCAGGGTTTCGGTAAATGCCACGGTGTCCCTTCCTCATTCTTCAAAAAAGATTCATCAGCCGTTTCTTCTTGGTCGGTTTCTCCGGCAGCCCGCACGCAGCCCGGGCCATATGCCGGATCGCCTTGGAGATTGCCGACTCGCTCATCGCGATCGGTATCGCGTTGTTCTGCATCTCGCGCACGGCCGCAAAATCGTTCGGCACCTTCCACTGCGGCCGCCGCGTGATCACCTTGGTGATGTGGTCTTCATCCAGCCCCATCGAAGCCGGCTCCCACCGGTTCAGCACCACTTCGAACTTCGGCGACTTCGGCCCGAAGAAATCCGCCGCCAGCCGATTGGTGTTGCGCAGCTCCGGAATGCTCACCTGCGTCACCAGGTAAATGTGGGCGGTGGGATCGAACAGCGTGGTTCCGGTCAGGTCAAAGCGCGACCCGGAATCCACCACCACGATGTCGAACTCCTGCCGCGCTACGCTGATCAGCTTATCTACGGCCTCGGTCGAAAACGGCACCGGAACCAGCCTTCCCGGCGCGGACAGCACCCAAATCCCCGACTCCTCGTGCTTCATCAGCAGCTTGGAAAGAAAGTTCGCATCCAGGCGCAGATAATTCTGCAGGGCATCCACCGTCGAGTACTGCGGCGTCAGCCCCAGGTTCAGTACCGCATCGCCCAGGGGCAGGTCGAGATCGATCAGCAGCACCTTCTGCCCCGACTCCCGCGCCGCAGCGATGGCGAAGTTCGTCGCCACCGTGGTCACGCCCGAACCGCCCTTCGCTCCCCAGAACATGCACAGCCGCCCGTCGCCTTTGAGCGACGTCCGCAGGCTCGACCGCCGGGCGGAGGCCCGCGCCAGCGCTTCGCCCATCGTGGCCTGCGACACCGGCAAACTCAAAAACTCCCGCGCTCCCGACCGCATCGCCAGGATCATCTGGTCGGAGTCGTTGCTGCTGGAGTAGACCATCAGGTTGGCCTGGCTCATCGCGCTGATTTGCTCCACCACGTTCAGCGCGTTCTTCGGGTCGCTGTCCAGGTCCACGATCACCACGTCATACCCGGCGGTGATCAGTTCTGCCAGCCGGCCGCCCTCGGGGTAACCTTCGAATTGCCGTGCTTCCGAACACCACGGCCCCAGCACCACCGACGCCATCGAATCCCGGTTCCGATCGTTCGGCCCGACGATCGCCACGGTCAGTACACTGCTCGCGAGTGGGTCGTTTTCACTCGAGGCGTCGTCCGATCCGATGCTCCATGCGGTCTGTGCCATTTTGTAAAATACCCTTCAGTTCCCTTTCCCAGATCCCCGCGTCCATGCGCCGTGTTCAGTGGGCAAAGAACGACAGCAGAGTCCCAATCGCAATCGCCGGGGCGTACGGCATCTTCCGCGCCTTCGGGTTCTCCAGCGTCAGCTCCGGATGCGAAAGCGTCCCGCGCTTCCGCCAGCCGAACATCAGATCCCCCGAACCCTTCAGCATCTCCCCCAGAAACCCTCCCCAGATGGCCCATGCAATGGCCAGAATTCCTCCCACAATCCCTGTGGCCACCAGCGCCAGCATCAGTTGCCCAGGTCCTACCCATGCTCCAATCGCCGCACACAGCTTCACGTCCCCGGCGCCCATGCCGCCCATCAGGTGCAGCACTCCAAACACGACCAGCCCCAGCGCCATCCCTTCTGCGCTCTTGCCCAGACCCTGCCAGCCGTGCATCCACGCCGAAACTCCCAGCCCAACTGCCAGGAATGGCAGCACCAGCCAGTTCGGAATCCTGCGGCTGCGCAGATCGGTAATCGTGGCCACAATCAATACGGCCACCGTCGGCCACCAGGCGAACGAATGCATCCTCTTGTCTCCCTTGGACTTACCGGATTCCCAGCAGAACCGCCGCGCCCACCAGACCCAGCGCTACCGGCGAGAGAACGGCCCAGTACAGAACCGCCCGGTTGTTCGAGTTTTCAATCACTGGGATGGACGCCGCCGCCGCTCCCAGAAGAGCCAGCGTGGGAAAAAGTACCGTGTGCGCCATGGGGGACCCTCCACTGAACGTTTGAAATCACCCAGGAATGAGCAATCCGGGGTCCAAAGGCTAAAAGATAGTTAAAGCATTTGTTTTCATTAATTTATTAAGAAGAAATACCCCTCGGTGTCCACTCCTGTATACAGCCCCTGTAGCCCTAGAAACGCCTGGACGACACCCGTGGCGCCTGGTTCGGCCAGGACAGGAGGGGGCGTAAACAGCAAGTGACACCCCCCGGTACCGTCGTTACCTATTCGTTGTATGTACGGAAGAATCCGCCGATATTACCGTTGGTGTATCAAGATTCTCCAGCAAGGATGATAGGCAAGTGATTCGCGTAGGCCTTTACTCTCGTGATTTCGCGCTGAAGCCGCTCCTCTCCTCAGCCTTGGGCAAGGAATTCGAATTCCTTGCGGAATCCACCGAGGCTGGTATCCAGCGCCTGGCGCTGGATGAGCATTGTGACGTCGTCATCCTCGATCTCAATTCCAATCATGACGGCCTCAAGGAACGCATCGCCTGCGCCACACGCCTCATCGAGGCGCAGATGAACCTTATCGTTCTCGCCGACGATGTTCTCCGCTCAACGGCCGACGAGCTCGTCCGCCAGGGAGCCTTCGGCTATTGCCGCCGTCCCCCTTCGATCCGCGAGCTCCGCGCCACCATTGAGAGCGCATACAAGCAGACGTCCGCCTTTCGCCCCGTCGAGGCCAAGGAAGAGCGGGAAATCCCCGAAATCGAAGCGGAGCCCTCCGGGGAAACATCTGCCGAGCACGCCATGATCGGCTCCAGCCCGGCTCTGGAGTACGTGCAGCAGCTCATTGAACGCGTTGCTTCCATCGACGCCTCCGTCCTCGTGCAGGGCGAGAGCGGCACCGGCAAAGAGCTGGTGGCCCGCGCCATCCACAGCCGCGGACCCCGCGCCAAAAAGCCGTTTGTCGCCGTTGCCTGCGGCGCCATCCCGGAAACCCTCATCGAGGCGGAACTCTTCGGCCACGAAAAGGGCGCTTTCACCGGTTCCACCGGCGTCCGCGAAGGCTACTTCGAGCAGGCCGGCGACGGCACGCTGTTCCTCGACGAAATTGGTGAGCTGACCCCGTACACGCAGGTCAAGCTCCTCCGCGTCCTCCAGCAGCGCGAGTTCAGCCGTCTCGGCTCCAACAAGCTCATTCCCCTCCGCGCCCGCATCGTCTTCGCGACCCACCGCGATCTGGGTCAAATGGTCGCCGAGGGCAAGTTCCGCCAGGACCTCTACTACCGCATCAACGTGATGAAGATCGAGACGCCGTCGCTCCAGGAGCACGCCGAGGACATTCCCGAGATCGCCGGTCATTTCCTGCGCCGCTACTCCGCCCAGTTTGGCCGGCGCCTCAACCGCATCGAGCCCGATGCCATGGCGATCCTCGAGTCCTATGCCTGGCCGGGCAATGTCCGCGAGCTCGAAAACGTGATGCAGCGGGCCGTCATCCTCGCCGCCGGAGCAAGCATCCGCGCCGAGGATCTGCCTGAAAACATCCGCGAGCAGGCCGGCGAGATGATCGTCGACGATTGCCTCCCCGGCGGCAGCTTCGAGCGCCAGCTCCGCGACTACAAGATCAAGCTGGCGGAAGCCGCCATCCGTGAGAACCACGGGAACAAGACCATGGCCGCGCGCAGCCTGAGCATCTCCCGCGCCTACCTGCACCGCCTCATCCGTCTCGCTGAATCCGGAACCTTCGTGGGCCAGCCGGCCCTTGCCGTCCCAGCCGAACGCTACAACTGACAACTTCCAAGGGGAGAGCCCACCCTTTCGCGAACCTGCGAAGGGGTGGGCCGGCACCTGCACGATGAGTTCGTTCTGGTCGCCTGTCAGTGTCTGCCCTTTCCGACTTGCACCTTGACCACCGCCGCAACTCCCCACGGCATCTCGCCGTAATACTGGATCAGCCGATCCGGCGTGCGGTACCCCGTGTATTGCGCTCCGATTTCCGTCCTGCCGTCCGACCAGCCCCACAGCCGATGCGCGTAGCCGAACGTCCACGCCGGCACGCGTCCCACCACCGTCTCCTCCGCCGGCGGATTCGGCAACAGATCGGTGGTGCGATCGGCATTCTCCAGCCGTGTCCACACGCTCTGCCGGTTCCGGATCCACAGCGTCATCTCCGCCAGGTAGCCGTTCGCTTTCTCCGTGGTGCCCACGGTGTGATTCCTGCCCCAAACCGTAATGCCGTTAGCCGTGACGCCAGAAAACGCATGATGCCACGTCAGCGACGCCGTCTGCCGCAGCACATCTTCCGCCGGATGCAGTACCTCCGGCGAGTGCAGCCGTCCCAGCGAGTACTGCCCCACCCAGTCTTTCCCCGCCAACACACTCAGCCGCGCCGACCACGAATCCACCGCACCCGCCTCGATATGCCATCGGTTCTCGTCCGGCTCGCGCCCATGGAACCCGCTCGCCTCCAACCGCGCGCCCAGATGCCCGTCGCCCACCGTCACGCCGCCCGTCACCACGTCCCACGCAATGTGCGTCGAGTCCTCCAGGTGATGCCCCAGAGGCGCAATCGGGTCCTCGCTCGCCGACGGCCGATGCGGAAACGCCTCCGGCCCCAGCGCCGGATCACCCACCGGCCCGCCGTACACCGTTGCAACCGCATGACTGCCGAGCTTGCGGTCGTAGAACCCAGCCAGCTCCATGAACAGGTTGTGCGGGTGCTGCCCATCCTGGATCGGCTTTCCAAACGCTGTCTCGCCTTGCTGGAACAGCTCCGGATAAAAGCGGCCGCTCACCGTCGCCGGCTCCAGGCTGAACATGGCGCGCAGCGTCACCTGTCCCGCGCCAAGCTGCCGCTGCGCCATCGGCATCACCCAGTTCGTCGAAAAGAGCTTGTCGTGCCCGCGCGGCCCCGTCTGATGCTGCTCCGTAATCCACGCATCGCCGTGCAGCATCAGCATCCACTGCGACGAGGTCATCTTCATCAGCATCGGCGGAACGCTCGACCCCGGCTCCAGATCTGTCCCCGATCCGCTGTGGCGCAACACGTTCTCCACCGGCGTAGTTGCAGCCCCACCCATGTTCATGGGCGTCTGCGCCGCACAGGCGCCAACCCGGAGAAGCAAAACAATTACAAAAGAAAAACGCAGCAAGAAAACCTCCGCGGGAATGAGGAAGCATCCGGCAGGAATCGCAATCGGTCGATTCGATGCCGGAGCCTTGAAGGGGCACAGATTCACCCGTGCCAACTCAATGGCTTAGGAATCCCAGGGCTTCAGACCCTGAGGGATGTATTGGATGAGCGGCGGGAATCAGGTTCGAAGAACAAGCGGAATCACGCTGGCGGGTTCTGGCACAACATCGCGTCGCACCGCCGCCAGGTAAAGTGTCCGAACCGGCTGTGCAGCCGCAACCACCGGACCACACGGAGGAACCAGGACCGCGCCGGCATCGTCGCTCACATCCGCTCGATTCGTCGCGCTCATCTGTCCCGCGCAGCACATGGGAGCCGTCGGCACGCAGCACGAGTGCTTCTGCGCCGCCTGCCCGCACTTCGCGGCGCAGGGCGTCACACAGGTGTGCGCCACCAGAAGCACCAGCACCGCGATTCGCCACAGCCGCATGCCGAGATTATAGCCGCGGCGCCGTTGCATCGGCCTGCGCCGCCAGCGACAGCCCCATCGTGTGCGTCGCCAGCCCCGCCGTCGCCAGCAGCATCGACCCGAACTCCATCCCTTTGGTCCAGATCGTCGCGTTCTGTCCGAGCTAGAGGTCTACACCTTCGGCGAGATCGACCATCCGCTTGATCTGCCAGCTCTGGCAACACTCATCGTCGCGAGCTG
>Ga0335074_10016408_pt1 | contig 10428 bp, 6 predicted proteins | sample Lox_Sample_23_FD_206715 | JGI IMG/M metagenome (GOLD analysis project Ga0335074, IMG submission 206715) | Soil microbial communities from Loxahatchee National Wildlife Refuge, Florida, United States - Lox_Sample_2.3 | ecosystem: Environmental > Terrestrial > Soil > Wetlands | place: USA: Florida...
TCGCCCCTGTTGGCGAACGTTTATCTCCATTATGTGTTCGATCTGTGGGCCCAGGCTTGGCGACGGAAGCGAGCGCATGGAGACGTGATCATCGTGCGATTCGCGGATGACGCCATTATCGGGTTCCGATCTCGTTAGAACGTCATCAATCATGATGACACCTTCCGCTCCGCGGATTGTGGGTCCTGCATATGAGATCGAATCCATGTGATCCGAATGTCCCGGTCTTTCCTCAACAGAACCGGCAGTTGCTGCCTTCCTAACGCTCTTTGTCCGCCGCAAAACGTCTGGAAGGTGGGTCAGCCAGTCGAACTCGCTCGCAATATCGGCGGCAATCGTTTCGCAGCTAATGTTCACCTTTCCTCTGCTGTGGCCGAGTATAGAAATTATATACCGACATTTATCAACGTCGCGGAGATGGCGTTCCCATTTCTTAAATTGAGGCAGCAAAAGACTTCTGATGAGTTGGACTGCTTGCAGCTGATTTTCCTTAAAATCTAGAATCAGCCTCGTGGCATCGGTGATTCGGCGCGTCGGAGGATATGAGAGCAGGAAGTAGTCGTCGCCCACGCGTCCCCCATGCATAGCTTGTTGGATCACGCTTTTATCGTATGTCTTAGCCATGCTATTCCTCTACGATTTGGGAAATCGCAGTCAGCACCTCTTGCCAGGTGTGAAGGCCAGCGCATTCTGAATGCGATTGTCCGCGTGAGTTCCAACACACAAGAATTGGTCGGGTATTAGCCGCGCGCCCTGCCTCGATGTCATCCGCATGATCTCCGATGTAAATACAATTCGTTGGCTCTACTGCCAACTTTGCCGCAGCCTTTAGCAATCCTTCGGGATGCGGCTTTTGTTTTGTGACATCGTGATAAGCGATGAGCACCGGAATGTCGAGCTTGTGATAAGCGACCAATTTTTCCGCATATCTCCTTTGAGATTTCGTGACCACGCCCAACGTGAATTCTCGGGCCAATTCCTGCAAGAACTTCGGCGTGCCTACTGGCAATATCGTTTCTCGAAAGCGTCCATAGACGGCCCGCCAATCCCCGGCCCGCCTCAAAGGCTCCAATGCGTCCGTAATCACGAGCGTGTTGTCGAGGTCGAAAAGTACGGCACGCTTCCGTCTAGGGGTTGACATTATATTATGTATGGTAAAGTAAACTGCTGTAGTATATCGCCGATTCAAAGCCAAATTACAGCTCGCATATAACTTCGCAAAGAGAAAGCATGAGGCTCCCAGCCCGATTTCTCGCGATCTCTTTTATTCTGTCGCTCTTTTCGCACCACTTCCCGCCCAGCGGAGCCGTAGCCCCCATTCCAGTTCTTACCCTCGATCCACACTCCATGCGTCGCGTCCGTGTTACGGAGGCGGCAAGCACAATGAATCGCACGGTGGCCATTACACTGGCGGTTTTAGAGGGAGCCTCTCACAAAGGTGGCCATTACCGAAGCGCAGGCGGCGCTCCAACAGGCAGCTGCCGCGCAGCAACAAGAGAGCCGAACGCAGCAACAGGCGGCCGCGGAACAGCAGAAGGCGACCGAGGCCGTCCAGGAGGCGGCGCAATACCGGCAGCAGCGCGAGGCGGAGCTTGAGCAGCTGGAACAGGTGCTGGGACAGATTGCTCAGACGCGGCGCACAGCGCTGGGGCTGGTGATGACCCTGGGCAGCAACTCGGTACGCTTCGATTTCGACAAGACCTACATTAAGCCACAGTACCGTGACATCCTGAACCGCATTGCCGGCGTTCTGCTGACGCTCAAGGGGTATTCCATCTCCGTCTACGGATACACGGACGATATCGGGACCCAAGCATACAACCTGAAGCTTTCCGAAAGGCGCGCCGAAGCGGTGCGGGACCTTCTGGTTCAGGCCGGGATCAATCCTGCCATCATCAGCACGAAAGGTTTCGGAAAATCGGATCCGCGAGTCCTAGGCGACAGCGAGCAGGCGCGAGCAGCGAACCGGCGCGTAGAGATCGCCACTATGGATGTGGCGCTGCTGCCTGCGAACCGCGCGGTCGTGCAGAAGTAAGCTGTCCCGGAGGAACGGCGCAGCGCCGCGGGGGTGGCGAGGCCGCCGAGAAGTTCAAGGTATTTCTGCGAGCCTAGTCAAAGTCATTTGGCGAATCTGCATTGAATTTGTACGCGGCCCTTCGGGACTCCCTGTGTTTTTTCGCAGAGCCGAAATCATCAACCTCGAAGCATTCAGCAAGACAAGCACCTCGTTCGAAAGAAAATGAACTACATCTGTCAGGTGGAAAACAAGCCGCTGGAAGTGGAACGGGGGACAATATTCTCCTCTCATTGAAATCAGAGGGACCCAGAGCTCTCTATCATGGAATCGCTTTCCTGCCTATACTAGGCGAAGTCGGTGTTCTGATTACCAGGACGTTACTTATTTATGTATTATCGATAAAGGACCTGAATATGTCTGAGATTGCCGTCTTCAGTTAGCACTTGCTGAAAGTGCTCAGTATTGTAAGCAGAGGGTTGCGTTGGCTCGGGAGCGTAACGTCGCATTTTTCGCGTTGCCCGCGTTCGTACGTCGCTTTGTTTCGGTAAGCGACGCGACGCATATGGCAGGCGCGTAAAAGTCACCAGCCGCAGAAGCCGTCTGGCTACAATAATCGATAAAGCGACAACAAGAGGAGAAGAAACAAAAGGGTATAAGCCACATAAGCGTTTAGACGCCCATGATGAAGTCGTGCTAGCAATCTCGCAAACCAGTTAATCGCATTCCCAACCGGATTGGAAAACAATCGATCCACCAAATGTGTTTCTTCCCGACGCCGAACGATGGCGGTACGAAAATGGACGGCTACCGTTTTCCGCGTGTCCTCCACGATAGCCGGCCGGAAGACTGCCTGAAAAACCACGCGAACCGGATTTGAGAACCCAGTGGCCGTGTAAGTCATTTCCGGGAGCAGCCGTGGCAGTCCGCCGGCCCACAACTCACCGCGGACGACTTTCCGATCGCGGGTCAGCCGCGTGGCGACCAGCCAGGTCAGCAGCACGAAGAGCGCAAGGGCTATGAACGCGCAGAAGGTAGACATCGCAAATACGACTGGGTTCTTCGCGCCTCCCCGTTGCAAGACGACAAGCCCTCGCCCGGGCAACACACTCTGCCCAACCTGTGCTCCCAAATCGTGAAAGTCTGATACAAAAGCGCTCGGCAACTCCTCATGAGCAGGGCTCGATGCAAAGAATGGCGGCACAAGCTTCTCGACGGTGCCCGGATTGATTAGTGGCTGGAGTTCGTGATTGAGTGTAGGTACCACATAGGTAGGCAGCACACCCAGCAGCAGACAGAGCACAGCCAGCAGAGCCATCGGCGCAATCGCAGAGCCGGGCATTTCTGAGATGTTTTTTGGCTCGCGTCGGGAGCGCGATATGCCCAGAAAACCCATCGCAAAAGCCCTCACGAAGCAGGTCACCGCCAGCGCAGCTGTGAGCGCTAGCGCCGCACCACAGAGTGCAAATGCCAAGCGTAATGGTGCGGAGGCGAGTTCGGCGCTGCGCAGCAACGTCTGCAATGTCAGCCATTCGCTGACAAAACCGTTGAACGGCGGTAGGGCTGAGATCGCAAGAGAACCGACGAGAAATGCGCCTGCCGTGTAGGGCATAACGCGAATCAGACCACCCAACTGGTCGAGATCGCGCGTTCCGGCGCGATCATCGACGGCGCCTGCTCCGAGGAACAACAATGCCTTGTAAACCGAATGGTTCAACATGTGGTAGAAGGCAGCAATGAATGCCATACCTGCCAGCAGCGAATGTTGTCGAGCCGCGAAAATGATTCCGGCGCCTAGTCCGACAGTTACGATTCCTATGTTTTCGATCGAACTGTGGGCCAACAGCGCCTTCAGATCGCTTTCCGTAGTCGCGTAGAGAATTCCCACTAGAGCCGAAACCGTCCCGACTGCGAGCACAATCAGACCTGCTCCGATCATTCGGACGGGAACTATATCCAAATTGACGCGGATAATCCCATATAGGCCCAAGTTGAGGATGACACCAGAGAGGATTGCGGACACGTTTGCCGGAGCCGCCGGATGGGCGCGAGGCAGCCACGTGTTCACGGGAGCCAGACCGGCCTTGATGCCGAACCCGAAGAATGTCAGCAGAAACACCACCCATCTCGTCACGGTTCCGAGTCCCAGTGCCGCGCTCTTCAGAGCGGAAAACTCGAGCGAACCTGCTCTGACCGCTAGGAATAGGAATACAACTTCGACAACGACGAATCCAGCTTCCCCCATCGCTAGCATGAGGTAGCCGGCACGGCTAGTGTCCTCGCGTTGGTGCTCGAAGTTGACGAGCAGATAGCTCAAAACGGACATAGCTTCCCATGCCAGCAAAAAGCCCAAAACTTCATTGGCTATGAGGATCCAGGTAATGGACGCAAATAGAAGAAGGTACCAGGCGGTAAAAGTTGAGAGTGTGTAGTGTCCTGTATACCGCTTCATGTAGCTCGCGGAAAAAACCGAACTAGCCAGTACCACGATGGCCGCGATCAGAAGAAAAAAAGCAGAGAGGCGGTCGAGCGATACGCCGATGGTTCCCAGGGAGGCAATCGTCCAGAGAGCGCCGTGGAATGCGCCGCCATGAAGGATAATTCCAGCAGCACAGAGTCCCGCTAGTGCGGCTAGCGAGCCGGTCCACGCCAACAAAGCGGGCATGTAGCGTTCAGGGACGATGAGCGCCGAAACGGCGCCCGCACCGCAAAACGCGAAAACCACTACAAGCGCCAGTCCGACAGCATTCATGGCGCCCCACCTTCAAATCATCCATTGCGAGTGGCTGAAACCATGTGTCGAACCTGGCTTCGGACAAAGCCGCTGATAAAATCGCCTTTGCCTAGGTCACTCGGAAGAGAAACAGTATCACCACAAAAAAGACAAGGCTGTAGCCAACGTAAGCGTTCAGGCGGCCGTGGTGCATTCGCGCGAGGAATGTCGCGAACCAAGTAATCGCGTCGCCAATGAGATGGAAGAATAACCGATCAACCAGATGCGTTTGCTCGCGGCGCCGAAGAATGGCCGTGCGAAAGTGAACGGCGACTGTTTGTCTTGTATCTTCGACGATATCAGGCCGGAAGATCGCCTGAAAAACTACGCGAACTGGATTGGAGAAACCCGTGGCTGTGTAGCTCATTTCGGGAAGTAGGCGCGGGATTCCGCCGGCCCAGAGCTCGTTGCGAACCATTCGGCGGCCCCGAGTGAGTCTGGTCACGATGAACCACGTCACAAATCCAAAAATCGCCAAAGCGATAAATCCATAAAAGGTGGACATAGCAAAAATTACCGGATTGCGCTCGGCTCCCCGCACCAGCACGACCATGCCTCTGCCCGGCAAGATGGCTCCTCCCACCTGAGCGCCTATGTTGTGGAAGTCATGAAGGAACGCGGCAGGCAGTTGCTGGTTCTGTGGCGTGGCAGTGAAAAAAGACGGAACCAGCGATGCCGTCGCACTCGCCCCGGCAAGAGGCCCCACGGCGCGATTTAATACGGGAATTACGTACGTCGGAAGAATTCCTAACAAGAAACATGCGCTCGCGAGATATATGAGCGCGAAGTGCGGCCGTTTAATTCGCTTCGGTGCTCTCGGCTTCCAATCTCCACGCCGGATGCCGAGGAAACTCATGGCGTACACTTTGACGAAACACGTCACCGCAAGCGCCGCCGTCAATGCCAGAGCCGCGCCGCAGATCGCAAAAAGAATCTTGACGGCCGGCGAGACCAGCGAAGCGCTCCGCAGCAGCGACTGCAACGTCAGCCATTCGCTGACGAATCCGTTGAATGGCGGAATCGCCGCGATCGATAGGCATCCAACGAGAAAAACGACAGATAACGCGGGAAGTAGTCGTGCTAAGCCCCCGAGAGAATCCATATCCCGTGTGCCCGTGGCCGCTTCGATTTCCCCGGCTCCTTGGAACAGCAGTGTCTTGTAAACGGAATGGTTGACCATGTGATAGAGCGCGGCCGCAAGGGCGATGGCTGCCGCCAGACCATACCCCGAGGCACGAAAGACCAGCGATGCTCCGATGCCCGCGACGATGATGCCCGCGTTCTCGATGGAGCTGTGGGCGAGCATGGTCTTCATATCGTTTTCTGTCGTCGCGTAAAGAATACCAACCAGCGCTGTGATGCTCCCTACGAACAGCGCTAGCAGGCCCGGACCGACGCCGTGCGGGAAAGCGATATCCGCGTTCAACCGCAAGATGCCATAGAAGCCGAGATTCAGAGTGACTCCGGCCAGCACCGGAATAAAGACGGGAGGCGCCGCCGTGTAGCAGCGCGGCAACCAGAAATTTACGGGAACCAACCCTGCTTTGACCCCGAATCCAAAAAATCCAAGGACGAAAATGCCCCATATGGCGCCCCCCGAAAGACGTGCTGTCGCCGCTGCCAGAGATTGGAAAGACCAATCCGGCGACATTCTCGCTGCGATGGCGAACGCAACGACGACGGCCAGAAAACCGGCTTCGCTCATCGCCAGCATAATGTAAGCGGCGCGTCCGTCGCCGTTCCGGCGGCGTTCGTAGTTCACGAGCAAATAGCAAAGGATCGACATGCATTCCCAACTGATCAGGAACAGCGGAGCATCACCGGCAGTCAAGATCAAAACAACGGAGGCCATCAGCGCGAAATGCATCACCCCGTATCGGCTCAGCGGGTATTTTCTTTGATGGCGGGATTCCGCGAAATTCTTCACGAATACAGAGGCCGGGAGATAAACGAGACCCGCTGCGAACAAGAAAATCGCCGACAGCATGTCGAGACGAATTGATAGCGGGCCTAAGGCATCGAGACGCCACAAAGCAGCGCTAAAGGTTCGATCACTGGCGAGCGCCATCCCTGCCGCGATCATCATCAAAGCGGAACAAATCGCGCTAAATACAACCAGCACGCGCATCGGATAGCGACCGGGCATGACGGCTGAAAGAACGAGCCCGCAACCGCAAAAGGCGAAGAATAGGACGAGCGCTCCTCCGATCCACGTGTTCACGATTACGCGCTCCTATTCGAGATCGAATCGTGGTCAACCGGGGCTTTACGTCCGGTAACCACCAACAGGCCGTGAAGGATTGCCAACGGTGGCGGCGGATCGCCGGGAATTTCCAGATCCACGGGTAGAATTGAACCCACGCCTCCCGCCGATACAAACGACTCGCCGAAGATGCCGCCAAAAACCGCGCACGCTCCGACTGCCAAAACTCTTTTGGGGCCGGGCATGGCTTCGTATGTTTTCAGCAAAGGCACGCGCATGTTTTCGGTGACTGGTCCGACGACCAACAGCACGTCTGCCGTCCGCGGAGTCGCGGTGAAAAAAATGCCGAGCCGATGCATGTTGTAAAACGGATTATTCAATTGCTTCACCTCGTGGAGGCAAGCGCCGCAGTCACCCGCATCGACGACGATCATATGCAACGATCTTCCGTACGGCCGAGGCAACCGCTCGTATTTGGTCTTTCCTCCCGGAACCGTGGCCCATTCGTAATCCATTTGCCATTCTGCGGGATGGGCTCCACCAAAGTGACAGCGCTGGCAATGAATGCACAGCCGCAGATCCACATTCGCCGATTTTCCTTCTGCCGTGATCGCTCCTACCGGACAAACTTCCGCAGCGAGGGCAGCCTCCTCGACCGAGCGGAACTCGGTAGCTACCGGCCTCCCCGGCGTCACGCCAGCGGCGAGTTCGGGATTTCGCGGATACTTGGTCGAGTGGACACCTTTTTTCAGCCCTCGCCAGAACCAAAAGCTCATCCTCTTCACTCCTCGTCCTACCGGTCACACTCCGTCGCGGACAGCCCAAAAGTAGCCAAAATAATCGGGAAGTCTTGAAAGGCGAAATCCTCCACCGCCACCCGAAAGCCCAGCCAGTTGTTAAACGACGCCGTGATGATGCGATAACGCTCCACTAGACCCGAATCATCGAGCCGCAGCCAATGAAGCGCCGCACCGATAGGAGCTTCGGCCCAGCCAAGAGCTACGCCGTGAGCAGGCGGGTCGCAGGGAGCACTAATGGCTCCCGGCTCAAGTCGCTTCGCGGCGTGATGAATCAATTTGGCGGATTCATAGGCTTCCTGGAACAAAACCCGCAGCCGGGCATAACCGTCGCCCTCGATCTCATGCGGAACCTGAAATTCACATGTTTCATATCCCGTGTATGGGCAATCGCGCCGCAGATCGCCAGCCTGGCCCGAAGCACGGCCTACGGGCCCGACGAAGTTCAAATCGCGCGCCTGATTAGGTTCAACGATCCCGACATCCTCTAGTCGGTCAAGAAAACTGCTGGTTAAATACAAGCCTTGCTCCAATGTACGCAACTCGCTCACGACGCGGTCCATTACCTTCAACAATTCGGCGCACGCTTTAGCTGTAAAATCACGCCGGACACCTCCGGGCGTATTCAATCCAAACAGATAACGATGGCCCGTGAATTGACAGGAAGAGCGCAGTAGGCGCTCCTCGATGATGGCCGCCTGAGAAGCGGCCACCGAAAGTGCGGTCGATTCACAGATCGCCGTGATCGCACCGGCATGATGTCGCAACCGTTCCAGTTCGCTCAGGAGGATGCGCAGATTCTTGGCGCGAGCAGGAATTTCAATGCCGGACATCCTCTCCACGGCGAGACAGAACGCGAGAGAATGAGCGAATGACGAGGTAGCTGCGAAACGTTCCGCAAGCAGCAGCGCGCGAGAAACCGGTAGTCCCTCCGCAATCTTCTCGACTGCACGGAAATTGTAGAAGAGGCGTGGCACTGCGCGCACCACGTCCTCTCCGACCGACTCCAAAAGAAAGTGCACTGACTGTCCCAGGCCGCCTTCGTAGACCGGTCCCACAGGCATCGCGAACGCGCCGGGATCTTGGACGACGAGCAGCGGACGCCAATCGGCATTCGGCCGATGCTGTAGAGAGTGTCGATCCGCGTCCGTCGAATGGCTCTGCGGTTTCCGATGAGGCGCCACGCCTTCGGACCACACTTGGTCGTGCAGTATGAAATCACCTAACCGCGGATGGCCCTCGAATCGAACTCCGAATAAATCCTCCGCTTCGCGTTCATGCCAATCTGCCGCGTGCACCTCCGCGCTGATGCTTGGTACCGTCGGGCTCGTGGAAGGCACTTCCAGCACTACGTCTATCCATCCGGAACCAGGTGAAAGAAAAAGATACGACAGGCGCGAGTTGTCCCGCAGTTGCTCCATGATCATTCCGCCGAATGAACACGCCGACTCCCAAAACAAGAACTTAGAAATCGCCGGCAGCGCCATGGGGTCGAGTAGTGCGATCGAGAGTGCGACTCCACCATCCACCCGTGAAACCAATCCGGCCGATCCAATTCGGTCGCGCACTGCGGCCTCGATTTCCTCGATTTGCATTCGCTTCGAAGCGCTCAGCGGCGAGGGCGTGACTAGCATCTCACCGGCCTCCCAATTGCCGTGCCGCTAACAGCAATAACGAATGAACGGGCCCCGGCACGTAAAGCCCGAGAACTGCCACCGGCACGACCGCTGCCAGAACCGCGACACGGCAAGTGCTCGGTATCGTAACGTTCACCTCGCGTAGCTCGGGCCGGCCAAACGCCATGCGGTTCACCTGCAGCATGATCCCGACAAAGGCGATTACGATGAGTGCGGCAAGTATCGCGACCGCTACGGTGTGTCCGGCCCGAATCCCAGCCGACAAAATCGAGAACTCGCTCAAAAAAATCGGGAACGGAGGAGCCCCCGCAATGGCGAGCGCGCAGAAGATCAGGATCGCTCCTGTAAATGGAGAAATCCGCAGCAGTCCTTTGACGGATTTGACTTCGCGCGTGCCCATCGTTAGCAATACGATGCCGGCAACATAGAAACATAGGGACTTTGTTATGGCATGGTTCAATAACTGAAAAACAGCCCCATAATCCGACGCGCGCGACGCAAGTCCCGCTGCTGTCAGGATGATTCCCATGTGCTCGACGGTGGAGTAAGCAAACATTCGTTTGTAGTCGTGCACTTGAAGCAACAAAAAGGCGGCAATAGCGACCGAGATCAGGCCGATCACGACCATCCATTCGCCTAGCCGGGCTTCTGGAGACGCAAGCACAACACCAAGAAAACGCAAGATTACATACAACGGTACCGACGTCTTCACTCCGGAAAGGACGGCGCAGACCGGAGTGGGTGCCTCGCTATGCGCGTCGGGTAGCCATGTGTGCATGGGCGCGAAGCCGGTTTTTGCGCCGAAGCCTACAAACACGAGCAAAAACGAGAGTTTGAGCAACGGGGGAGACATGGCGGGAGCGGCGAGGCGGAGAGCGTCCCAAGTATCGCGCTGCGTGTGGCCACCCGAATGCCAGGCCCAGAAGAGAACGAGAAATCCGAGCAGTGCGATGGGGGCGCCCATGATCGTCAGCACCGAAAATTTCCACGCGGCTTCGAGGGCC
>Ga0335074_10016409_pt1 | contig 10428 bp, 8 predicted proteins | sample Lox_Sample_23_FD_206715 | JGI IMG/M metagenome (GOLD analysis project Ga0335074, IMG submission 206715) | Soil microbial communities from Loxahatchee National Wildlife Refuge, Florida, United States - Lox_Sample_2.3 | ecosystem: Environmental > Terrestrial > Soil > Wetlands | place: USA: Florida...
CGTCAGCTACCTGCCCGGCCCTGGCCACGGCGGGATCAACGATGGCGGCACCCAGCCCAGCGACGGCAGCGCTCCCGATTAGGGCCCGCCGGCTGAGCGACCGCGCATTCCGGGGCGCTTGGAGACCTCGACCTGGAGCGCCGGGTCCGGGACTTTGGGCTGATCCGCTCGAATAGATTGAATCGACCATCATGACCTCCCGATGGGTCACAAGTATGCTCCGGGTGAATCGACCCATTGTCACGGCGGGTCGGCCGCACGGTCACCCGACTCGACGTCAGGTAGCCTGACCTGACCGTTTACAGGCTCACTGAGCGGAAGCCGGGCCGCCCGGCTCGGGAGCGGCAGCCTGCCTTCGTCTCCCTAATGCTGAAAAATCGATGTTAAGTCTGTCATTTCAGCATCATCGAAAGGGCCGTCACCGGGCTGGACGTGCGCTAATAACCACGAGTTGGTCAGAACGCGGTGTTAGCCAGCCAGCCATCCAGCACGGCACTGTTCCCGTGAACGGTCACCGCCGGATCGGAAGCCGGCCTCCGTCGCATCAGCACGAGCAGCACGCTGGCGGCCGGGCCGGTGAGGGCGGCGTCACCCTTGCCATGGCCCGGCTCAACGATCAGGCTGCCCGCGTCGTGCCGGATCATCCACTCGCCGCGGCCGCCGAGTCCGCCATCGGTGGCGTGTATGTGCAGCGCAGCACCCGCGGGCAGCGGAGCGGACCGCCCGTTGGCGCCGCCAGCCCCGCCACTGACCATCGTCAGCCATTCGTCGATGGCGTCGGCAGCTACCTCTGCGTCGATGACTGGCTCGGGCTCGTCGCTGGCAGCGAGCTGGGCGTCGGCTCGATGCACCAGCGTCTCATGGGCCATCCGCCGGATCCAGAAACCGCCAGGCGCCGGGCCGGTGAACGTCCACACGAGATCGCTGCCCGCTTCCCGCACAGCGTCGACGATCAGCGCCGCGCCGGCCTGCAGCCACGCCAGCTGCTCGGCGCGATCGTCCGGCAGCTTGCCGTTTGGCACCTGGCGGAACGGAATGAACACCTTAGACCTCGTACGCGTGCGAGTTTTCCGCCACCGTCACCTCTGCCCGCTGGGACGAGCAGGAGAAACGGTGGAGGGTCACGACCGGCCGCGGCACGGAGATCCGGTGCCGGTACTACATCATGGCCACCGGTTGCCTTTCCATACCCAAGTCACCCGACATCGAAGGCGCAGGGCGTTTCGCCGGCCGGGTCTACTTCACCAGCCGCTGGCCTCATGCGGGCGCGGACTTCACGGGCCAGCGGGTCGCGGTCATCGGCACCGGATCGTCGGGCATCCAGTCCATCCCGCTGATCGCCCGCCAGGCCAGCCAGCTCACTGTCTTCCAGCGCACCGCGAACTTCTCTATCCCGGCGCACAACGGCCCCGCCTCGGCCGACCGGCTGAAGCAGCTGGGCGAGGACCGCGACGGGTACCGGCGTGCCGCCCGGTGGTCCCGGGGAGGGATTCCCATGGAGCCGACTGATGTTCTCGGCGTCCCCGCCAGCGAGGCGGTCCGCCGGGAGCGCTTCGAGGCGGCCTGGGAGCTGGGCGAGCTGTTCGGCATCCTCAACGTCTTCGCTGACCAGGCCGTGAACCCGGCTTCCAACGACATCGTGGCCGAGATGATCCGCGAGAAGATCCGCTCGACCGTGGAGGATCCCGAAACGGCCGAGATGCTCTCCCCGAAGGGCCACTACTTCGGGACCAAGCGGCCATGCCTCGATACCGGCTACTTCGAGACCTACAACATGCCGCACGTCCGGCTCGTCGACCTGCGTAAGCAGCCGATTGTCAGCATCACGGAAGACGGCATCGAGACGGCGGACGAGTCCTTCGGCTTCGACGCCATCGTGTACGCCACCGGCTTTGACGCCATGACGGGCCCCCTGGTGGCTGCGAACGTCGCCGGCCGGGACGGCTTGTCCCTCAAGGAGAAGTGGGCGGCCGGGCCGTCTACGTACCTGGGGCTCATGACTACCGGGTTCCCGAATTTCTTCATGCTCACCGGGCCCGGCAGCCCTTCCGTCCTGTGGAACATGACCGTTTCGATCGAGCAGCACGTCGACTGGGTGGCCGGGTGCCTCAAGGACATGCGCGAAGAAGGCTTCGAGACAATCGAGCCGACCACGGTGGCCGAATCCGGATGGAACCAGCACGTCCAGGACTGCGGCGCCATCACCTTGCTTCCCACCGCCAACTCCTGGTACATGGCCGCCAACGTCCCCGGCAAGCCGCAGGTGTTCATGCCCTACATCGGCGGCGTGAATGCGTACCGGCAAGCATGTGACGACATAGTCGGGCAGGGCTACCTCGGATTCAGGATGACCGGCCCCGACGGGGACCGGTGCCGGGACGGGGTAATCCGCCGCATGCAACCCGATGTCGCCATGGTCCTGGAATTCCTGGCCACGATGGGCCTGCCGCCCATGGACACTCTGCCAGCCGCCGACGCGCGGGCCCTCATGGCGGCCACCGCGGCCGCCCGACCGCCTGGTCCCAAGGTGGGCGAGGTCACCGACGGAGTGATCCCCGGTCCGTCCGGCGACCTGCCGTACCGGTTGTACCGCCCGGCCGGGCCATCCGAAGGCCCGCGCCCCCTGGTGGTGTACTTCCACGGCGGCGGCTGGGTGCTCGGCAACCTGGACTCGGACGACCCGCTGTGCAGGGATCTTTGCGAACGCTCGGGTGCGGTGGTCGTGTCGGTGAATTACCGCCACGCCCCCGAGGCTCGCTTTCCCGCCGCCGCACTGGACGCCTTCGCGGCCGTGCAATGGGCAGCCGCTAACGCCCTCGAACTCGGCGGCATCCCCGGCCAGCTCGCCGTCGCCGGCTGGAGCGCGGGAGCCAACATCGCCGCTGTCGCCTGCCAGCTGGCCCGCGACGCCGGAGGCCCGCACATCTCAGGGCAGGTGCTGATATGCCCTGTCGTGGACTCGGACATGACCCGGCTGTCCTACCAGGAAAACGGCGACGGGTACATCCTCACCACGGCGCTGATGAGATGGTTCTGGGATCACTACGCCGATCCAGCAGACCGGAACGACCCCCGCGCCGCCCCGTTGCGCGGCCAGCTGCACGGTCTGCCCTCGACCTGCATCGTCGCCGCCGACTTCGACCCGCTGCGCGACGAGGGCGCTGCCTACGCGCGCGCCCTGGAGGCCGCCGGGGTACCGGTCCGCCTCACCCGGGCCCGCGGACACACCCACACATCGGTGACCATGGTCGGCACGGTCATATCCGGGGCGCCGGTACGCGCCGAGATTGCAGAGGCGCTTAGGAATTTCTTCCCGGCCGCCGAACCACTGGAGCGTGCTCGTCAGCGAAGCTGACCAGCCTTCTGGGAGCCAACGGAGACAGATTCCAGGCGGTTGGCCCTTGTAACTCGGCCGTTCACCGGCCACGAGTAAGCAGGCGTCAAGACTTCTGGCGACCAGATGCCCCCGCTTGGGCCTGCCTTCAAAGTGCAAGGTAAAGCTCGATGTATTCGGCAGTATCACCGTCGAGGACGTAGCGGTTGAACTCCACGAAACCGTGCCTGCGATCCGTCGCGCGCCATCCCTCGCGCCTCGGCCAGCGTGGCGGCGAGGTAGTCCGACCCCAGGCCCTGGCGGCGGTAGCCGGGGAGGATGCGCACGATTACCGTCGCCGTCGCCGAGCCGGGCCGCGGCGGGCGGATGGTTGCGTTGCCGACCAGTTCCGCCCTGTCGCAGGCCAGGGTGCGGCTGTTGTGCGTCAATCGCTCAAGCACCTGGTCGCTGGTCAAGGCGTGGGCTGGAATGACGGCATTGTGCCGTGGCGAAGGCAGGGCACGCGCTGAGCGCGGTCTGCGTCGCCGCCATGGGCGGCTCGGTCGCGGCGGTCACCGTAGCCGTCACCCGTACCGCCGGATGTTAGCTCTGCGGCTGCCGGGCAGCGTCAGAGCAGGACGGCACCGCCGTCGACGGTGAGCACGGTGCCGGTGACGAAGCGGTTGTCCATCAGGTAGAGGTGCGCGGCGGCGATCTGGTCCGGCTCGCCGACGGTCTTGGTGATGGTCCGCTCGGCCAGCGCGCCGAGCAGGGCCGAACGCTGCGGTTCCGGAGCCGCGTCCCACATCGGCGTGTGAACTGCCCCCGGGCGGACCGCGTTGACCCGGACCGGAGCCAGCTCAACGGCCAGTCCCCGGGTCAGTCCCTCGATCGCGGCGGCTCCGGCCGCCATGAGGGCGGCGCCGGCGGACGGCCGGACCGCGACCGTCCCGGACGTCAGCACGACCGAGCCGCCCGCCCTGATCCGGAGAGCGGCGTGCCTGACCGCGGTGACCGCACCCCAGAAGCGGACGTCGAACAGCCGGCGGGCCTCGTCCAGCGGCACCTGGGCCAGCGGCCGCGGGACGAGGCTGTCTCCGGCGGTGTACACCAGGTGATCCAGCTCGCCGATCTGGGCGAGCGCCTGGGCCACCGACGCCTCGCTGCGGGCGTCGACGACGACTCCGTCGCAGCGGCCGGGCAGTGCGGCCAGGGCGGCGTCGAGCCGGCTCTGGCCGCTTGACGCGATCGTGACCTTCGCTCCGGCGGCCGCCGCGCCGGCCGCGGTGGCCAGTCCCATTCCCGAGCTGCCGCCGATAATTACAACGTGCTTGCCTTCAAGATCCATCGTCCGTCCTCCGTACCGGATGTGATGATGTCCCACTGAGTCATCAGCGTACCGGATGCGATGACCCAATGAGACATCAGTGTAAGATCGGGCTCATGCCGCGATGGGAACCTCAAGCCAGGGACCGGCTCCGCGATGCCGCGCTCGAGCTGTTCCTGGCGCACGGCTTCGACAACGTCACCGTGGCCCAGATCACCGAGCGGGCCGGGCTAACCCGCCGGACGTTCTCGCGCTACTTCACCGACAAGCGGGACGTGCTGTTCGCCGGCTCCGAGCAGCTCCCGGCGGTTCTGGCCGCCGCCGTCGGGCGGGCAGACCCCGACCTCGCCCCGTTCACGGCCCTGCTGACGGCACTCGCCGAGGTCGGCGACCTGGTCGCAGACGAGCACGCCGCCGAGCGCCGCGCTATCGTCCAGGCCAGCCCGGAGCTGCAGGAGCGGGGGCTGACCAAGTACGCCGCCGTCACCAGCGCACTGGCCGCGGCGCTCGAGCAGCGGGGGGCCGAGGCGGCGACCGCCGCGCTCCTCGCGCCGGTGGGCACCGCAATCTTCCGGGCCGCGTTCGACCGCTGGGCAGAGCAGCCGGAACGCGCGAGCCTGGCCGACCGTATCCGCGAGACAGCGGCCGAGCTAGCCGCCAACATGCAGCCCGCCGCACCGCCGGGCGGCCACCGCAGCCGACCAGCAGCCGGGCGAGCGGCCTGACACCGCCGAACCCGGTTTCCTCCGAGATGGCCAACCGGATAGCGGGACTCAATGACACCCAGACATGCGCAGCCACGGTAGCCCGGTCCCGCGCCCGCAACGAACCGTGTGACCAGCGCGGGAATCAGGCCTTCGACCGCAGTACTCCGCGACGCACAGATTCGGCAACTTGCGGGTGATCGAAGATCAGATCACTATCCTCCGGCCGTATAACGCCAGATGCACGGGTGATAATCGCTCAATTTTTCGGAAAAGATATATGGAGATTGTCACCCGTTTATTAAGCGTTGTCGAGCACGTTAGCCGTTGCGGGCGGCGCCGTGCCCGGCGGTCACAGCGCCAGGCGCATGACCACCCGTGTTGGGGACCGCCGTGCGACCTCGGTGAACCCGGCCCGCTCGTACAGCGAGCGCGATCCGAAGAACATGAAGTCGTCATGGCTGCGCCCGGGTTTGTCGACCGGGTAGGCCTCGAGCACGGCGGCCCCGCTGTGCCGGGCGAATTCGATCGCGGCCGCCAGCAGCCGGTGCTGCAGCCCCTGCCGGCGGCAGGCCCTGGGCACGTAGCTGCACACGACCGACCAGACATCGGTGTCGTCGACCGGCTTCATGACCGGGGAGCGGCGCAGCCGCAGGTACTGCGGTCGCGGGCCGAGACTGATCCATCCTGCGGGCGTCCCGTCGAGGTAGCCGACCAGGCCGGGGATCACCCCGGCGTTCACCAGCTCACGCAGTGCGGTCCTGTTCTGGGCGGGTGCCGATGCCGCCGTGCCGGTCTTGCGGTAGTGCATGCACCAGCAGCCGCGCACGATCGACCCGCCGGGCAGGCTGAACAGCGTCTCCAGGTCCGCCCAGGTGGCAGAGGTCAGCGGGCGTGCGGTGAAGTCCTGTGCCGTGGCATCGGAGGCATCCGTCATGCACCCGAGTCAACCACCGTGGCGGCGACCGGGATGTGCGCGCCGGCGTTTTGGGCTGCCCGGTCACCTCCTGCCGGATGAGCGCTGCAGAGCCCTGGCGGAGCGGGCGCTCGAAGCGTGTGCGACACGGAGCGCAACAGCTGCCGCATCGCCTGAAGGGAAGCCGTAACGCCACGCTCGGTAAACGCGGTGTTCTGTCGCTGGATGAGCCTGCCGGAATTCGGTTGCCCGGGTCCCTTCTGGTAATCGTGGGACTGGGCCGGGAGCAGGTGCCCGTGCCTGGCCACAGGTGGCGGAGGGAGCGCGATGGTTCCGATCGGCGTGCGGTTCGAGCTCTTCGTGGGCGATGTTGAGCGGTCACTGGCCTTTTACGCCGCCGCCCTCGGCCTGCAGCCTCCTGCGGGCTACGATCCCCTAGGTTACGTGCCGGTGAGCGCGGGGCGGTTGCGCATCGGACTTCAGCGCCGCAGTGCTCTGCCCGCGGACCACCATTTCCGTCCTGCCCACTTCGCCGGCCCTTGCGGTGTGGGGGTGGAAATCGTGGTTGAGGTGGACGACGTCGGCGCGGCTTTTGCCCGGGCGCGGGATGCGGCCGCGGCCTGCGGCGGGCAGGTCGAGCCCCTGGCCGCGCGCCCCTGGGGGCAGACGGACTTCCGCCTCATTGATCCCGACGGCTACTACGTCCGGGTCACGTCCGTAAGCTGAGTGCGGTGGGGCAGTCCGGCAGGCGCGGCATCTTCTTGGTCGGAACTCAACGACCCCGCATACCCGGTCGTTCTGCACGGACCTGATATAAGCAGAATCGCTGGCGTAGCGGGCAGATATTCGGCCGTTCTGACCGGTGGTTCGCTGGCGCACGATTGCTTTCCTTTCCCAGGTGGCCTGCGCATCTGCGCTTGAATGGCTAGCTGCGCCCAGCTAGGGAGCGCTCGCGCCGGCGAATCCTGCGCGCATCTGATCGGACGGCCTTCCGGGAGATTCCAGTCCAGCTCATAATTAAACAGGTTAGTTTGCGCGGACGTCTTAGTGAGGCTTTATAAGCCACGATTTCATGCCGGTGTTCGTCGCGGCGCTTTATCTGCGCAGGCCGGAGATCTCGCTAGCCGTTTTCTCGCTATCATGCTGCCATGCCGGATGGGGTGGGGGTTTTGCTCGGCGAGCGGTACCTGCTCGCCGAGCAAATTGGTGAGGGCGGGATGGGGCGGGTATGGCGCGCCCGCGACCAGCTCCTTGACCGTGAGGTGGCGGTCAAGGAGGTACTGCTGCCGCCGCAGCTTCCTGACCAGCATCGTGCGGATCTCGTTGCCCGCACGGTGCGGGAGGCGCGCACCGCAGCACGGCTGGACCATCCCGGCGTGATCGCTATCTACGACGTGGTTGAGCATGAGGGCGCGCCGTGGATCGTGATGCAGCTGATCGCGGGCGAGTCCCTGGGCGCGGAGATTACCCGGAGCGGAGGCCTGCCGTGGCAGCGGGTAGCGGAAATCGGGGAACAGGTCGCGGAGGCTCTCGCGCACGCCCACGCGTCCGGGATCGTGCACCGTGACCTGAAACCGGACAACGTCATGCTGCAAGGGCGGCGGGCCGTGGTGACCGACTTCGGCATCGCCCGGATTCTTGACGCCACCACGAAGCTGACCACCACAGGCACGGTTATCGGGACACCGCACTATATGGCACCCGAGCAGCTGGAAGACGGCAGTGCCGATCCGCCCGCGGACATGTGGGCCCTCGGCGCGACCCTGTACGCCGCCGTGGAAGGGGCGCCGCCGTTCGACGGCCCGACCCTGACCGCGCTCATCACGGGCATCCTCACCCGGCCCCTGCCCCCGCCAGCACATGCCGGCCCGCTGACGCAGTTGCTCGAAGCCCTGCTGGCCAAGGATCCCGCCGATCGCCCCGACGCGCAGGCCGCCGTCCGCGCGTTGGCCAGCTACCGCCTTGGGGCAACCGAGGCGGTCCTGCCTCCTGCCGCTCAACTGTCGGCGGGGACCACGGACGCCAGCGGCTTTCCGCAGACCGTGACCGTTGGCCGCATCGCGAGGCAGGCGCCGGGCAATGCGCCCGCACGCCGACGAACCCTCGGATGGAGGGCATGGGCGGCCGCGGCCACGGCCACCGCCGTAGCGGTGGCCGTGGCGCTTTACGTCATGTTGCCACGGGATGCAGCCAAGTCTTCCGGGTCGCATGCCGAGCGGTCGCTGGCTGCCGTCACGGCGTTGCCGACAACCACGACGAGCGCGCGTGTCACGGCGACGGCAAACGCCACAGCGAAGACGAGCACTTCGGCGAAAGCGAGCGCCAAGGCTCAGGAGAGCGCCACGGCACAGGTGAGTGCGAGCGCCCAGACATCGCCCCGGCAATCCCCGACGAACAACCCGCCGGAATCATCCGCGCCGGAGAGCCCTGCCGACCAGTACGCGCACTCCGTGCTCGCCGACGGCCCGGTTGCCTACTGGCAGTTCGAGGGCGGGGCCGGATCCGGCGGCTACGCCGACTCATCGGGGAACGGCGACGCACTCCCCGCCGGGCCGACGACGTCCGCAAGCACCGGTGCGCTGCCCGCCCCGGGAGCAATCTCGACATCCGGCGCAGGAACCTACACCGTCACTTCGCTCAGCCCGTTGACGGGTGACGCACCACGCACCGTCGAGGCATGGTTCGCTACCACGTCGAACGGGTGCATCTTCAGCACCGGGCAGGCCGCGCACGCCCAGGCCTTTTCGCTATGCCTGCGCGACGGCCCGGTCAACGTGCCGACCCCCGGCGTCCCCGGTTTCTACTTCGAGACATACGACGGCGACGTCTTTATGCCCATCGGGAACCTGGCCGACGGCGCCTGGCACTATCTGGCGGCTACACTCACCGGGAACTCGGTCAGCATCGTCATCGACGGCACCCAGCCTCAGGGATACATCTGGAAGGGCGATCCGAGCATGGTCGGCGGCGGGGTGTACTCAGGGCTTACTGCTCAGCCCTTCACCCTTCCGTACACCCCTGACACGGCCGCCACCGTAGTCGGCCTGGGAACGGCCGGCCTCGGCGGCATCGGCGGCGGGCTTGTCGGCACGCTCGCCGAAGTCGCCGTCTATGCGAGCGCTCTGCCTGTCTCCGACCTGGTCAGTCACTATCAGCTGCTGGCCCACTGAATGCCGTACTCCACGACGGCTGACAGGTTCCGCTGCGATTGCCCGCATAACCGGATGTTCTGCTTGAGATGACTGGCGCGACGGCCGATACACGCGTTGAGACATAGTCGCTATGGCGTCCGGTGGCCAGGGCGCTCGTTCAGTTCCTGGCATGCTTGGTGCACTGGGACGCCCGCCCGGCTCGCGGCGGCGCGGATGTAGGCGACCGCCGCGTACATGGCGTACTGCCAGAAGTCGTCGGCCTGCCAGTAGGCGACCTCCTCCAGCAGGTCCGGTTCGGTCCCGCCGTGGACGGCCGCCGCGGCCAGGACTGCGTACCGCAGCTTGGCGTTCTGCCTGCCGCGGAAGGCGCACTCGGGCAGGAACCGCTCGTGCAGTCCCTCCAGGGCCAGTGGCTCGGCCCGGCTGGCCCCGCACCACTCCAGCGCGTCCGCGGCGAGGCACAGGAACACCTCGCCTGGGAACGTGTCGTTTCGCGGGTGCAGGGGCGCAAGCCCGCTGAGCACCTCGAAGATGTCAGCGTCGCGTGCGAGCCCGTCGAGCAGGGCACGACGGGCAGTCACGGCGTCCTCAGGGGCCGGCCGCTTCGTGCGGGGCATGTCACGACGGTAGACCAGAACCGGCAACCGCGAGCGGCCTTTGCGTCCGCCGGGACCGAGACCATGCAACGCGAGGAGACCCGCTCCCTCGTCACGCTGGGTCGTTACCTTCCGAGCTACCCGACGCGCGGGAACCGTCTTATTGAGCGATGGCTCTGTGAGGTTCCGACTGCCCGCAGTCGGGCGCATAACCGGGATATCTGGGTGAACACGTCATTTCCCTGCGGCATGGGCGAGGGCATCAAGGACCGTGGTGGTAGCCGGGGCGGGCCGGGCCGGGCCGGCGTGGTACCAGGCGGCGATGGGGCGCCCGCCGAGCGGCGGCAGTACGCAGACGGTTACCGGGCCTGTCCGAGTGTCATCTGGGGGATGACGGCCGCGCCGCGCCCGGCGGTAACC
>Ga0335074_10016410_pt1 | contig 10428 bp, 7 predicted proteins | sample Lox_Sample_23_FD_206715 | JGI IMG/M metagenome (GOLD analysis project Ga0335074, IMG submission 206715) | Soil microbial communities from Loxahatchee National Wildlife Refuge, Florida, United States - Lox_Sample_2.3 | ecosystem: Environmental > Terrestrial > Soil > Wetlands | place: USA: Florida...
TACGGGCAGAGCCATTAGATGTCGAGGAACTTGACGTCCTTGGCGTTGCGGGTGATGAACGAGCGGCGCGCCTCGACGTCCTCGCCCATCAGCACGCTGAACAGCTCGTCGGACTGGGGCACGTCATCGAGCGTGACCTGCAGCAGCACCCTGCGGGCAGGATCCATCGTGGTTTCCCACAGCTCGGTGGCGTTCATCTCTCCGAGGCCCTTGAACCGCTGCACGTCGTCTCGCGGCCGCGGGTCCCTGCGGCCCTCGGCCAGTCCGGCCGCGATCACCCGGTCGCGCTCAGCGTCGCTGTAGGCGTAGCCGGGCTTGACCCCCCGGCCGTCCCACTTGATCTTGTACAGCGGCGGCTGCGCCAGGTAGACATAGCCGCCTTCGATCAGCGGTCGCATAAACCGGAACAGCAGGGTCAGCAGCAGGGTCCGGATGTGCTGTCCGTCGATGTCGGCGTCCGCCATCAAGATGATCTTGTGGTAGCGGAGCTTGGTGATGTCGAACTCGTCATAGATGCCGGTGCCGAGCGCGGTGATCATCGCCTGGACCTCGGTGTTCTTCAGCACCCGGTCGATCCGCGACTTCTCCACGTTGATGATCTTGCCGCGCAGCGGCAAGATGGCCTGGAACTTCGGGTCGCGACCGCCCTTGGCCGAGCCGCCGGCCGAGTCGCCCTCCACGACGTAGATCTCGGACTTCGCCGGATCCGTGGACTGGCAGTCGGATAGCTTGCCGGGCATCCCGCCGGACTTCATCGCCGACTTGCGGGTCAGTTCACGGGCCTGGCGGGCGGCAATCCGCGCCCGGGCGGCCAGCGTGGCCTTGTTGATGATGTCCTTGGCCTCGCCGGGGTTGCGGTCAAACCAGTCCCGCAAGTGGTCGTTGCACGCCTTCTGCACGAACGACTTGGCCTCGGTGTTGCCCAGCTTGGTCTTGGTCTGGCCCTCGAACTGCGGATCGGCGAGCTTGACCGAGATGATCGCGGTCAGGCCTTCGCGGACGTCCTCGCCGGAGAGGTTCTCGTCCTTCTCCTTGAGCAGCTTCTGGTCCTTGGCGTACTTGTTCACGATCGAGGTGAGCGCCGCGCGGAAGCCCTCTTCGTGGGTGCCGCCCTCCGCGGTGTTGATCACGTTCGCGAACGTGTGCACGGACTCTGTGAACGCGGCGGTCCACTGCATCGCGATCTCGACCGAGATGCCGTCGCCCTCTTCCTCGAAGTCGATGACCGAGGCGTGCACCGGGTCCTTGGTCGCGTTGATGTACCGGACGAAGTCCGAGATACCGCCCGCGTACTGATACCGGTCCTGGCGGAGGTCGTCCGAGTTGCGTTCGTCGGTGATCGTGATCGCGAGACCCTTGTTGAGGAACGCCATCTCCTGCATCCGCCGGGACAGCGTCTCGTACGACCACTCGGTGGTCTCGAAGATCGAGTCGTCCGGCCAGAACAGGGTCGTGGTGCCGGTCTCAGCCGTCGGCTCGCCACGCGTCACCGGGCCGGTCGGGTCGCCCTTCGAATAGGACTGGGACCAGATATAGCCGTCCTTGCGCACCTCCACCTCGGTGCGGACCGAGAGGGCGTTCACCACCGAGATGCCGACGCCGTGCAGGCCGCCGGAGACCGCATAGGCCCTGCCGTCGAACTTGCCGCCCGCGTGCAGCGTGGTCATGATGACCTCGAGCGCGGACCGGTGCTCCACCGGGTGCTCGTCAACCGGAATGCCGCGGCCGTTGTCCTGCACCCGCACGCCGCCGTCGGCCAGCAGCGTCACATAGATGTCGGTCGCGAAACCGGCCAGTGCCTCGTCGACCGAGTTGTCCACGACCTCCTGCACCAGGTGGTGCAGGCCACGCTCGCCGGTCGAGCCGATGTACATGCCGGGCCGTCTGCGAACAGCCTCCAGCCCCTCTAGAACCGTGATCGAGCCTGCGTCGTAGGACAATCCGAACTCCATCCTGCCTAAGAAGGCGCGCGGCTAGGCCCCCCAAGCTCCCGCCCTGCCCGCGCGTATCCATTTTAGCTGCGGATAGTGATTGCCATGACCGTGTTGAGCCCCTTACCCGTACGTGTCTCCGGGGCCCTTACTGCCTGGAACCCGCCAGCCGCCACGCTGCCGCGGCGGCTGCGGGCCGCGGACCTTAACCCGGCGCACAGATCCGTCTCCGACCTCCTCGTTCAGCCTTTTGACCAGCACCGGAGCCAGCAGCCTGACCTGCGTGGCCCAGGCCGTCGAGTCGGCGACGACGGCCAGTTCGCCGTCCGCGAAGCTGTCCGGCCTAGTGTGCGCGGCCAGGTCGGCGCCGACGATGTCCGCCCAGCGGCCGAACACGGACCCCATCGCCATCTGCTGCTGCCACCCGTTCTGGTCGAGCAGCCCGCTGATCGCTGTCGAGAACAGATGTGGATCGGGATTTTTCCCCTGGGGGAGAGTTTCCCCCGGGGAGAGAGTTTCCCCCGGGGGACGGCCCCCCGGTGACCCCCCGCCTGGGGGGATTCCCATCCCCCCAGACCCCCTGGACCCAGGCAGGCCTGGGTAGTCGCCTCGGGCGAGGGCGTCGGACTTGGCTTCTTGCAGGGCCTCGACCGCCGCTTGCTTGCGCTGCTGGCTTTCCCTGGCGTTTCGCGGCTGGTCAACCATGGACGACAGTGCCTGAGTTGACGGTGAACCGGACACCCGACAGCACCGCGGGGATGTCCTCGGGCACCGCGGCGGTGATCAGGACCTGGTCGGCGCCGGCCACGAGGGCGGCGAGGCGGTCACGGCGTCCAGTGTCGAGCTCGGCGAAGACATCGTCGAGGATCAGCACCGGGTCCTCGTCCTCACGCAGCAGGGCGAAGCTGGCCAGGCGCAGGGCGAGGGCGAGCGACCAGGACTCGCCGTGGCTGGCGTAGCCGCGGGCCGGCAGGCCGCCGACGGACAGCTCAAGTTCGTCTCTGTGCGGCCCGACCAGGCAGACCCCCCGGTCCAGCTCATTTGACCGGGCCAAGGTGCAGGCTTTGAGGAGTGCCTCCTGAAGGTCATCCTCTGTGGAAACCGGACTCCGGTAAGCCACCGCCGGAGCTTGTTTGGTGCCACCGGAGACCGCCTCGTAGGCGGCCATCACGTGCGGGCGCAGGGCCTCGGTCAGCTTCAGCCTGCCCGCGAGCAAGGGAGCGCCCGCCTTGGCCAGCTGGGCGTCCCAGGCGTCTAGCGTCGCGGTCATCGCCTCGCGGGCCGGACCACGCAGGTGACTTTTCGCCCCCGCGGACTTCAGCAGGGCGGTGCGCTGTTTGACCACGCGCTCGTAGTCGGCCCGTACCGCCGCGTACCTGGGGGCGGTGGCGACCAGAAGATCATCAAGGAACCGCCGCCGCTCGCCCGGATCCCCCTTGACCAGCGCGAGGTCCTCGGGTGCGAACAGCACCGTACGCAAGATGCCGAGGATCTCGCGCGGCCGGGTGAGCGGCGCCCGGTTGACCCGGACCCGGTTCGCCTTCCCCGGGTTGATCTCGATCTCCACCAGGGCTTCACCCCGGCTGCTGCCGATCATGGCGCGCACGATGGCCCGTTCCGCGTCACGGCGGATCAGCGGCGCATCGGTGGCCACCCGGTGGCTGCCGAGCGTGGCCAGGTAGCCGATCGCCTCAACAAGGTTGGTCTTGCCCTCCCCGTTCAGGCCGCAGAACGTGGTCACGCCCGGCGCCAGCCCGATGCTGAGCTCGGCATAGGACCTGAAGTCCGTGAGGGCGAGCCGGGTCAGGTGCACAGGATCAGCCTAGGGGGTTAGAGACCAGCCCCCTAGGCCCTCGGCCCGCGGCGGTTCTCGTCGCGCTAGCCGGCCGAGCGTATGGGCATGATGACGTAACGGTAATCCGGTACGCCCTCCGTTTTGCCGGTGATCACCGCCGGCTTGGTCGACGAGGTGAACGAGATCCTGACGATGTCGGAGTCGATCGCACCGATGCCGTCGAGCAGGAACTGCGGGTTGAACGCGATCTGCAGGTCCTCACCGGTGAAGTCACACTCGAGTACCTCGTCGGCCTGCGCCTCATCGGATGCGCCCGCCTCTAGCAGCAGGTGATCGTTGCCGAAGGACAGCCGGACCGGTGTGTTCCGCTCGGCTACCAGCGCGACCCGCTTCACCGCCTCGGCGAAGGTAGACGCCGGGAGTTCGGCCACAGCGTTGAACTCACTGGGCAGCAGCGCCTGGTAGCGCGGGTACTCGCCGCTGATCAGCCGTGTCGTGGTCTGCTTGCCCGCGCCGGCGAATCCGATCAGGGTCGCGGGCTCTTCCTCGCCGAGGCAGACCTGGACCTCGGCGCCGGAGGTGAGTGCCCGGGCGGTCTCGCCGAGCACCTTGGCAGGGACGAGAACTGCGGTGTTGAGGTCCGGCCGGGCGGGGGTCCAGCGCAACTCACGGACGGCGAGCCGGTACCTGTCGGTCGCGACCAGCGTGAGCGTCTCGTCGGCTATCTCCACCCGGATCGCGGTCAGTGCCGGCAGCGTGTCGTCACGCCCAGCCGCGATCGCCACCTGATTGATCGCCGAGGAAAGCGCATCGCTGCCCACCGAGCCGGCCAGCGCGGGAAGCTCGGGGAGGGTTGGGTACTCCTCGGCGGGCAGCAGCATGAGCGTGAACGTGGCGCTGCCGCATTTGAGCGTCGCGCGGGTTCCGTCGGTGGACAGCGTGGCGGGCTTGGCGGGCAGTGACCGGACGATCTCGGCGAGAAGCTTGCCGGACACGACGATCACGCCATCCTCGTCGGTGATCACCGGCAGCGAGGAAATCGCGGAAACCTCGTAGTCGAAGGTAGACAGGGTCAGTTCCTCACCTGTCTGCAGGCGCATGCCGGCCAGGACGGGCGCGGTCGGCCGTGCCGGCAGAGCCCGGGCAGTCCAGGCCACCGCCTCGGCGAGTTGGTCACGTTCAACCTGGAGCTTCACAGGTTTTCCTTCCTACGTGTCGAGTTGCCTGTCGCGGGGTATGGCGACGCTGCGGGCTCTGCGCACCGTACCGCTCTTGATACCGGGTCGGTATCCCGGGTCGGGATACCGGGTCGGGATACCGGGCGAGCGCACAGGCCCTTCTTCGGGTTTCGTCTTACTGATAGAGAGATCCGTCATAGTAATAGGTGTCGTGGAGACCGGGGAAAACCCATGTCTCCGCAGGTCAGCGGCACTATTTTTGCGCACAGCGGGTGTGTGTGCACTGTTGGCGCACGGCTGGTGTCTGTGCGTCCCGCGGATCTGCGAGCACTTCTCCCCATGGCTCTCCCCGGTTATCCGGACGTCTTCCACATAGTTGTCCACATGGTGTTCGCAAAGCACGGGTCCGCAAAGCAGGGTGTTCGCGAAGCACGGGTCCGCAAAGCACCGGGTCCGCAAAGCACCGTGTCCGCGAAGCACCGTGTCCGCGAAGCACCGTGTCCGCGAAGTATGCTGTTCGTGAAGCCTGCTGTTCATAAGAACGTCTGCCGTTCATAAGACACAGTTGCCCGTAAGGCCGGTCAGCTGGTTCGAGCCTGCTGCTTGATCCTGGTGGTCAGCTCCGTGACCTGGGTGTAGACAGACTGGCGTTCTGCCATCAGCTTGCGGATCTTGCGATCGGCGTTGATGACTGTGGTGTGGTCACGTCCGCCGAACTGCTGGCCGATCTTGGGCAGGGACAAGTCGGTGAGTTCCCGGCACAGGTACATGGCGATGTGCCTGGCGGTGACGAGCAGGCGGGACCTGGATGTACCGCACAGATCCTCGATGGATAGGCCGAAGTAGGAGGCCGTCTGGCCCATGATCGTGGCGGCCGTGATCTGCGGACCCTGCGCTTCCGGGATCAGGTCCTTGAGCACGATCTCGGCGAGCTGCAGGTCAACGGACTGACGGTTCAGGCTGGCGAACGCGGTCACCCGGATCAGGGCACCCTCAAGCTCCCTGATGTTCGTCGAGATCCGGGAGGCGATGTATTCGAGGACCTCCGGCGGTGCGTTAAGGCCCTCCTGGATCGCCTTGCTGCGCAGGATCGCGATCCGAGTCTCTAGCTCGGGCGGCTGGACGTCGGTGAGCAGCCCCCACTCGAAACGGCTGCGCAGCCGGTCTTCCAGTGTCACCAGGCGCTTGGGCGCGCGGTCGCTGGAGATGACGATCTGCTTGCTCGCGTTGTGCAGGGTGTTGAACGTATGGAAGAACTCTTCCTGAGTCCCTTCCTTGTTCTCCAAGAACTGGATGTCGTCCACGAGCAGTACATCAACGTCGCGGTACCTTCTGCGGAACCCATCCTGCTTGCCGTCGCGGATCATGTTGATGAAGTCGTTGGTGAACTCTTCCGAGCTGACGTACCTGACCTTGATCCCGTTGTACAGGGTCTGCGCGTAGTGGCCGATGGCGTGCAGCAGGTGAGTCTTCCCCAAGCCGGAGTCGCCGTGGATGAACAGCGGATTGTAGGCATTGGCCGGAGCCTCGGCCACCGCCACTGCGGCGGCATGGGCGAACCTGTTGCTAGCGCCGCTGACGAACGTCTCGAAGGTGTATTTCGGGTTCAGCCGGGTCCCGCTCAACAAGGGAGACCGGCTAGCCGACAGAGCCGATCCGGGCAGCCCGGTGTTCCCCGCGTGCGCGGAAAGCGGGCCTGTGACTGTCGGCTGTACAGGCTCCGACGGTGCCTGCTGCACGTGCGAAACGTGGGGATAGCCCGGCGAAACCGGTGGATAAGCCTGGGGAGCCTGTGGATAGGGCTGTGTGTTCTGGTACGCCTGGGGCTGGATAGAGACCGAACCCGGCTGTGACTGGTGACCCTGGAACTGCTGCTGCGTATCAACTGGCTGCTGTGGCTGAAGGTGCGAAGGCATTGGGTTGAGAGGGGAAGTGTGGACAGGTCCCGTGTGGAGCGGACCCGCGTTGAGAGGTGCGTGACCTGGCCCGTTGTGGGCTGGCCCGAGGTGAGTCTGCGCCGTGTCGGCCGGCCCGAGATGGCTCTGGGCTGTGTTAGCCGGCCCGACCGGACCTGGGCCCATGTGCGTGGGTGCGGGTCCGGATTGTGGCTGATGAGACAGCATCGGCTGCTGACCAGGATCGACCGTGACGGCGAGCTGGATTTCCCGGCCCAGCTGCTGGGAGAGCGCCTGTGTGACTAGGGCGCGCAGCCGCGTTTCTAGCTGCTCTTTCACGAACTCGTTGGGAGTCGCGATGAGTGCGGTGTTCTCGACGAGCCCGAGGGGTCTGGTGAGCTTCAGCCACGCCCGCTGGTGCGGCTGGATCTGCAGGTCCGCGAGTCCGTCGAGGGATCGCGCCCATACCTCTGCCAGATCGGTATTTGTCACCTATGCGCTCCCCTCGCATGTCCTGCCGCGAGCAAGAGCTCACGATCCACAAAGCTATCCACATGTTGTGCATGTGATATCCCTGCTGCGCACGGTGACCGTGGCAACTTGGGGAGGATAGCTTTCCACAGCCTAAGACCCTGCGGCGGGGGACGCCCGGCAAACGGCAGTGTTCTAGATGGTAGCCTTGGATGAATCCGTGAGGCGCACGTGGTGACGCGTGTGCCCGGTACTGACCCCACCTTCACGAAGTATCCCTGGAGTTCCAGTGAGTAAGCGCACGTTCCAGCCGAACAATCGGCGCCGCGCGAAGACGCACGGCTTCCGGCTGCGCATGCGCACCCGGGCCGGGCGTGCCGTGCTCGCCGCGAGAAGGCGTAAGGGCCGCGAGAAGCTGAGCGCCTGATCCTCCCGCCACCGTTCCGGATGCGGCGCAGCGCGGAGTTCAGTCTCGCCGTCCGCAGTGGTTCCAGAGCAGGTAGGCCGACCATCGTCGGCCACCTGCTAGTGGATCCCGGCCGTTCGGGTGAATCGCCCAAGATAGGATTTGTCGTTAGTAGGGCGGTCGGCTCGGCGGTGGTGAGGAATCGCGTGAGACGTCGGCTTCGCGAGCTGATGCGCGGCTACCTCCAGTCGCTTCCTGGCGGTAGCCTTCTTGTGGTGCGCGCGAACCCAGTGGCCGCGCGAGCGTGCCAGTCAGATCTTGCCGCTGATCTGGGGCTGGTCATCAGCAAGCTGTTGCGGCGGCAGGTTGGGACAGACGTCGGAAATGCCAGATAACGTCGAGACGAGGGACGACTCGGTGCGGCACGTTACGGTGCCAGCCCGAACGCTTATGCTGCCCATTTCCGGCTATCGGCGGTTTGTGAGCCCTTTGCTCGGCGCACGCTGCCGGTTCGCGCCGTCGTGCAGCGAATATGCCCTCGGCGCGCTGGCTGAGCATGGTGCTGTCCGGGGGTTGTGGCTCGCGGCGGCCCGTATCGCCCGGTGCCATCCGTTCAATCCCGGCGGCTACGACCCGGTGCCATCCCGGCATGTCCGGCATCCCGCCAAGGCCGCGAGGAGCTAGCAGGTGAACCCACTAACTTATCTGGACGATCTGGTCGCTTGGGCGATCATGGGGATCCATTCGCTCCTCAGCCATATCTTCCCAGCCGACAGCGGATGGGCCTGGGGCCTGTCGATCGTCGTCCTGGTGATGATCATCCGGGCGCTGCTTGTCCCGCTGTTCGTGAAGCAGGTGCACGCTCAGCGGAAGATGGCGCAGCACCAGCCGCAACTGCAAGAGATCCGCCGGAAGTACAAGAACGACAAGCAGAAACTCCAAGAAGAGCAGATGAAGTTCTTCAAGGAGAACGGTGTCAATCCGCTGGCCGGCTGCCTGCCCATGATCCCGCAGATGATCGTTTTCATCTGCCTGTTCAGCGTGCTGCGCAAGATCACGGACTGGACGCCGGGGAGTCCCCTTGCCTACGGGCTGACCAAGAGCGCGGTGGAGAGCGCGCGTAAGGCGACGATCTTCGGCGTTCATCTCGGCGACAAGCTGTTGTTCCCGCACACCCCGACTCTTGGTGTGAGCGGCTCGATCATCGTCCTTGTGACGGTCGCGGTCAGCGCGTCCACGACGTTCATGACTGTCCGGCAGACCTCCAAACGCGGTCTGATGCAGAACCCGACCGTCGACCCAGACAACCCGATGGCGTCGACGCAGAAGTACATGATGTACATCGTCCCGTTCTTCTCGCTGACGGGTCTCTACTGGCAGTACGGACTGGTGATGTACTGGGTGACGACGAACTTGTGGACGCTATGTCAGCAGTTCATCATGTTCCGTAACTGGGAGCCGGAGGCGACGGACGCTACTGGCGCGTCGATGCCGGTAGGCGGTTCGTCTTCGCCGGTGAGCGCCGGCACCCGGTCCGCGACCGGGCGGTCTACGGCGACTCGGTCTACGGCGACTCGGTCTACGGCGACTCGGTCTACGGCGACTCGGTCTACGGGCGCGCGGTCTACGAGTACGCGTTCGACGGCGGCGCGGTCCACGACGGGCCGGTCCACGACGGGCCGGTCCACGACGGGCCGGTCCGGAAGCGGGACCCGTCCGGGCAGTTCCCCATCCGAGACGGGCACTAGTTCAACGACACGGTCGGCATCGGGGACAAAGCCCGGCGCGACAGCGAAGCAGAGCGGCACAATGAGCTCGCAGACCACGAACAACGGCGTACAGAACGGGTCTGAGAAGCGAGGGCTGCTGCGCTTGGGAAAGAGCAAGCCTGAGCCGGAGCCCGTCGATGACGTACCGGAAGTCAAGGTGGTGCGGCAGCAGCCTACGCGGCAGTCCCGCAGCAAGCGTTCAGGCAATCGGTGAGAACGGACGGAGCACAGTGGGAGGGCCGATCGTGAGCCAGCAGGAGGCTGAGGCCGTGGCCGAAGAGGCCGTGGCCGAGCAGGCCGAAGCTGAGATGTCCGACGTTGATTCGCTGGAGGAGGCGCCGGCGGGTCGCGACCTTGAGCTAGAAGGTGACATCGCCGCTGACTACATCGAGGGCCTGCTCGACATCGCTGACCTGGACGGCGACATCGACATGGACGTCGAGGGCGACCGAGCCATCGTTTCGGTCGTCGGTGCGACGCTGGATGAACTGGTTGGCGAGGATGGCGAAGTGCTTGAGGCGCTGCAGGAGCTTACCCGGCTCGCGGTGCACCGCCAGACCGGATCTCGCGCACGGCTGATGCTGGACATCGGCGGCTACCGGGCTCGCCGACGGGCCGAGCTCGCCGAATACGGGCGTACCGTGGCGGACGAGGTAGCTCGTACCGGTGAGCCGAGAGCACTTGAGCCCATGTCTCCCTTCGAGCGGAAGATCGTGCACGACGCGGTGGCCGCGGCCGGGATGCGCAGCGAGTCGGAGGGCGAGGAGCCGAACCGGCGGGTTGTCGTCTTCCCCGCCGGTGATGTCTCAGCCTGATGCGATGACGGTGCCTGCGGGTGCCGCGGCGCTGTTCGGAGCGGAGTTGGACCGTGCGGTGGCGTATGCCGCGATCCTGGCGACACGCGGAGTGGAATGGGGCGTCATCGGCCCGCGCGAGGTTCCGAGGCTGTGGGACCGGCACCTGATGAATTGCGCTGTGGTCGC
>Ga0335074_10016411_pt1 | contig 10428 bp, 5 predicted proteins | sample Lox_Sample_23_FD_206715 | JGI IMG/M metagenome (GOLD analysis project Ga0335074, IMG submission 206715) | Soil microbial communities from Loxahatchee National Wildlife Refuge, Florida, United States - Lox_Sample_2.3 | ecosystem: Environmental > Terrestrial > Soil > Wetlands | place: USA: Florida...
ACCTGATTGATGCGGTTGCCGAACTGGTGGCGTTCCTCGTCTCGGTCACGTCGGACCTGCACGTGCTCACGACATCGCGGGCGCCGCTCGGCATCGCCGCCGAGCGCGTCTACCTGCTCAGCGAACTGGAAGCCGACGACGCGGTCGAGTTGTTCCGGGAACGGGCAGTTGCGGCCCGGCCGAGCGTGCGGCTCGCCGAGAACTCCGTGACCAGCATCGTTCGCCAGCTCGACGGGCTTCCGCTGGCGATTGAGCTCGCGGCGGTGCAGGTGCGCGCGATGTCGGTGGAGGAGATCGACCGCCGGCTGGAGGACCGTTTCGCGCTGCTGCGCAGCGGTGATCGCAGCGCGCCCGACCGGCATCAGACGCTGCTCGCGGTCATCGACTGGTCGTGGAACCTGCTGGACGCCGGCGAGCGACACGCGCTGCGCTGGCTGGCGCTGTTCAACGACGGATTCACGCTCGAGGCAGCGCAAGCCACACTCGAGTGCGGGGGGCTGCGGGGGGTAGTCCCCGCGAGCCAGCCGCCTGCCGACGCCTTGCCCGCGGTCCAGGGGCTCGTCGGCCAGTCCCTGCTGAGCGTCCGTGAGGCTGGGGCCGGCGTGCGTTACCGGATGCTGGAGACGGTGCGCGAGTTCGGCCGCATGCAGCTCGTTGACGCGGGCGAGGACCGCGAGGCGCGCGCCGCGCTTCGCCGCTGGGCGGTGGACTATGCGAGTGACCACGGCGCCCGCCTGATGAGCACCGGTCAGTTCGCGGCAATCGATGCTCTGGGCGCCGAGGAGACCAATCTGGCCGACGAGCTGCGTGCCGCAATCGCCGACGGCGACCGCGGCGCGCTGATCGAGCTGCTAGCCGCACTCGGGATGTTCTGGACCCTCCGCGGCGAGCACATCCGCCTGCTCACCCTGGCCGACGCGGTCACCGACGCGCTGCGTGACTGGCAGCCGCCGCCGGAGCTGTACGAAGCGACCAGTGCGGCGGTCGCGATCATGCTGACCAACATCATGATCGCCGGCGGCGAGCGGTTCGCTCAGCTGCAGGCGCTGCTGCGGCACGTGAGTGCCGGTCCGGGTTCCGGCGGCCGCAGGTCCGGACTGGCCACGGTCATGCTGGCAGGTGATCCGGCCGACCCCAGCGCAACGGTGCGTCGCCTCGAGCAGCTGGCCGCCGATCCCGACCGCGACACTGCGCTGGCAGCCTGTTTTTGGCTGAGCGCCATGCGCGAGAACGCCGGAGACCTGGCCGGTGCGATCGAGGCCGCCGAGCGCGCGATTTCCCTTGTGCGCGACGACCACGGGCCGTGGCCCGTCGCCATGCCGCAGGCGACTCTTGCGCAGCTCTCCATGCATGTCGGCGACCGCGTCGCGGCGGCCAGGCATGCCCGCGCGGCACTGCCGTCGATGCGGCGACTCGGGGCAAGCGACGATGAGATCCAGCTGCGCTCGCTGCTCACCTCCTGCGCGATCGCCGATGGCCGACTGGCGGACGCGCAGGCAGAGCTTGACCGGATGGACAGCATTACCGAAAGCTGGACCGGCTTCAGCGGGAGGATCCAGGAGATGTGCCGCGCCGAGTTGATGCTCGCGCGCGGCGACTACTCCGCCGGTTTGGCTCTGCACCGGGACTGCATGGCTGCGATGCGGGAGGTTGCGTTCCCGGGCGTCGTCAGGACCGGCCTGGAGCCCTGGGCGCTGTTCGGTGCGTCGGTGGCACTGGCGGCGCACGCACACTACGCGGGGCAGGCCGACGAATCGTACGGACAGGCGCTGTACCGTCGCTGCCGCGACGATTCGCTGACGGTCCTGCGCGCCGCGCAGGTGGATCTCGACTATCCGGTCGTCGGACTGCTGCTCTTCGCGCTCGGGACGTGGGGCCTGCTGCGCCGGGCTGCTCCCGCCGATGACGCGATCGAGCTGCTTGTGCTGGCGGAGCGGTTCGGCTACAACCGTACGGTCCCGACGATGATGTGGGAGCGGATCGCGCCGAAAGCTGAGGAAGCAGCAGCTGGCCGGATCGCTGAATTCCGGGCCAGGTACGCGGGCCGCCGCGCGGCGGGCCTGCTGACGCAGGCCCGCCGCGCGGTCGAGCAGCTTCCGGGCTGAGGAGACTGCCGCTAAATGTGGCGTTTGTAGCTGTGCACCGACAGCGGCGCGAAGATCACGATGACCACCAGGCCGGCCAGCACCGTCCAGCCAACCTCACCGCTGATCACCCCGTGGTTGGCGAGGTCGCGTGACGCCGACACCAGGTGCGACACGGGGTTGACCTTGACGAAGTCTGCCAGCGCACTGGGTAGTGTGCGGACCTTTACGAAGGCGTTGGACAGGAATGTCAGCGGGAAGAGGATCAGCATAGAGATCCCCTGCACGGTGCGGGCGTTACGCGCGATCGTGCCGATAAACGTGAAGATCCACGCGATCGCCCAGCCGGTGAAGATCGCCAGCATGATCGCGCCAAGCACGCCCAGCGCACCGCCGCCGGGACGGTACCCGATGATCACGCCCATGACGAACGTCAGCCCGGCGGCAATGAGATACCGGACCAGGTCGGCCATCATCGGACCAGCCAGCGGCGCGATCCGGGCGATCGGGAGCGCCTTGAAGCGATCAAAGACGCCTTTCTCCATATCCTCACGGAGCTGCACGCCGGTGGACATGCACGTGGTCAGCACAGTCTGGGCGACAATGCCGGGGATTAGGAGCGGCAGGTAGCTATGCACGCTGCCGGAGATAGCGCCGCCGAAGATGTACGCGAACATCGCCGTGAACAGCAGCGGCTGCAGCGTGACGTCGAAGAACTGTTCCGGGTTGCGGCGCATCTTCTTCAGTGCCCGCCAGGCCATCGAGAACGTCTGGCTGACCGTCTCGCCGAGGCTGACGTGCGGACGGGCGCGGGCAACGGCAGTGGCGGCATCGACTGCCGGCGTCCGTACCCGGATGCCCTGCGGCGCGCTAGTGGTGGTTACGGTGCTCATCGGACCTCCAGGACGGTCTCGTCGCGGACGGTTTCGCCCGGCTCATCTGGGTCTCCGGCGTCATGGCCGGTGAGGGTGAGGAACACCTCGTCGAGCGTCGGCTTGGCCACGCTGACCGCGTTGATCGTGACGCCGGTCTGCCGGAGCCCGATCAGCACGTCGGCGGCTACGTCGGCGGTTTCCAGGGGCACGTTCATCCGGCCCGACTCGGGTGTCAGCACCGGCTCCCTGCCCACGACGCGCCGCACGACTTGTCGCGCGAGATCATGGTCGGCTCCCGGGGCGAGCTCGACTTGCAGCGTTGAGTTGCCGACCGAGGTCTTCAGCTCGTCCGGGGTCCCCTCAGCGATCTTGCGGCCATGGTCGATGACCGCGATCCGGTCGGCCAGCTGGTCGGCCTCGTCAAGGTACTGCGTGGTGAGCAGGATCGTGCAGCCGTCGGCGACCAGGCCCCGGATGGTGTCCCACATCTGGCCCCGGGTACGCGGGTCCAGGCCGGTGGTCGGCTCGTCCAGGAAGATCAGCGGCGGCCTGGTGATCAGGCTGGCAGCCAGGTCCAGGCGCCTTCGCATGCCACCCGAGAACTGGGAGATCGGCTTGTTCGCGGCCTCCTCCAGGCCGAACTGTGCCAGCAGCTGGCTGGCGGTTGCGCGAGCGTTGGCCGATCGCATGCCTTGCAGCCGGCCGAACAACCAGAGGTTCTCCGTGGCAGTCAGGTCCTCATCGACGGATGCGTACTGTCCGGTGACCCCGACCAGCTGACGGATCCGATGTGGCTCGCGGGCGACGTCCACCCCGAAGATCTGGGCCTGCCCGGCATCGATTCGCAACAGCGTGGCGAGCATTTTCAGCATTGTGGTTTTGCCGGCCCCGTTCGGGCCGAGCACGCCGAAAATCTCCCCCTGGCCGACCTGCAGGTCGATCCCGTCGACGGCGCGGAGCTCCCCGAATCTCTTGACCAGCCCGTGGGCATAAACGCTGGCTGCAGTCGTCATAGTGCTTCCTTCAAAGAGGAGGATTAGCGGTCGGAGCAACCGTAGGCGGGCGCGGTTTCGCCGGACCTACACCGCGGTTTCACGGGCCGGCGCGCGTGTATTCACAGCCAGCCCTTCTCGCGGGCCGCGACGCCGGCCTGAAACCGGCTGGTGGCACCCAGCTCGGTCATCAGCCGGCGTATCCGGCGCTGCGTAGTCCGCATGGACCAGGACCGGGACCGGGCAATCGCCGCGTCTGTCAGGCCGGCGGCCAGCAGCGCCAGCAGGATGGCAGTCTCCTGGTCTGGCATGCCATCCTCGGATTCGCCGGACGCGGCCGTGATCCCGGGGATCGCCGTCGCCCTGGCCCACTCGGCTTCGAAGAGCGCGATCAGCGCGTCCAGGATGGGTGACCTGTGGATGACGAACGTCGTGTCGATCGAGCGCGAGCTGACCGCGGCCGGGATCAGCGCAAGCTGGTCATCCGAAATGATCAGCTTGATCGGCAGGTCCGGCCGGGTGCGGGCCTGTTCCCCGGCGGCAGAGCTAGGGATGATGTCGTCGGGCATCCGGCCGGGGATCGCTAGCGCCGCGCTGTCGTAAATGATGCGGTAGGCAACGCCGGCCGCCAGGCGGCTACTTTCCAGCGAGTAGCCCGTGCCCGGCTCCTGGGAATAGGGCGGCCGGTCGAAACCGCGTAGCTCACGCTGAGTCTGCTCGTAGACACGGACTGCCAGCCTGGCAATGTTCGGCGTGCCGTGCACGACCTCCACGTGCGCGCCCGGGTGACGCGCCCTCGAGGTCTCCAGGAACATCTCGGTAAGCCGGTGCATAGTGGCCCGAGCATCCCGGAGTTCGGCTTCACGCTGGGCGATCAGAGTGCTGATCGCGAGGTCGGGAGCGACGGCCCGGTACCGGACGGGACGTCCGGTGACCCGGTATGCCAGGCCGAGCGACGCGAGGTTCTGCAGTTCGGCGCCCGCCTGCCGCGCGGAGATAGCGCAGCGCTCGGCCACTTGTGCCGTGCTGAGCTGGTCCGTCTCGACGAGTTCGGAGTAGATCCGTGCGGCCGTGCCGGTAATGCCGACCGCGTCAAGCACGCCGCAGCGCCTTGGCGTCGGCTCCCAAGCGCGCGCTTCCAGCGGACGCCCTCACCGGCGTAATTCTGCCATGTGGCAGCTATCCGCCACATACGACTCATTGTCCTGACTGACCCCGTATGCCATGTTGTGCCCAGTCGTTCATGTGCTGCGCGTCACGTTTCCGGTGGAACGGAAGGCCCGCTCGGAACCGAAGATGCGGGCTCGAGGGAAGTTCCGGGCGGAAGGACGTTGATGAGGGCGACAGGCTGGATGCGGCGCAAGAATTTCGCCGCAGCATCGGTCACGGCGATGACGGTTATGGCCTTGGGGGCCGCGCAGGCTACCGCGGCCGCAGCGGCAGGCAACCCCGCGGGCGCCGCCGCACAGCAATCGGCCCCGAGGAGCAGGTCAGACTTCAAGCTCGCGAAGTCGACGGAGCGAACCGGCATCGTGCCGGGCTCAGTGATCGCCGTGCTATCCGGCACGTCCGTCACCGGGGCCAGGCTGCGGGCCGGCAGCACCCTGCTGACCCCGAAGACGTCGAACACCGCCGTGAACAGGACGCTGTCCCGGCTGGGCGCCACCTCGATCCAGCCGCTGTTCAGCGGGCTCTCCCCGGCCACCGCGCGGGCGCTGACCTCTGCCGCACGCCAGCGGATCGGCCGCGACGCGCTTAACCTCGGCGACATCGTCGTTGTCCACGTCACCAGCGCGAGCAGTGCAGCTGCGGCCAGGACGCTTGCCGGCACGAGCGGCATCTCGTTCGCTGAGCCTGACCGGTACGTGGAAACCATGGACACCGGCGGCCAGGCGCTGACCGCGGGCACGAAGGCTACGCCGCTGAGGGCGGCGGCCACACCGCTGCGGGCGGCCGACGTCAGGGCAGTCACCCCAGGGTCCTCGCTGCTGCCGACGAACTACGGGCTCGAGTCCTCGCTGGACAGCTATCTGAACGCGCAGGGCGTCGACGTGGGCGGCGCCTACGCCACCTTGCAGAAGAAGTACGGGCAGCTTCCCGGCACCGGCGAGACCATCACGAACGTCTCGGTCGGCGACCTTACCGACGCCGCGATGGACGACCTCGAGGTCCAGGAGTACGGTCCCACCACGATCCTTCAGAATGGCCACCGTTACCTCGACCTGCCGACCATGCCGCTGATCCCGGCGTACGTGACTGAGCCGGATGGCTCCCTGAGCAGCACCGCTTCGGTCGAGGGCACAGGGGACCCGGTGCTCAGCGAGATCGGGCTCGACTTCAGCGTGATGGCGCCGCTGCCGGACGCCGACCAGCGGCCTGGCGACACCGGTTCCGGTCTCACCGACCTGCTCGGCATCGCGCCCGGCGCCAAGTACCGCCTGGTAGTGCCCGCCACGCCCACGACCGGCCAGATCGCGCAGGCCTTCCTGGCCGCGGCCACCCAGCAGTCGCCACCCAACGTGATCACCGCAAGCCTGGGCTTCGGGACCGACGCCCAGGGTTTCCCCGGACGCTATCTCGAAGACGACCCGCTCATGGAGACGGTCATCGCCGCGATAGTGCAGCGTTACGGAATCGTCGTGGTGGACTCAGCCAACGACGGCACCCGCCTGTTCACGCCAACGGCCATCGGCCCGGACGGCGGCGCCACCCCCACTGACGTCGCGCGCACGCCAGCCGAGGCGACCAACATCAACGACGACGAGTACTCCACGACGCCGAGTGAGGTCATCAACAGCGGCTCCATCGACGCGGGCGCGACCACCACGGACGACACGCTCGCCATCCCGCCGCAGGATGGCGGCAACGCATGGCGCAACCCGACGTACGCCGAAACCCGCACAGACGGCGGCGGCAATTTCGCCAGCGGCTGGGGACAGCGCGTAACGCTATCCGCCCCCGGCGACAACATCCCGGCTTTTGTTCATGATGGCCCGGCGGCTGACTCCGTTGCCGTGGTGCTGAATGGCGGGACGTCAGCGTCCGCGCCGGAGATCGCGGCAGCCGCCGCCGACGTTCTCCAGGCCGCCCGCCTCACCCACCAGAGGTACGGTCCGGCACAAGTGATCAAGGTTCTGCAGCACACTGGGCGCGCGGTCGCGACGCCGCCACAGGCGGACCAGCACCTGAACGTCGGCCCGCAGGTCGACGTCACCGCGTCGGTCGATGCGGTGCTGCGGGCCGGCCACGCATCGCTGCCCGCGACGAGCATCGTCCGGTTGTCGGTGGCGCACCACGTCGACATCAATGGCACCGGCGGGGCGTTCACTGACTACACAGATCCGGGCGACATCGACCTGCAGGACCCGACCGCCGGGTCCGCCAGCGGCATGACCGGCGCGGGCGCGACCGGGCCGGTCACGTTCGCAGCCGACATCATCGGAGCGTACGGGAACAACTACGCCCTCATCGTCGGCCACACGAAGTTCGTCAATACATCGGACTACATCCGGGTAACGCCCGCCGAACTGCTGGCTGCAGTCGGCCAGCCGCTGCAGTCGGCGTCAAGCCGGACCGTCACCGTCACCTACCAGGTGCGCCAGGACAGCCGTGTCCTCGCACAGGAAAGCGACACGCTGACCGTCGGCCCGTACAACGGCACCTCCGCCTACGCCCCTGCCCCGGTCGCCCCCCGCGTCGTAGCGTCAGGCCAGTCCGTGACGGTTTCCTACAACCTGACCGGCGTCAGCACGGTCGTCGACCCAGAACTCGTCGTTTCCACCGCGGGCCACTGGAATCCGGCACTCGGCCCGGTGTTCAACGCCGCATACTCGGTACCGCTGTCCGGCACGACCGGCAAGGTGACGCTGCCTGCCGCGGCATTTGCCGACGGTGGCGGCATTTACGGGATCGGCATCGAGCAGGACAGCGACAGCGGCTTGTACGGAGTATTCGCACCGGCGCGAGTGACCGGTTTCCCTGCCGGATTCACCGCCCTCGCCCGCCCCTCGGCGCCGCTGCTGGCCATGCCAGGCACCATCCCCGGCCACAACGCTGCAGTCAGCCGTGCCGAGCCGGACTTCACCCTGCACTGGAATGCCGGGCCGCGGGCGGCGGGCGCGATCCTGGAGATCTCCGCGCCTGGCCCCACGTTCTACGGGTCCTACAACACCTTCAGTAACCCGAACGGGACACAGCGCGACGATGACAGGTACGACGCCGGCTCCGTCTTGTACAAGAAGCTGCCCGGAGCCGCGGGATCGCGGACGTTCAGCGCACTCGCGCTCGGGCTGCCCACCTCGCTGAGCTACGACGTCCGCATCCTGCCGACCAGCAGGTCGGGCGCTGTCGCAGGGCAGGCATCCCCCACCTCACTGCTGACAGTCAACGACGGCCTGGCGCCCAATGGTGACATCGTCGACAACTTCGCCATCTCCGGGGCAGACTCGGTCGTCTCTATTGTCGGCCCGGGCGGCGCGCAAGTCGTTAACTACAACCCGGCGACCGGAACCTACGGCTCGATCATCGCGTCAGACACCTCGGGCGGCCAGTTCTACGTCTTCGGTGTCGACCCGCAGGCGCATACGGTGCTGGTCGACGACACCGGGATCGCCAGCGATGGTGCCAGGACCGACGACGTGCAGCTGTATGACACGCAGACCGGCGCGCTGGCCGGGAGCCCGGACCTGTCCGGGTACACGCTCAAGGGCGGCGTCGTCGACGCGGCACAGGGCAGGGCTGACCTGCTGGCGAAGGACGACTCGTCCGGGGACGACACCGTCATCGCAGTCAGCATGCTGACCGGTGCCGTCACCACGGCGACGGACGCCGACGGCAGCGGAGTGCCGGCTGGCTCGCTGGAGAACATCGCCGTCGACGATGCGACCGGCGAGGTTTACGCCACGGGCGCATCCGGAGCTCTGCTGTGCCTGGGTGGCGGAACGGGCCTCGCTGAGGTCGACCCTGGCACCGGCGCAGTCACGACCACTACGGGCGGGACTCACTGCGACACCGACCTGGCAGTTGACTCCGAGGCCGGAGACCTGCTCTCCGTCAACTACCGCTCGTTCTCGGTCAACATCGCGGGCACCAGTTCGCTCGTGGTCATGCCTGAGTCGGATCCGTCGGACGACTCGGTCTATCCGCTGCGGACCGGCGCACCACTTCAACTGGCCGCCGACCCGCTCCATCACCTGGCGCTCGTCTTGTACAGCGCGCCCCCAGTGCCCCCCACATTCGAAGCGGCGCCGGCCGACAGCAACTTCATGTCGGAGATTGACGTCGTCGACACCAGCACCGGGGACATCGTCAAGACGATCGAGGACTTCAGCGCCTCGTCTGTCTACGGCTACCCGTTCCCGGCCGACGACGGCATCCAGCTCGACCCGGCCACCAGGACCGGGTACATGTTCGCCCCCGGTGATGACCAAGTCCAGCAGTTCTCCTACTGATCAGCAGACGGCTGCCGGCCGACCGCGGTGAACGGCCGGCCGGCAGCCTGCCGCAGTTAGCTCTGCTGCGGGTAACCGTGGTGGCGCTCCCACTCAGACGCCAAGATCGACATCACAGTGGCGTCGATCCATGCGCTGCCCCAGCGAAGGGCGTCGCGCAAGACGCCCTCCGCCACAAAGCCGACCTTCTCGTAGACGCGCCGTGCCCGCGGGTTATGCGAGTAGACCTCCAGCGCGATCCGGTGCATCCGCAGCTGCTCGAAGCCGTAGCCGACAATCATCCGCACCGATTCTGTGCCAAGCCCGCGGTCCCGGCCCTGTGGTCCCAGCATGATGCGGAAACTGCAGCTCCGGCTGCCGCTATCCCATTCGTTCAGCACTGCCTCGCCGACGAGCTGGCCCGACGCTCGGTCGACAACAGCCAGATCGAGACGGTCAGTCTGATGGTTTCGCGTGCTGTACCAGTCCCAGAACTTCGCCTCTCCCGCGGCGTCCCAGTCGGGCATGTCGCCGGGGCCGTTCGTGCTCCCGGTGAGCTTGAGCGCTTCGGGATCTCGGAGCATCTCGCGCAGCGCGGGTGCATCATCGTCGAGTGCAAACGGCCGCAACACAGCCCGTTCCCCGATCAGGGTGGGCTTGACAGAAAAGTCCGCTCGCTGCTCAATCACCAGGTGATTGTGCCGAACCCGCGCCACTGCCGCCACCTGATATGCGGGCGCCGCACGCCAGCTGCCGGGCTGGCTCCGATCTTGTTGCTTTCTCCAGTCACGGCAGCGAGGCTGGACGCGTGGTGAACGCTACTGTTCCTGACGCGTTCGCGCCTGCGCAGCTAGGCCCGGTGTCGCCGGAGGGCCGTACCGGCCGGCACCAGATCTGGATGCGCCCTGAGGCGGTGCCAGGACTGCGCGTGACGTCGGCTTCGACGCGGTCGAGATTCACTTTGGCCACAACTATCTGGTCAGTTCGTTCCTCAGCCCGCGCCTGAACAAGCGGACTGACGAATTCGGCGGCAGTCTCGCTAACCGGG
>Ga0335074_10016412_pt1 | contig 10428 bp, 3 predicted proteins | sample Lox_Sample_23_FD_206715 | JGI IMG/M metagenome (GOLD analysis project Ga0335074, IMG submission 206715) | Soil microbial communities from Loxahatchee National Wildlife Refuge, Florida, United States - Lox_Sample_2.3 | ecosystem: Environmental > Terrestrial > Soil > Wetlands | place: USA: Florida...
CGCCGCCGCCGCCAAGCGCTACCGAAGCTGACGAGATCTATTACCAACAAGCTCAACCCAAATGAAAGGGCTCGCGTGAGCGACTTCTCGATCGAGGCCGGGCATGGCCCCCAGTTCCAGTTCACGAGCCTGGACCAAACAGATCGCCAGGGCATCGTCCTGCTGTCCGGCAATGCCAACCAAACGGGTTACGCGCCAGTCACAGTCAACAGCCTCGCACTGAGCGCGCTGGGCACGACAGCAGATCTGGTTGGGGAATGGGACTACACGGGCGGGGGCATCTCGTCATGGCGCCACGTAGCCGCAACCGGGCGCGACATCTATGTCCGCGTCACCCGAAAAGGGTACCTTTTCCCGCTCGGGCACAGGGCCATTGTGGTAACTGTCGTCGAGCGGGTGCTCGTCCCCGACCCCACAAGAAGCGACTGGTACGACGCCTATCTTCAAGTCCAGCGCTACATCCGCGTCCTTCAGCCAGTTAAGAGTTACCCCGCACTGGGCCAACCTTTCGGCACGAACGACTGGCCGTTTTCCTCGGTCAAGGTCCTTACCACCGTGAGCCCGCTCCTCGATGCACCGAGCAGCTCACCTGGCGCTGACGACTGCCCCCCTCTCGGTGCCGCTGCTGGTGGGTCGAGTTCTTCGTACTTTCAAGCCTTTTTGCCCACCTCTGGGGGCTCGGCCGTCCTTTGGGACCTCGTCGCGACCGACCTCGCCGGGCACGAGGTGCACTTACAAATCCCGCTCTACTTCTTCGCAGGACAGTTCGGCTCCTACCCCGTTTCACAGTACGACGCCAACGGGCTCGCCACGTTCATCGAGCATTACAACTCGGCCCCCGCCGGCTACCGCCAAGCGCGAGGCAACGGTGCCCCGCTCAAGCTTGCCCCTGAGGCAGGAGGGCCCGCGAACGGGACGACGCACCCGCTCGTCGTGCTTACCCTCGGGGCAGCGAGCAGCGTCGAGGACCCCAACGTACCTACGAAGGCTCACCATTACCCGGGGCCACCAGGCTCGAGCGCCCTCCAGGGCGAAGACCAGCCGGCCTTCTACCCCGTGATCGCGCAGGCTCAGGTCCGTCTTCAGGCAGCAGACGCCCTTTCGCGAGGGAGCTTTTCCGACTCGAGCGGCGACGGCGTGGTGCTCGAGTATTACTCGGCTTACGTCGTCGACGGGATGAGCGACGGCTCTCCGCCGGCCTCTAACCCGGGGGCGGTTTACGCCCAGTTCGCAGACGCGATGACGGGCAACGCCCCATTACTTCAGTTCCCGGCCGATTCAGTCGGGGGCCTCGGTTGCCCGAACGGTCACATGATCGGCGTTTCGGCGATCGCGGGGCCAGTTTCAGGAGACTCCACCTCCGCATCCAGCGCCCGGAGCGACCTCGATGACTATGCCAGCAGCGGGTCGGCTCTGCCGGCGAACTACTTCAAATCGCTCGCGAGCGAAGGTCAAACCGCCCTCTCTCAGTTCCTCGGCGGTCTCCCGCTCAGCGGGATAGTGAAGGCCTTCATCAACGCGAGGGGCGGGGCACCGAACATCACAGCCAACCTCGACCAGGCAACCGGGGTGCTTACGGTGACTTATGCGCTCAGCACGGCACTCGTTGAGTGGCCTGGTTCGTCTGGGCCGGAGGCGGCTCTGGGCACGGTTTTCGAGCCTGACGCCAGCGGGGGCGGGCAGTTACAGCTGATGGCGACGGCTACGGTCGCCCCTGACGGCACGGCCACCTATGACGTCGAGGGGTCCATCGACCCGTTCACGCTCTACCTTTTCGGCAACCAAGGGGCCCCGTACGTCGTCTCCGTCCCCTTCAACTCGATGAGCTTCACCGCATTGAACGGCCAGAAGCCACAGGTCCAGGTATCCGTCGGCACGGTCAGCTTCGAAGGCATCCTCTCGTTCGTCAATACCCTCGAGCAGTTCCTCTCCGAGCTCGGGGGCAACGGTTTTTCGATCTCGGTCACCGCGTCCGAACTTGACGCAAGCTTCTCGCTCAGCTTGCCGAGCATCGGCATGGGTGTTTTCACGCTTTCAGGCATTGGGCTCTCCGCCGGCCTTACGATCCCCTTCCTCGGCGGCCCGGCAGTCGCTCAGTTCGGCTTCGCCAGCCAGGAAAACCCGTTCCAGCTGACGGTCATGATGTTCGGAGGCGGCGGCTTTTTCTTGGTCGGGCTCGGTTTTGGCGGCATCCAGCAGATCCAGGCTCAGTTCCAGTTCGAAGGATCCTTCGAGCTGGACATCGTTGTGGCGAGCGGCGGTCTCACGCTCGCCGCAGGAGTCTATTACTCTTACGCCGCGCCGAGCGCGCCCAATACCGCTGGCACCACGACGCTTACCGGCTTCGTCCGGCTCACGGGCGAGCTCTCGGTGCTCGGGCTCATCAGCATCTCGGCTGAGCTCGACCTCAGCCTCACCTATCAGAGCCCCAACTACGTCGAGGGGACAGCATCGCTCACAGTCACCATCCACCTCGTTTTCTTCAGCGTTTCCCCGTCGATCACGGTCCACAAGCAGTTCTCAGGTGGAGGAGACCCGCCGGCAGAGGAAGAGGCGAGGCTGGCGGCCCTCGACAGCGATGGCCCGGCTTCCTTGCCTCCCGCAGCTGTCAACCCAGTACTGTTCACCGACATTCTCAACCAGAGCGCCTGGGACGACTACGTGGGCGCTTTCGGTGCTTGAGGGGAGCGAGCCGACATGCAAACCGAGACAATCGTCTGGTCCCCGCTCCCCAATGGCCATGTTGGCGCTGACGCGAGGACCGTCCTGCTGTCGGTCTTCGTTTCGCCGAAACTGGAAAGCACCTCGGGGGCCCCGACGCTCGAGTTGTTCCCCCACTGGAGGAACTGGCCTTCTACCGTACAGGCAAGTGGCGGCCCGCTCCCCTTCGAGGTCTTGTTCGAGGGGTACCCGCCCGTTACGGTCAGCCCGGACACCACAGTGCTTTCACCCGCACAGTGGTCGGCAGTCTTCGACCCTCAGATAACACGGGTGGACTCGTACACCTACACGGACTACTCCACTTACCCCGTCACGACGTTCTCTGTGGCCGACGTGGCCAAGTTTGTGTCAGGCATCTACGGCACCATTGGCGCCGCCACCCCGCTGCGCCCGCCCCTGGTGGTGACCTCATCGCCCCGAGAAAGCAGTTTCGCAATCCCTGAAAGCGTCTTCGAATTGGTCGGCGCGAGCTCGGGGCCGTACCTGGACGCTTACAAGGACCTCGTCGCTCTGGCCGGGACGAGTGGCAACCCAGCGGTGAACCAGGCTTGCGCCTTCCATGTCTTTCCCGAAGCCGCTGCCACCTTCGTGCCGACCGTCGCTCCCGTCCTGGACTTCCACACGGCCATCTCGGCGTTGGCGTCGTTCCCGAGCGTGCTCGAAAGCTTCGGCCTTGTTTTCCGCCTGCAAGTCCCTTTGCCCGAGGGGCTCACCCCTTCGAGCTCGCTCACGCCGGTGGTGGTCCAGGTAAAACCCGCTTGGGACGTCGCAACCAGCGAGGACGTCACGATCATCAACGTGGCAATGAGCACCCAGGCAGAGCTGAGCACCGACCGCTTCTTGGCGTCCCCCCGGGGGCCGTTTTACCGCCTCAATATGCTCGAACTGAGCAAGCGCCCGCCTTTTTCCGTGGTCGAGCTCGACGTTGACGGAGCCGCCGAGTCGCTCACGAGCACCGCCATCTCGGTACAGTCCCTCGCGAGCTGGCTGAGGCCTCTCGAACAGCCCGGGGCCGAGATCTCGGTCCCTGTGCCGGCGCTGCGTTCCATCGGTCCATCAATCGTTTGGAGCGGGTGGGGGCAAAGCAGCACGCACGGCGGGACCGGGAGCCTGAGCGCTCTCACCTATAACCAGACGCAGATCCAAAACGCCGTCTCGGGCTGGGTCAACTGGTACCAACACCCTGTTCCCAAGCCGCCCGAGCCGACGTTGCCGGTGCTGCGGGCGGAGGACATCACCCGCGGCCACCGTTTCGACGTCCACGACGAGACTGAACCGACGCCAGCATGGCGTTCGCTCCACGAGCGCATCGGCACTTACACCTTCGGCACGGGCACGAGCGCCCTCACAACCACGCTCCAAGACGAAGGCATGGTCGTCCCGGGAGCGACCCAGCCGACTTCCAAAAGCGGCACATCCGCTCAGTTTTACGTCCACGAGTCGATCGCACGGTGGGCAGGCTGGAGCCTTTCGGCACCACGACCTGGCGGGAGCATAGCCCCCGACGACACAGTAGACGAGAGCCCCACGAACCCCGTGGCGACCAACACCGACCCGCTCGGGAACCAGAACCCTCAGATGTCCGTGAACTTCAAGGTGCTCCCCGGGTCCCTCCCCAAGCTCCGCTACGGTCGGAAGTACCGCTACAGAGCAAGGGCTGTCGACATGGGCGGCCATTCGCTGCCAGTCACGAGCACGGACGCAACGAGCGCGACAGCCCCCATTACCCATTACCGCTACGAACCGGTCGCGAGCCCGGTTGTCGTCCCGGTGGCTCCCTTCGGACCGGGAGAAGCGGCATTCCTGGTACCCATCCTCGACTATCAGGACGGCCGCCCCATTGCGCCCAACGGCCGCTGGCTGTTCCCGCCGAAGGCCTCCCAGATGATGGTGGAAGAGCACGGGATGCTCGACGGCTACGTCGAAGGTAGCCCGCCAAACCCGCATGCGGCACCCACGCCCGCGGCCTACGCCCTGCTCGCAACGCGAACCGACGGGAGGATCGAAGGCATGCCAGGAGCGCAGAAAGCTACCTCCCCGGGGGGCGGCAGTTACTATTACCTCCCCGCCGGCCCTTCGGTTCAGGCGCCGTCTCCCACCTCGACACCGTGGTTGCCGGACCCCCTCTCGAGCGGAGCCTACTTCCAGAGCCTCCCGGTACCGTCCTACGTCAAGCCAGCCCATCCTGAGATCGCTGCTTTGCCATGGGCCGGGGGGATTTGGCCGGGCCAACAACCGGCGCTCCTCGTCCTCGAGGCGGGACCGTCCCCGTCAAACGAACTGCTCCAGGCAACGGCCTCGACTGCGGCGCTTGTGAAGGTGACCCTGCCCCCTGCATCGGTCGCCAATATCTTCATCAGCAGCACAATTTCAGCGCCTGCTCTGGGAACCCTGGGCGTTTGGTCGTGGATCTTGCCAAATCTCCCCGCAGCCGACAGGGTCAAAACAACGGAGGCCGCCATCCTCGGGCTGTTGTGGATGCTTACCCCCTACAAAGTTGTCCGCTTGGTGCACGCCGTCCGCGTGCCATTGCTGGCACCGGCCCTAAGAGCACCCGTCGTGCACCCGCGGGCGTACGGTTCGGCTCAGGCAACGATCACGGACGCGGCCTATGAGCTGTCGGAACCCTCTACGGCAAGCGTCAATGTCGAGGCCGCATGGGTGGACCCGGTCGACGACCTCTCAAAACCCGGGCCACAGCTTGTCAAGACTTCCCAGCACGCTTTCAAGCTCGTGGTGCCTGACCCGCTCGGCCTCGGGCCCGAGGCCCAGGCGATGAAGGTCGTGGCGCCGGCTCGGCCGTTCGCCTTATACCCGGGAGGCGGAGGGGCCGTCCACACGATCGGCGATACCAAACACCACGCCATCAGTTACACATGCACAGGGATAAGCCGCTTTGTTGAGTTCTTCCGCACGAGCGCCACCAAGGTCTTCAGCTCGGCGAGCCCTCTGACGATTGACCCGCTCGGCCTCGACCCCAACGAAGTCGTTGTCGCCTACCAGTCCACGGTCTTAGAGACGAAGACCGACTACACGCTCGACGCCAAGAACGGGACCATCGCTGTTACCAACAGCCACTACTGGGGTAAGTCGCTTGACCTGACCTGGGTGCCCGCTGACACCGCAACGGGGAAAGCACACGTGGTGCAGGTGCTGTCTTCTGCTCGGCCAGCGGCTCCCAAGGTCGCAAAAGTGACACCGGCGTGGTCGGTCAGCGGGGTAGGAGGCTCTTTAGCGAGCGGAGGCATCAGCTATGCGCGCACTGGTGGCTACCTGAGGGTCTATCTCGAACGGCCCTGGTTCAGTTCCGGGGTTGACGAGCGTCTTGGGGTTGTTTCTTCACCGCCTGGGGAGGGGAGCTTTTACGCGGGCCTCAGCGTGGCACAGCAGGCTCAGTGGGTAACGACGATGGGGCTCGACCCGGTCAGTGTCTCGAGCGGGAACGGGAGCTACCCGCTTTCGCCGTCGTCGTTCACCGGGACAGTACCCGTCCCCGTGGTCCCTTACCGCCCTGCGTACTCATCGCCGCCTCGCCTGCAGCTCGTCGAAAACTCAGGGCCTGGCGCCCCTGTCGTGTCTATCTGGCCCTTCGAAGTCCATTACGACACAGCCTCCCAGCTTTGGTTTGCTGACGTGGGTATCACTATTGGGACGGGGGAAAGTGCGCCGCCCCCCGGCTATTTTGTGCGGCTGGCCCTCGTGCGGTTCCAGCCTTACGCTTTCCCGGGCGCCGAAATCTCGACCGTCACTCTGGCGACCTTCGCCCAGCCCGTAGTGAACCGCGCGGTAAGTGTGACAAAGGGCCCGGGAGCCAACACGGTCAAGGTCACGGTGACCGGTCCCGGCTACTACGGTTACAGGCCGCTCGAGCGGGGCAAAGCGCAGATCGACGTCGACAACCCCGGCTCAGAGCACCCCTACAGCGCGGGGCCGTACCCGGCGTCGTCGCCGGGGACCAAGACAACCTCGATGATGCTCGTAGAGGTGCAAGCGCAAGACACATCCAAGGGCCTCTCAGGCGAGCTCGCATGGACCAGGTTGGAAGGCACATCGCCGGTGCCGCTTGCGGAGAGCTTTTCGGGAGGCCCGGAAGTCACATGGTCCGGCGTTGTCCGCTTCGCCCAGCCATCGAAGCCTTTGCGGCTCCGGATAAGCGAGATCGACTACCCGACTGCTGTGCCTGGCGCCGTTAACTCCTCGCTGCGCCGCACCTTCGTTGCCTTCATCCCCCTGGACAACAACCCCGCTTTGCACACGGCGCCCAAATAAACCTGGGCCCTGAAGGTGAGGGAGCTACGTAGAGGCCGGCTCCGGCTCCGGAGCAGCCTCGGCCCGGCGCCGCTTGCGGGCGAAATGGTCTCGGAACAGGACAGAACCGAGAGCGAAGAGGACGAACAGGACAATGGTCGTGATCAAAGGGGCGTGGGACGGCCCCGATGATGTGGAATGAGGCCGGAGCAGGACTTGCACGAGCACGAACAGGGTTATGCCGAAAGTGGCCGCCCAGACGCCCTTATGCCACTGCTGCAGCTTGTGGCCGGGCAAGAAGCGTAGGGGGAACAAGGAGATCACCGTGCCGACCAAGCTGGAGACGAAAAGGGAAGCCAAGAAGTCGTCCAGCAGCACCTTGCCGAAGAAATTCCCGGGCCGGGTAGCGTCGTGGGTGAGCGCAGCCCACGCCACCCAAGCCATGATGGCAAGGACAACCCGCACCACCGCACCGAGCGCGATGACGTGGCCCTCTTCCTGCTTGGAGAGCTCTCGGGCGAAGGCGACGCCGAAGATGACGCCGTAAAGATAGCCGGGTGCAAAGCCAGCACCCCTCGATATGACCACGCACAGCGCGGCGATCAACAAGCCGGCTGGCAAGGACTCAAGCTTGTAGGGAACCTTGCCATGCCCGCGGGCCCGGTGGTAGCCGACGGCGATGAACGCGGAGACGAAGACGCCCGCCACCATGGCGATGACGATGGCGATAAAGCTCAGCAGGGTGCGGGTGTTGAGGCCGAAGGCAGGGTCGAGGAGCGCCCCGAGCAACGCTCCGGCCAGTAGGACGGCGACAAAGCTCGCCTTTTCGCGTTCCAGCTTTTTGTGCTGGGAACGTCCGGACAAGCCGAGCAGGTGCAAAGTGGTGGACAAGGCCTTGGAGTACACCTTGACCAGGGCGCGGCGGAGACGAACGGGGAAAAGAAGGTCGGCCCATTTCCTCAACCATGCGACGATGTCGGCGTAGTTCTCCTGGAAAGTCGAATTGAAAAGGTTGGAGGGGAAGGTCAGGAAAAGTGCGAGGCCGATGGTGACCGCGCCATCGACGATGTCTGATTTCAAAGGTGAAAAAGCCTTGGAGGGCGCGGGCAGCGACGAAGCGATGGAGCTCACCGTGCCCGGAGGCGACGAGGTGGCAATGAGCTTGCCGCCGGCCGCAACCCTCGTACCAGACCAAGTGCCCGCTCGACCTGCCGAGTCTTTCCAGTTACCGGTCCATTTATTGGCCTCGATGCTGCCGTTGAGGACGAAGCTGTAGCCAGTGCCGAACCCAACGTCCATGGTGAACGTGGCGCCCTGCATCTTGCCGGTGAGAGCACCATTGCTGTCCGTACCGGTGAACGTCCCGGTGCCGGGGTCGAAGGTAGAGACCGTCGTGACGTGGGGGAAAGATCCCCCGCAGCAGAGGGCCGTCGAGTCCCAAGTCCCCAGCGGGCTTACCGGCGATGCTTGGGCGGCATGGGAAGGCCACGCAACAACCACCATGGCCAAACCAAGCAGCAGCAGGAACCCCAGCTGGCAGGCGCGACTGGCCACAATGTGCCCCATGCTGCTGGTGCGGTTGCTTTGGCCCACCAAATAATCTTGCCGGAACCCCGGCGGCCGCACCAGCGCTCTTGGGTCTACGCCGACGTGGCAGGGGGCCCGTTGTGGATGTTGGTGGCGGGCTCGGCCAGGCCTGCATGCCTCCTGAAAACAGGCGGTTCGCCCACCCACTGGCCCCGGGCCATTACCGCCACCACGTTGAAGGAGGCATCGCACAGCACTAGGTCGGCGTCCCGCCCCGCCGCCAGACGACCGCAGCGGGACGGTACCCCGGCCAGCTCGGCAGCGGTACCCGAGGTCACGCGCACTGCGTCAGCCAGTTCCAGGTGCAGCTCGTTGACCACCCAGCGGACCGCCGCGTCCATGGTTATCGTGCTCCCGGCGAGCGACGGGGTGCCGGCACCGGCCAGGCGGGCAGCCCCCGCCCGGACCTCGACGCGCAGGCCGCCCAGCTCGTAGCGGCCGTCGGCCATCCCAGCCGCGGCGATCGCGTCGGTGACCAGGGCCACCCGCGAGGTGCCTGCCGCGTTGAGCGCCAGCCGGATGGCGGCAGGGTGCAGGTGCCTGGGGTCGCCGATCACCTCGCAAGAGACCTCGGGTCGTTGGAGGGCGGCTATCACCGGCCCCGGTTCACGGTGGTGCACAGGTCTCATGCCGTTGAACAGGTGGGTAGCAACGCGGGCGCCGGCGTCTATGGCGGCCATGACTTGCTCGTAAGAGGCATCGGTGTGGCCGATGGCGGCCAGGGCGCCGGCGTCGCTCAGCTGGCGCACCAGCTCGAGGGCGCCGGGCAGCTCAGGAGCGAGTGTCACCATACGCACATGCCCTCGCCCGGCATCGAGCAGGCGCGCCATGACCCCCCGGTCGGGAGCCAGGAGGGCGCGGGGGTTTTGGGCGCCGCGCCGAGACGACGCGAGGAACGGCCCCTCCAGGTGGATGCCGGCCAGCTCACCTTGTTCCACCAGCTCGGCGAGCACCCGCGCGGAGCGCTCCATCATCGCCGGCGGCGCGCTGACCAGGCTGGCCCACAGTGTGGTCGTACCGTGCCGGCGGTGGAAAGAGGCGGCAGCGAGCATCCCCGCGGTGTCTTCGCCGCTGAAGGACCCGCCTCCGCCTCCATGGCAATGCAGGTCGACGAAGCCGGGCAGCAACCAGCCGCCAGGCAGGTCGACAATTTGTTCCCCGGGCAGCGGAGACGGCGGGGCACCCCGGGCGAGGCCGGCGATGCGCGCCCCCTCCACCCTCAGCCACCCTGGCCCGGGGTCGGGCACGGGGGTGGCGGCGGCAGCCCGAGCCCCGGTGATCAACACGCTCGCCATCAAGGCCCTGAGCCGTGAGCGGGGGTCGCCGAACGCGCCAGCAACGCCGCGCCCAGCCCCGCGGCCTCGTCCCCCAGCTGAGCGAGCGCAATCCTGGGGACGTGCTGGATGGGCAACAGGGGGGAAAGGGCGGCCTCGATTTGGCGGAGCAAGCTTTCCCCGGCGTTGGCGAGCCCTCCTCCAACCACTATTAGCTCCACGTCGAGCAGGCTCTGAGCGGCAGCCAGCGCCCTGCCCAGATGGCTGATCGCGTCGGCCCAGATCTCGCCCGCCACCGGGTCGCCGCCGCGTGCCAGGGCAAGCACGCCGGCAGCGTCGGGCCAAGAGCGAGATGACACGGCCGCCTCGGTGCCGGCCTTGCGTTCCCGGTAGAGCCGGGCCAGAGCCGACGCCGAGGCGAGTGCCTCCAGGCAACCCTTCGCCCCGCACCGGCACAAGGGCCCGCCGGGGGCCACCACGAAATGGCCGATCTCGCCGGCCAGCCCATCCACCCCGGAGCGGGCCTGGCCATCGAGCACGACCGCAGCAGCAATGCCCGTGCCGACAGGCACGAACAGGAAGTCCCGGGCCCCGCCCC
>Ga0335074_10016413_pt1 | contig 10427 bp, 10 predicted proteins | sample Lox_Sample_23_FD_206715 | JGI IMG/M metagenome (GOLD analysis project Ga0335074, IMG submission 206715) | Soil microbial communities from Loxahatchee National Wildlife Refuge, Florida, United States - Lox_Sample_2.3 | ecosystem: Environmental > Terrestrial > Soil > Wetlands | place: USA...
GACCTCGACGATGTCGACGACATCGACGACGGCGGCTACATCGAAGAAGGCATCGCGGTCTGACCGTGGTCTGACCGTGGTCAGACCGCGCGTGCTCGACCCGCGACCGACTCGGGTCCCGAAATCGATCGCCACGCCCGCAGGCCGGCGGGATTTCCTCTTCTCCCGCCGGCCTGCACAGGGCGAAGGGGGCGGGGCGGGCTTTTCCGAGAGACCGGTCATCATGCCTTCGCTAGGCGAACCCGCGGCGCGCCCGCCCGACCTCGGTCCCGTGGCAGAACTACCGACCCCACAGCAACTACGCGACCTCCTGCCCTTCGCTGGCATGCTCGGGATCGAGCTGCTGGAGACCGACCCCGGATGCGTGCGGGGCCGGCTCGCGTGGAGCGCGGAGCGCTGCACCGCCGGCGGGCTGATGCACGGCGGCGCGATCATGGCCTTGGCTGACACCTGCGGCGGGGTATGCGCCTATCTGAATCTGCCCGAGGGGTCCACCGGGACGGCGACGATCGAGTCAAAGACCAACTTCATGCGCGGAGTCCCGAGCGGCTGGCTCACCGCGACATCGCGTCCGCTCCACGCCGGCCGGACGCTGATCGTCGTCGAGACCGAGCTGGTCAGAGACGATGGGAAGCTGGCGGCCAAGGTCACGCAGACCCAGGCGTTTCACGTCCCGCGTTAGCCTCGCTTCACGACACAGAGGCACGGAGTCGGCCCAGGAGGAAGCGGCGCTCCGCCTCGGATCCTCCAACCGCCGGGGCACGCTCGTACGCGGCGTGCGACGAAACTGAGATCGAGGCGCTGGTCGGCCCGCAGGCTCACACGTCGGACGCGTCGAGCACCGCGTCGAGCAGGCCAGGAAAGCGAGCGTCGAGTTCGTCCCGACGCAGAACGTTCAGCTTGTTCTTGCCCTCGACCCGCTGGCTGATCACTCCCGCTTCCCGCAGGACGCGGAAGTGGTGGGAGCAGGTCGACTTCGTGATCGGAAGATCGAAGCCGCCGCAGCACAGTTCGGAGACATCGGCCAACCGGCCGACGATTCGCAGGCGGATCGGATCGCTTAGGGCGTGCAGCACGGCCGCGAGCTCGAGCTCGTCGACGGCCGGCGCCGGTCCCAGGACGACCGGCCCATCTCCCAAACCCGCCATCGCGGACGTTTCAGTCTGCATCACAACGAAATCATAGTACGACAGGCGTCGAACTGTGCTACTGTTCGACGATCATCGTACTGAGTAGAGCGCACGAAGGACAACATACCCGATGAGTCCCACCCAGCAGGCGAGCAAGCCGCACCTCCGAGCCACGCTGATCCTTGCCTGCCTCGCGCAGTTCATGGTGATCCTGGACGTGTCCGTCGTCAATGTCGCGCTGCCGGCGATTCGCCACGCCCTCGACTTCACTGAGTCAGGCCTTCAGTGGGTCGTCAACGCATATACCGTCACCTTCGCCGGCTTCCTCCTCCTAGGGGGACGTGCCGCCGACCTGCTCGGGCGCCGGCGTGTGTTCGTCATTGGTCTCGTGCTGTTCGCGTTGGCCTCTCTCGGCGGCGGCGTTTCGGACAGCCGCACCGTGCTGATCGTGATGCGCCTGATCCAGGGCCTGGGGGGCGCCGTCGTCGCTCCCGCCTCGCTGTCGATCCTGACCACGACGTTCACCACCCCCAAGGAGCGCAACCGCGCCGTCGGGATCTGGGGCGCCATGGGCGGCGCTGGTGGTGCCGCCGGCGTGCTGCTCGGCGGGATGCTCACCGATCTGCTCAGCTGGCGCTGGATCCTGTTCATCAACGTGCCGATCGGCCTGGCCGCCGCCTTCTTCGCGCGAACGATGCTCGCCGAAGGGCGTAACCCCAACGCCGCCCGCAACTTTGATCTCTCGGGCGCGCTGAGCGCCACCGTCGGGCTGTCCCTGCTGGTGTTCGGGATCGTCCGAACCGACACCACGGGTTGGGGCAACACGGGGACGCTCGGGTTGATCGCGGCCGGCGTGGTCCTGCTGCTCGTGTTCCTGGTCATTGAGGGCCGCCTGGCGAAGGCGCCGCTTATGCCGCTGCGACTGTTCGCCTCTCGGAGCTTGTCGGCCGCCAATCTGATCGTTCTGCTCGTGGGCGGCTCGACCTTCGGCATGTGGTTCTTCTTCTCCCTGTACCTGCAGCAGGTGCTCGGCTACTCCCCGCTCAAGGCAGGCCTCACGTTCCTTCCGATGACCCTGTGCATCGTGATCGGCTCGACGATCGCCTCGCGTATCACCTTCCGCGTGGGCGCCAAGCGTCTGCTCGTTGGGGGCATGCTCGTCCTGTCGCTCGGGTTGTTCCTGTTCACCCGGATCTCCGTCGGCGGGCACTACCTCCCCGAGATGCTGGCGCCGAGCCTGCTCGCGTCTTTCGGGATGCCGTTCGCCTTCATTCCGGGCACGATCTCGGCCACCGCCGGGGTGGACCCCCACGAAGCGGGACTCGCTTCGGGTGTGGTGAACACGGCTCGGCTGTTCGGCGGTGCGCTCGGCCTCGCCATCCTCGCCACCCTGGCCACATCGCGCTCCGACAGCGATCTGCATCATCCGACGCTGGCCTTGCACACCGTCAACCAGGCGCTGGTCAACGGCTTCCAGTTCGCGTTCACCCTAGCCGCCGCGATGGCCTTCGCCGGCGCCCTGGTGGCAGCGTTCGGGATGCCCAACCTCAAGACGCGGATTGAGAAGCAAACGCAGGCAGCGTTCGCCGTCGAGGCATAGTGCGCCCCGCCTCATGTGGCGGGAGCACTTAGGCCACCCCTAGCCGCGAAAATGCGCGGCCGATGGCCCGCGTGTTCGTCACCCGCCGCCTCCCCGGCCCGGCGCTCGAGCGGCTGACGCATATCCATGACACGACGGTCTGGCCCGACCGTCTCCCGCCCACCTACGGGCAACTGCGCGAGTACGCCGCGCAGGCCGAGGGGCTGCTGACGCTCTTGACCGACCGGATCGACGAACCGCTCATCGCCGCCTCGCCACACCTGAAGGCGATCGCCAACTACGCCGTGGGCTACGACAACGTCGACATTCGGGCGGCCCACGCCCGCGGGATTCCGGTCGGCCACACCCCCGACGTCCTCACCGACGCCACCGCGGACATGACCTTCGCGCTGCTCATGGCCGCGGCCCGCCACCTCCGGGAAGGAATCGCCGCCGCTCACGAGGGCGACTGGGTGACCTGGGAGCCGGGCAGGCACCTGGGGGCCGACGTCCACGGCGCCACGCTTGGAATCATCGGCCCCGGCCGGATTGGTCAGGCCGTCGCCCGGCGCGCCGGCGGCTTCGACATGACCGTGATCACCGGCCGTCGCGGTGATCACGACAGTCTGGATCGCCTCCTGCGCAGAGCCGACTTCGTCTCCCTGCACTGTCCCCTCACACCTGAGACGCGCCACCTCATCGACCGCGAGGCCCTGGCCAAGATGAAGCCGACTGCGATCCTGATCAATACCGCCCGCGGCCCGATCGTCGATCAGGTCGCCTTGGCGGCCGCGCTCCACACCGGTCAGATCGCGGCGGCCGCATTGGACGTGACCGACCCCGAGCCGCTGCCTCAAGACGATCCGCTCTGGCAGGCACCGCACCTTCTCATCACCCCGCATATCGGCTCCGCCACCCGCACCGCCCGCGAGCGTATGACTGAGATTTCCGTCGAGAACCTGCTGGCCGCCCTTGACAGGCGCCCCATGCCTCACGCCGTTCCCCCTCCTGTGAGCTGAGATGCGCATCGCCATCGTCGACGTAGGCACCAACACGACGCGGCTGTTCATCGCGGACGTCACGGACGGGCGCATCACGAGGGAGCTCCATCGCGAGAGCCGCGTGACCCGCCTCGGCGCCGGGGTCGACGCCGGCGGTCATCTCCAGACCGACGCGCTGGAGCGGGAACACGCTGTCCTGCGGGACTATCGGGACCTGATCGTCGGCTACGAGACCGACCGCGCGGTCGCAGTCATGACGAGCGCGGTCCGGGATGCCGCCAACGGCCGGGAGTTCGCGCAGGACGCGCAAGACAGATATGGCCTCGAGGCCCACGTCCTCACCGGCGACCAGGAAGCCCGACTCACCTATCTGGGTGCCACCGACGACCTCAACGCTTCAGGCGGGACCGCAGAAGCGATCCTGGTCGTCGATATCGGCGGTGGCTCGACCGAGCTGGTGATCGGCACCGGCCGCCACCTCGATTTTCACGTCTCGACGCAAGTCGGTGTCGTCCGCCAGGCCGATCGCCACATCCGATCAGACCCTCCGACGGACGAAGAGCTCGAGGCCATCACCGACGACGTCAGCCACGTGATCGAGTCCGCGGTTCCCCGTCACCGTCGTGCCCAAGTCCAGCGAGCGATCGCGGTCGCGGGGACCCCCACCTCGCTGGCCGCCATCGCCCAGGACCTGGACCCGTACGACCCAGAGAAGGTCCATGGCTTCAGGCTCACCGCCACCACCCGCGACGAGATCCGCGTGCGCCTGCAATCGTTGCCGCTCGCGCAGCGGCGTCAGGTGAAAGGCCTGCACCCCGACCGCGCGATCACCATCCTTCCGGGCATCGTCATCCTCACTGTGGTGATGGATCTGTTCGGGCTCGAAGCGGTCGAAGTCTCCGAGCACGACATCCTCCGCGGCGCCGCGCTCGAGTTCAGCGCGTGAGCCGACGCCGGCTCCGGCCTCCCTGGCGCACCTTGGTCCCGCCCATGATCGAGATCAGCCCAATGCGGATCTCCGGCGCTCCTGAAGGCAACCCCCCCTGAGGGTCGAGGCGGATGTCGTTGCCCCCCAGCACAGCGAAATTGGAGATGACCACCCGCCAGCCCTCGGGAACGCGAATGTCGGAGCCGCCCATCAGCGACCAGACGCGAAGCCTCGTGCCGTGCGGTGGAATCTCCGCCTCGGTGAAGTCGAGGTGTGCGCCACCCATCACGTTGAGGACGGTGCAGCGCTCGGACACCTGCCAGTGGCCGCGGCGGCTCGCGCCGCCCAGGATCGAGAGAACGAGGCGGCTTCCCCGGGTCTGCGCCGGCGCGACTGTGGCATCCCGCCCGACCACCAGGTCCAACGACTCGCTGGTGACGTCGGAGATCAGGCCCGCCAGGTCACGACGGGTGCTCAGCTCATAGAGGGACGACAGCCGCCCCTCGAATTCGGTGATCGTCAGCCGCCCCTCGGCGAGCGCACCCCGCAGCACGACCGCTACGCGGTCGCGCTCGGCGTCCGAAGCACGTAGGTCAGCCCACTCCCGGTCCGTGGGCATGTTTACCCCGGGCTCAGCGCGCGACTCCCAGGCGGCCGCTGATGTCGACGCACTCCTCGCACACCGTTTCCGGGACGAGACCAAACCGCATCAACAGCCCGAACACCCGGCACCCAAGGCAGTAACCGAAGATCGACTCGAGCCCCGTCGCCGGCAGCAGCAGGATGAGCACCACGTCCGCCGCCGTGTGATCGCCGGCGATCAGCGCCAGGACAAGCGCCGTCGAGGACATCACGGCGCCCATCCCCTGGGCGAATCGCTTGGGCGGGCCGGGCACGTACTTCTTCTCGCCCAGCCGGGGTCCAATCACGTTCATCGCCACCCACGCAAGCGGGCTCAGCGTCGGACCCGTCAAGACCCGCGCCCAGAAACCGTACGTGATCGGAACGAGCAACCAGTACCAGCCGGTCACCAAGGTCACGATGACGCCGGCCAGCACGACGGCGGCGACGGTTCGCGCCGCTTTGTCGTTGACCGGGTTCGGAAACGAGAACAGCTCCCGCATATAACCCAGGATATCGATCGCCCCATTCCTCACTTTGCCAGTGAACTTTGCGGACTATCATCGGGCGGACAAGCTCTGCAGAGAGAAGGTCCGTATGTTCTTCCGTCAGATCCTGCATGAGGACCTTGGCTGTGCGTCCTACTTCGTCGCGGACGATGGCGAAGCCGCCGTCATCGATCCCAAGTGGGAGATCGACGAATACCTCGTCCTGGCGAGGGAGACCGGATCGCGCATCCTCCACATCCTCGAGACCCACAATCACGCCGACCACGTTTCCGGTCGCCGGCGCCTCGCCGAAGCGAGCGGAGCCCGCATCCATCTGCCCGCCGACCCCGGCCGTCCCGAGGAAGGTGGCCGCCCGCGCGATGCCTCCGAGCAACCAACTTTGGTGCGGTCAATCCTCGACGGCGAGACGGTACGCGTCGGCCGGCTCCGGCTCCAGGCCATAGCCGCTCCCGGCCATCGCCCGGAGCACCTCGCCTTTGCCGTCCTTGCGCCCGGCCAGGACACGCCCTCCCACCTGCTCTCCGGCGATTCGCTCCTGGTCGGTGGCGTGGCCCGTCCCGATCTCGCCGTCGAGGCTAGGGCGGGGGCGGACGCCATGTTCGACACGCTGCGTCGCTTCCAGACTCTCGACGACGAGGTGGAGCTGTGGCCCGCCCACGTGGGGGGGTCCCTCTGCGGCAGCACGTCCCTGACCAGCGCGACATCGTCGACGATCGGCCAGGAGCGCCAGGCCAACCCGCTGTTCTCGGTCGTCGACCGCACGCAGTTCGTGACCGAGGTCACGGCCCACATGCCGACCCGTCCTCCCCGCGTCGATCGGGTCGTCGAGCTCAACCTCACCGGCGCCGAGTCGCCGGCGCCTCCCGCGCGGCTTGGGTACGACGCGCTTCACGGCCTGCTCCGGGAGGGAGCGGCGGTGCTCGACGTTCGAGATCCGGACACCTTCGACCAGGGGCACCTCCAGGGTTCGCTCAACCTGACGCCGGCCAGCCAGGGTCTCGGCAACCGTGCCGGCTGGGCCACGAGACCTGAGGAGCCGATCGTCCTCGTCGCCGAGTCGTTCGAGCTCGGTCAGCCGTTCACGCAGCGGCTGTACGCGGCGGGGATCTGGAACGTGGTCGGCTTGGCTGTCGCCGATCCGACGAGATGGGGCGAGGCCGGGCTTCCGGTCCGCAGCGCGACAGCCTTCACCCCCGCCCAGGTGGCCGAGGGCATCGTGGGCGGCGAACTGGCCCTGATCGATGTCAGGGACCGCGGCGAGTACGAGGTGGAGAGCATCGAAGCGTCGCTACACCTGCCCCTCTCCGAGCTCGCCGATGGCAGCGAGGTCGGACTGCCCCGGGACCAGCCGTTCGCCGTGGCCTGCGCCGCCGGCGCGCGCGGCGCCCTGGCCGCGAGTGTGCTCCAGCGGGCCGGCTACCCCCTGATCAGGCGGATGACCGGCGGCATCCCAGACCTGGCGCGCCTGCTGCCCGACTTTGCCCTCCAAGTCCGTAGTTTGTCCTAATTGAGTTCCGTAGTTTCTCCGTGGACGTATGTCCGATTGTGGGAAAGCTCCTCAAGCGGCACCATTTCGTTCGGGCGAAGGCTCGCTTGGCGACGCCGGAGTCCAAACATAGGCTCGAACGAAGCCGCAGACATCGGCGCCTCCCGCCGTTCGAGCCACACAACTGGCCCTTTCCGGCACGTACCCCTGCCCGTCCCGATTGGGCCACACCTGGATCGGAAGCCGCCCGCAGAAATGCGGGCGGTTTTCGTTTAAGGACAGGCCTGGCCGGATGCCCGGCCCTGGAAGCTGCAGGGGTCAGGCCAGGTTCGAGCGCCTGGGGTAGGCAATGTCGGGATCGGTCAGAACGTTGATCAGAGACGGCTTGCCCGACGCCAGCGCACGCTCGAACGCGCCGCTCAGCTCTCCTGGGGCCCGGACCAGCTCGCCGTAACCGCCCAAGGCTTCGACGATCTGGTCGTAGCGCATCTCCGGGGTGAGCTCGGCGGCCACCGAGTAGCCGTAGAGGAACTCCATCGGGTGCTTCTCCAGTGCCCAGATGCCGTTGTTGCCCATGATCCCTATCGCGGCCACGCCGTGCCGGGCCAGGGTGTCGAAATCGAGGCCCGAGAAGCCGAAGGCGCCATCCCCGAGCAGGAGTACGACCTGCCGCTGCGGGAACGCCAGCTTGGCCGCCAGGGCGTAGCCCGGGCCCGATCCAAGGCAGCCGTAGGGGCCCGGGTCGACCCAGCAGCCGGGTGCAAACGAGTCGACGAGCCGCCCGGCAAAGGAGACGAAGTCGCCGCCGTCACCGATCACGATGGCATCACGGTCAAGGAGTGGTGCCAGCTCGGCGTATACCCGCATGGGGTGCAGGGGCGAGCGCTCGTCCGAGGACCCGGCCGCCTCCTCGGCCCGGCGCGCCTGTTCCTCCTGGCGCAGCACCGCGATCCACTCGGCGTGGTCCTCATCGCTTGCGGCCATGCGGGCCAGGTTCGACAGCGTGCCGGGCAGCGCGCCGTAGAGCTCGGCGGACACCAGCCGCGGAAAGTCCCGCTGAGGCTCTCGGGAGTCGATCACCACGATGTCGGTTTCCGCCGCAAACGCGGCACCGAAGGCCAGGCGGAAGTCCAGGGGCGCGCCGATCACCAGCGCCAGGTCCGCCTCCCGCAACCCCCTCGCCCGGGCGCGGGAGAAGAACAGCTCGTGGTCGGCCGGCACGCAGCCCCGCGCCAGTCCGTTCAGGAACACTGGGATCCGGAGCTTCTGCGCCAGCTCAAGCAACGATTGCTCGCCGCGCCCCCAGTAGAGATCGGTACCGGCCATGATCACGGGCCGCTCGGCGTCGCGCAGTAGCGAGGCGGCGTGCTCGATGGCCGCCGAGTCGGCCCCCGCCCCGACCCATGGATGGCTCACGCGTACCGAGGTACCGATGTCTGAAGCAGGCGAAAACACGACGTCGAGAGGAAAATCGACAAACACGGGCCCGTAGTGAGGCGTGAGCGCCGTCGCGATCGCCTCGTCGAGGAGCCCCTGGATCTCCTCCGGCGCCTCCGCGGTGGCGGCCATCTTGGTCAGCGGGCGCACGAACGGCACGTGGTCGATCTCCTGCAGCGAGCCCTGGCCCCAGCGCATCCGCGGGGCGCGCCCGCCCAGGACCAGCATCGGCGAGTGGTTCTGCGCGGCGCTGGCCATCGCGCTCATCGCGTTGGTCACTCCCGGCCCTGCGGTCACGGCGCATACGCCGATCTGCCGCGTCACCTTCGCCCATCCCTCCGCCGCGAAGGCCGCCGTCTGCTCGTGGCGCACGTCGACTATGTCGATCCCCTCCTCACGACAGCCGTCGTAGATGGAGAACAGGTGGCCGCCCGACAGCGTGAACAGCTTGGTGACGCCGTGCTCAAGCAGCCGCTTTGCGATCAGCCGTCCGCCGTGGAACTCCGCGCTCGCGTCGCTGGCCACGTCGGCAACTTAACATGCAATGCAACGCGGGAGGCTACGATCCACCAGGGGAGTTGCAGAAACCCACCAGCGTCAAGCAAGGGAGGTATCCGAGCATGACCGACCCGCAGACCAGCCCCAACGAGCACGCACAGTTCGACAATCTGTGCTCAAGCGTCGAGGATTACGAGCCGCTCCCCGAGGTGGCTCCCGGCCCAGCCGGCACGACCCCCGCCCTCAGCCAGCAGGAACACGTCGACTCGATCGACTCAGAGATCCTGGCTGCCCTCGTCTCCCCGTAGTAGCCGTACCGCTTCAGGCCAGCTTGGCCCGAGTCCGCGGACTCTGGGAGTCAAAGTGACGCTATACGTCAGAAAAGCTCCCAGCGTGGGAATTGGGCTGTCGGCGGCAGCGCGTTCGCGGGCGACCGCCGAGCTCCGAAGCCGAGCTGCCCGCCGAGACCCGGCCCGAGCTTTCCCGCCGAGACCCGGGCGGAGGCGGAGCTGCCCGAGACCCGGGCGGATCAGGTCACGCCGAGTGACAGCGCGTTGACGACGGCTCCCCCGAGGATGATCAGCGCGACGACATAGAACCACCCCAGCACGATCACGATGAACACGACGGTCGTGCCGAAGCGGGCGATCGTCGAGATCGACGACAGGTAGATGGGAAAGGCGTAGTCGACCACCCCGATGGCCACCGTCGCCCCCATGGCGCCCGGCCATACGCCTCGCCATCGGATCTCACGGTTTGGAACCCTCGAGTAGATCGTGGCCAGGCAGCCGAACAGGATCGCCAGGCTGCCGGCCAGCGACAGGGCGTACACGATGATGTGGACGTGCTTGAGGTCGAACGGGAGGTCCTCGGCTCCCGCCTTCAGCAGAGACTGCGCCGTCGGGACGGAGACGGTCGCGATCATGAATAGCACCACGACGCCGACCATCACGAACCCGAAGCGCTTCTGAGCCAGCCACGAGCGGGACGGACAGCCATAGATCCGGCTGAACGAGGTGTCAAGCGCCCCCCAGAATGAGGAGGCCAGCCACAGGCTGAACACCAAGGCGAGCACGCCGGTGCTGGTTGTCGAGTGCGCTACCTGGTTAAGGAGCGAGTCCAGCGTCGTCTTGGTCGTTCCCGGGAAGATGTCGCTCAGGTCGACCTCGACCGACTGCATAATCGTGTGGCTGGAGAGCACGTGACCCGCGATGAATAGCCCAAGCAGCGCCACGGGC
>Ga0335074_10016415_pt1 | contig 10427 bp, 8 predicted proteins | sample Lox_Sample_23_FD_206715 | JGI IMG/M metagenome (GOLD analysis project Ga0335074, IMG submission 206715) | Soil microbial communities from Loxahatchee National Wildlife Refuge, Florida, United States - Lox_Sample_2.3 | ecosystem: Environmental > Terrestrial > Soil > Wetlands | place: USA: Florida...
CGGACAGGTAGACGGCCTGCAGCCCGGCCTTGACCATCTGCACCGCCTGGTTGCCGGTGATCGCGCCGAGCGCGCGCACCGCGTCCTCGGAGTGCAGCAGCTCCCACAGCCGGTTCGCGCCCCGCCTGGCCAGGGTGTGCTCCTCCACGAGGGAACCGCGCAGCCTTATCACGTCCTGCGCGGTGTAGTCCCGCCTGATCCCGGTCCAACGCTGGTCGGTCTCCCACGATTCGCGCAGATTGGCCGCCTGCTGGCTGATCGTTTCCATGGTTATGCCTTTCGCTCAGTGCTCCGCGCCCCGCCCCCCGTGTCGCCGGGGCGTACCACCACGGTGCGGTACGCCGGTGCGGCCAGCCCAGGACCTTAGTCTGTAAAAAAGTCACAGATTTATCAGAACAGAATCGTGTTACACTTTTTCACTGATGAAAGAACCTCAGAAATTGGTAGAGACCGAAGGTCTAGACCTTGCCATGTTCGGCCAGCGGCTCCGCCACGCGCGGCGGGCCAAGGGGCTGACGCTGGCCGATCTCGGCGCGAAAGTGGGCCGGACCCCGTCGGTGCTCTCGCTGATCGAAAACGGCAAGCGCGAGCCGCGGCTGTCGCTTGTTGAGCAGCTCGCCGCCGCGCTCGGCGTGCCCGTGGCCGAACTGCTGAAGAAGCAGCCGCCCAACCGCCGCGCGCAGCTCGAGATCGCCCTGGAACAGGCGCAGCGTGACCCGTCCTACGCCGCCCTCGGCCTACCCGAGCTGCGGGTCGGCACCCGGGTGCCGACCGACGTGCTCGAGCACCTGGTCGCCCTGGCCAGCGAACTGCGGGCGCAGCGGGCCAAGCCGACCGCCACCCCGGAGGAAGCGCGCGCGGCGAACGCCGCGCTGCGCGCCTGGCAGCGCGAGCGGGACAACTACTTCGCCGAGATCGAACAGGCGGCCGCCGGGGCACTCGACCGGGCCGGCTACGAGGGCGGCGCGCTGTCCCAGGGCATGCTGAACACGGTGGTCACCAGGCACGGTTTCACCGTCCGTTTCACCAGCGACCTGCCCCGCTCGGTCCGCTCGCTAACCGACCTGCACGCGGGCCGGATCTACCTCAAGCAGGAGCCGGTCGGCGGCCACACGCCGCGCACGGTCATGCTGCAAGCTCTCGGCCACTTCCTGCTCGGCCATGGCACGCCCAGAGACTTCGCCGACTTCCTGCGGCAGCGCGTCGAGGCGAACTACTTCGCCGCGGCGATGATGATCCCCGAGCGGGCCGTCGTGCCGTACCTGCGGGCCGCGAAGGACCGCCGCGACCTGGCTGTTGAGGACCTAGTCGACGTGTACTCGGTCTCCTACGAGATGGCCACCCACCGGGTGACCAACCTCATCACGCACCACCTCGGCGTTCCCTGTCACTTCGTGAAGAACGACGCGAGCGGCATCATCTACAAGGCCTACGAGAACGACGGCGTGATCTTTCCCGCCGACAGCACCGGGGCGATCGAGGGACAGCGGATGTGCCGCCAGTGGTCGGGCCGTCAGGTGTTCGCCGCGGCCGGCCGTTACTCGCCGTACTACCAGTACTCGGACACCCCGGCGGGCACCTACTTCTGCGTCGCCCAGGTCGACCCGGGCTCGGCCGACGCCGGGTACGCCATCACCCTCGGGGTTCCGTTCGATCACTCCCGCTGGTTCCGCGGCCGGGAGTCGACGATCCGCACCCGGTCCCGCTGCCCCGACGGCGACTGCTGCCAGCGCGCGCCCGCCGCCCTCGCCGAGCGCTGGGAGGGCATGGCCTGGCCCTCGGCCCGCGCGCACTCGCATGTCTTGTCGGTGCTGCCGTCCGGTGCGTTCCCCGGCGTGGACGACGTGGAAATCTTCGAGTTCCTCGACCGCCACGCCGGCGATTAACCAGCGTTAAAGGCGTGCCAGCCAGAGGAACGCGGTGATCGCGAGCAGGCCGACCACACCGATGATCACGGCGGCGACCGCGTTCGACAGCAGCAGGCCGACCATGATCGCCGCGACGATGGCCACGATCACCAGCGCGCCGATCACGATCTTGACGTCCGTGGGCGTGCGGGGTTCCACGTAGCTGGGATTCGCCTGCTTGCGCCACTCCCTGGTCGGCACCCCGACTGGTGAGTAAGCGCGCGGCGCGGTCGGCTGCGGCACCGGCGTCACCGTCGCCTGCCGCCGCGTCGCGAGGACCCCCCCGGGCTCAACGTCCGGATCGGGCGAGGCGCCCGGTTCCGGCTCGGGCTCAAACCCGAAGTCCGGTCCAAGCTCAAGGTCAGGCCGCGTCTCGGACAGCGGACGCGGCAGCGGGACCAGCGAGCCGGACGGTCCCGTGGCGAGGCCATCGGGACCGTGGTAGGCGGTTCCCCAGTACTCGCCTGAGCCGTACACGAGCAGTCCGACGCCACCGGGCCCGACGAGTTCCGCCTGCGTCTCGAAGTCGCGCGGGCCGAACCCTCCTGCCGCGGGCAGAGACCGCCACCAGCCCACCTCTGGTGAGGCCGTGTACATCCGGGCGGCGTCCTTGCGCAGCAGCCGCAGGTCGGCGGGCGACAGCGTGAACTCGCCGGCTGAGTCGCGGGAGATCCTGTCGTCTGGGTTCTCACCAGGCCCGGCCTCCACGTAGCCGCTGACCACCAGGTAGACGCCCTGCTCGTCGGCCCAGCGGCGGCCATACAGCAGCCCGCCGGTGACCCGACCCTCCTGGCTCGCGAACTCCGCGGCCAGCCGCAGGTCACGCTGGACTTCCGGCTCGACAAGCACGACGGAATCCTCGTGCCCGAACACCTCGTGCCCGGCGAACGTGCCCCGCGGCCGGATGGGGACCGGTGACTCACGCTCGCCCGGCTGGAACACGGCCCCGCCGTCGGTCATCCCGGTAACCCCTCTCCCTGAGGTTGCGTCGCGCGCGGTAGCCTCCCGCGGCGCACTAGCGTTGAGATTACTGTCAAGCGGGCGAACTGTTTAGTCCGCTTTTTACCATAAGACCGGGACATGAAATGTGCCACGACATCGTTGTCCCGGGCCGGAGGCATAGCGAAGTATTTTCATCCAGATGCCGGCCGTTTTGTGACATTTACCGAGCGGGTGCCGGGACGTAGGACGCCAAGGTACCAGGGTGCGCGACTGCCAGGACGTAAAAGGTTTGCCCGGCCGGTGCCGTGCCTATTCCGCCGGGGCGGTGAAGCCGTCCGCGCCGACCGTGACCTCGGCGGTCTGCGCCAGTTCGGTGACCGGCCGGACCTTGCCGTCGAGGTCGAGCACCAAGGACGCGTCGGAGTACCAGGAGGGAATGACGGCGTTGCCCCAGAAGTCGCGCCGCCGGGGGTCGCGCACCGACCAGCGCAGCACCGGGTGGTCGGGGTCGCCGGTGTAGTAGTCGGAGGTGTAGATCTCAAGCCGGTGCCCGTCCGGGTCGCGCAGGTACACGTAGAAGGCGTTCGACACGCCGTGCCGCCCCGGCCCGCGCTCGATGCAGTCCTCCAGGTGCAGCGACCCGACGATGTCGCAGATCCGCAGCACGGAGTGCGCCTCGTGGGCGAAAAAGCCCAGGTGGTGCAGGCGCGGCCCGGCGCCGCCGGTGAACGCGACGTCGTGCACGGTCTGCTTGCGGTACATCCAGGCGGCGTAGACGGTCTGCTCGTCCTCGATCGTCTCCGACAGCCCGAACCCGAGCCCCGCGTAGTACGCCTGCGCTAGCGGCACGTCGGGCACGCAGATGTTGAAGTGGTCAAGGCGCGCGACCTCGGCGCCGCGGCGCAGATCGTACCGCTGCTGCAACCGCTCCGGATGCTCGGAGGCGTCAAAGAAGTCGACGAGGAACCCCAGCGGGTCTTCCGCCCGGACGACCTCGCCGATCCCGCGCACCGTCCCCGCGGGCAGTCGCTCCGTGCGGCAGTTCAGCGCCGCGTAGTACGCCTCCGCCCGGTCCAGGTCTTCGGCCGAGCGCACGCGGAAGCCAAGCGCCCCGGCCGCCGCCTCCGGCCCCGGCCGCACGATCAGGTTGTGGTGCGTGAGCTCGTCGTATCCCCGCAGGTACAGGGCCGACGAGTCCTCATAGGTCACGACAAAGCCCAGCAGGTCCACCCAGAAGCGCCGCGCCTCCGCCAGGTCGGTGACCACCAGCGTCGCGTACGCCGACCGGACGATGTCTGGAACCGGCGGCAAGTGGGTGTCAGTCATGAAAGGTCACGCTCCAAAACGCGGTACGTGCGTGTCGCCCAGGGCGATGTGCACGATCCGGGACTCGGTGTAGAAGTCGATCGAGTGCTGCCCGCCCTCCCGGCCGAGCCCGCTGCTCTTCACCCCGCCGAACGGGGTCCGCAGGTCCCGTACGTTGTGCGAGTTCACCCAGGTCATGCCGGCTTCCACCAGCGACGCGACCCGGTGCGCCCGGCGCAGGTCCGACGTCCAGAGGTAAGCGGCAAGCCCGTACCTGGTGCCGTTCGCCAGCGCGATCGCCTCCTCCTCGGTGTCGAACGGCGTCACGCACACCACCGGCCCGAAGATCTCCTCCTGGAAGATCCGCATCGCGGGGGTCACGTCCGCGAACACGGTCGCCGCCAGGTAGTTCCCGGAAGAAAGACCCGCCGGCCGGGCGCCGCCCGCCACCAGCCGTGCCCCCTCGCTCTCGCCGATCTCGACATAGGACATGACCCGGTCGTAATGCTCGGGGTGCACCAGCGCCCCGATCTCCGTGGACGGATCGGACGGGTCGCCCACCTTCACGCGGGCCGCGCGCTCGGCAAGCCGGGACACGAGTGCGTCATACACGCTGCGTTCGGCGAGGATCCGTGAGCCAGCGGTGCACCGTTCGCCGTTCAGCGACATCACGCCGAACAGGGCGGAGTCCGTTGCCGCGTCGAGATCCGCGTCGCCGAAGATGACGCACGGCGACTTTCCGCCAAGCTCCATCGACAGGCCCTTGAGGTTGTCCGCCGCCGACCGCATGATGATCTGCCCGGTGGTCGTCTCGCCCGTGAACGAGATCCTGGGCACGCCCGGGTGGGCGACAAGCGCCGCGCCGGCCTGCTCGCCGATGCCGTGCACGATGTTGAACACCCCGTCGGGCACGCCCGCCTCGGTCATGATCTCCGGCAGCAGCGAGGCCGACAGCGGCGTCCACTCCGCGGGTTTCAGCACCACGGTGCAGCCGGAGGCCAGCGCCGGGGCGAGCTTCCACGACTCCAGCATGAACGGCGTGTTCCACGGCGTGATAAGCCCGGCCACGCCTGCTGGCCTGCGCAGCACGTAGCCGAGCTGACCCGGCTGGGAGAACGCGTCCTCGTGCTGAGCGACGATCACGTCCGCGAAGTACCTGAAGTTCTCCGCCGCCCGCGCCGCCTGGCCTTTCGCCTGGGTAACCGGCAGCCCGGTGTCGAACGTCTCCATCGCGGCGATCCGCCCGCCCCTGGCCTCGATCCCGTCCGCGACCCGGTTGAGTATCCTGGCCCGCGCCCGCGCGCTCAGGCCCGGCCACGGCCCGCGCTCGAACGCCTCGCCCGCCGCCGCCACCGCCCGGTCGATGTCCTCGGCGCCGCCCGCCGCCGCCTGCGCGTACACCTGGTTGGACACCGGGTCGGCGACATCGAACGTCCCGCCGTTCACGCTCCCGGCGTGCCGCCCGCCGATGAAGTGCTCGATCTTCTCCGGCAGGTGGCTGGGCTTGCCTGCTGGCTGCGGCTCGGTCACGGGTACTCCCATCGTCATCCCGAACGTTTCGTGCTTCGCGTCCCCGCTACACCGCGACCTTGGCGACGGGCCCGTCAAGCACGGGCGCGCCCGCCGCGAGCAGCGAGAGCACCTTCGCCTGGCCGGCCTCGGTCAGCGGGACGAGCGGCGGCCGCACGAACCCGGAGCGGATCAGGCCGGCCCGGGCGAGTACCCACTTGGCCGCCGCCGGGTTGGTCTCTGTGAAGATCACGTCGGTCACCGGGTGCAGCCCGAAGTGCAGGTCACGGGCGGCCTCGAAGTCGCCCTCCTGCCACAGTTCGTACATCCGGGCGGTGGCGCGCGGTGCCAGGTTGGCGGTGGCCGAGACGAAGCCGACGCCGCCGAGCGACAGCAGCGGCAGGCAGAGCAGTTCGATCCCGGACCAGATCAGCGTGTCCCGGCCGGCCACGTGCAGCACCCGGGAGAAGTGCTCGAAGTCCTTCGTGGTCTCTTTGACGCCCACGATGTTCGCGTGCCGCGTGCGCAGTTGCGCCACGGTCTCAGGCGCGATGTCGACGGCGGTCCGCGACGGCACGTTGTAGGCGATCAGCGGGAGGTCGGGGAACTCCCGCGCGACCGTGTCGTACCAGTGGAACAGCCCGTCCTGGGTGGGCCTGGCGTAGTACGGCGTGATGATCAGCACCGCGTCCGCGCCGGCGTCCCGCGCGATGGCGGTCAGTTCCAGGGTCTCGTCCAGCTTCGCCGACCCGGTCCCCGGCACGAACGGCACCCGGTCGCCGATCTCCTGCGCCGCCGCCCTGATCGCGGCGGCCCGTTCCGCGGTGGACTGCGCGGACGGCTCCCCGGTGGAACCGCCGAGGGATATCCCGTGCGACCCCGATTCGAGCTGCCAGCGGATCAGGCTCCGGAGCGAGTCGAGGTCGGGCGCGCCGTCGGCGGCGAACGGCGAGACGACCGGGGCGATCGACCCGCGAATCCGCGCCGGGTCACTGCGGAACTTCACCAGCCGGCTCCCTTCTGTCCTCTTCTTCCTCGGCTTCTTGTTCTTCCTCTTGTTCTTCCTCGGCTTCTTGCCTGGCGGCCGCCCAGGCCTCGTAGGCGGCCTGCCACCGCTTCCCCAAGGGATACAGCCCGTCGACCGACTCGCCCCGGCCGACCATCTCGGCGGCGAACTCCTCCTGAAGCTCCTGCTCGGCGGCGTCCTGCGCCACCTCCATGGCCAGGTGGGCGGGGATGACGATGACACCGTCGCCGTCGCCGGCGACAATGTCGCCCGGCATGACGGTCACGCCGGCGCACGCGATCGCGGCGTTCACTTCCCACGGCACGTGCCGCCGCCCGAGCACGGCCGGGTGCGTCGCGCTGTAGTAGACGGGCAGGTTCATGGCAGCCAGTGCCTGGCTGTCCCTGATCGCGCCGTCGGTGACGATGCCGGCCGCGCCGCGCACCTGGGCCCGCAGCGCGAGGATGTCGCCGACCGTGCCCGCGGTCGGGTCGCCGCGCGCCTCGATGACCAGGATCTCGCCCGGCCGCACCTGCTCGACGGCGCGCTTCTGGGCGTTCAGCCCGCCGCCCGGCAGCGTCCCGCCGTACCGGGCGAACAGGTCCTCGCGAAACGGCACGTAGCGCAGCGTGCGGGCGAACCCGGCCATCTTCCGCCCCGGCTTGGTGGCGCGCAGCCCGTCGAGGGTGACGGAGTTGAAGCCGCGCTTGCGCAACTGGGCCGACAACGTCGCGGTGCTGACCCGGCTGACCGCCCGCAGCAGTTCGGCCGGGGAGTCTGACGGCCCTGGGGCGCCGCGGGCGCCGTAGGCGGCCTCGCGCTGCGCGTCGTCCGGGTTCGGCATCGCGCCTGGCGGGGACAACGCGTAGCCGGCCTCCTCGACCGGGCTGCGCAGCCGCCCGGTTGACACCCAGGCCCCGTCAATCCGCTCGGCTTCTCGCGCGTCCTGCCCGGCTTCTCGCGCGCCCGGTACGACAGCCGCGGTCACCTCGACCTCGACCAGGTCGCCCGGGCTGACCACGGTGGATCCGGTGGGGGTGCCGGTCAGGATCACGTCGCCGGGCTCGAGGGTGGTCAGCCGTGACACGTCTGCCACGATGTCAGCGAAGGAGAACAGCAGGTCCTCGCCGCTGAGCGCGTCCTGGGCGAGTTCGCCGTTGACCCAGGTCCGCAGCCGGATCCGCTCCGGGTCGACCGTCCTCGCGTCAATCAGCTCCGGCCCGAGCGGCGTGAACCCGTCGATGCCCTTGGACCGCACGTTGGATCCGTTGTCCGCGTAGCGCAGGTCGTAGACGCCGAAGTCGTTGGCGGCGGTTACCCAGCGAACATGGTCCCAGGCGTCGGCGGGCGCGACCCGGGTGGCACGGGTCCCGATGACCAGGGCGACCTCTCCCTCGAAGGCCAGCAGTTCGCACCACGGCGGCCGCAGCACCGGGGCGCCGTCCGCCGCGAGCGTGCTCGGCGGCTTGAGGAAGTACGACGGCCAGAGCGGCAGCCGGCCGCGTTCCATCGCCCGGCTGCGATAGCTCACATGCACGGCGACGATTTTCGAGGGCGCCCGGCCGGCCAGCGGCTGCGCCACCTGCTGCTCTGTCATCGGAAAGATCGTATATGACGCGTCTCCGGCCGGACAGTCCCGGGCGGCGACCTATAGCAGAGAGTAGTCGCATGTGAGAGTAGTCACATGGTTACGCATGGATAGACAGGGGAAGAACCGATGCGGTCGTGATTACAGATAGTCACGACAGCAACAGAGAGTCAACATACGGGGGAAACGTGACTCTTACCGATATCCTCACCAACAAGGGCGGCCAGCAGGGCCAGCAGGGTGGCATCGAGGCCATCTCTGAGCTCTTCGGAGGCAAGGGCCTGCAGGCGATCCTGTCGGCCATGTACTCCAACGGGATGGGGCAGCAGGCGAAGTCCTGGATCGGTACCGGGCAGAACCTGCCAGTCACAAGCGCCGACGTCAAGAAGATGGTGAATCCGGCGGCGCTCGCGCGGATGGCCCGGCAGGAGGACATGTCGCCGGACGAACTGTGCGACCACATCGCCCAGGCCCTGCCGAAGCTCGTCGACCAGGCGACGCCTAACGGGCAAGTCCCGAAGCAGGGCGGCAAGGACGTCCCGGCGGGCAAGTCCCACCACAAGAAGTAGACGCGCAGCCCTTCTCGTCGCGCGCCCGCGCCAGGGAGATAACCGGCTGGCCGGCGTGAGGACGAGAAGGTTTCCGCCAGCGAAGCGTGGCGCCTGCCGTGAACGGCAGGCGCCACCGTCATGTCCCCCGCCGCATATGTTCTCCCGCTGTAGTGCTTCTCCCGCTGTAGGTGTTCTCCCGCAGCAGCGCTTCTCCCGCTGCACTGCACGCGCCGTCCGGCCGTGCGCCCTTGCCGCCAAGCGCGCCTCGTTCGTTCGGTAGGGTCGAGGGAGCGGCACCAACCAGGGTCGCATCCCGAGAAGGAGCAGCGCGTGAAGCTACTGGTGACGGGCGGGGCTGGGTACATCGGCGGCGTGGTGACCCATGCGCTGGTCGAGCAGGGCCACCAGGTGGTCGTGCTCGACGACCTGTCGACCGGCTTCGCCGAGACCATTCCCGACGGCGTGGAGTTCCACCGCCTGCCCGTCCACCAGGTGGCGGAGGTGCTGACCCCCGGCGCCGGCTTCGAGGGCGTGCTGCACTTCGCCGCGAAGATCGAGGTCGCGGAGTCGGTGGCCCGCCCTGACATGTACTGGAACGTGAACGTCGGCGGCACCATGGCGCTGCTTGCCGCGATCCGCGCGGCCGGCGTGCCGCGGATGATCTTCTCCTCTACCGGGTCGATGTACGACCCGTCGAGCGTCGTCCCGCTGGCCGGCGGCGGATTCACCAAGCTGGACGAGAACGCTGTCATCCGGCCGCAGAACCCGTACGCGGCCACCAAGCTCGCGGTCGACCTGATGCTCGCGGGGGAGTGCGAGGCGTTCGGTCTCGGCGCTGCCTCGCTGCGCTACTTCAACGCGTCGGGCGCGGTCGGTCGCCTGGGCGAGCGGCACAGCCCGGAGTCGCACCTGATCCCGATCGTGCTCCAGGTGGCCGGCGGCAAGCGCGATGAGCTCATGCTGTACGGCGACGACTACCCGACGCCCGACGGCACCTGTGTCCGCGACTACATCCACGTCGCCGACCTGGCCACGGCGCACCTGCTCGCGCTCGGCGCCATCAAGCCGCACACGCACGAGGTCTACAACCTGGGCAACGGCGACGGCTACAGCGTCAGGCAGGTCATCGACGCGGCCCGCGAGGTGACCGGCCGCCCGATCCCGGTCAAGCTGGCCCCCCGCCGCCCCGGTGACCCGGCCGCCACGGTCGCCTCCAGCGACAAGGCCCGCCGTGAGCTGGGCTGGCGCCAGGCCCGCCCCGCGCTGCACGATATCGTGGCCGACGCCTGGGCGTTCCACCAGTCCGTTATGTAGGAGCCCGCTGAATTAGACCGTTTCTGGCGTAATGCACGTTGAGTCTTGCCTGGTCAGCGCCGTGCCTGCCGCTCCACGCGTCGCTAATTCAGCAAACTCCTAGGCGCATTCGCCCGCATTTCACGCCATGCGCCTCGCGTTATGCGTACAGCGTAATTGTTGAAACCTTGTTCGCCGTAATTATTTTCTGCGGGCATCGGAGCGTGCGAGTTTCCGGAACGTCGCTGTCATCGACGCGGCCACGCTCAACCCGAAGAACTACAACCCGGCCGAAACCGACATCCACACCGGGCTCTTCCCCGAGG